>Ga0209186_1001357_pt1 | contig 18248 bp, 17 predicted proteins | sample SidtaG_FD_187426 | JGI IMG/M metagenome (GOLD analysis project Ga0209186, IMG submission 187426) | Marine algal microbial communities from Sidmouth, United Kingdom - Sidmouth_Male2 metaG (SPAdes) (version 2) | ecosystem: Host-associated > Algae > Red algae > Unclassified | place: Sidmouth...
AAGTTTTAAAAACACAATTTATATAAAATAATTAAACTTAAAATCCGAATGTAATCTCGTCTGACATTTTGAAAATGTCCGACGAGTGGGCTTCCCGAAAACTTAATAATCAACAAATTACGTATGATTAAAAGTTTCTTGCGTTCACCCTACCAAACTAACCGCCCCGCAATGCTTTACTCATTAGTAGGAAAACTGGTTTTTCCACCCATTTTTTTCGAAAAATAACAGCTAATAAATTCGCAGATAAAATAACTAAACCAACAATCCCAAAACCATAAAAATACGACTCCAACCAAGCACTCAAACCAAAACCAATAGCGAGTCCAACAAAAATAGTACTCAATAAAGCCATTGCCCCGACAACAATAACGCCTGACATCACAGAAATACTTTGAGCCACATCGCCGGATATTTGTTCGCGATATTCATTGAATCGTTCATCGGCATAAGCGTTGATACTATTAGTACAATGTCTTCGCCAAATTATGAATTATGAATTATGAATGAATTTAAATTCTACTTTGTTTTTTATTGATAATAAATTTCTTACAAATTATACATTTTTAATTATTCATAATTTTTCATTCAAAATTCAAAATTGGCGAACACATTGTTAGTAACGAGTAAATAATAACTCCCGCATTTGGACGGCTTCTTTTGTCCTTATTTTCCTCCTTGAAAACAGTCATTTATCCCGACAAACTCCCGCTTTCAAGAAGAAAACTAAGAACAAAATAACCTCGTCGAAATGCAGAATTTATTATTTGCTCGTTACTTACTGATTTTTTCTTTGATCATAATTTGGTTCGTTGTTTGTGGTTTGATAAAAAAACCTTGCTTTTGAAGAGATTTTTACTTTTTGTCGCCTTATTCATAACGATTTCGGTGGAATTTGGTTGTACGACTTTTTACAAAACACCTTTGTCAAATTTATATTGGTTGCAAGGTGAATGGAAAGGCGTAGGACTACAACTTGATTTCCCACAATCTTGGACAGTCATATTGGATGTAGAAAATAATCAATTTGGTGTGCGCTACCCTACGATGGAATGTAGCGGCGAATGGAAAATGCTACATCACAATCGACACCGCGCCACTTTCATAGAAGTCATCTGGCAGGGACGTGACAACTGCACCAACAACGGAAAAATCGTCGTCACCTATATCGACCACTACCACATTTCATACAGTTATTTTTCCGGCGAAACAGGCAAACTCGAAGCCTCTGCCACACTCATCAATACCGCTTATCGCAATACATTGAGGACTTAATTTTGAATGAATGAATTTTGAATTGCGAATGAATGAATCGCGAAAGCAAGTTTTGATTTATTCATTCAAAATTTACTCATTCAAAGTTCAAAATTATCATTCACTCATTCACAATTCAAAATTAAAACCCTATCTTGGGCGGAAATTTGAGAAAATGTCTGTTCATAAAAAATTCAAGAGAATCACGACCCACGCGCTTCAAGCGATGAAAGCAAGGGGCGAACGCATTTCAATGTTGACTGTTTACGACTATTCGATGGCAAAAATATTGGATGCCGGAGGGGTAGATGTGTTATTAGTAGGCGATTCGGCGTCTAACGTAATGGCGGGGCACGAAACCACGCTACCGATTACGCTCAACCAGATGATTTATCACGCTTCTTCTGTCGTCAGGGCGGTAGAACGTGCGCTGGTTGTCGTTGATTTGCCCTTTGGCAATTATCAGGGAAGTTCGCGTAAGGCACTCGCATCGACGGTGCGTATCATGAAAGAATCCGGCGCACATGCCGTCAAAATGGAAGGCGGCAAGGAGATACAAGAAAGTATCGAACGGGTGCTTTCGGCAGGTGTTCCTGTGATGGGACATTTAGGCTTGACACCGCAGTCGATTTACAAATTTGGCACTTATACCGTTCGTGCCAAAGAAGAAGTAGAAGCCGAACGACTCATCAAAGATGCCAAATTGCTACAAAAAGTCGGTTGTTTTGCCATCGTACTGGAAAAAATACCTGCCGAATTGGGCAAACAAGTATCAGAAATGCTTGACATCCCAACCATTGGCATTGGCGGAGGGCAACACACTGATGGTCAAGTTCTTGTCACACATGACATGTTGGGCATTACAAAAGACTTTCACCCGCGGTTCTTACGCCGATACGCCAATTTGTTCGATACCATAAAAGAAGCCGTCGAACAATACGCTACTGATGTAAAAAATCGAGATTTCCCCAATGAAAAGGAACAATATTAGAGCAACTTCGTTACAATGCTTAAATGAAGTAATGCTTAAATGCTTAAATACAATGAGTGAATGAGTGAGTGAGTGAATAGAATGAATGAATTTTGAATTTTGAATGAATTCCTGTTTTATTCATTCAAAATTCACTCATTCAAAATTCAAAATTAATATTCACTCATTCAAAATTAATATGAGATTCGACGAATTTGATTTTTGTTATGAATTGTTGGATGGACTTGATGCTATGGGCTTCGAGACCGCTACCCCGATTCAAGAACAAGCCATTCCCATTATCATGGATGGCAAGGATATTATCGCATGTGCCCAAACGGGTACCGGAAAAACAGCCGCCTTTTTGTTGCCTATCCTCGACAAAATTACGCGCTCCGGCGAGCAAGGTAAGGTCAATACGCTTGTCATCGCGCCTACACGCGAACTCGCTTTGCAAATCGACCAGCAAGTAGAAGGTTTTTCTTATTTCTTGGGTATCAGTTCATTGGCAGTATATGGCGGTGGTGATGGTATGTCGTGGGAGCAGCAGAAAAAAGCCCTGACCAAAGGTGCAGACCTCATCATAGCTACGCCCGGACGCTTGCTTTCGCATCTTGGAATGGGCTATGTAAAATTTGATGACATTGAACATTTGATACTCGACGAGGCAGACCGGATGCTCGATATGGGCTTTTTTGAAGACATCATGAGCATCGTCGGGCATTTGCCGAAAGAACGTCAAAACCTGCTTTTTTCTGCTACCATGCCTCCGAAAATTCGCCAACTCGCTAAAAAAATTCTCCAAGAACCCGAACAGATTAATATTGCCATTTCCAAACCCGCTGCCGGTGTTCTCCAAGCTGCTTATTTGGTCTTTGATGATAATAAAACCGCCCTGCTCCGCGACCTGATTAAAGATAAAAAAGACGCTTATCACAGCATTATTGTTTTTGTATCCACTAAAAAAATGGTCAGCCAGATTGCCCGAGAACTCAAACGTGCTCATATCAATGCAGGAGCAATTTCTTCGGATTTAGAACAAAAAGAGCGCGAGGAGGTCTTGCTTTCGTTTCGTAATCGAAAGTTGCAAGTCCTTGTGGCTACGGATATTATGGCGCGTGGTATTGATATTAAAGAAATTAATCTGGTGGTCAATTACGATGTCCCCGGCGATGCCGAAGACTACGTACACCGCGTAGGACGTACCGCACGCGCCGACTCTACGGGTGTGGCATTGACTTTTATTAATGAAAAAGACCAACGCAAATTTTTTAGTATAGAAACCCTTATCGAACAGGAAGTTACCAAGATAAAAACGCCCGAAAATATCGGCGCATCGCCTGCATATGAACCAGAAAAGAAACGCAAAAGTTATGGTGGCGGTGGACGCGGACGTGGCGGAAACAGAGGCGGCGGTGGACGCGGCAGAGGCGGTAGCGGGAACAGAAACCGCGGCGGCGGCAAAAACAGAAATTCAGGGAGAAGGCGTTAGGATTTTTGATTGGGTGATTTTTGATTTTTGATTGAATGGTTATTTTTTGCTTCGCAAAATCTTTTTTTATATTTCATAATTACAATTTTAGTTCTTGCAAAAAACAACTTAAATTGTATATTTGTCTTTCCTAATAATTAATAATTTTGATAATAATATGTTAATGAAGAAAATACTAATTGACGTATTATTAATGTCTTCGCCAAATTGAGAATTGAGAATGTATAATTGAGAATTAATTTAAAATTATAATTTGTAATGCACTCAAAGTAGTATTTTTATGAATATTTAAATAAAATAATTATCAACGCTCAATTATCAATTTTTCATTTGGCGAACATATTGTATTATTCATTCATTCAAAATTCACTCATTCAAAATTAGTATGAAAATCACCTTTTATGGACAAGCCTGTTTTGGGCTTGAATTTGGTGGCAAACACCTGCTTTTCGACCCATTTATTACGCCCAATGACAAAGCTAAACACATCAATATCAAGGATATAAAAGCCGACTATATCTTACTCACACACGGGCATCAAGACCACATCGCAGATGCAGAAGTGATTGCCAAAAATAATGATGCTGTCATTGTTTCGGGTTTCGAGACGGCGGTTTTCTTCGGTGGTCGCGGCTGCAAATACCACCCAATGAATCATGGCGGTAAGTGGAAATTTGATTTTGGTACGGTGAAATTGGTCAATGCGGTTCATTCGAGTAGCTTCCCTGATGGGAGCTATGCTGGCAATCCGCATGGTTTTGTGATTTGGAATGATGAGGCGTGTTTTTATCATGCGGGAGATACTGCCCTGACGATGGATATGAAGTTGATTCCGATGACTTGCCCGAAATTGGATTTTGCCATACTGCCTATCGGCGACAATTTCACGATGGGACACGAAGACGCGGCTATCGCTGCCGAATTTATTGAGTGTGATAATATCGTGGGTTGTCATTACGATACTTTCGGCTATATTGTGATTGATAAGGATGCGGCAAAGGCATCATTCTCGAAGCGAAGTAAGTCGATAAAATTGCCGGAAATTGGGGAGACTTTTGAGATATAAACGTGAGGCGATTTTCTAAATCGCAGCAAAAAATATAAAGGGCAGACATTTCAAAAATGTCTGCCCTTTTTCTGTTTTTAGAAAACGCCCAAATAGTACGTGGCACAGGCTGGAAGCACCATGCTACGGTGTAATCTTCACAAAAGATTGCATCTGCATATCATCCGCATTATACATGCGAATGTGGTAATGACCAGCAGGAAGGTTTGCAATATCCAGTTGAATGGTGTTGATGCCTTTCTGTAAAAATGCCTCTTGCGATATCAACATTTTACCTTGATTAGAGAGAATGTCGATATTTGTCGAATTAGCATTTTCCGAAAAATACTCTACATTCAAATGCTGACTTGCAGGTACGGGGTAAAGTTTTAGTGAGTTGTTGAGTTGTCGAGTTGATGAGTTGACGACGAGTTGTTGGGTTGATGAGTTGTTGAGTTGTTGTGACTCGTCTTCGTTTTCTTCGACTATCATCATTTGGGTATCGCATAAATCGTACTGCGTCGTGTAGGTCAATCTGCCAAAACGGACGGAGTATTCGTAGTCGCTGTTTTGGTCGTTGGTATCGTCAAATTCGACCACCCAATCTGCCGGACTACCCGTTGTATTGCCCGAAGGGACATCCAAATCAGCATAATATAATTCCGTATAAGGCAATTCCCATGAATAAATTGTACAATTAATTCATGGGAATTGCCTAAATGTACTTAATTCCAATTGAAACTTCTATTTCTGCCATATTTCTATGAACTTTTTTTATTTTCGTCTTGACATTTTTTACCATTTCTACATTCGCTTCATACAGAATAAACTTATTATGAAAATAAAATTAATACTCACGCTCACACTATTCGCCTTTTGTGCCACATTGATAGCACAGGACACCTACCTGCATTGCGGCAATTTGATTGATGGAAAATCTAATAAAGTTCAGAAGGAAATGACCATTATCATTAGCAAAAATGAAATTGCAGCGGTCAAAAAAGGATACGTAGAACCAGCTGATAGTGAAGATATTGCAGTGGATTTGAAAGACAAAACCGTGATGCCCGGCTTGATGGATATGCACGTACACATCGAAGGCGAATACGACCAAAACTCTTACCTCAGCCGCTTTACCCTCAATGATGCCGACCGTGCTTTTGATGCCGTCGGCAATGCCAAAATCACGCTCATGTCCGGCTTTACGACGGTACGCGAATTGGGTGGTTCGGGTGTCAATATCGCGCTTCGCAAAGCTATTGCTTCGGGCGATGTGATTGGTCCGCGCATTTATACTGCCGGAAAATCTATCGCTATCACAGGCGGTCATGCCGACCCGACGAATGGCTATCGCAAAGACCTTCTTGTCTATCCTCCCGGTCCGAATGAGGGCGTAGCCGATGGCGCAGATGAGTGCCGAAAAGCCGTTCGCCAACGTGTCAAAAATGGGGCAGACCTTATCAAAATTACTGCAACAGGTGGCGTTTTGAGTGTAGCGCGTGATGGACATCGCCCTCAATTTACGGAAGATGAAATACGTGCTATCGTCAGCACTGCCAATGATTTTGGTATCAAAGTCGCTGCACATGCACACGGCGATGAGGGTATGCAACGCGCAGTACGCGGCGGCGTAGCCTCTATCGAACACGGCACACTGATGAGTGAAGAAACGATGGAATTGATGAAGAAATACGGCACATATTATGTTCCGACAATCACTGCCGGACGTGCCGTAGCCGACTCTGCCAAAGTAGAGGGTTTTTACCCGGAGATGGTGGTTCCGAAAGCGCTTGAAATTGGTCCGAAAATACAAGGTACATTTGAGAAAGCCTATAAAAAAGGCGTCAAAATTGCCTTTGGTACAGATGCCGGCGTATTCAAACACGGCAAGAATGCCCTCGAATTTGTGTATATGACCGAATCGGGTATGCCACCAATGGAAGCCATCCAATCGGCTACAATGGGCGGAGCGGATTTATTGGGTGTTACCGATATTTTAGGGTCTATTGAAAGTGGAAAATTAGCCGATATTATTGCCGTAGGAGATAATCCGCTGGACAATATAGAAACGATGCTTGATGTAAAATTTGTAATGAAAGATGGCGTCATTTATAAAAATAATAAATAATTCATTTAAAGATATTTTAACAAAAAAAAGACGTTACTTTCTTCATTTTAATGCGTAAAAAAGAAGAATAATTGCATATTTGCAACATTATACGTTCACTGAACATTCAATGGTTTAGTGAACGTATTTTTTTGGCTTTTATAAAAAGAATATGGTTCTCTGACAATTTTTGCATTTGGAATAAAATTAAGGATTTGTGCCTTGCGTGTTCCACCCCCCAACCCCCTCCAAAGGGGGAGATAGAAGTGGGGTGCTCCCTCCAAAGGGGGAGACTAACGCGAGTAGTTCTTCGCGAAGCGAAGAATCTCCCCCTTTGGAGGGGGTTGGGGGGTGGAAAAGCGTGAAAAACTAATATTCAAGAATTTCCTAAAATCAGAATAAACTCGCTAATTTCTCTTTTTGCAAAAATTGTCAAAGAACCAAAGAATTTTAACGCATTAACTCCAGTCGTATTTTTGCAACTGGAGTATATTAGAACATATTTTAATGTGTTCTTAATTTCAATATAAAAATGATGAATTTGAAAAGTGTAGTTATCTTGAGTATCACAATTGTGATATTTATGACAGGATGTAAAGAAAATACCCCAAAAATAGAGGAACAAAAACCCACCAAAACTATTACTGACCCTTTGGTGTATGATGCCACTATCATCGCCGAACTCACGCATGTCAATCATGGACTTTCAGCGATTTTAGACCAGATTTCGGCATCAGATTCTTTGGGTATTCTCGCTCAACATCAAGAAACCAAAGTGCTGCTCGACAAGGGTATTCAAGAACTTCGTGCGCTACCTCCGCTAAATGATAATACGACTTATCGTGACGCTGCGCTCAAAATCATGCAATTTCATCGGGATGCTATGGACAATCAATATAAACGCATCGTGGAAATTTCTGTCAAGAAAAAGCCGTCAAGCCGCGAAGAGGAAGAACGCGAAACGCTTTATGAACAAATGGAAAACGTGGAAGAAAATCTGGACGAACGATTTTTTAAAGTTCGCGACCAATTTGGTAAACAAAATAGTATTCAACTTCCCGAAAGTGGGGATTTGAAATTGTAGGTAGGTAGCGAGTGACGAGTAGCGAGTGACGAGTAGCGAGTGAAGAGTAGCGAGTAGCGAGTGACGAGTATCAATGAGACTCCTCGCTACTCGTTACTTTCCAACTTTGGCGTTAAAATTGTAACTTTGGGTGCATGAATTACAAGACCATATTAGTGGGGTTGGTAGTTTTATTTGTTGTTAATTTCGCATACTCCCAAGAAACGGACTGGCAACTCAAACGTGAAACGGACGGGTTCAAAATCTATATCCGCAATATCGCCGAGACGGGCATTAAAGAACTCAAAATTACTACGCAATTTGAGACTTCACTAAATAGTATCGTGGCTTTATTGAATGATGTTCCTGCCAATACTGACTGGGTTTATACCAACGAAGTTGCTAAAATCACCGAACAAATTGCACCCAACGATAGCCACAACCGAAGATTTTTCAGACCTGCCCTATCTTTAGAATCAGTAAATTTCAATGCAAGGCTACCCCTTTAACTTTGCCAACTGTTTTTGATTTTCCGAAACTTACGGTTCGCTCGCCCCGCGCAGACTGTCGAATACTACTCAAATTTTCACAATATACAAAAAAAAAGTCGCGCCAAAGGCGCGACTTTCATATCATAAAGTAGTTTTTATCCCGAAACCGAATCACGAATAAACGCTTCATCGAATCACGACAATCCTACCATCTTTTATCTCTATCACCTCTATCTCTACGTGGTCCGCGGTCACGGTCACCGCTTCTACGGTCACGGTCGCCACCTCTGCGGTCTCGGTCACCACCTCTACTATCGCGGCGTTCACGCGGCGGACGCTCTACGTAACCTTCCGGCTTCGGCAGGAGTACCTTGCGCGAGAGTCTGAATTTGCCTGAGCGCGGGTCGAGTCCGATTAATTTGACCTTAATGATGTCACCGGGATTCACAACGTCTTCTGTACGATGTACGCGCTCCCAAGCCAACTCCGAAATGTGTACCAAACCGGATTTGCCCGGTAAGAAATCCACAAATGCACCAAATTCTTTGATAGATTTGACCTCTGCTTCATACTCATCGCCCACTTCAGGAACTTGAGTGATGCCTTTGATTTTAGCAATTGCCATATCCAGCGATTCGCGGTCAGCACTTGCAATAGTAACGTGTCCGTGGTCGCCAACCTCTTCGATATTGATAATCGTATTGGTTTCTTTCTGCATCTCTTGGATAATCTTACCGCCGGGTCCGATAACTGCACCGATAAAGCTCTTATCGATAATCAGTTTTTCCATGCGAGGTGCGTGTGGCTTGAGGTCGCCGCGTGGTGCATCAATGACTTCATTGAGTTTATCAAGGATGTGTAAGCGACCTTGACGAGCTTGTTCGAGTGCCTTTTCGAGTATTTCGTAAGGCAAACCTTCGATTTTGATGTCCATTTGGCAAGCGCAAATACCTTTATCTGTACCCGTCACTTTGAAGTCCATATCACCCAGGTGGTCTTCGTCACCAAGAATATCGGAGAGAATCGCGTAGCGTTCACCGTCTGTAATCAATCCCATTGCAATACCCGAAACGTGCGATTTGATATTGATACCCGCATCCATTAGTGCCAATGAGCCGGAGCAAACCGTTGCCATTGAAGATGAACCATTGGATTCGAGAATATCAGAGACGATACGAATGGTGTAGGGCATGTCGTCCGCACTCGGCATGACTTGACGCAAAGAACGGCTCGCCAAATTCGCGTGACCTACCTCGCGGCGTCCCGGTCCGCGCATCGGACGCACTTCTCCGACAGAAAATGCTGGAAAATTATAATGTAAAATGAACTTATTGAAATGCAAACCCATTGCATCATCAACCATTTGTTCATCATTTTTTGTGCCTAATGTAAGCGAAGCCAATGCCTGCGTTTCGCCGCGTGTGAATACCGCCGAACCGTGTGTACTCGGCAAATAATCGACTTCTGACCAAATGTGGCGAATATCTGCGGGCTTGCGACCATCAAGGCGTACATTATCGCCTAATACAACATCTCTAATCGCGTATTTTTGGATTTCATTATGATAACGGCTGATAAAACTCGCATTTTCTTCCATCCACTCTTCGCCGTGTTCTTCGAGCAACGCCTCCTTCATTTCAGTTTTCAGCACCTTAAATTGTTCTTTGCGCTCGTGCTTCTCCGTCGGTGTTTTGGCAATAGCCGTTACTTTATCTTTAATCAGTTTTTCTACCGCTGCTTTGACGACTTCGTTTTCAGGTATCGGTACGATTTCACGCTTCACAGTAGCTTTTGTACCCACCAATTCGGCGAGTGCCAGTTGCGCTTTACATTGTACCTTTACTGCTTCGTGTCCGATACGGATAGCTTCTATCAGGTCAGCTTCCGAACATTCTTTGGCTTCGCCTTCTACCATCATTACATTTTCCATGGTAGCACCAAGAATAATGTTGAGGTCAGCACTTTCGAGTGCTGTTCTGCCTGGATTGACTATAAATTCACCATCAATACGCGCTACACGCACCTCCGAAATCGGTCCGGCAAAAGCAATATCAGAAACCGCCAGTGCTGTCGAAGCCGCTAATGCTGCAAGGGCATCAGGGGTAGCTTCGTCATCTGCGGAAATGAGATTGATAATAACTTGCGTCTCATTCATGTAGCCATCGGGAAAAAGCGGACGGAGCACACGATCTACGATACGACAGACCAATATTTCGTTTTCGGAAAGGCGGGCTTCGCGGCGAAAGAAGTTGCCGGGAATACGCCCGACTGACGCAAATTTCTCTTGATAATCAACAGAAAGAGGAAAGAAACTTTGTCCTTCGCGGGGTTCTTTGGCTGATACCACCGAGGCAAAAAGCATGGTGTTGCCTTGTCGAACCACGACAGAACCGTCAGCTTGTGCCGCCAATTTGCCTGTTTCGAGAATGACCTCTCTGCCGTCCGGCAAATTAAATGAGGTTGTAGTAGGAATTTGTTTTCCCATGACTTAATTAAGTTTATCCCGATAGCTATCGGGAAAGTTTAAGTTTAAGTTTAAATTTTATTTCATAAAAATAATTTAAATGCAACTCAAACTTATTACTTTCTAATTTTATATAAATGCAAAAAACATACAAACTGCGCCACTTCGGACAGGGAGATTGTAATGAAGTGTATTGGTAAGTAAGCAAAAAAAGTGTTCTGTATGCAGAACACTTTTTTGTAATATTTTGCCGGAAATTATTTACGCAATCCGAGTTTTTCGATAAGTGCGCGATACTCATTGATATCTTTTTTCGCCAGATAGCCGAGCAAACGCTTGCGCTGACCTACCATAGAAAGTAGGGAACGCTGACATGAAAAGTCTTTACGATTATTTTGCAAGTGTTTGGAAAGCTCCGTAATACGGTAAGTAAGTAGGGCTACTTGTGAGTGAGTTGAGCCGCTGTTTTTTTCGCTACCTCCAAATTCTTTGTAAATTTCTTCTCTTTTTTCTTTTGTTAAGTAAACTGCCATTTTAATTTTTTCTTTTTGCTAATTTTTTATCCCTTTAAATTTGGCGCAAAGATACACTAATTTGTTGTTTTTTTACCCCCCCCACATTATTTTTTTTAATTTTTGATTGAACAACTGGGTGATTTTTGATTTGATGATTTTTGGTTTTTGAATGATTTATTATTTATTTAATTAAATTATAATTAAAAAAAATTGTAATAAACTTATTTTCGTAAGTTTATTAATTAAATTAATTGCAATTTAACAATGCATCTAATGTCGCTAAAAATTGGACGAATGAATTTTGCAAAGCAAAACCCAATCAAAAATCACTTAATCGTTCAATCCAAACTTTTAGCGTTCTGTCTTTGCCTTCATCGACCCATTTTTGGCGGGTGATACCTACTTTTTCTAATGCCCTGACGGTACGTATATTTTCCGGGTCAATAGTAGCTATTAGTTGTCGATTTATTGTGTATGCGTGTGTATTGACTGCCCGTAAAATTTCAGGCATCAAACCTTGTCCCCAATGAACCTTATGCAGCATATAAACCACTTCCAATTCATCATTTTCAGTGTATTCGCTTTCTTTCAATTCAAAATGTCCGGCAAGTTGTTTGTGAATTTCAATTGCCCATATTTCAAAATGTCGGTCTGTAAGCGATTTTTCGTAGAGTTGCATGATTCTCTCAAATAATTCGAGTGCATGGTGTTTGGTCTTACATGGTCCATTCCCCATATAGTGATTAACGAGCTTATCCATAAACAAGCGAATCATTTCAGCTTGGTCGGTAGGTTCATATTTTCGCAACAACGTCCGTTGAGTGGTAATGTCTTCGTTGAGCATGGGCATCGGCATCGGATTTTAGATTTCTTGGCAAATTAAGGTTATTTTTTTGGGTGCAGGACAAATTTTTAATCTGCCTCGTACCGACGACTTTAGCCGTCGCGGGAAAGTACCGAGCCACTTGACGGCTAAAGTCGTCAGTACAGTGGCATTTCAAAATAAAATTAAAATTTGTCCTGCACCCGTGAAAACTGTGGGTCAGAAAATAAAATTAGCCAAAAAACATCGAAAATAAAAAACGCGATACCTTTAGCATCGCGTCGTATTACTTTAAAGTTTCATCTGTATTGTCTTATATCTCTCGTTTAATTTTACTCATATTGGAATGGTAATATTTTAGAATCTTTCACGGTAGAGAGCGTCATTAGTGTTTTGAGTCGTTCAATTTCTTCAATTTGGGAGAGGGTCTTAAACAACAACTGTTCGTAAGTAGGGATGTCTTTGCAGATAATTTTGATGAGGAAATCTGCTTCACCCGTAATGATATAACATTCAGTAATTTCATTGATAGATTTAATTTTATCCATGAAATTATTGAGGGCATTTTCTTTTTGCCATGCCAATGAAACCAATACGAATGTCTTGACATTCAGCCCGATAGCTTGTGGATCTACCAAAGCATGATAACTCTGCACAATGCCGCTTTGTTCAAGTTTCTTTACACGTTCGAGGGTAGGTGCGGGGGAAAGTCCGATTTTTTTAGATAAATCGAGATTGGTAATTTTACTATTTTCCTGAAGAATTTGAAGAATGGCAAGATCTATTTTATCCAATTTATTTAACATCTGTCTTGTTAAGTTTAAGATGAAATTTAAGCCTTACTTATATTCAAGTTTAAATTTTCATATTTAAACTTAAACTTAGTCTTGAACTTAAACTTAGTTATTTACAAATATCCTATATAATTCAGCACAAAATTACGAAGGATTGTTGTAGTAAACAAATAAATTAGCAAGAAATAGCTTTTTTGTAAAAGAACATTTTGTAGGAAGCCAACTATTTGGCTGACTTCCTAACAAAGTATTGATGAGTTGATGAATTGACGAGTTGTTGAATTGTTGAATTGTTGTGTTGACGACCTTCAACAATTCGTCAATTCAACAACTCAACAATTCGTCAGTTTATCACGGAAAAATACCCAATGAAATATAATCGCTGGCAATTTTTTCGATAGAATTGACGAAGGCGGCACTTCGCATATCTTCTACTTTTTTATTCTTTTTAAGAATTTCGCGGATACCGTGATATGCCGTAATCATCGTCTCTTGCAAACCCGAACGCACGAGGTCGATTTCATCTGCCCCGCGTGTGATCATGGAACGCTCTTTTGCACCAACTTTCTTACCTGTCGTTTTTTCCACCAAGCCTACGATGTTCTCATAAGTTTGCTGGTCAAAACGTTTTTCCATACGTCCGAATCGCATGTGTGAAAGGTTTTTCAACCACTCAAAGTATGAAACCGTCACACCACCTGCATTGATAAACATATCAGGAATAATGATGACGCCTTTTTTAAGTAATACTTCTTCGGCATCCGGCGTAACAGGTCCGTTGGCTGCTTCGGCGATGATTTTCGCTTTGATATTTTTTGCATTGCCGCCGTGAATCTGGTGCTCAAGTGCAGCAGGTACGAGGACATCACATTCGAGTTCGAGTGCAGCTTCGCGGCTTTTCAAGTTTTTCGCACCCGGAAAATCAAGGATAGAACCCGTTTTCTTACGATGCTTGAGCAGCTTGTGTACGTCGATACCAGCTTCGTTGTGAATACTACCTTCGTATTCCGCTACGCCGATGATTTTGAAACCGCCTTCGTCTTGCGAAATCGTACCAGTGTATGACCCCACATTACCCATGCCCTGAATGACCATTGTTTTGCCTTCAGTACCGGGTTCGAGTCCGAGGGCTTTCATGTCTTCTTTGATGCTCATTGCCTCTTGAAGTGCATAAAATACACCGCGTCCGGTAGCTTCTGTACGTCCGCGTATGCCGTTGAGATTCACGGGTTTGCCCGTTACACAACCTACGGCATCTATATCACCTTTACCAAATGCAAGGTAAGTGTCGAGTATCCAAGCCATCTCGCGTGAGCCTGTACCATAGTCGGGTGCAGGCACGTCAAGACCGGGACCAATGAAGTTTTTCTTCACCAATTCGGAAGCATAACGGCGTGTGATTTTCTGTAGTTGACCAACGGTATAATCACGCGGGTTGATTTTTACGCCGCCTTTTGCACCACCAAAGGGTACATCTACAATCGCACATTTGAAACTCATCAAAGAAGCTAATGCCATGACCTCGTCTTGGTTGACATTTGGTGCGTAGCGAATACCACCTTTTGTTGGCAGACGGTGCTGACTGTGTTGGACACGATAAGCTTCGATGACTTGGTATTCCTTGCCGATTTTGACCGGAAATTGCATCTTGTAGATGGCGTTGCAGGCTTTGATTTGCGCCAATAAGCCCGGAGCGAGATTGGTGGCAGCAGCAGCTTTATCAAAGTAATCTTCTACACCTTTGATAAAACTATAATGTTTATTAGACATTTAAAATAATGTTGAATGAATGAATTTTGAATGAGCAAATATTAATGAATGAATTTTGAATGAGTGAATGAATGAATTACGGTAGTCATCGGATTCACTCATTCAAAATTCATTCATTCACTCATTAAGTTCACGTTCGAGGCGGTTTACTTTTCTTTCCATGTAAAATAGAAATAATGCAATTCCGATGAAGGTAGCAACGATGATGGCTACAACGACATAGATTTTGCCGATATTTCTAAAAAAATCAGGTTCACTTCCTTGCGCCAATAATAAATTAGCCGATAGAAGCAATAAAAAAGATAAGGTAGCTTTTCTCATAACGAAATATTGGTTTCGCTTGAATAATAAAACTAACTAATACGAATGTCTTCGCAAAATTATGAATTATGAATGACGAATTAATTTAAATATTATTTTATTTGTTATTGATGATTGGCAATTAACAAATTACATATTTTTTATCATTCAAAATTTTTCATTCAAAATTCAAAATTAGCGAACACATTGAATACGAATGTCAATTTTATCATTTAAATGAAACTGGGGGCAAATTAAAACAATATTTTAGAATATTCTACAAAATAATTTACGGAAAATTCTTTTTTCAATGTCAATAAATTTCTTTTTTCAAAGTAGTAATTATTTTATGTGTAAATATTTAATTAATAGCAAATTTTGAATGTTAAATTTCGCTATTTCTAATTGGTTTATAAAAAGAATTTTTCGTTAGAAATTTTGCGAAGCAAAATGCAATCAAAAATTACTAAATCGTTTGAGTTTCAACCAATTTATGCGCCATAATAAATTTGCTATCCAAGCTCCGATAAGCATCATGGCAATGACGCCGGGATAAAAAACCATTCGCATGGTATTGTCAAGGTCGTTGCTACCGAGTGCGGGGTTGCCGCCGTTGCCCGGATGCAGACTGTCTGCCATACGAGGGAGGACAAATAATAGCGGAATCAATGCAGCAAAAGCAAAAATATTATAGACTGACGATATACGTGCCTGCTTGTCGAGGTCGTCAAAGGAATCGCGCACCACGAAGTACGCCATATATATAAGGACGGCAACCGCCGCCGTGTTTTGCTTGACATCCCAACTCCAATACGCGCCCCAAGTATGCTTCGCCCATATCGCACCTGTAATCAAGCCGAGTATGCCGAAGAGGACACCAACCCGCGCATACGCCGCTGCTCTTGTACTATATAATAGGTTGTTGGAACTCAAATACACGACACTGTAAATGACCGAAATCAGCATCAGCAACATCATCGCAAACCACAAAGGCACATGAAAATATAAGCTGCGAATAGATTCTTCCAATATATTTCTAAACGGAAAGGTAATACCTGCTCGCTGATTGAGTGCGTTGATAGCGCAACTTTCTTCCATATTTGCGCGAGTTGGTAATTGATTGATGCTTACCGCCGAAGGAAGTACAGAGTAGCCGTCTTTTGTACCACCATCCACCACTAATGAAAAATCAGTAGCTCCATCAAAATAAGATACGCGATTGGGCAGGTCAAATGCGACTGACATTTTATTATCAGAAATTGGCTTTACCTCATTCGCACATAGCGCGTACATAGAGTCGCGCTTGAGCCACACGCGCAGATTGTCCGCCTGTGTGTAGTGCGTATTGTAGCCGTGAACGGTCATCTCCAAACGCGTTCCGGTATCGGTTTTATCCGCATCAATAAACGCCGTAGCAGGCGAAAGGGGAATCAACATTCCCGCGATGATTGTATAGAGCATCAGTACGACACCCAAGATTTTCCACCACATAGTTTTGTTTTGGTGACTAGTGATTGGTGACTGGTGACTGGTGACTGGTTAATTCGTGATTAGTATCTATCGTATAAAACGAGAACAAACTAATTACCAATTAACCAGTCACTAATCACCAGTCACCAGTCACCAATCACTAATCCCGCCACAAATACGGGAAAAGTATAATCACTAATGTCAATAAAATCACATCAATAGCCAGCAAAATGCTGATGTCGCGCCAGTAGCTCGTGTCGGTTATGAGACGGAGGGCATTGGCGGATAGTTTTACGAGGGTCAGTAGAATAGGGATGACGACGGGGAAACCCATGATTGCCATGAGGGTCGCGCTGTTATTGGCTTTGGCGGCGATAGCAGCGATGAATGTAAAGGCAATCGAAAATCCCATACTTCCTAAAAATAATATCAGCGCGAAAAGACCTGCTTCCTTGACCATGTTTTCTGTGAAAAAAGACATGGCTGCGAAGGTGAGTATGCTGATAAGTCCTAAGAGAAGGGTGTTATAAATTATCTTTGAAAGGATAATCGCCGTCGGGTGCGCGAGGGTGTAGAAGTAGAGTTGTCGGCGGCTGTTTTCTTGCACAAAACTCTTGACCACCGCATTAATTGAGGCAAATAACATGATAATCCAAAACAAGACATTCCACGTTTTTGCATCTACTCGCACGAAGGCAATATAGACCACAAATACTGTCGAAAGCACGTACAGCAAAATGCCGCCTATGGCGTATTTTTGCCGCCATTCGAGTATGGCTTCTTTTCGTAATAAAACAAAAATGTCGTGGACTAGTTGCATTGGGGCAAAGATAGGGAAAGTAGCTTAGATTGGCACTTATATCAAGCTTTTTGCTTAATTCAGAATATGTTTAAATTTATAAATCTGCACCAACGATTCCGTGATAAATCGCATTTAAAAAGAAGTTTTCGCAAAGTAAGGAATTATTGCCGTCGCATATGGTATTGCCATCACAATCCATTGGATTTGCTGCTATATCTGCACAATAATTATCCAACATATAATACTGTTTATTCTGAAATGTATATTGATGAACAAAAAATGTACAACCCAATTCCTGCCCGGTGTATGGTATCATTTCTAAGTCGGTTAACATTTGTTCGAGACAATCTACAGTTGCTGTTTCCTCTTTGTCGCAACTTGTACACAGAAGTATGGCGATGAAAATTGGTAGTAACTTTTTCATATTTTTTGATTTTGAAAAATGCTTCACCAAGATAGACAGTTGAAAGAAGAAAAATGGTTGGGTAAATAGCAATGCCTTCGCCAAATTGAGAATTGAGAATCCCGTCATTCGTCGGGACAAGTTGTATAATTGAGAATTAATTTAAAATTGTCATTTATAATAAAAAGAAAATGAAATATTTACGAATATTTAAATAAAATAATTATCAACTCTCAATTATCAATTTTTCATTTGGCGAACATATTAAAATATGGCAGGCATTTTAAAAATGCCTGCCAATTCTAACTAAAAAGCTAAATAATTAGAGTGTGTAAAAAATTAGGGGCAATTATATATAAAAGGTGCAGCGCACCGTCTCCGTTTGTAGCAAGAAAGTTCCCCCCAAGCTAATAAGGTGCGTTAGTACCGACCCCGTTTATACGCACTAACCCCGATAGCTATCGGGGTCGGTACTAACGTACCTC
>Ga0209186_1001360_pt1 | contig 18224 bp, 20 predicted proteins | sample SidtaG_FD_187426 | JGI IMG/M metagenome (GOLD analysis project Ga0209186, IMG submission 187426) | Marine algal microbial communities from Sidmouth, United Kingdom - Sidmouth_Male2 metaG (SPAdes) (version 2) | ecosystem: Host-associated > Algae > Red algae > Unclassified | place: Sidmouth...
CGTGTCGCTTGTGTTTGTGGGGCGTTGGAGGGGGGGGGGTGGTGGACGCAGGCGTGGGGTGGTGCTCTTCTGGTGCTGTGTCGCGGCGTTTCGGTGTATCCGGCTGCCAATGTCCTTGTGGTACGCGAGGAAAAGGACCGCCGCCCAACTCAGTCTGCGTGCTGTTCGGCAATGCCCTCTCCGACGTGTGCCCTTGTAGCCTAACCACAGTGGCTGCTGTTTCCTTTTGACCAACGCTCGCGCCGGTTACGGTTTCGCTCCCACGCTAATGCTCTTGAGTGCAGGTGTCCAACCGCATCCGGTGACGAGTGCGAGCCGCCGGCGGTCGACCTGTGCACCTTGGACAAGAAGGCCACCCGACGTGTTCCAGAGGAGTGCGGCGCGGCTCCCAACGTCTGCGACGCTTTCATTTTCGCATGGACTGTACGTGACGTCCTCGTGTGTTCGGCGCACGGAAATGGTGGTGGCGCGGATGTGTGGAGCAAGAAGCGCACGAGGTTGATGGGACTGCGGGGATGATCGTACACGGTTGTTTCCGCGCCCTCCCCCATAGAGGCCATGAGCTGACGCCTGTCCCCTGCATTCTCTTTCATGTGTGGCCAGTGGTCTGCCATTTTTCATGTCATTGCCATCGTCTGGTGGCTATCCCTATGAGGTGTGTCCGCAGAGGCAGGCGACATGTCGGATGTGCCTCCAACCCGGCCGATTCTCGAGTGCGAATGCGGCTTTCCCACCCCGTTTCTCTCGGGGCTCAGGCGCCATCAGTACGCCATCCACGGTGGTCTGATTGGACAAAACACGCAGCTGCCGCTTCGTCGGCAGCCCAGGGGGTTGACAGAGAGCAGTGGCTCTGACGGTGGAGAAGGACGGGTGGCCGGCCGCTCTGTTGGCGACGATGTGCCGGGAGCCGCGCGCGGGGCTCTGCGCGGCGGCCATGCCCCGAACACGGACGGCAACGTGGCTGATGACGAGTCGGACGCCCCGTCCGGCCCGCCCCCCCCGCCCACCCAGCCCGACTCATCTGAGTCGGGCTCGACGGCTCACAGCGCGGTGGAGTCCCAGCTACGGACGCTGCTCGAGCTCACCCGTATCTTTGTGCCCGCGGTTGACGGCGGCGGTGCCGCCGCAGACGCGGTTCCCGAGAACCTCTACTCGTCGGTGGGTCTACACGTGCGTGCGTTGTACGAGGAACTTGGAGAAGCGCGGCGTGCCGAGCCGTTCGTCCACGTTCGCAAGCGCGCCAAGACTGGCCGCTTCAACACCGTGCGCTCACGGGCGTTGCAGCGGTTTGTGCTCCAAGTCGGCGGGGCGGGCTTATCCGAGAAGGACCAAGAGTTTTTGTACGAGTTTCTCGACTGTTGGGACGGAACCAAGGCCGGGATGGCCAGGGACGCTGGTCACCACAAGACCCTGAGGCACACGTTCCCCTCCGTCAAGGCGTTCAAAAACGCTCTTCGAGACGACCTAGGCGACGCGGCGCTTAATGCCGGTTGGCAGAAGGTCAAGCTTGCGGAGGGCGGGGTCTTGTATGAGGCGTACTTTCGCGACGTGCTGCAGGTTATCAGGTCCCTGCTCGGGTCTAAGGGCAAACACATTCAGCTGTGGAGCGGCGTCTCGGGGCCTGCCCCCCCCAGTGACGTACGCGAGACGCCGCTGGATGGGGACGCCTTCAAGATTTTCGAGAAGCTCGTGATGAAGAACAGGGACTAGCTGTCGTGTGTACTCGGCCTGCACGTGTTTTCAGACAGCAGCCAGTTGTCGTGGTCTGGTGGTACGTTGTATGCTCTCTGAGTGTGAGTGACGTATGCCAACCATAGCGCCGCGTGCCTATACTTGGCCGGTTGCTTCGTGCGTTCCATGAGCCAGTCACGCACTGGACACCTTCTGTTGTCTGCCCTTTGTGTTGCTTTCACTTTGGTTGGTCTCCTCTTCTCAGAGCACAAACTCTACCCTGTTCGTGTACGTCTCGTGAACGAAGTGTCTGGAACCATCGCGTGGGTGACCGTCGCCTACGTACCCATCGTCCGCAAGCTCTAGGAGCCTGGGGCGGACGAGCGAGCCCGCATCAGACGGTGCGGGATTTTGCAGCGCGTTATTTACGCCGCCTTCAAGCACGTCATTGGCCGCAGCCACATCGGCTTTCGCGTGAAAGTCAACGGCCAAAAGTCCCTGGCCTCCCCCCGCGTGCTGCTGTACTTGTGTGATCAGCCGGAGGAGATGGCGGTGCTGGGATTGAAAGGTGGCCAATGCCCTCATCCTTGCACGTCGTGCATGTCCAAGATCGAGACTGTCGGCGCGCCCCAGGCGGTCAACGCCGCAGATCGCAACGTCATCAACACGGTCACCAATCAGGTGGAAGCCTACGAGCACATGCGCCGCCAGCGTCAGCGGCAGCGGCGCGTGGCCCTCAGTGCGCTTGACTCGACGTCCGGCGGTGTGCCGGGACTGGCCGGTATGGCTGGCCTCGGCACGGCACCGCTGCTGTTGTACAGGATGATTGGGTTTGATGTGCTGCACGTACGTTGTTCCTGGTCGACGTCGCCCTCCTTTTGTATTAAGGCCACCGCACGCGCCCCGCTTGCTCTCTGGCACCGTCTTCTACACGCATCTGCTGCTCCCCTGCGTTTGGCGTGCCTATTTTCTCCCTGTTTTTGTTGCAGGTCATGGACCTGGGGGTCACCCGAATGCTGGTGCACCGCCTCGTGCGTGTGTTCCCCTACCTTTTCAGGGGGAAGAAGCCTCCAGCGGGTTCGGGCACGGCCACACGTCGAGTTGCCTTTAAACGACTGCTGCGCCTGCATCGGAGGAGCAAAGCATGCCGGACGCCGCCTGGGTACGTTGACCACTCTGTGCTGCACTGCTGTTGAGCCTCATGCATCCTCTTGCATGGCGATTAACCGTGCCCGCGAGCACCCGCTCGAGTTTGTGCTGACTTGTCTCTGTACCTGTCCTACCCTGCTCTCTTTTGTGCTGTCTGCCCCCCCTTTTTTCTTGGGTTTTGCGGTGCAGGTACATCGTCAGAGCTAACGAAAAGCAGGCGGTGTTTACCGGGAAGCAACGGCGGGACGGCGTCGCCATCCTGGCGTTTATCGTGGCCGGCCTCTTCGGCCCGCTGGGCGACGAAAACGGCGCTGGCGCGTTTGCTGCGGAACATGCCGCGGAGCGCGCAGCGGTCGACGGCTCAGCGGACGCGGCGGGCTACGAGGCGGACAGCGACGATGACGCCGCCAAGGTGGGGAAGAACTTTGTCTTCAATTGGGCGGCGTACCACGAAGTGTGGGGGGACACCCCCATTAACGTCGCTGTGACGTCCATGTTCGTCGAGTACGCGGTGCTCTACGCTCGCATCGCCGGGCGCACCACCTCTGCCGTGCCGCCGCCAATGACCCTGACGGAGGGCCGCGACATCTGCGAGCAGGCCACGGCCTTCGTGAACAGGTTTATCACTCCTATCCTGGGGCACATTGCCTCTGTAAAGGTGCACAAGCTCCCATGCCATGTGGCAGAGGCCGTGCGGTGGCATGGCAGCTTGCAAAACGGCAACACCGCCGCCAACGAAAGCGGACACAAGGCAGACAATCTGTATTACGCTCGCACACGAAAGGATGGCCGCTCGTTCACTCGTCAGCTCGTGAGGCATGCCCACGGCGCGCGGGGTATCCTCGACCGCCATGCGAAGGAGGACAAGGCAGCTGATGCGGCGTGGACGGCCGACCAGCAACAAGCTGCGGCAGGCCGCGGCGCTCGTGGTGCGGCAGGAGTTCGGGTGCCAGAGGCGGCGACCAGCAGCGCAAGTGCAGTGCGCGGCGTCGCTGCGGCCGCCGGCGCCACGGCCGCGGAGGAGCACAGGAGGAAGCAGAAGCGGAGGGTGTACAACGTGGCCAAGGTGTCGGTGAGGGACTTGGCGACGAGACCAGACTTGGCCAACATTGGGGCACTGTTGGGCTTGGCGGCGCACCGTCACGTGCGGGTCGCAACGCGCACGCCGGTGATGGCGCGCTTTGACTGTGGAGCGCGCGAACAGCAGCACGTTCGAGCAGCCGAAGACTACCTCAGCGCGCCATGGTATGATGCGGTGCTGTACCACCCGGGCGGTGACCAGGCGCGGCTGTGCATTGGGGAGCTCCGCACCATCGTGAGGGGGCCAAAGGGGGACGCCGTCGTCCTCGTACCGCTGGAGGTCGTTCCATCGGAGCGGCTCTGCCCCTTTGTAGCGCTAGGGTGCCTGCGCCTCAAATGGCGCATCGTGGACCATGCCTCTGACGTCACGCTTCGTCTGGTACCCGTCGAGCACGTGCGGCGGCTGGCCTTTGTGGTCAATGACTTTGCCGTCCTCGCCGGTCGCTGCGGCGTGGACGCGGACGTACCCACCATGGACAGTCCACTCCAGGAGCGCCTGGACATGAGTTTCTTTCTTAACGCGTTTTTTCCTTGGGACGCGAAGTAAAAGTGGTGTGTTTGTTGTGCTCGGTCGGTCGAGGTGAAGCACTATCCCGAGAGCATAGCGCGCGGCGTCGCGCTACGGCGCAAATGCGACATCTGCCAGCGCCGCCGGTACTACTCCAACGTCCAACTCGCACAGCATCGCGCAGACCTCCAGCCCCTTGCTTGTTTTCGCAGAGCCCGGTCTCCCCCCCGCCCGTACGCTAAACAATAGCTCAGTCACCGCCCAGCAATCCTTGAGCCTCGCCCAATGCCCATTTCTGCCCGTGCGGGAGAGCGGCGGCTCACAACGCTGCCCAGGCACCCGGTGCCGCCCCCCCCCGCAAGCAGGTGACGCCGTCTGTTCGTCCAGCGCCGCCCCCGCTTGCGTGGCCGTCAAACGGCGCCCCCTCCACGACGGGGGACGACACTGCTGGTCCGTCCAGCGCCGCCCCCCCGTTGCGCGTCCCCTCAGCGCCGCCCCTTCCCCAACGGGGGACGACGCTGCTGGTCCGTCCAGCGCCGCCTTACGTTGTGCGTCCTCCCGGCGCCGCCCAGCCCCTGGCGGGGGGCGACGTTGCCCGTCCGCTTAACGCCGCCTCTCCCTCTTCGGCGTGGTCGCAGGTGTCCCTGCGGGGCGCTGCCGCGGTCTTGCAGGCCAAGCAGTATTGAAGCAAAGTCGAGGAGGTGACCCGCGTGCCTCTGTAAGCTTGAGCGCACAGCAAGGATCGGATTCTCACCCGAGCCTGCTAACAAGTGCTGGCCCAATCACATCACATAGGCGCTCCGCGGTCTCGAGCAAGGCTGGAAAGAAACGGCCGTTCCGCGACTCCTTGCGGCGAGGCCCAGCCTCGCGTGAGGCCTAAAAGCCCATCCAAACGTTGTTCCGTTGGGGAATCGGAGGGCTCCCACAGAGGTCGAACACGCCCATCCAATCGTTGTTTCGATGGGCGATGGGCTTCGATGGGAACCAATGGGCTGTGCGGGGAGGCGTGACGATTTAGCAGTGCTGCCCTCTCGTGATACCCGACCGGCCAGCTGGTCTTTGCGTTGCACGGCTTCTGGAGGGTTCAAGGAAGAATTTTTGGCGCTGGCGCGAGGGTGGCGAGCGCCCACAGCTGCACGTGTGGCGTGCGCTGCGCTTGGACTGCCGCCTGCGGTCTGTCAGGAAGCCTCTACGTCTGTCTGAGGCGCTGTGCGGCGAGAGGGACCTGGCGAGTGCGCCCGACAGAAGTGCGCCTGGCGTCGAACTGATTGCTGCTGCACACTGGAGCGCGCCCGCCACCACACCCGCGTCTGAGACGCGCCAGTGAGCTGCTGTGTTGCACCGGTGCCAGCAACAGCTCCCTCGCCCTGGGCACTGACCGACGCGAGGGGGCGCGTAGGCATCCCAGAAGATGGCAAGCGTGCCGGGAGCGCAGTGCGACCGCCGCCATCTGGCCGGCACCTCGGCCGCCGTCGCGCCGCTGCCGTGCGGCCGGCACTCCGTGCCCGCCACCGTAGCAGGCTGCCGCGGCCATGTCCCCACACGCTGCCACGGCCGCCCCAGGCCTGCGCCGCATTTTTTTTTCACCGCCGCCACGACCGCGGTGCCCACCCACCCTCGCCACCGTGGCGGCGGTGCCCACCTACCCTTTGCACCACGACGGCGGTGCCCACCTACCCTAGCTGGGGCAGGTCGCCGCCGCCGACGTCGCTCCCCGTGGTCGCCGCAAACGTCACCGCACGCGGCAAGCGCGACCCGCGCCCGCCCACCGCGGATGGCGACGCCACCGGCGGCGTCTGCGCGCCCCCCCGGCGGAGCAGGACGCGCCTACGGCAAGCCTCGCGGCGGCGGGCGCCCTACCGTCCGCGGGCGCGGCGTGATCTACCACCTGGTTGCGGTTCTGTCCTCCCGCCCCGCCGCTGCCGGCAGCGCTGCCGCTACCGCTGTTCGCCGCCGCACGCGCGGGCGCGATTGCGGGGGCATGTCTCGACGCCGTGACCAACGTTGCAACGGGGCCGGCCGTCGCGTCGTTGCTCGCGCTCAGGCTATTCTTGTGGGAAGCGGCCTCGGCGAGCAACGACGGGGGGCCGCCATTTCCAGCGGCGGCTGCGGGCGCCGCCGCCGCCGATGCGTCGGCATCGGCCTCCGCGTCGGCGGGGGCCCGCTTGCCGCGCGCGGCTGCCGCGGCAGCCGAGGTCAACCAGGAAGCCGCAGACACGCATCTCGGAGTGGCGCTCGGCGGCGGCGTCCTGCGCATTACGCCGGGATAGCGGGGGGACTCGGCCACTGCGGGGTGCGGGGCTTGTGTGGGCTGGGGGGGAGTGTGATGCTCGTGTTGAACACGGAGGGGGGTCATGGCGGAAGTGGAAGCAGGCGCCATTATTTTGTACGACCGAAACGGCTGGCCGCGACTGTGACCGCCGCGGCGCCGCCGACGACGGCCCAGGCGGCGCCGCCAACGCCGCTGCCGCCAGCGACGCTTCTGGGGCGACGGGGGGGATCTTTCTGGCGGTAAACGAGCCAGGCGGGGGCTGTGCCGCCTGTCGCCTCCGACGCATCTACGGTGGTGGCGCCGACGCGTGCGGCGGCGGGTGCCGCAGCCGCCACCGCCGCCGACCCCGCCACCGTCCTCGAAAGCACCAGCGTCGCAATTTTCGACATCTTGTACGGGGCCAGCTGCCACGTCGCCGCCATGGCGGTGCCGCACGATGGCGTGGCTGCAGGCCTCGTCGCCCTTCCATCCGCCGCTGGGCACGCGGCGACTGTGGTGGCGCTGGTGCTCGTGGCGGTGGGGGGGTGACCGATTGGGCACCAGTGCGCATGCGGCTGCCCTGATGGAGGGAATTTGATTTGGGACCCAAGAAAGGTGGGGGTGGCCACCCGGGGTACGTGGAGCGACCTTTTCGGTGGAGGTGGAGGGTACCGCGCGTGGATTCTCTTCCAGATGGGTGTCTGTGGAAGAGGAGATGAGAAAGGTAGCTGTCCCGACATGGTGCGGCTGTGGGCAGGGAGGCAAAGGTGGGGCGGCGGGGGTGTCGCCACGTATTTCGGGTCGTGTCGTGAAAGCACCTCTTTATTTCTCAGGTGTGGGGTGGAGTTTCCCCTGCGTCGCCCCGCGGCGACGCGCCGCTCGCTCACTCGGTGGGGGGTGCGGCGGTGGCGGCGGCGGTGGTGCTGCCACGAAGAGCACCAGGGCGTCCGCCGTTGGTGTCCCGCGGCCATGCGCCGCCATCGTGCTTGGGGGGGGGGGGGGCGGCGGAGGCGGTGGCGGCGGCTACGGTGGCGGCAGTGGCGCGTACTCGCCGCCGCCGCCCACTGGTGGGGCGCTTTTCGTCACGCCGCCCTACACCGACACGTGGGGATAAGATGCCGCCGGCGAACTGCCGCCGCTGCCGCCGCCGCTTCCTTCACTGCCGGCGCGCGTGCGAGGGCCACCTCCCGCGCGACGCCAGGAGCGTCCCTCTCCCAGCCGCAGACCGTGCCCGCCAGCGCGTGCAGCGCGCACCAGAACACGCGGATGGGGTCCTCCTCCGTGAGTGCACACGCGTCGGCAACAGACCCGCCGTACCCCCCCCCGATTCCGAGCCACACCGCCCGCGTCCGCAGCACCACGTCCCCGCCAACCGCCGCCCGGCGTGCAAAAGCCGACGCGACCCGCGTGACGCGATCGCGCGCGGAGCCGCCGTCGACGGCGCCATCAACGGCGCCGCCTGCCACCGTCGCTGCCGCCATTCAGACGCCTCCACCACCACCCTGCCGTTGGTCTTCAGCGTACACCCGGCCATGCTGTGCGCCGTCGGCGCGTCGTACACCCACCGGAAAAAGCGGGTGGTGGCGCGGGGTAAGCCCTCGGGGGAGTCGTTTGCCGTGACCGTCCGCGCTCCGACGACCATGGCCGTACCGCGGACGGGGCCGCCGCAGACGACCGCGGGCACATAGACGATCGACGGCAGGCGCGCGCAGCCATAGTCGACGACGGCGGGCTCGCGCGGCCGCCCGACACCACCACCGCCACGACGGCTGCCATTGCTGCCGCCGCCACACAGGTGTGCGGCCGGCACGGCGGCGGGCCCGCTGCCGTTACGCCACGGGCGCGAGCGGCCCGCCCGTTCGGCTCGACTCAGTCTCCGCTGAGGCCGGGTCGAGGCCGGCCATCCACGCCGCCGCCGTCGCGGAGCGGGTGACGATGGAGCGCTCGCGGAACCTCCCCCGAGCGCTCCAGGTGTGCGCATCGGGTGGACGGAGGCGCGCCAGCGTAAACGAGGGCGGCGGTGGCATCGGTGCGCGGTGTGTGGATCCGTCGCCGGCCACCGACGGCGCTGCGCGCGGCGGGACGGGCCTCGCCTTGGCGGCGGCCGCCGGTGCGGCGCCGGCCATGCCCTCACGGGCGGCCTTCGCCGTCTCTCCCGCCATGTGCCGCATCATGCCGGGGAGAAGCACCACCCCGTGTGGGTGGGGGTGCGGTCCAAATCCGGCGGGCGGTCCCTGAGGCGAGTGGTGCATCCTTGCGGGCCAAGCAGGGCACCGCCGTTGCCGAAGCGCCCGGCTCGAGCGCCTCTGCGCGGCGGCATCGGGGGGAGCATTGGAGGAGGTGGGGGGGTCGACGCGTTGCCGCGCTGGCCGCGAGCGCGACAGAAGAGGCGAGCGCGGCGGACAGCTCCGTGGCCGAGGTCGGCGTCGTGCCTTGCGGGGAACCGTCGAATACGGGAGGGAATGACGGCGCCAACGGAGGTGGGGGCGTGATGGCGTCGACTGCTGGCGCGCCGACACACCGCGCGCGCGCAATGATGAGCGCCAGCCGCGCGATTGCAATGATGACTGCCGACAGCGCGCGCGCCGGCGGGCCCCATTGTCCCCGCCGCTGGCGCCGCCGCCGCCGCCGCCGCCGCGGCGCCGTGGTCAGCCATGCCCACCCCCGCCCGCTGCGCGTCGGCACAACGCCAGCGCAGCCGCCTCGCCAGGAATCGTGCCGCCGCCACCCCTCGGCTGCGCGACGGATGGCACGCCCGCGCCCAAGGTTTCTGGACGGAGGCTGGAGAGGGGGGGAGGGGGGGGTGCGTCAAGACGCCAAATCTCAAATATATGTGGGCAAGCGCGGCGGGCACGCTGCTATATAATTCCCCCGAGGCGCTCCCCATTGGCCGATGACGACGGGCCTCGCCACGCGAGCCCAGCGCCTTGTGATCGACGTTGGCGCCGCCACCCGTTAACGGCGGCACGTTGCCCGTGTCGGCGCGGGCGCCTGCGTCTGTCGCCCAAGCAGCGTACCTGGTGTTGCCGTCCGCTGTCGGCGGCGTGTCGCCGTCGTCGGCGGCGCCAGCCAGGAACGTTGGCGAATGTCGACCATTTGGTGGGCCCCCGCGGTCTGCAGAGAGTCATCGCTCGTTCCGCTGTCACCCGCACGCTGCGACGCGTCAGCGTCGTGCGCGCCGCCAGCGGGAAGCCCGTAGTTGCAGTAAACGCCACCGCCGGCTGCCCCCGGCGAGTCCGCGGCGTTGGCATCGGCGGCTAGCGGCAGCGACGCGTTGTCGTAGGCTCCTGCGCCGCCCGCGGGCAGCCCAAAGCTGCCAGCGCACTGTCCGGCGCCTTAAAGCGGCGCCGCGTCGTCTACGGCTGCGGCGCCACCCGCGCGTGGTGGCGTGCCGTTGTAGACGCCGCCGCCGCCGGGCGGCGGCGGGCAGCCGCTGCCCATCTCTGGCAGCGTGTTGTCGGTGTTGCCGCCGCCGCCCTCGCGCGGCGTCGCGCCTTCGGCGTCGGCACCGCCGCCCGCGGGCGCAAGGTGCACGTCTACGATGAGACAGGTCGCCCGTGAGCAGCGGGGCGCAGACTCCGGTGCCGCCGCCGTCCATGCGCGGCGTCTTGCCGTCCGCCTCGGCGCCGCCACCCGCGCGTGGAACGTCTTTGGCCGTGTCGGCGCTTGTGCCCGCAGGCGGCGGCTCCTGGTCGTCGTCACCGGATCCGGCCTCTAGCGGCGGCTCGGTGTCGGCGGCTGTAGTGCCGCCCGCAAGAACCAGCTTGATGCAGGCGTTGCCAGCGCAGTCAGCCAGCGCCGACACGTCGACCTTGTTGTCGTCGCTGCCGGCTGACGGCGGATACTCTCCGTCGCGGGCGCGGCGGCGCACAGGTGCAGGTTTGTTGGCTTCGGTTCTTGCGCCGCCTGCTAGCAGCGGCGCGTAGTCGTCGGTGCCGCCACCGCCGGCGTGCGGCGGTGAGTCGCCGACATGCGTGGAGCTGCCCGTGGGCTGCGGCGCGTCGTCACGGTCGGCGGTGGCGCCCGCGGGCGGCTGTGTGGCCGCAACCTTGTTGTCGCAGCCCACGGGCAGCGACGAGATGTCGTCGTCGCCGCTACCACTCGCGTGCCATCGAACGATTGCGGCGTCGAAGCCGCCGCCTGCCGGTGCGAGCTCGCTGTTGGCGTCGCTGGTGAGCCATCCGATTCCTGTCGCGCGTCGGCGTCGAGCTGGTCTGGAAAGCAGGCAAGTCATTGCAAACGGCTGGCGTTCTCTAACCTATCGGTGCGACAAAAACAGAAGCCATTGCTCGAGCACAACCAAAACGCCCGACAACACGGCTAATGGAGCCCACGCATAATTCTGCTCACTCCTCCTCATCGGTGCTCTCCAAAAATGTGTCGCTGTCGCTCGACGTCGAATCCCCCGACCATTCACAGGCATGTCAACCGAAATGGAACGCATGCTAGTGCGTGCGCCTGACCGGTCCGCTTGGGTCAATACAGGGATAGCCGACAAGTCAGAGGGAACGAAGTGGGCGTTGAAACGCACAAAGAAATGCATCTCTACGTGTGCAGCGAGCAGCGTCGAGCGGTCCTTGCGCAGTACCATCCCGGCCGCCGAGAAGTCCCGCTCCGACGCGGCAGACGACCCGGATGCCCCAAGCAAGGCGCAGGCCACCAGCATCAGCAATGGGTACTCGTCCCCGCGCGCCGACCAGAACTTGAGCACCCCGGTGTTGACCGAGGCAGAGAACGTAGCCAGGAAGCTGTCGAGCTCTCGCTTGACCAGCTCAGCTCGCGCGCTCTCGGCCGCGCCCCGGCTCTCGTCCGAGTCCCAGTCCACAAGCATAGTGCGGCATCTTTTGCGTTCGTGTTCGAGCTCCTGTTGCCGTGCGGGCGCGGAGGAACTTGCGTCAATGAGGCTCTCTGCCGTGGCCACGACAGCTGCGTGGGCGCGGTCGATAGGGTCATCTTTCCCAACGCGCGCAGCGGCCTTGCGCATCATCGCGGCCCCGCCAGGTGTGACTAGCGTGGCAGCCAACACCGCGTCGTTGGCAAGCCAATTTTTGCTAGGATGCGCCGGGTTGAAGAAGCGACGGTCCAACTCGTGCTGGACGACGGACATAAAGGTTGCCGCCCCGCTGCGGAGACCGTCGACGGTGCGCGTTGACTTGACCGGCACCGTCTGGTGCTTGTACAACCGATTGTCAAGCTCCATCACATCAGATCTGCGCGCATCTTCCTCAAGGAACTTCAGGATGTCGTCCCGGCCGACAGCAAGGGGCTTGTCAAACGCCTTTGGGCACGGAAGCTCGGGAAGCCGCATCGTCCGCCGGAGGCTGGACACAAGCTTGAATGCGTCCGCAACAGATGAGGACGAGCTCTGGAGCGCGATGCAGGCCTCGTACGCATGCTGGAGGACGCCAATCAAGTGGCGCAGCTGTCCCCAATCCTCACGTCCAAGCCGTTGACGCCGCTGGGCCACCGTTAGGTCACGCAGGTCTCCGAACCCGATCATTCGGGGCATGAGGGTGAAAAGTCGGACGAGTGCCAAATACGTTGAGCCCCAACGACCTGGTGACTCGGTGAACAGCTTCCGTGGCTCCGCATCACCGGGGAGCGAGACAGAGTTCAGCATCCCGAAGCCAGCCGACGACTTGTGGAAGTGGTTAGAAATCTTTCACGCACGCCCAGGGAGGTCGGCGGCCGCTGGATTCCCGCTGCTTGGTCGCGTCTCTGATGATCGAGAAGGCTCGCTGCGACGCTCAACCCTTGCGGTCGCCGTCTCGCCCGTCGCCCCGAGCGCCGCCTTGACCGCAAGGTGCAAGGTGTGCGCTGCACAGGGCACCCAACGTGGCCAGACGCTAGATAACGCCTTCTTGACGTTCGAACCCGAGTCCGAAGTGGACGAGCAGATGTCGCTGCTACGCACACCAAAGCGACGAAGAAGGCGGCTCTTCCACGCTTGAATTTTGATGTGGTCGTGGCGCCCTGCAAATGGCACCACACCGAGATGAAGATCGAAGATGGAGACACTGTCCGGGTCCACACAGCGTAGCAAAAGGGAGCCGTACGATCCAGAGCCGTGTCGCTCTGTCCACAGGTCCGTGACAAGGTGGAAGAATGGAAGACCACGGTACGGCGCCTGAAGGAGCTTGATCTTCGCCCGAAGTTGATCCGTCAGGAAGACGAAAAGATCGAGCAGCACATCTCGGACGGTAGACGCCGCCGGCGGATCATACGGAACGCCGAGACCCCGCACAAATTCCAGCAAGTATTGATTTCCCGCCAGCGCAAAAGGTGAAAGCGACATCACCATCAGCAGTACAATGCGTAAGTGGTGGGGCCGAGCTTGAGCTGGCGTCATGACACGGGAACGAGCAGTACGTAGGAAGCCGTCAATCGGCCCCGCCGTCACACCTGCTGCTGCCTTGCGCGGATGTGTCTTGGAGGCGCGGTACACCACAACCGCCGCATGCCGGCGCCGCTGCAGGTCACCGACGTGTGCCCACGCCGCGTAGTTCTCTAAGTGGCGCCATGCGTTGCTTGAATTGCCGCCGCGAAGAACGTACGTGGCTGTGTGGCCGTAGATCGCACACACGCGGCAGCGCACCACAAAGGCGCCCCCATGGGCGCCTCCGTCCCCCTTGAATGTGTCAAAAATGCCCGACGAGTGACCTTGGGAGGTCCAACTTTTCTCGCCGACCTTGATGGCGTGCCACGTTTCCCCGCCGTGGATGACTGTGGTAGGGAAGCTCAAAGCCCCAGTAGGCACGAACAGGACCACTATCCCCTCCAAAAAGGTCGTGGTGCGCCCAGACGACGACGAGGCTGGGTCATCAGCCTCCTGGGAGCTTGGAGGCGTCAGCTGCTGCTGCAGCAGCGCGCCTGAGCGGCGGACAGGTGCCATTTCATCCTCAAACGTGTGGGGGCTCCTGCATCCGGCACTTCCGGTGCCCGTCGACATGATGAGACGGGCCGGGGCGTGCTGTGGAGGGGCGTCCCAGGAACTCGCGGGGGAAGGTGGAGAAGATGGCACAAGAGGGGTTGGGGTTGGGGCGGACTCGAGGGGCACGCCTTCGTCCCCGGACTTCGGCCGCCGTTGCCAGCACATCCGTTCTCGACGTGCCTCCTCGAGCGGGAAGGGTCGGAGAAGCCGACGGTACCTTTCTGAAACGTTCCATGCCGCCACAGAAGCTGACAAAGTGCTCTAGACAGCGGCCGCCTGCGCCGCCGTCGCCAGCAGCTGGCGCGGAGCCGGATATAGACGCAGACTCTAATTCCATTCCGATTTGGATATACTCTGCGCCTTCAGTTCCGATACAGATCAGTATACTCATATGAACGTAACAAGAGTAGGATAAAGAATTCAAGCTTTGGGGCTGATTCCGGAAGAATAGGAGTACTCTGCGCGGATATATCCATCTCATGTTTATTCACGTACGCCCCTGCTCAGAATGCGGTTCTCCAGCTTCTGTCAGCCTTTGTCGGCCCAAGGGCCCGGCGAACCTGGTCGGGATGCTTAACAGGTCACAACCACCTGAAGATATCATGGGTTTCCCAACAGGACGGGTCAATGCTCGCAGTGGTCGGGTGTGCATGTTTGTTTGCGCAAACGTGCATGCTCCATTTCTCAGCAAAGCACCATACAATGCAGTCTTTCTCCATTCTTGTAGGGTCCTTTACTACATTCTGGCCCCGCACTTGTTCCGGGGGTAGGCCATAACACGCCTAGTCAAGGTGGCTCTTCTTGGTCGGAACTTTACAGGCACCGTCCGAAAGCCCATCTGCGACGTGCAGGAACATGAGTGCCCGAAACGGAATTGCGTCGCGACGCAATTCTGCCTCGCTCCACACGGCCGCTCTGAGGGGGGTGCACCACCACTAACAATCAGCGGTGGATCAACTCGTGATCCTTCATCCATCTCATCGGCGAAAGCGTCTTGCACAGAGGCGTCACCGATCCCGCTTTGATGGTTGCGTCAGCTCTCAGCAACCGTGACCCTGCGGAGGGTCCCGTGGTGACTAATACTGGTGCAGGAGAGATGTACGCTCTCCTCCTTTCCCCTCGAGTTGAGCACCGAGTGAAGGGCGACACCTCTTGCACTGTATCACTGAAGGACACTTTTTTCACGCCGCCACCTGGTACCACCATGCCTGACTCTGATGCGTTGCACACCCCTCCCTAGCTCTCTTGTTCTGTGCCGACCCCCTGCATGAAAATTATGTACCCTTACTCAGGGCCACGGCGGCGGACCTGCCACTGGTGCTTTCTGGATGAGTCCATCATGCATAACAGTGTCGTGTGTGCAATCGTCTCTCTCTCAAGCCAACCGGGGGTATGGAAGAATGGCGAACCGCGGCCTTGGACAGACAAACCGGCTCGTCTGCGCGGCGCGTTGCAGCTCTCCCTTCGGCGAGGTGCCAAAACGGCACCTGTGATCCCTGCTCCTCGCGGATGCGGCGAGCAGCCCACCGCGCGACGCCGCCACCGGTCACGTCGAATACTTCACTACCCCCTCCGACCCCCGCTATCTTCCCCACTGGTCAATCGCCCCTGCATCCTCAACCCCGGCAGTCCCTTACGCCACAGCAACAACCCTCCGTGCCTCTCAAGCCGACCGTAAATCGGGTCCTCGGGTTTGATTGTGGCCGATGCGCGGCAGCGAGGCGGAGTGAGGCTGATGCTCGGCGGGCGGCCGCATCTGCAGCCACACAGGTGAGCCTACTGGAGGAGCAGGTGGGGGGGTTTCGTCGAACGAGTCCTCCATCGTCTGTCGTGACTCTGGGGGGTGATGTCGTCGTGAACGGTGGACACTCTGATGCAGCACCCAGCTGTCATGTCTTCCTGGAATTTCTCATTTCAGGGGTTTTTGATGAGGCGGGGCACGCCGACGTCCTGTGGCGCATCGCTTCCGCAATCCTGCTGCGACTCGAAGAGGACCAGATTTCTGTGAGGCAATCAAACGGGCAAAGTACGGTGTACGTCCGATAAGCTTCTCCCCGCAAGATGGTCGTTAAGAAGAGCCAGAATAACAAGCGACGGGAAGCAGCGCGACGCCACCTCGCTGCAGCCTGTACCATCGCAGGCTCTGGCCGGAATTACGTGGCGGGCGGCGGCTAGGATTCCGGTACTGTGGCTGGTGGAGTGACAGGGGCTGCCAGTCTCTCATTGCGGGAGCAAGTTGGATTGGTTTTTGAGCTCTGCGTGAGCTGTTTTTGCCTTGGGGGGGAGAAAGAGTGGGCCTGCCAGCAGCCACGCGCTGCGCGACGCCAAGCGAAAGCTTGCTGCATCTCCGGCCAAGAAGGTCTTGGTCAGCAACACGGGTGTACACCTTTCCAGCTTGTCGCTTGCGGTTCAAGAGAGAGTCACAGCTCTCTGCGACGCTGACCAGGTTGTGGAGCGGTTTGTCTATGGTAGCGACCATCGACCGCTGCGGGCAGCCGACGCTACTGTACCCGACAGCTTCGACCCGGGAGCCTGGGGCGGGCGCCCCCCACCGACGTTCCCGGACGTCCACATGACCATTTGTTTGGACAAGGGCGGGGATCCGGGGTCGGAGAAAACCGTTGTCAGTATTGTCAACCAGAAGCGGCCGAACAACCCGCGCAACACCATCCTCGCAGCGGTTTGCCCGTGCAACAAGAACAAGTACCCCGAAGTGTCCGCAATGATGGCCATCCACTCGCCGCGCATCTATGAGTTGCTGGAGCGAGGGCTGGATGTGCGCGGCGAGCGACGGCCGGTGCGCTTGCTGCTTTCGGGAGACTTTGAGCCCCAAACGACAGTGGTAGGGCACAAAGGTCCGAACGCGACAATGCCATGTCTGCAGTGCAAAAGCACAAAGGCGCCTAGCATCGCACATGCCACCCTAGATGCGAAGTATGGGACGCTCCAGGGCGTGTCGGGTCCTTGGCTCCATCGAGACGCCGATCAGTACGCCCAGTGCTTGGATAACTGTTCCAATTGCGGACAGGATGACTACCTTTCGGTGACGCGACCGGCTCTCGTGTCCCCTCATCCGCGTCAAATTGTTCCAATTTCTGTTCACATCACACTTGGGGTCAATTCCCGCGTGCTACGCTTGGGCGTGGAAGAAGTGATCCGGTGGTGTGGCCAAGCTGCGGGTTCTGCCTTTGCCTGCGAGCCTTCCGAGGTGTTTCGTGAGGAGGCGCGTGTGCAGCCCATCCCTTACCGCGGCGGACTGTTTATTGGGCGCGACTTTCATGCAATCGGCCATCACAGCGACGGTTTGTGTGCGGCCCTGGAGACGAAGCTGCGGGCTCAATGGGGAGTCTGCTGAGCGTGCCCATACATACCTGACGGGGTACAAAGCCGCATGGGAGTCGTGGAACCGGATCAGGGCAGTCCTCAACCGTGCGACCATTGCCACAGCGGACGAGGCGGCCGCATTTCGGTCGGACGCAACCAATTTTGTCGCTGGTTCGAAGGCCACCTTCGGGTGGCTCAACGTTTCCTCAAAGCTACACATCCTGTTGGCGCATGCACCTGAACTTCTGGACGAGTTTGGCAGCATTGGGCTGTACGGCGAGCAAGGCCTGAAGGCCTGGAACGGCCGATACAGCCAAATGGCGCGGCTGTACCCAAGTGAGACGGAGCTCGTCTCTGCTGCTGCCGTTATGCGGGCGATGGCTGTGGCCGGCGACGCCAGCTCCGCTGCTTTGGAGCGGCTTCCACCAAGGCGGGCGGATCCCAAGAAGGAGGTGCACAACGCCTTCAGTCCGGGCGAAAAGCGGCTACGCGCCAACAAGCCGCCGTTGCCCCTTTGTGACGAGACGAGAGAAAAGCTCGAGCGCGAGTTAACTTTGTGAGCGACGAAAGTGTTTGCAGCGGCGGCCGAGACTATAGCTACGCATGAGGGACGTCTGCGGAAGTAGTCTAGTTGATCTAACGCATCGTCGTTATTGATCATGGTGGGAGGGTGTGTGAAGTGCTGCTACAGTTCCAAGGCTACAACAGCGTCCTGGAGATCCGCCGTGCTGGCCTCATCGTGGAGACAAGGGCGCTTCGGTTCCGATTTTGCTCAGGAAGGGGACCCTGCTAGTGTCTATTGTACCACTGTGACCAATTGATCCCAAGGGGATCGTTTGATCCCACTTTTCACTGCCGTACACTGAGGAAACCGCCGGCCGGGGAGAAATTCTGCCTGAAGAAATGCGCTCAGCGGTGACAGTTTAGTCGTGGACCAGCATGTGGAGCTTGAACTCTCGGTCAAAACTTCTTAAGAAGCGTGGTTACGTCAAACTTTCGTGCGCCCAGGAGGAGTACCGCAGGGTTGGGGAGAGGCCGCTTCCTGGGCGTAGAAAGGCGCGTCGCCTGCGCCCAGGTATCTCGAAGCACCTGGGAAGACGTTGGGAAGACGGTAGCACGCCAATGTGGGACTCACTCCGACATCTTGCCGGGTTTTTTGAGGGACAGTCCCCGTCCAGTGGCAGTGAACGCTCGGGCACACAGAGGGGTCAAAGCTTTCAGAAGAAAGCACAAAAACAACGAGGTGGTGGCTTTGTGGATGGTAGAAAGGCGCATGAAGATATCAGGGGCAAAAAAAGAGAGGGGAAGGG
>Ga0209186_1001366_pt1 | contig 18182 bp, 14 predicted proteins | sample SidtaG_FD_187426 | JGI IMG/M metagenome (GOLD analysis project Ga0209186, IMG submission 187426) | Marine algal microbial communities from Sidmouth, United Kingdom - Sidmouth_Male2 metaG (SPAdes) (version 2) | ecosystem: Host-associated > Algae > Red algae > Unclassified | place: Sidmouth...
AAGGGGCTCTCGCATCGCTGGGCCTACGTCTACTTGCAAGGTGATCGGGATCCACGAACCCGTGAACATATCGAGCAGCTCGGAGATTTGTTGAGCGAACTTGTCCCCGCGGTATCCGGTTCCTAGGCCTTCTTTAATCGGCAGTTTCGTCGGGAATGGACGGCTTATCCTAGACGAGGGTTTCAGAGACTGTGTATCAAATCAGCGTATCATGGGCCCTAAGGTAAAGATTCGCCTGAAAGGCGAAAACAGCCTAGCGATGGGCACCGCCCATCGATTGGTTTCGGAGGCGGCGCCAAGTCTGAAAGACTTGCACAACTTGCGGCTTATTGTTTCGAATGCTGGGGTGCCTACGCACCTTCGGAGCTTGATGCTTAGGCCGAATCGCAACCCCGAGGCAAGCCTCGGGGCTAAGTGCCTCCGCTCCTTCGGAGCCGTGCACACCGGAAAAACCATCGAGTAAGGGTACCAATGAAGTTGCGCGATATTTGTTACACAGTCTCTTCAACCCCCGTTCAGAAGTTACGAGCCATCGTCGTCAGGAACTGACGGTTTAGCAAAAGAGGGCTTTAGCCCGTATTCCGCTAGGAACCTTCAACGCGTTGCAATAAAAGCGTTTTATAAAAAACACCTTATGATTATTCGCCCTTATAATATGTGGGGCGGGCTAAAGCCCTGTTTGATAAACCGTCGGTTCCCGACGTGGATATATCGACCGTTTTTACGGGGGTTGAAACCCCCGCCTATATCTAATCCGTCGGTTCCCGACGATCGTCCGTTCTTCCTGCTATTTATAACGCAGTCTCTCAACCCCTCTGGCCCACATATCCTCTCGGTAAATTTCGCTTTCGGATTGACGAAGTGCGAGTGGACATCCATGCAGGTTCATGCCCATCCAACGAGCCCTTTTAAGCGTATCCGACAAAAGCGGAATCATTGATTTCGCCCGATCTCTCAACGAGCAAGGTGTAGAACTTCTCTCCACCGGCGGCACCGCCCGCGCCATTCGCGAAGCAGGCATCCCAGTCATAGACATCAGTGAATTTACCGGCTTCCCCGAGATGCTAGATGGCCGAGTCAAAACCCTGCACCCAAAGGTCCACGCCGGCCTCTTATATCGCCGCGATGATGAAGGGCACAAAGCCACCATGGAGGAACACAGCTTGCAGGGCATCGATTTGGTATGCGTGAATTTATACCCCTTCGAACAGACCGTCGCCAACCCCGACTGCAGCTTCGAAGACGCGGTAGAAAATATCGATATTGGTGGCCCAACCATGCTTCGATCTGCCGCGAAAAATATGCATGCGGTCACGATTGTTACCGCCCCGGCTGACTACCCGGAGATCCTTGCCGCGATGCAGGCAAACGCGGGCGACACCACGCCTGAGCTTCGCAAAAAGCTTGCGCAAAAAGGCTTCGCTCGGGTCGCTTCTTACAACGCGGCGATCGCTACATATATGGCTGGGCAGCTTGAGACCGACGACGCACCGAAGCCTTTTGTCCTCGCGTATAGCGGCGGTGAAACCTTGCGGTACGGTGAAAACCCTCACCAGTCCGCCATCGTTTATAAAGATGCGCCGACCGATGAGCCAGCGATTGCACACTGCACCGTGCTTCACGGAAAAGGCATGTCGTACAACAACTACGTCGACGGCAACGCAGCGCTTGAATGCGTAAAAGAATTTGTCGGAACCCCAGCGGTTTCGATCATCAAGCACACCAACCCCTGCGGATGCGCTACTGGCGCGACCCTCGCAGAAGCCTTTGAAGCGGGCTGGGCCGGTGATCCGATTTCTGCCTTTGGTAGCGTGATCGCGGTCACGGTTCCGGTTGACCTCGAAGCGGCCAAATTTCTCAAGGGACGCTTTGTTGAAGTTCTCATTGCGCCAGGCTACGAGCCAGACGCCTTGGAGTACCTGCAAAGCAAAAGCAAAGATCTTCGTTTGCTTCAGCTCGACGCGCCGATGGGACCCGCCAAGAAAACCCAAGAGATCAAGCAGATCACAGGTGGATTGCTGGTTCAGGACCGTGATACAGAAGTCAACGCGGGCTGGGATGTGAAAAGCAAAGCGGCCTTTCCGGATGACAAGCGCGCGTTGGCTGAGTTTGGCGTCCGGGTTTGTAAGCATGTGAAGTCCAATGCAATCCTCCTCGTGCGCGAATACGAAGCAGGAAAATTCTGCGTTCTCGGTATGGGGGCAGGGCAGCCAAATCGCGTGGATGCGGTGCGCAAACTTGCGGTCACCAAAGCCAAGCAAAATATTGCTGACATGGATAATGCTGACGAAGCGACTGTCCTTGGTGAAGCGGTTCTGATTTCGGACGCCTTCTTTCCCTTCCCCGACAACATTCACAATGCGAATGAAGCGGGAATTAAATTTATCGTTGAGCCGGGTGGGTCCAAACGGGACAACGAAGTAATCGATGCCGCGGACGAGTACGGAATGGGCCTCGCCTTCACGGGCATTCGTCACTTCAAACACTAGGCCGTTTCGGTCATCCTACATTCTACGTTGATATGAAAATTACTGGGGGAACCCTTCGTGGTCGTCGATTAAAGGTCCCCTCTAAAGGGGTGCGGCCGACGTCCGATATGGCGCGCGAAGCCATTTTTTCCATGATCGCGCCTTGGGTGGGTAATGCCCAAGTGATCGATGTGTTTGCAGGTTCTGGTTCACTTGGTTTGGAAGCCTGGAGCCGTGGTGCGGCCGCGGTTACCTTCGTTGAGCAGCATCGCAACGGAATGAAAATGCTTAAAGACAATGTCCGTGAGTTAGCTGGTGACCATGAAGAACTGCAATGCATCTGTTCTGATGGATTGAAGTTTCTCTCGCAGAACCGCTGGGGCTTGAGCGCGGATTTGATTTTTGCCGACCCACCGTATGACCAGCATATCTGTTGGCTGGAAAATACCTTGCGGGCGGTTCAAGAGGGCTCTATTCTTGAGCCCAACGGACGCCTAATTTTTGAGCTCGGCAAGAAGGATCCGGATGAGATTCCAGAAGGCTGGACCTGCCTTCGAGACAAAAGTTATGGCGGCACTCGGGTTCTCGTGATGGCGCTGGTTGCTGAAACCGAAACTGAAACTGAAACCGAAGCCGAAGCCGAAACCGATGCCGATGCAGTGAATGGGTCCGAAGAAGAAGAATAGCTGTTAAAAGAAAGCCGAGAAGATCATGTCAAAACGAGTTGCGATTTATGCCGGGACCTTCGATCCCATGACCATTGGTCACCGAGATTTAGTTGAACGTTCCCTCATCTGTTTTGACAAAGTGATTCTTGCCGTCGGGATTAACCCCAAGAAAAAAACGATGTTCAGCGTGGACGAACGGATGGAATTGGCCACCGCGAGTCTCGAGCCTTCTTGGAATGTCGAAGTCACCAGTTTTTCAGGCCTCTTGGTCAATTACGCCAAAGAGCGTGGAGTAAATGTCCTCGTGCGTGGCCTGCGCGCCTTTTCTGATTTCGAATTTGAGTTACAAATGGCGCTGACCAACCGGAAACTGGAGCCGGAAGTCGAAACGCTGTTTCTTATGCCGAGCGAGGAATACAGCTACATCTCATCGAGTCGGGTGAAAGAAGTCGCGAGTCTTGGCGGAGATATTTCCGACTTCGTCACCAAACCGGTGCATAAAGCGATTCTCGCTAAGCTCTGAGCCAGCAAGCGGTCGGGCATCCGGCCATATTTTTCATTGTCAGCGATGAAATAGTTGGGCTATGACAAAGGCACAAAAAGGAACAAGTAAATGAAATATCTCTTCTTATCGCTCTTCGCGCTCGGTCTCAGCTTTCAAGCCGCGGCCCAACAACAACCCGAAATTTTGATCCAAAAAGGGGTGCGTGAAGTTCGCATCACCGGTGGGCTAGATCTCGACTCCTACGCCGGCACCGTGCTCGAGCTCAACACCTCCTACGGTCAGTATGTCTTCGACTACATTCTCGTGGGTGGCGGTCTCGAAATCGAAAACTCCGATTTCGTCAAAGCTTATGGTCTCAACATTTTTGGTGAGTGGAATTACGATTCCCTTACTTACTGGATTCCGTTTGTTGGCGCGCGCGCTGGGTACCGGGTCTTCGATGCAGAATTCCCTAACTTCGTCTTTGATGACTCGGGTGCTGTGGTTGGACCCTACGCTGGGGTGAAATACTACTTCACGCGGTCTCTTGCGTGGAATGCTCAGCTCAATGTTGATTGGGCCAGCGGCGACCTTTTCACGGCTGACGATGGTGCCACCGAATTGGACACCAAGCTCACCATGGGCATCCGCGTCCACTTCTAAATGTAAGCGTCCGGATGAATTCCAGATCGAAAATCTGCCATGGGCAACCCGCTCATCGGCAGATTTTTTTTGTCCCATCCCCGAAAGGGAGTGAACAGGAAACGTTCCGCGCCACGCTGGTGAAGCCGTGATCGCCGATGACCAAGGAGCGGGGGGCATCAGACCTCAAAGCCATCTCGTGGGATATTGGAAATTCGACTATCCGAACAAGATGCTGAAAGCATCGAACTTAAAAGCCCCAGGCTTTTAACTGACCGGTTTTAAAATTCATAATCAAACCTGTGAGAGTCACTTGTTTGAAATAGCCGATCTAGATAATAAGCAAGGTGGCGCTCCGACCAAGATGCTGAAAGCATCGAACTTAAAAGCCCTAGGCTTTTAACTGAGCGGTTTCAAAATTCATAATCAAACCTGTGAGAGTCACTTGTTTGAAATAGCCGATCCAGACAATAAGCAAGGTGGCGCTCCGAACAAGATGCTGAAAGCATCGAACTTAAAAGCCCTAGGCTTTTAACTGAGCGGTTTTCAAACTCATTAACAAACCTGTGAGAGTCACTTGTTTGAAATAGCCGATCTCGATAATAAGCAAGGTGGCGCTCCGAACAAGATGCTGAAAGCATCGAACTTAAAAGCCCCAGGCTTCAGCCTGGGGTTTGGATTTCGTAATCTGTTGCGTGCTGAAAGTACGCCAGAAAGTTGAGCGCCGCGGAGCGGAACCCCGGGTTTGAGTTAAGCAAACGATGCAACGAGCGATGAACCCTATATTTGGAGGGAAATCGGAGCGTGGCGCAGGATACAGCCCGCCTCGTTTAAATGGTTTTCATATGCGTGGGTGTCACCGCCATATACGATTTTGCGGGTTGCAGGATAGACCGCCGAAACCACGGCCTCCTTACTCTGTTCGTCAACCATGGCTATCTATGTGTCAGCGCTACGCGTTTTTGATTTTCGATACCGAGGAGCTGTTTTCCATGTAAATCGGCTTATCTAAGTGCCATTGCTTTCAGCATCCTTGTTTCATGCCTTCCGGCGTACTTTCAGCACGCACAAAGTTGTCCGTTCCGAAACCCCAGGCTGAAGCCTGGGGCTGTTAAGTTTGATGCTTTCAGCATCCTTGTTTCATGCCTTCCGGCGTACTTTCAGCACGCACAAGATTGTCCGTTCCGAGACCTCAGGCTGAAGCCTGGGACTGTTAAGTTTGATGCTTTCAGCATCCTTGTTTCATGCCTTCCGGCGTACTTTCAGCACGTACAAGTTGTCCGTTCCGAGACCCCAGGCTGAAGCCTGGGGCTATTACGTTTGATGCTTTCAGCATCCTTGTTTCGTACCTGCCGGTGTACTTTTAGCACGTACAAGTTGTCCGTTCCGAGACCCCAGGCTGAAGCCTGGGGCTTTTAAGTTTGATGCTTTCAGCATCCTTGCTTCATACCTGCCGGCGTACTTTCAGCACGCACAAGGTTGTACGTTCCGAAACCCCAGGCTGAAGCCTGGGGCTATTACGTTTGATGCCTTCAGCATCCTTGTTTCGGATTCTCGAGTTCCAAGAGTTCCGAGTACTAGTGCGGACCCCGCAGTCTTATACATCTGGCTCTATTACAAAGCGTCGAATATATCTCGTCACAAAAAAGGAGAGCCTACATGGCTCTCCTTTTTTGTACCTCTACGGGACGAGCCCGAGCGGCTTACTTTTCCATGTGGGTGTAATAGACCACGTTTGGATTGTCGTTGTCGGTGATGACAAACTGTTCCATGTGCAGATGTGAATCTGCGAGGAAGGTCATGTGTGCGCCGTGTTTTTCTTCCAAGTCGATGAGCAGCTGCTCGTCTTCCTTGCGCAGGCGTTCGAGAACGGTTGGATGCACTTGCACCCGAATTTCGGTTTCGGCTTTTTCGCTGCGTTGCTTGCGCATCACTTCGGCTACGTGACGTTGAATCTCAACACTCATACTCAAGCCAGACTTAATCGTGCCACGGCCTTTGCAGTATGGGCAATCAATAAAGCTCGATGAGCGGATGCTTTGCGCCGCACGCTGACGAGTCATTTCCAATAGCCCCAAGTCCGAGATTGGAAGGATGTTGGTCTGCGCCTTGTCGTTGTTGAGCGCTTCCTTCAAGGTTTTGTAGATCGTATTTTTGTTTTTGCGCTGCTTCATGTCGATGAAATCGATCACGATCAACCCCCCGATATTCCGCAAGCGAAGCTGGCGGGCAATTTCCTCGGCAGACTCGACATTCACTTCCGTGATGGCCTGCTCTTGGTTGTCGGCGCCTTTGTGTCGACCCGTATTGATGTCGATTGCGACCAAGGCTTCGGTTTCGTCGAAGATGAGATAGCCACCGCTTGGCAGCCAGACTTTACGCTTATACGCGTTTTCAATTTGGCGTTCGACGTCGGTGTATTCGAAGACAGGGGTGTCCCCGTCGTACAGTTTTACATGGCGGCGTGAAGAGCGGGAGACCTTGGCGATGGTTTCGCGGATCTGCTCGTAACGTTCTCGAGAGTCGACCAAAATTCGGTCGATTTCTTCGGTGAGTGAATCTCGAACTACGCGCTCAACCAAGTCCGGCTCTTGGTAAAGGCGGCAAGGAGTGCGTTTGTTTTTGATCGTTTCTTCGATCTCTTTCCAGGTTTCAACCAAGACCCGCAGATCGCGCGCGAAGGCGGTTTTCCGGGTTCCGGCCCCTGCGGTACGGATGATGAAGCCGATTCGTTCCGGCACCGGAAGGCGTCCGAGAATCTTTTTCAGGCGCTCCCGTTCTTTGTCGTCCTCGATTTTGCGCGAGACCCCTTTGAGGTTGCTCTGTGGCATCATCACGAGGTAGCGACCTGGAATACTTAGATTTGCCGTGACCCGAGGTCCCTTGGTGCCGATGGGGCCTTTGGTGACCTGCACGATAATTTCTGTGCCGACGGGAAAGAGTTTTTTCATCTCACCCGGTTTGTAGCGTTTCTTTTTTGATGGTCTGGAACGGCTTAGGCCTTCTTCGACTTCGAGCCGTACCGTATCTTCAGGAATCATATCCCAGTAATGGATGAAGGCGTTTTTCTTCAATCCAATCTCAACGAAAGCGGCTTGTAAGCCGTCTTCGAGGTTTTGAATTTTTCCTTTAAAAATAGATCCGACGAGGCGCTCATCTGTGGCGCGTTCGACGAAATAATCTTCGAGTCGATTATCCATCAAAAAGGCAACCCGAGTTTCTAACTTCTCGGCGTTGATGATGATTTCTTTCGATCCAATTTTTTTCTTAGGGGTCAATTTATCGATAACAGTTTTCATTGTTGTCCTCCTAGTCCGAACGCCCGTCTGCGCGTCGGATATAAATACTTTGTACAAGGCCTAAGGCCACCATGGTTCCGATCATGACCGAACCTCCATAACTCAAAAAGGGTAGGGGAAGTCCGGTGATGGGCATTAGCCCAACCGTCATGCCAATGTTGACGTACACGTGCATGAAAAGCATGGTCATCACCCCGATGGCGATAAGCCGTCCGAGTTGGTCTCGTGCGTGCACCGCGGCGCGCATGATGCCGAAGAGAAGGAAGGTATAGAGGCCGATAACGACCGCCGATCCTTTGAATCCCATTTCTTCAGCGATGACACAAAAAATAAAGTCTGTGGGGGCCACGGTTCGTGGCAAGAACCCGAGCAGGTTCTGGGTACCTTTGAGGTAGCCCTTGCCATCGAAGCCGCCTGAGGCAACCGCGATGCGCGATTGGATCGCATTCCAGCCTTTGCCGGTAGGATCACTTTCTGGATTGATGAAAACCAGAATCCGGTCTTGCTGGTATTCCGCGAGCAAGAGGTACCAGGCCGCGATGGCGACGAGTGGCGCGAGAATAAGAACCACCCCGATGATCTTCCATCGTAGACGCGAAACAAAAAGAATGGCGGCAAAAATGGGGAGCAAGGTGATGCCGGTACCGAGGTCAGGCTGCATCAAAATGAGGCTGAACGGCACCATCAAAATACCGATGGAAATAAAGACGGTTGACCAATTGCTCAGTTTAATCCCGGGACGACTCAGGTACCACGACAAGGTGAGTAGGAAGGCGGGTTTCATCAGTTCCGACGGCTGGAGGTTAAAGACCACCATGTTGATCCACCGTTTGGCGTTGTTGATCTCTTTGCCCAGCCCAGGCACCCAGACAAGTAATAGCAGGATGATCGCGATCGCATAAATAGGGTAGGCGATCTCGGCCAAGCGCCCGTAGTCGATGAGAGATACAAGGAAATACACCCCAAAGCCCACCACCAACCAAATCACCTGCTTGATAAACATGGCGCGGTTGTACACGTCGTCGGATTCGTATCCGGCGCTAAAAATAAAGAACAGCCCTAGGATGGATAGGCCGAAAATAATCAGCACCATCGACACGTCCATTTCGGACAGGACTGAGCGTAAGCCTTCGCTACGATCGCTCACGGCTGCAACTCCTCGCCGTCTTCGTATTCCTTCGGCAAGACATCTCGGAAAAGTCCCTTGATCAAGGCTTGCATCCGAGGCACTGCCGCGGTGGCGGAGCCTTCTGACTTTTCGATTAAAATACTGATGGCGTATTTCGGGTTTTCGTATGGGACAAACGCCATCATCCACGCGCGATAGGTTTTATCTGCTTTGGGACCAAATTCTGCCGTACCGGTTTTTGCCCCGTATTCGATGCCGTCAATTTTACCTTTGCGCGCCGTGCCGTACCGGCCGTGAATTACTTCATGCATCCCGAGCTGCATTGTTTTGATATGCTCCAAGTCGACATTCACTTCGTTCACGACTTCAGGAGGTACTTCCATCGGGTTGTCTTTGTTGCCTACCCAGCGGATGAGGCGAGGACGATACAGGGTTCCCCCGTTTGCAATCGCGCCAGCCATCATGGCTACTTGCAAAGGCGTGGCAAGCACGGGGGCCTGACCAATCGATGCATTCATCGTATCTGGCGGACGCCACCGGTCACGAAATCTTGGTACTGGGTGATTCAGCTTCCAGGCCTTTTCGGGTAGGAAGCCTCTGGCTTCTGGCAGACCGCGCATTTGCGTGCCATCGATGGTGAGGGAGCCAATTCCCGTCTTTTTTCCAAAGCCAAACTCCAGGCCCATGTCGCGGAAGACATCGTAACCCGTCATGAGTCCCATCTGGTAAAAGTAGACATTACAGGAGCGCTCAATGGCCTGCACCATGTGAATGGTTCCGTGGCCAGAACGAAGCCCGCAGTGCATCTTAAAGGTGTCACCGATTTTATGGTGCCCTTGGCAGTAAAAGGTAGAGCCTCGGTTGATGTTAAATCCGTTGCCGCTTTCCTTCAACGCGCCGAGGCAGACCACCGGCTTAAAGGTACTTCCCGGCGCGTAATGCTCGCGGAAACAGCGGTTGATCCATGGTCGATTCGTCACGGTATTTAGCGAGGCGATGTAGCTCTGAAAATCTGCTCCGACCATGGATTGCAAATCATAGCGCGGGTAACTGGCCAAGGCGAGGGTGTCGCCGTTCCACGGATCGATGATGCAGATCGCGCCCGGATCTTTTCCGATGATGCGTTCGGAAAAGCGTTGCATGTGCATGTTGAGCGACAGTCCGAGGTCTAGGCCAGGGGTGATGTTCTCCGCTTTTTTTAAGGTTGATTGTGCGTAGCCGTGTACATTGATCTGTAGCACTTCGGGGCGACCGGCGCCGCGCAACACCGGGTCGAGGGTCGACTCAAGGCCGGATTTCCCCTCCATGTCTTGCATGTAATAACTATAGGAGGTCTCGTTGGTGCTTCCCATGCCGCCGTAACCCACATGCCCAACGATGTGGCAAGCCGAGTCCCCATGCGGGTAAATACGAACGCTCTGGTTATACACATCAACTCCAGGAATATGGCCAATACGCTCGGTGTAGCGTGCTAAGGCCTCGTTGGTAATGTCTTCCCAGATGACCAGCGGTAGCGCCTTCTTTTCTAAAATGTGTTTTTTGATTTCTGGAATACCAATCTGGCGCTCCATGAGGCATTCGCGCGAAATCGTATCGATGATCTTGTCCACCGCATCGGTGAGGCTTTGTTTCCGAGTTTTGTTGCGACGAATCTCGTGGAGATAGACCGCAATCCCGTGGCTGGCGCGATTGCCCGCAACCACATAACCATGCCGATCATAAATGCTTCCCCGCAGACCTGCGATACGAACTTTCCGTACCGAGTGACGCTCACTGGCATTGGCAAAGCCTCCGTACTGCTTCACTTGCAGCATCCAAAGCCAGCTAAGTAGCAGGGCAAAAACCACGGCCATGATGATGAACAAAATACGGGAACGCCGAATTTCGACGTCGAACTCGATCTTGTTTTTCCGATTCAAAACAGATCCTCCGCATGACTTGAACTACCCACGCCCACTCCGAGCATGTAGTCGAAATACTCGAGTACTTTGCCAACCAATGGCACGCAGATGGCAGCTAGAATACAGGTGCCAGCGAGCCGGGCTAGAAAGCTGATGAAGGTGATATCGGTGAGCTGCAGCGAAATCAAAACGCCGGAGGTAACTGTGACGACAATGACAGAACTGATTACCCCGAGCCAAACCATGGTAATTAAGCGGTTGCCGAACAGGTCTCCTTGAAAGCGATTCAAGAAGAGCCCAATGCTACAAAAGATAAGAGAGGACATGCCGAGCTCGGTCATGCCGAGGGCGTCTTTAATAAACCCACCCAAGCCACCCGCCGCGAGCATCATGCCTTGGCTTCGGTTCAGCGCGTAGTAGATGGTGATCGACAGCATCATGGGAATTTTGGCCATGCCGAGGGTTTCCCAGCTGCCGAGCATGCTTTGCACCACGGCGCCAAGCGCGAGAGAAAAAAGAAGGAGGAGGATTTTCACGGGGAAGTATCCCCTTCGCCAGGGCCATTTGCGTCGCCACCGGAAAGATTGGCAGGTCGAACCGTCGTACCGTGAACCACGGGGCCAGATCGCGCGGGCGGAGGTGCATTGGCACCAACCCCGGTGATGACATCATTCGCTTCAACCGTGGTCTGCTTAACAATAAAAACCGTGCTCAGAGCCGACAGGTCGACCGCAGGGCGAATCACCGCGTTTTGGTACAACCGGCTGCTATCCATTTCAATTTTTTCGACATAGCCAATGGTGATGCCTTTCGGGAAAACGGTTCCCATGCCGGAACTCACGATCTCGTCATACTTATAGATGCGGGTATCTTTGTTAATCAGGCTGAGATCACAACGCCGTCCGCCACGCCAGGCTACTTCTCGACCCTTTACAACCCCGTATGCATCATGCCGAGGAATCACCGAGTGCACATGCAGGGAGGGGTCGCTCACGAGCAAAATATCGCAGTTGCGGGTGTGTACTGTCTTCACTTTACCGACGAGACCTTGTGGGGTGATCACAGCTTGGTTTTCTTGGATGCCGTCGCGGCGCCCCCGGTTGACCCGGATTGTATGCCACCAGCCACTGACATCGCGACCAATCACTTTTGCTGCCACGAGGCTGCGCTCGGTGCGTTCGCTAAATTTGAGATCGCGGCTCAGGCGGGTGTTTTCTGACTCGAGGAATTCGAGTTCTTTGATCCGCATTTGGAGGTAGGAATTTTCCTCTTCGAGTTTTTGGTTTTCCTCGGCGAGGCCGCCCCAACCTCGGAGGGCGTTGGCGCCATTCTTCAGGCGCTTCATCGAGCCGCTTCCGACTTCTTGCATGGGTGACAGGGTCGTGCTGACCGCGTTTTTCATACTTCGGCTGAATGACAACGGTAGATTGAGCAACACGATAAACATCGTGAGCAGAATCCCGATCAATAGCCATCTACGTTCTTTCACTTAAAACACACTGTCTTTTTTCGACGGTAATATGTCGATGAAGACCAAGCGGTTATTCAGTATATGAGACGATCGCCCGTCACCGTGATTACACCGTGCAGGCTGATTTATATGCAGGCCAGCGATCTATGCCCCTAGGCTATATTCGCTGACATACTGGTTGAATCCCTTGTTTTTTGGGAGAGTCGCTGTGTTACCCGCGAATTTCTCCTGCCACTGAGGACATTTTCTTGAGAAAGTCCAGTTCGCCGAGAACGACGCCTGTTCCTTCAGCCACCGCAGAGAGCGGATCATCCGCTACGTGAACTGGTAAGCCAGTTTGCTCTGCGATCAGGGTATCGAGACCCCGAAGAAGTCCGCCACCACCTGCAAGAATAAGCCCCCGGTCTACCAAGTCGGCAGAAAGTTCTGGTGGGCAACGCTCGAGCGTGATGCGAACTGATTCAACAATGGTCGAGACTGGCTCCATGAGCGCCTCGCGAATCTCTTCCGACGTGACCGTAAGTGTTTTGGGTAATCCGTTAACCAGATCGCGCCCTTTTACTTCGATGCTACTTTCGTCTTCGAGTGGATAAGCAGAGCCAATGGAAATCTTAATTTCCTCAGCTGTACGCTCACCAACCATCAAATTATAAACCCGTTTCATGTACTGGACGATCGCTTCGTCCATCTCGTCACCACCAACTCGGATACTCCGGCTAAATACGATGCCCGCCAATGAAATGAGGGCAACTTCCGTTGTACCACCGCCGATGTCGACGATCATATTACCAGCCGGCTCCTGTACGGGGAGACCGACACCAATAGCCGCAGCCATCGGTTCTTCAATTAAAAATACTTCCCGCGCACCTGCGTGGGTTGCTGAATCCTTTACCGCCCGCTTCTCCACCTCGGTAATCCCGGATGGAACGGCAATGATCACACGCGGACGCACCATTTTGCGTCGGTTGTGAACTTTGCGGATGAAATAACGCAACATCGCTTCGGTAATCTCGAAATCAGCGATTACACCCGCTTTGAGAGGACGAACCGCTACAATGCTACCCGGTGTACGGCCAAGCATGCGTTTTGCTTCTTCGCCAACCGCTAAAACACGGTTCGAACCCGCTTGAATCGCGACCACGGAAGGCTCACGTAATACGATACCACGATCCCGAACATACACCAAGGTATTGGCGGTTCCGAGGTCGATGCCGATGTCGTTTGAAAATAGGCCGAAAAAGCGGTTAAACATGTCTAATTTCGTTTCTTAGTCGTATTTCGTGTTACGTTTTAGCTGGTACTTCTATCAACAAGAAGCGTCCGCGTTTTGATTCATTATGCAGACCGACGTTGGGTCAAGTGTCTGCGAGCGTCAAGTCACAAGTGAGGCGCGTTTTAGCTCGCTCATCATCTTGCTCATTAGGCTTTAGCAATCCGCTTCGTGATTTATCGCGGTTCCAACATCTTCGTAGACAGAAGTGAATCCCACAAGGTCACAGACGCCGCCTTTCATCTCGAATTCACCCTTTTTACAGGAAACGGCCATGAACCGAATGATATCGAGCCTCTGGGGAGAGTACCATGAGCGCGGGGAGGCCAGAAGGGCGGGGAGGGCCGGAAGGGTGGGGAGGGCCGGAAGGGCTGTACCCTGGCTCCTAGGGCCTGTTCGTGCCATCGCCTTCCAGGCGGTGTTTGTCAGAAGCAGTTGCCAGCCAAACTCATTTGCCCCCCGAACAGACCCGCTCTCAAGACTTAAAGTAAACCACGAGGGCGAAACCAAGAATGGTCGTGATGACCACGATGCCAAACCAGCGGCGCAGGCTGCGGAACTTTTTGGTGCAGGGAGCACATTGGATGGCCACCTGTGTCTTCGTCGTACGAGGAATATACATATAACCAGACTTGAGGTGCCTCACACAACTCGGGATCCCGCAGCGTTGACATAAAGTCGTGGCTTCAAGGCTACAGGCATAGCAAGATGGTATGGTCGCCTTCGGGCTAGCAGGTTGTCGGCTATGACCACATTTCGGGCAAGATAAAGCCGCGTTCAACAACGGGTGACTACAGGCTAGGCAGGGAGTTTTCATTCTCTTATCTTACATCTTTAACCGAATGAATGCTCTTACAATGTCTGATCGAAAATGTAAGATTGGGGTCCAGCGGATCCGGTATTCGGGTAAAAATTTATAGCATGGAATTTATTCCGTGTCTGTCGGGGCGAAATTCATTCCGCTATGTAAGCCAGTTGTTCCAACGGGATAAATCCCGTTTCGACAAACGTGGATTGAAATCCGCGCCACCTTGGCCAGCCTCGCCATTGAGTGGCAACCCTAGGTTTTCGTTCTGCCATTAAGTGGCAACAGGTCCTTTGCAAAAAGGACGGTTGCCTCAATGGCGAAACCCGAAGAATTCGGGTGAGGGCTTAAGTGGCAACAGGTCCTTTGCAAAAAGGACGGTTGCCTCAATGGCGAAACCCGGAGAATTCGGGTGAGGGCTTAAGTGGCAACAGGTCCTTTGCAAAAAGGACGGTTGCCTCAATGGCGAAACCCGGAGAATTCGGGTGAGGGCTTAAGTGGCAACAGGGCCTCAGTCTGCTCGCAGCCTACCCAAAGGTTTTCATTAAGTAATCGATGATGGCTTTCAGGCCAAGAATGGTCAGCAGGCAACCCGCGACGAGGTTCATCAACTTCAAGCCAAGCCCCATACGCAGGGCTTGCGGCACAAACTTTTTATCGGCCCAGATCATGGCGAAGCACCAGGGCCCGCAGAGGAAGACCCCTCCGACGATGGCGGCTGGTGCAACCAGCTTCGCGGGGTCGTCGTGCGCGAACATAAGCGCGATACCGCCCACGGCGCAGTATAAAACAATCCAGCGGCTGAAGGATTTTTCGGAGGTGTTCCGAACCTTCGCGCTCAGCGGCATGAGGCATTCGCGGGCGGTACGGATGTAGATTTCGAAGGCGCCATAAATGGTTCCCCAGAAGGCCATGAAGATACCGACCATGTAGAGGTATTTGAGGCCGGGATGAATGTTGGTCAAAAACGCGGCCTGCAAATTAAGGGTCTGGTTTTTGTCAGGCACGGTTTGTTGGCTTCCTAAAATCGTGGCCCCCAAAACCGTGAAGCAGATGGTGAAGATGAGGACGCAGAAGAAGGCGACGCCAACGTCAATCCGAGCTGGGAAGAGCCACCGCTTGCCGCGTTTGATATTTTCGCTGTCGGTCGCGATGGTTGAGGTGTCGAGTCCGTCGCCATTGCCGATGAGGCCCCAACGTTTTTCGCGATAACAACCTAAGTAGCCAAGGTAGTCGTAGGTACCGCCGCCGATGGCTCCAAGGTAGAGGCCAATTTCGACCCAGGCCGGTTGGAGATTAAACGCCACCCCGCTGGCCACCGCCTTGGCCTTCTCTTGGTCAATAAACCAATCCGGGTAACTTGGAAACTGCGGAATGGTTAAGCCCTTGAGCACCGCCATCCAGTCGGGATTACAGACAAAGGCGGCCACGAGCATGGAGACGAGCAAAAGCGATACCACCCCGGTTTGGAATTTTTCTAAAGCGCCATAGGATTGGATCAAGGTCAGGCCACCCGCCATGACGATAATGATCACGCCCCAGATTTTGGGGTCCATGTCTTCCATTCCAAGCATCCAGTTGATCGCCTTGCCAAGAAAAATGGGGAGGCCCGCGATCCAGAAAGGGAAGCAAAGCAGGCTGATGCTGGCGAAGGTCCACGGCACCCAATTGCGCGGACCGGGCATGGCGCCCCAATGCGTCATCGGATGGGTGCCCGTGAGGGTGAAGTGTCGGGCCGCGGTGTAGACCATGACCCCTTTGGCGATGGCGCTGACCGCGAGGAACCAAAGCACTGCGTAGCCGAAGATCGCTCCACCGCGGGAGGCGAAAAAGGTTTCCCCCGACCCAATCGTGACGGAAGCAATAATCGCCCCCGCGCCAAAATATTTGAGGGATTTAAAGGAAAGGCCGCCTTGGAGATCTTCCGTAAGCGGCGGGTATTGAATCTGTATATCTACCTCTGCCATGCGTGGAGCGTATCACGCTTTCGTCCCATTCGCCTAGGGTGATTTGCAAAAGCTTTGCGACAGAGATGATTCATGGGGCTGCATCTCACGGTCCAGGGGCTGCGCTACGCTTACCCCTGACTGCGATATCTCAGCCTTTTGGGGGCGGATTTCCTTTGGCTTGGCACCGATGACGATCTGCGTCCTTTTATGCACCTTTGCCGTTTACGCTACTTCTGTGCCGCCTCGAAGGCGTCATCGAGATCGTCCCAGATCTCGCGCTGGGTTCGACCATCTGGCCCGTTAGATGCCTTTCCGTGCACCCGCGCTAGACCGGCTTCGACCAAGGCCTGCGAGAGAAACCCTTGGTCGGTTTCGATGAAGGCGTAGAAGCGGGGCAAACCGCTTGCGCCTCGGGCTGTGTGTTGCTTGGTAAACACCGAACAACCACTTGACAGATACTCGCGGGTAAAGCGTTTTGCTTTTTCACCGAGCGCCATCACCTGTTTCGAAGTCATCCCCCCGAAGGCGTTTCCTTGTTCCTTGAGGCGGTCCGGAAAGCGCTCGTCTGTCTCCGGAGCGTCGACAAAGTAGAGGCGGAAGACAAACTTTTTGCGACCGCATTGAAGCATGAAACTGTCGCCGTCGTAGTATTCGTTTTCGATCAGCCTGCAGTCGTCGAAGCCAACCCATTCCGCGTCGAGGTTGGCGGGATTGACTCGGTTGGCTTGAGCCTTCTGCGCGTTTGCAGGTGTGCGCTTGGATTTTTTTGTTGCCGGTTGCGGGCTGTAATTCATCCAGACGAACCAGCCAAGGATCGCGATGAGAAGGCCATAAAACAAGCGGTCGGTTTTCGCCGGGCGTCGCGGGGGACGGGTGGTCGGGCTCAAACGAGGTGGCTCAGAGTCGCGTGATTTCACGGGTTAGAATGCCAAGGCGCCGGTGCCTGCAAAGGGGCGCTACAGCGCTACACCAATGGAATACTCGGCAGGGCCGCGAAGTGATCTGGGGCGAGGCCATCTTCCTTGGTCGGAACATTTTCTCTGGCGCGGATGCTATCCAAAATTGCCGGGAGTGCTTTGCGAAGCTGCTTCACTTCGGGGGCGTCCATTTGTTTTTTCAGGAGCCCGACCGTGAGGATCAGCATGTTGCGACCGTTCGCGATGTGATAATGATCGAGCAAAAAAGTTTCCCCGTCTGCGATCACGATTTCGGTTTCGTGGACTTGCAACGAACGGTCGCAGCGCTTCACATGAAGTTGTTTGCGTTCCGCGTATTCGATAAGCTCTTGCTCGCCCGCGTTGTTGTCGCGAGCCGCGTCTTGCACGATTTGGCTCAAGGAAACCCTAGCTGCGATCGCACTGCCTTTAATCGGCATGAAAAAGAGGCGATGCCCTGCTTCGATTTGATGCAAATAGCCTGCGGGCAAGGTGAGTTGGAAGCGATCTTTTTCAAATTGCACATCTTCAGCTTGCACACTCATGGCTTCCGCTTGCACACTCATGGACTGCCCTGCAAATGCGATTGCAAGCAGGTAGAGGCCTACTCCTAAAAGACCCGGTTTTAAACTGCGGTACGATATCTTCCCCATAACATTGCTAACCCTACGCGGATTGAGCATTTCTGTACATGAAAATGTTGGATTCGCCTTGGAATGGGCGATTTATCGATGTTTTTCCGATAAAGTCGTTCATATCCAGCTGACCAATCCCACAGCTAGGAGTCTGTCGGGCTTAGGCTTTCGAGCGAGGGGGTTTCTCAGTTTGAGACCATACGGTTTGGACGATTCGTCCGGATCGTATGGGCCAAAGTGAGGAATTCGCAACCGAATCTGCTAAGCCCGACAGACTCCTAGAAGGTCTCATATTTCCTAAACGTGATGCCGGATAATTGGAAATGAGCCACGAAGCGGTGGCGTTTACATAGCCATGGACGCGAGAGAATGTGTAACAAACCCAAAATATTGAAGCGGTAGTTTCGTCGGGAACCGACGGCTTATCTTAGGCGGGGGTTTCAGCCCCCGTGAAAACGGTCGATATATCCACGTCGGGAACCGACGGCTTATCTTAGGCGGGGGTTTCAGCCCCCGTGAAAACGGT
>Ga0209186_1001367_pt1 | contig 18181 bp, 26 predicted proteins | sample SidtaG_FD_187426 | JGI IMG/M metagenome (GOLD analysis project Ga0209186, IMG submission 187426) | Marine algal microbial communities from Sidmouth, United Kingdom - Sidmouth_Male2 metaG (SPAdes) (version 2) | ecosystem: Host-associated > Algae > Red algae > Unclassified | place: Sidmouth...
GGCGGGGGGCGAGTGGGGTCAGCGAGGGGGGAGGGGGGGGGGAGGGAGGGGGAGCCGCCTGGATGGGCGGGGGACAAGGGGATGAGGGCGATGATGCGCGCTTGAAGGCAAAAAGCAGCAGCGGTGGAGCGCCAGTTCTCCGTGACCAGCGGCACGCCACAGGTGACACCGGGACGTGCACTTTAGGAGGTCTCGTGACGTCGTTGCGCACGATGGAAAAGCACAACAATCGAGAACTGCTGTAGATAGCCCTTCAATCAGCAATTTCGCCAGCCTCAATCAGCAACTTGTGCCCAAGAACTGGACCCCCCTTTGCCTGATGAAGCCCCCCCTCTTCGACTATTTCGACTTTTGAGTATCAATACTTGTGTATTGTTGTATACGTGCTACTAGTACCCATCGCATGTAGGAAATATGGGAAGATACTCGAGACTAAACGAACTCTGAAAGAAGCAACCCAATCCAAAATTTAGTATCCATAGTAGGGCCTGGCCATGAATACGGTGCCCCCCAGGGCCCTTCGCTGGAGCCTGCCTCTAGGCAATGTGAGTCCAACGCAGGCCCTGTGACGGCTTTCGCTCCGCGCGTGGACCCTCCCCCAACCCAGAGCCCTCAAGGTTTTCAACGTTTAAACCGCCTGGCCAGCGGGCCTTTGATACCGTCAATTGGACCACACGTGCGGAGCACTCAGTGGATCCTCTTCTCTCTATGGCGAGGCTCGTGAGATACCTCTCCAGTCCCCCCGGACCGCTTCACTGGTGGCTGTGCGCTGCGCCTACGCCACGCTCCAGGGCCGCCTAGCATCGAACTCGGTGCTGGCACATCATCGATCGAGTCGTGCGACTGCCTCGTTGGAATCCAGTCGCAAGACCGCACTCCCCAAACGCCCTCGACATGATTGGAGAAACGGTTGCATGACACGGATCAAACAGAATTCTATCCTGGTATGTTCCCTGATGTTCGAGTCTAATTGGCTACTCACAACTGGTCCCGAGCTCTGGAACGCTACCCTGATCTCTCATCAACGCCTCCACGCTCTGCGGCCCGCCTTCTCAGTTCATCGTAGCCTGAAAAAACAGTGGACATGTGCTCTCCATAGCCTGTTGGGACGGAGCGCAGCCGCGACAGGTCTCTGTCGTTATCGTGTCTGATCTCGTCACCTGATTGGGGCAGTTCACGTGGCTCCACCACCCACGACGCTGTGCTGGCACCGCTACTACTGGGTCTTGCGCCTCAGTCGGGCACCCCGACGCCGTCAGCCAGATTCATTCAACGCTTGTCCCGTCCAGGTACAGAAACATGGCATTCATTCAATGCTTGTCGGCTCCAGGTACAGCAATATGGTAGTGTCCCCCAGAAAACTCGCTTTGCGCCACAGCATCCCTCAGGTTCCGCTCGCTGGGTTCCATGCGCTGGAGCGACCGCTGTTTCCGCCACCCCAGTGCGAGCGACAGCCACAAACCCCTGCTTTCGCTTTGCGCGGGAAAAGACTCCACGGCCGTGGACCGGTTTCCAACTTTAATCAGCTCGCCCGTCGGGACGTCGACACTGTCATCGGGGCTGCACGTGCCCGGCCTTGAGTGGCTTTCCAAGCTGAGGCACGCCGCTTCGGCCGAGCTTCGCGCTCCCCGTAGCAACGTAGACCGTGCCAGCGCTTCCGAGATCAACTGAGGTCGACCGTCTCACAAGTCTGAGCACCGCTCTACACAGGAAATGAGCTAAAACAAGTGCTGATTGCGAATCCGGCGCCTATTCGCTTGACGATCGCCGCCACGACCGCAAATTTGGGCCAGGATTCTGGTCCCAATATGCTTCGTGTCATGGTTTGTAACAACGATCGGGCGACGATCGCCCATGGACACAGCTACGATTGCTCATCGACACACGGCGAGCGCGGCGGAGTCAACGGGGACGTCTGGGCCGGGTCAGTTCGGAAGGCCACGACCATCAACACGCGCTCTGATTTCCGCATATAGAAGAGATGTAGCCTACCCAAATTGTGACAAGTACATGGCCTCTGTCAGCATGAGTTCGGAAACGCTCGACGCCAGTTCGACACTCAATAAAATTACTGCACGTTTGCTTACGTGGTGCTCTTAAATAATTAGGAAGCGGCTCGATGGGGACGTTGTCGGCGTTGCTCTAAGAGCGACGTAGCGTGCAGGGCAGCATTTCAGAAATCGAGCGATGAACAGCCGGATTTGCCCAGTGGCCAGGCTCTTCCATGCCTTGAACACAGGCACTGAATAGTTTCAATCACGAGAATTCCTTCTCCACGGGGTCAGGCTACATTTGTCATTCAGTGAGGCTTCATGATGGAGAGTCACACCGACTCTCACCTCCAGCCGGCCCGGATACCACCAGCACTGAGGGGATGACTTTTACCATGCGTTTTCGAAGAGCTGGTGAGAGCCGATTGCGCGCGGCGAAACGCCAGCAACAGGTTCGAGATCTGGGTACATATTTTTGCCACAGTAGGTCCGCAGACTTCCGCAGTACGCCCCATGAACATAATGGGAGCTTGATAGGTTCTTGAGACGATGACGACGTTGTCTTGCCGCTAATCTCGGATCCAATACTGACCAAGACAAGAAAACAGGTCTGTAAAAAAAGGTCAGCCTCTATGTGTCCGAAAGCGTCTGATGCACACGCGCAACCAGGCTCCGGGCATCCTTCTAGGACATCCCGGCGCACACGAAATGCTTTCCAGCAAGCACAGCGGGTCGCCCATCGATGATGACTGAATACCTGTTGTGGGACAGCATTCAGGAGGCGGCGTGCAGCTTGAGTGTGACTCGCATGTGCCCAATAAAGCCAAACAGTGAAAAATGCAGAAAGACGTTGCGGATCTCGTTCGGACAACGCCCGCGACGCGACAGTGGGTTGTCTGCAAGAAGGCCATGTTGGCACTCCAGAACCTGCAAGATTCAAGTGCGCAGAGCATGGCCCTTGTATCCCTGCAGTACCACAATCAAGGGGATTACCTCAGAAGGAGGGATTACACGGCGGTCTCGGCCGCTCGCGCGACACCCTCTCTGGGACTCGAGGTCACGGAAGTCGGGCCAATCGAAACACCACGTCAGGAAGACGGAGTTTTCTTGCCAGCGACGACGGTGCCTCCCGCCGTCGTCGTCCTGCCTCCTGAAAGGGCCAAAACGGTTGCCCGGGCTCCTATTCCTCCGCAAGAATGGCCCCGGCCAGTCTCCGAGCAATGCAGATAATTCCCTCTGTGCATATGAAGTCCCCCGAGGCGATCATTCCAGAAGACGGGGAGTGACTGTTCCACGCGCACTGCGCTGCACCCGCCGCGGGGCGCCCGGTCGGCTGTCGTCTGCTGCGCCCTCCTGCCGCGGCAGCCCAGCCCCCCGTGGGGCCTGCTGCTGAAAGCATCGCCCTGGCCCCATTGGTGCCGAGCTTGCGTGGACGGCGTGAGGTCGTGGTCTGCCTCGTCGTAAAGACGCAGGCTTTCTCCTCATCCCGCGAGAGTGAGCACGGTCCGTAGTGGTGCGGTCGCGCGGCGCCGCCGCTCCTCTTCCCCTGATCCGAGCGTCCAGATGGCCTCACACACCCGAAAAACCGTAGCCGCCCACTGCTGCGCGCGGCCGCCGGGCAGACCCAAGGGGTCAGGCACGGATGGCCGGGGGCGGCGCCCCGGCGACTCCCTCGGCTGCGCCGACGGCGGGGACCGCGTCGCACGGGGCCGCCCGCGTCGAATCAGCGGACGCGTGAGGAAGCCCCAAGCGCGCGGCGCGGCGCAGATAAGCGTGCAACTTCTCGTGTTGCGCGTCCGTAACGTCCATCCAGTTGGCGTGCAGGTACCAGGTCCAGGAAACGTGGACCCGGAGGGTGCCATAGGGCCACGTCGTGTGGTCTGCGATGCGTTCCACGGCATACCGCTGTCCATCGGCCTCCTCCCCGTGGAAGGAGCGGGCCACTTGCAGCGCGGGTTGCTGTGTGGGACCCGAGAAGGCCGCGTCTGAGGCATGGACGACGTGCGACGCGTTCTTGCGGCGGTGCTCTCCACGAACGTCCAGGAGGACCGTGGGCCCGTCCAGAGAGAACACGCGATAGGGCCCGCGTGCGACAAGCGTAGGCTTTCCGCCGGCACGCGCCGCCTTGGCGTGGTCCCGCAGCCACACAAAGCCATCAAAAGTGAGCCTCTCTGCTCGCAGCGAGAGGCTCGTGTCGTGCTAGCGAATGTAGCGCCCTTGCACCGCGTTTTGTGTCGCCCGCATCTGCGGAATGAGCGGCACGAGGCGGGTCAGCAAGGCAGCCTGGGCCTGCTTCGGGGCGGCGGTGCCGCACTGCGCGGTGAGGGGGTACGCCCTTGTTGTGGTGCGGTCCTTGAACACCCAACTCGACACGCCTATGCGGTCGACCAGCTCCACAGGGGCGACCCAGGTGCTCCGGTGCGGAAGACAATTGTACGCCAGCGTCAGCGCCCCAACGAGCTGGTCCCACACCTGCGGGTACTCAGCCACGTACTGGTTGAGGATCGTATGCATTGTGCGGTTTAACCGCTCCGTCTTTCCGTTTGTCTGCGGGAGGGACGAAGACTTCACCTTAGGCGCGATGGAGAGCAGGTTGAACACCTGGCCCCAAAGGTTGCTGAAACACTGGGGTCCCCCGTCAAAGAGATGCCAGTCCGGCCGACCAGAGGCGGCCACCCAGAAGTCCAGGGCGCCCTAGGCGCAGTCCACCGCCGACGTACCGTCCATCCGGATGTCCCGCACCAGCTTGGTAAACTGATAGGTGATCACCAGGATGAGCCGGTGGCCGGCGGCCGTCTGGTCGAGGGGCCCGTAGTGGTCCACCGGAATGCCATGGACCGGCATTGTGTCGGGAAACCAGGTGACGGGCGAGCGCCGAGCCATAGGGCGGACCCGCAGTCGAGCGCAGCTATCGCTCTTTCGAACATAGGAGACGACGTCCGCCGCCATACCCACTCAGTAGTAATACCTCCGCATCGCTGTATACATGCGGGATTCCCCCAGGTGTCCCGCGAGAGTCGCTTCGTGCGTGAGGTGGAAGACTTGCTCCTGCACGGAGGCCCGGACCACCACCTGGTGTGCGCCGTCGGGGGCCGCGCATCGGCAAAGGAACCCATCTGGGTCCTCGATGAACTAGATGTGCCGCCCGGAGTTCAGGACCTTCACGATCTCCTGGCAATAGCCGCCTGCGTCTTGCACCGAGAGCACCGTATCGCGGCTGATGCCACTGGCCGTGGGGCCACCAACGTTGTTGGCAACGTCGAGCCCCCGGACCGTGTTGGCCCGCGCGGACAGCACCGGGACGGCGTCATCGAACGCCGTCTCGTCTCTGGACTCGGACTCCAGGCGAGAGATGCTGTCCGCCATGTAAGGCGTCATCCCCAGCTCTTAAGAGACGCCAAAATCCAACTCACTCAGCTGCAAGCGCCAGCGCGCCAGGCGGGGATTCCCCGATCCCTCAATGTTGAGGATCCACCGCAGGCAGTCTTGGTCCTTCCGCACGAGGAAGTGGTCACCTTCAAGGTAGGGGCGGAGCTTGAGCAATGCGCAGACGGCAGCCAGGCACTCTTTCTCCGTGACCCCGTAGGGAAGCTCATTCGTTTCCATTCGTCTGCTGATGTACGCAACGAGCTGGAGCTTCCAGTCTTCTTTCTCCTGTAGAAAGGTGGCTCCCACCTGCGCCTCGCACGCGTCCACATTGAGGACGTACTTCTCTCCGCACCGCGGGAGTGCGAGGACAGGCAGGTTTGTGAGAGCCTCCTTGGGCCGGTCGAGCGCCTGCTGCTGCAATGACAAGGCGGGGGGCACTGGGACAGGGGCCGTGGACCCCATAAGAGTTTTCAAAGGCGCGGCCATCCTCTCGAACTTCTGCGCGAACCGGTGGACGATGTTGCACACCCCCACGAAGCTCCGTACTTGCGTGCGGGTTGTGGGGAAGTGCACCTCGCGCAGGGACCGCGTGTGCATGTCCATCATGCCGAGCCGGCCCGGTTTGATGAAGTGCCCGATGTACTTCACGGTCGTGCGGAAGAACCGGCACCTGGGCAGGCGGAGTGTCACCCCCGCGTCGCGCAACAGGCGCAGGACGCGGTCGACATAACTGATGTTCTCTTCCTCCGTCTTGGAGTACACGATGACATCGTCGAGGGATATATGGCAGCTTTGCCGTTTTGCCCCTAGGAAAATGATGTCCAGCGCCGGCTGAAACGTCGCGAGTGCGTTCGTCGAGCCGAACGGCATCCGCTTATACTGGTAGGCGCCCTCGTGGCACATGAAGGCCGCCTTTTCCCGGTCCTCAGGCGCGATGGCCACCTGCCAGAAGCTTGCATTGCAATGCAGCGTCGACGAGATGGTCGCCTCACCGGGGCTTTCGATGCAGTCGTCTATCCGCGGTAGCGGAAAGGAATTCTTGTTGGTCACGACACGCAGTAGTCGATAACTGACACAGAAGCGGAGCGTTCCGTCCTTCTTGGGTACGACCACGACTGGGAAGCCCCAACTCGATGACGTAGGTTCGATGACGTCCGCCTCCAGCTGCCGCTTGACCTCGGACGTCTCCGCCTCCCGCGCCGTGCGACGCGCACGGCGGGGCGCGAAACGGAAAGGCCGGGCGCCGGCGTTGAGGTCGATGCGGTGCGCGGTGGCCTTGATGACGCTCAGCGCTTGGCCCATCCAAGTTGCCTGGGGCTGGTTCAGCATGGGTCGGATTCGGGCGTGCAGCGCCGGGTCGGCAGCCGGTAGGTCCGCGTCCTCCACTTGTGGCAGGGACCCGGGTGGTGCTACGGCCGGTACGGTGCCCCCTTAGACCGGGTCCCGGGGCCACGCTGGCGTCGCGGGCCCGCCCTTCGCGGCTGTCGCCCGATCAGGGCTCCTCCCCGGTCCAGGGTCCCCTCGAGTGCCCGACACCGCCCCCACCTTGCCCTCGGTGCCAGTAAGTGTCGTGAATGCCGGGGCGGGCGCCGTCCCGTGGGACGCCGCGTGGGGCACCTGCACCACGCCCGTCGTGAGCAGCTCGACATAGCCGATGTTTGCTCCATGCCCGAGGCCGACCTCAAGAGTGCCAAAGTTGGTCACGATGACCTGGAAGGACAGCCCCGGCACATCGTCGTTGTCGCCGTTGTCAATGGTGACCAGGCGCTGAGGTGGATAAAGTCGAGCTAGATATATCCGCGCAGAATACTCGGATATATCCGTATTCCATGCCGTAGCTGTGTATTCTTATTATTCTCCGCACATGCACGATCAATTACAATGCGCCAAAATAGTGATCTGAAGGCATGATAAAGTTTTATCAGAGTGCTTTTCCTTGCCTGATTTGATATCACACTCAGAATCGGCCGTGCACGACACAAGCAGTATGAGGCAGAGCTTGGGTCGGCACAGGTAAAACAGATGCGAACGATACCCACCAGCTCGACGATAGTGGCCGAAACATCGAAACTAAAAGCGCCTTGTGTCTGACACACCCAAACCGGATGCCGAGTGAATGATGGGGAGGTGTTCGGGTATCTGCAGCATGTTTCTACCCTGTTCAGATGAGGAGGAGCCAAGCTGAAGGACTCTTCTGTATTCAGTCCAGACTGGAAATCAACCACCCCCGAGGCCCAAAGCAGGGAGGCTCAGAAGCAATCTGCAAGGCAAAAGTGCAGTCCGCGTCCGTCCTGAGGAGGGGGGCAAAGGTATTAGGACACAAAGCCGTGCGAGCAAGAGATAGAAGGCATGGCCAGTCACACATCAACATCACATCCACGATCCGTCCGCGAGACGAGGACAGCTTAAGGCCCACGAAAGCCGTCCAGGCACAGGCACGGAGGATCTGACGGCCGCGTACAGCTCCACCCGGGCGATCCCGCCACTCGGTGGTCTCAATCACCACACAAGCCCCTCTGCTTCCAGAAAATCACAAATTGCGCCTCTATGCTGTGTAAACACGAGATTGCAGCTTTTAAAGTTCACGCTGGTGTAGTGCAGGAACGCTGGACAAATCTGATTCTCCAGATGATTCAGATTGCCTTAAGCATTACTTTGGAATGCGCCACAGAATTTGTTGCAGGCGTTGTTGGACAACGTATCGTTCGTAAATGCGCCGATCTTGATACGTGCAGAACCGTGCTCGGATGGAAAGTATTCATTCTAGGTACAAAGAGTATAATCAAATTCGAAGAAAGTTTTAGCTGATAAGAACACTGATCCATACTCCGACCTGGGACGTCGGGTCCGATCGACCGCATGACTCCATCAAAAACTCAAATCCGAGTGGATGTCAGCAGAGATGGAATAGGTGCTGATTTTACCGAACCTGACTGATTCAAAAGCCCCTGATGGTGACACCCTGCGTTGTGGACAGGCGCGAGGTGTCGACCACCTGGCCCAGGCCCCCCCACATGGTCCGCACCCAGACGACCGTGGCCGCCGACGGCGCTAGCCGCGTCTTGCAGAATGAGCGGCGAACGCAGGAGACGCCCATCTAGCGGTCGCCATCGTCCAGCTGCTTTCGCAGGATCGCTGTGACTGAGCCGTCTGTCCAACGGATGGACCGGTCCTGGGGCAGGATGGCGTGCGCGATGTCGTCGATGAACCTAACGCCCAGGATGACCAAACCCGAGAGGTCTTCGACGACGAGGCAGGTCACAGGGACAATCCGTGCACCCTTCTGGAGCCACAGCGTGACGGTACCGCTGGTGCGTAGCCGCGCGTTGTTGGCGTCCCGGAGGCGTACCTGCTCGTCTTCGTTAGATGTGACCACCTGTCGGAGCCAGACAGGGGCGAGGGCTCTCCGGCGGACCAGATTGGGCCCCGCCCCGGTGTCCACGACGACTCCGACCGCGACGAGGGACAGCTTCTCCAGGCTTAGCACGGCCACAGTGCGGTAGTTGTGCAGGCTGAACAGCAGCAATTGCCCGCTCCCAAACAGAGTGTCCGGATACCCCGCGGTGTCCGCGACGGTTGCGGAACGGCGGGGAAAGCGGGACCGCTCGGGTCGGGCGCGTTCACCGAGACGCTTCCGGGCCGCCCCCCCAATGCAGGACCCGTTGGCGGGTAAGTCGTCCGGGAAACCATGCCCACCACCCCACGCTTGGACGGCGAAATGGCCAAGGGCCAGTACCGATTCCGCGACCGGTGGCAACGGTGGGGCATCCATGGCGACCACTGGCGCCGCCGGGGCTGCGGACGAGTCCGGTGCCCCAGACGAGGCGCCGCTGTCCTTCCGCGGCCGCACGAGGACGCGGGGGCACAAGGCGGGCGCCGGCAGGAAGGCTGCTGCGGCCCCTCGCTTGCGGACCAGGCGCAAGGGGCCCGCCGTTTTGCAACAGTGTCGGCGCACATTCAGGCAGACAATGTCTGTGGCCAGCGTATTCAGCGGGCTGCCTCGTACAAGTCTCCCTGGGTGTGGCAGGGGCGGCCGAGCTCGTAGCCCGTTTTTTCTCCCCCCGCGGCCGACTCCTCTGAGGATCTGCCACCCGCGCGTGCCGCGGCGTCCAGATACACCCAATCATACTTTTACACAGCGTGGACGAACGCGACTGCACCCGGAGTAACGGACCCGCTGACGGAGATGGCTGGGGGCGCGGGCACGACCGGCGGTCCGGCCCCCAGAGTCAGGTGCGGTGGCGGTGCGGGCCTCCGCCCGCTACGGTGCGCCTCGACGGCCTGTCGCAGTGCGCCTCCGTGCGCCCGCCATTCTGGGGACTGAGAGGGGCACTCCCACACCCAGTGCCTCTGGTGGAAACAGAAAGAGCAGGCCCCCCGCCGCCGTGGTGGGGGCGCCGACTCGGGCGCACGGCCCCCTCTACAGCCGCGCGGCGCGGGGACCCCGCCTCGAGGTCGCTGAGGAGGACAGTCCGAGTGCGGGAGTACGGTACCCGCGCCAGGAAAGACCGGGGTACCTGCACGAGGGTGCCGCGTCCGCGGCCCACCCCAGTACGCACGGGGTACAACTCCCGGCGTCCACCCACTCGGGATGTCGTTGCCACCCCGATGCGGGCGGCAGACTGTGAACCGGTAGCACTGAAGCGTCGCCTGGCGACCCGTGTTCGGGGGACGACACAAACACGAACGACACAGCGGCCCACTCGGCCCGTTCCGTCGCGGTGACGTACTCCGTGACGGCCAGGGCAGCCGCCGAGAAGGCGGCTCCTACCTGGAGCGCCACGGACGCCGCTGTCCGGGCCCGACGGGGCTACCGCTCTTCGACACCTGCGGACCGGGAGATGCTTCCCTTGGGCTTGGCCTGAAGATTGATCCTCCACCCCTCGCGGGTGGCGGCTCTCGTCTTGGAAAGGAGCCTGCGCAGCTTGGGGAAGGTCCGGCCCTGAGCGTTGAAGTTCCGCCCCAGAGCTCTGATTTTCCGTCCGACTCTCTTGAGTAGGATGCTCTTCAGCTCGGCCTCTTTCAGGACCGAGCTTGGGGCGCGGTTAGCATCGAGGATGCGGTCCGCCAAATCGTGCTTGTCCTCCCACATATCTCGAGACGCTTGCATGAGAGACTGCAGGTTGTCCACCAAACTGTGTCCGTCAAGGGATTCTCTGAGAAGGGCGCGGGCCTCGCGCCTGTACGTGAGCTGCCGCGAGGTGCGGGTGTCCTTAGCTCGCTGGAGCAACCCGAGCACCGCGCTCGTGACGAAGTACTGCAGCAGTGTCACTGCCGTCCCCTCTTTCAGGCCGCTGCCGTCACAAGCCGTCTGGACGTTCCCGAGGAACGCCACCAACGCCATCTAGGTGTCACCCGCGAGCTGCCGCGAGGTGTTCATCAAGAACTTGAGGTCCGCGTGGATGCCAAGGATGGAGGTGCCTCGTGGGAAGTGCTGCCGGCCCCCTTTCTGAGCGGGCCGGAACCGTTCCAGCGACAGGAGCTCCTTCAAGCGGGGGTCGACCACTGTGTCATCCCGCTGAACGCGTCGAAGGGAGCGCAGCGCCTCCTGCAACATGGCGCGCTGCGGGCGCTTTCGGGCCCCGCGCGCCAGCCGCCGACGGCTAGTTGCGCCATCGTCGCTGCCAGTGGCGGCGAAAGAGGTCACGCCGTGGCTGTTATCTATCGCTTCCGTCCCACCTGGGTCGGAGGACGCGCCCGACGGGCTGTGATCGCTCTCGGGCAACAAGGAGGGCCCCGAGGATGCGGGTGACCCGTCCCGTCGTGCGTTTCGCCGCCGGCGGTAGTCCGCACAGGAGCCCTCCGTTCGGCGCGGACGCTCGGCGGCCTGTCGCGACCACGCACGCGTGGGGCGTGCCGAACGAGAGGCGCCTACAGTCGAGGCTGACCCCGTTACGGCACGGCTCTCACCCCGGGGAGCGTTCTCGGGTGTGTCCGACCCTGGTCCCGGTGCTATCGTTTCGCCCGCGCTCGCGGACCTGAGGAAGGGCCCCTGGGCCGCCTCCAGAGCAGAGGCAACGGCCGCACTGTGTCCCGGGACCGGGGTCCCGTCCGACGCCACAGTAGCCGCCTCCCCCGCGGCGTCTCGGAACACCTGATCCAGGTGGCGCAGGCATTTGGTGTCGGCCACCAACCGAAACAGCCCTTGGGCTGATACGCCGCCGACCCCATGCAGGCTGGGCCCCGCCCCGCCGGCCGCTGACGGTGGGTCAATAGACCTGTGGTCCCGGGTAGAACGCTGACCCTGTGCTCGGGCGACGTCTTCCGGAGGGACTCCGAACGCTTTCTATAACTCCCGGCGCTATCGCTTCTCCTCATCCAGCGACCGTGCGTCCACTGGACGGTTTGATCCCAAGCCGCCGGGCGTCCCTCAAGCTACGGTACCCTACGAGCTGCCCACTGCTTCCACGCGCGGCGGGAGAAAGGGCGGCGCCCCGTCCGAGCGCTGCCCTTACAGGGGCCAGGGGTGAGCCCCCACGCCCTCACGCTGGCACTCCGCCAGCGATTCCGACTGTCCCGCGCCAGGAGGAGAACGAGTCCCGGTGGTCGGCGTGCGGCCCGGGTCATCGGGCGGGGAGGTCAACTCACCTGCCACAGTGCCGCCGCCGCCAACCGGGACTGCCCTTCCACTCCCAACGAGGGCCACGGTGCCCAACGTCGGTGCTGCCCCGTGGTCTCCCGCCGGTAGCGCGTCCGACACCTGGCTAGTGCCGAGCCATCGAATCGGGCTCCGCGTATCGATCGGTTGTCCCCTGTCAGCGCACCGCAGTACAACCAACGAGGGTCCCCCAACCGTGATACCAAGGAGGTGGTGATCCGCAACAGGCACCGCGTGCGTACAGCGCATCTTACCGAGAGAGCCAAATGTATTACCACAATCAGTGGTGTTACCTCAGAAGGAGGAAGGTCATGGCCGCCTCAGGCACTAGTGCGACACCCGCGATGGGACTCGAGGTCAGGGAAGTTTGATCGACCGAAACGAAAAGACATGAAGACACATTTCACTTGCCGGTGACGAGGGTGCCTCCCACCGTCGTCACCCTGCCTCCTGAAAGGGTGGAAACCGTTGCCGGGGCTCAAATTCCCGACTGGGAATTGACTCGAGCATCCACCAACCAATGCAGGTCATTCCCTCTAGGCATATCAAGTCCCCCGAGGCGATCATTACAGAAGAGGGAGAGTGACTTTTCCACGCGCAACGAGCTGCACCCGCCGCGTGGCCCACGGTCGGCTGTCGCCTACCGCGCCCTCGTTCCGGATCGCGGACAGGCCCGTCATCCCCTCTTCCGCCCCGTCGTCCCGTCTGCGACTTCCGCCGCAGGCGTCGCCACCCCCCGCCGGTCGTCGTGCCCCTGGCACCCCCGACGTCTCTGCCGGCGCTCCCCCTGGGGAAAAGGGGGCCCCGTTGTACTCAAATCCCTGAACAGCCTGGAATCCGCGTGGCTGAAACATCAGCAGGGCGGGTAGCGCTGCTACATACCGGAAATGAAAGAAAGGATTCATCACACACGACAGCTGGTGCTGAGGGGACCGAGCGGATGCAGTTAATTGTGCGTGCGTTCGCTGGCAGTTTACAGTGCGTGCGTCATCTGTATGCCCAATGCATGAATCGGGCTGACTCAAGCCACATCCACGCTCGCCGTCAACAAGCTGCCAGGTGGCCTCGTACATGGGATGACATCCCCACCTCGCGTGCTTTTGTTGGCACAAATCTAGGCGGAAGATGACGGCCAGTACGTAGGATAGCGTTGCTCGGTGAGGAAAAAGGGAAGAGCTCAGACGCTCAGGGTCGCAAAAGGAAACCGCGGACGACGGCGACAGGCCACGTCGATCTTATTAGGTGGGTAGTGGTGGGAAAGCGTCCTTCTGACTCGAGACCGAGAACAGAGACTCTCTCTTGATGTGGCTGGATATCCCTCTGGGATCTGTCAAATCGCTTGCATGTTGGCCTCCGGGTGACGAAAGATCGCAGCGCCAACCAGCCACATCAGTTTCGGCGTCCTGAAGGCGCGTTCAGGCTCGACTTTGGCACTTGACGGAGGCCTAGTCATCATATGGCCTCTCTGGGTTGATGAATTTTCTGCATGACAAGAAGGACTCTTTACATCCAATTTCTAGAGACGACGGATCCCGTTCTTCTTTGTCACTGTTGAAAAGAATGAGCGAACCGCGAGGTTTTCTCGACTGAAAAAAACTTGAAGTTCCCACTCCCAAAACGCAAGTTCTGTCCTTGGCCTTTCAGATTCTGTCAGTACGAGGGAAACGGACGGCATCATTGCCGTCCTCCATGCGTATGCCGAGTTTGAAGCGGGAGGTTCTTGGGTGGCTGCGTTGCTTTACTGAAGACCAGTCAAAAACGCGAAGCCAGCAGCCCCTGAACCCCGGTGTGCCCCTCTCCGAACGTCCTGCAGGCACACCCCCGCCAGCGGAGTGGCAGGGACCACGACACACCTCCTGAGACAGCGCTCCCTCCGTTGGAAGGTACGTGCTCTCACCACCCCACCACTAACGACGCCCCTTGAGCATCTCACGAGAATCTCCCCGAGCTCAGCTCCAAAATGAGCTGCCCTCCGAAAAGAAGTACAAATAATTATATCAACCCCATACAGCAGTGCATGTCATTGGCACAGCAAAACAAGCCGATGACTCTATAACCACTGCTGGAATTATCCAGGCAGTTCGCGGTAACTCCGACTTTCCAGCGCGTGCTTGCGGGCTGCTTGAACACTCGCCCCAGCGCCCCACCGCAAAGGCCATGGATCCTCCAGCGCGGCCACAGCCCGTCCCGACCAGTGCGAGATCTCCCGCCAAAATCTGCTGTCGAGAAAACGCCCAAGTCGATCCCCAGGCCCCAGGTGATACCCCTGGAATATCGACCTCCGACGAAATCGCCAAAATCACCACCGACGTGAAGCAGACGTCGAGGTGCGTACAGCGCATCTGGGCGCGTCTCGAACTGAGACAATCCATCGCATCGGCGGCCCGTCAAAGTGTGGTCGGATTGCGGATCATCGACCTCGCCGAAGTCGGCTGGACCCGTCGGATCAGTGGGCCCACTGCTCCGTGCGAAAATCGACCGAAATCGACTTGTACCAAAATCGATTCGCGCCCAACCAGCCGACTTGTGCCGACGCTGGAGGCCTGCAGATGCGGGCCCAAAGCCGCAAAAATCGATTTGCACGAAAATTGACTCGACCCGACGGAGCAGTCGGCCTGCTGCTCCAGGCCAAAGTCGACTTGCACAAAACTCGACAAGGGCGACCAACCCGCGGCTGCTCCACTGGACGTCCCCAAGAGCGCTTCAGCGCCCCAGGACGGTCCCAACCGGCCGTTCCCTGATTCAGCGCCCCCCGCAACCGGGCCACATTTCCGTCTCCAAGCAAGTGGACTATCGCGCAGCCGTCCACGGCCGACACCGGCCCGCAGCTGAATCGATAGTTGTCGCTGCCTCGAAACCGGAACTGCGCCACCAAACGCCTCAAGTGGCTCCATGGCGCCGCAGTAATTCCCCAACAGGGGGTCGCAAAGAACGGCGCCCCGCCCAACCGCGCCCAGTTCTTCAAGAACCCCGACGGTAGCCCAGAAAGCCGTGAATGCCGGTGAGGGCGGCGGCTTGGAAAGCCCGTCCGCCAGCATTTCGGCTCTCAGAAGGAAGGAGAAGACCACATCCCCGCGCGCCTAGTAGTGGCGAACCATGTCGTAGGCAACGTTGAAATTCTTGGTCCGCCCCGTCGCCTCGGGGTTGTTGACCAGCGCCATGAACGATGAGATGTCCTTCCCCATCAGCACGTCCCCGCCATCAACACCCAGCGCCGACAGCATTTTCCATAACCACAGTGCCTCCTTAGACGCCGTCGCGGATGCGACGTTCTCAGCCTCGGCCGTCGACCTCGCCACCGTCGACTGGCGCTTGCTTTTCCACGAGATGGGCCCGCCATTCAGCGTAGAGACAACTCCTGTTTTCGAGCGGCAACTGGCGTTAACAGACCGTTTCAGCGCCTCTTTGCCGCCATACAGCCCACCAAAGTGAGTAGGCCCGGGAAGGTGACGCAGCACACTCTTGGCCGCGATCAAATGGTCTCGCTTAGGGCACGACATGAAACGCGAGAGCACGCCCATGGCAATAGCAATGTCCGGCCTCGTCGTCGTTTAAAAGTACAGAAGAGAGCCAACCAGCTCCGACTACCAGCTTTCATCTGGAAGAATGCTCTCTCCCGTCTTTATTAGCCTGACGCACGACGCCATCTCCGTCTTTCTGGGCGTGCACGTGTGCATCCAAAACTCCTGGACCCGCGCCATGATGTTGCGGTGGTGAATCAGCGTGAAGTTCTTGGCCTTATCGCGCATGACCTTAATGCCAATAAAGTCTTTGGCCTCCCCCATGTAACGCACTTAGAGATTGGCTGAGACGCCACTCTTGATGGCCTCCACGCCAGCAAAGCTCTCGCTCGCCATAACCAAGTTGTCGACGTACACGAGGATGATGACTCGTCCGTTCACAAAGTGGTTCCTCTCGCAAAGGCACGGGTCCACCGTAGACCGTGTGGCTCCCATCTACTCGGGCTATTCGTTGAGCTTGATGCCCCACAGACGCCCCGCATGCTTGGTCCCATGCATGGCAAGGTTTAGCCAGCGCACATCCTCAGACTCCACGGACTCGACAGCGTCAGGGAGCTTGATGTACATCTCGTTGTCAATCTTAACGTTGATTAGGGCTGTCTTGAGGTCAACGTGGTGGACGTCCCACCGGCTGGCTGCTGCTACGGAAAACAGGGCACGTGAAGTCCCCGCATTCGGTATAGGCGCCCACGTTTCGTCAAATTCGCGTCCAGGAACGTGGTTGAAACCTTCCGCCACCATGCGCGCTTTGTAGATCGTCTTGTTTCTTTCCGCGTCGTGCTGAGTGTCTAAAAAGAACCGTGTCTTGACATCCTTGTGCTGCTTGTTGCTGCCCTTGATCTTTGAACACGTGACAAGCTTCTTGTGCGCCAGCACTTCGTCCCTGATGGCCTGGTTTCACAGCGGCCAGTTCGGACGAGCGCGCGCCTCTTTCTCGATGGAAGGGGGCTTCGTCAAGTCGCAGCCATCTTTGACCACTGACTCGGCCCCCCTTGTCAGGTACGCTTTGGGGTCCTCCTCACAACAGGTTACTGTAGCGGTCGGGGGGGTTCCGCGGCTGAAAGGGGCGCGGCCCCTCAGCTGAGGACAGCACACCCCTTGGGGGCGGCCCCAAAATATCCCGATCCGGGCCAGCAAGGGAATGACCTGTCCGAATCTCAGGGAGATCGGATCTGGTCGGGGGCGGGGTTTTTCCCTCGTGGTTTTCCCAACCCCCCTACTACTTGTTTGAACCTTTCGCTTTGGAGGGATTTACTTGTTTGGCGCATTTGGGGTGGCTACGTTGGCTGCTGGCGCTCGGGTTGGTGAGGGGTTTATTGACAGTGGGGAGGCCGTCCCCATCGCCGTTTGAAACAACCAACTGTGCTTTGGACTACGATTCCCCCCTGGGATTTGCCGTGATCCTCTCCTCTTGTTGGGGGAAGCCTGGGCTGTGGGTCGATTTCCGGGGCAGATTCTTCGACGGACCGAGCTGATCAAGAGGTCACTTCGGCTGGACGACGAACCAAAGTGGTGGTGCCGAGAACCGCTACAGTTACCTTGGCAAGTGGCAGACGCGTAGAAGGATGAGGCCCCGAAGCAGCATTGTAGTCTTCCCAGGAAGTATTATTGACAGGCTGCATCGAATCATTCCGACCCTGACGTTCCTCGTCGTCGCTGTCGTCAGCGAGGCCGTGAGGATCGCTGTAATCCTCACTCTCGGAGACCTCTACAGGACTATTCTTCTCGCCGACATCTTCTACGTAGGAAGAGGTTAGGGACTTTGCCGGCTTTCATTCGATTAGGACGTCCCGACGCCTCGAAGACTCTGTTTGTTCCGTCCTCGAGAATGCGGTAGGCCTTTCCAACAACCGTGTATCCGACAAAAACGGCCCACGCCGGTCCTCGGCTGGAGATCGCTCTGCTGCTTCTTGCGTTCGAGCGCCCAAGCGCGGCTCCCCCATACGCGGAATTCCGACACGTCAGGGCGTTTCTCCGTCAGCGCGTCCAACGGCATCACGTCCAGCCCCGCCTTGGGCGACCGGTTGAGGACATAGACGAAGGAAGCCAGGGCCTCCGCCCACTGCTCCGTTTCCGCCACGGCATCAAGCAGCGCAGCATGTATGAAGTCCATCGGCGTGCGGTTGACCCTCTCTGCATTTTCGTTCGGTTGCGCCTTGTACGGCGCTGTCGTCTCAGACATCATGCCTATGTCCTCGTACCATGCCTTGATGTCATTGCTGAGGTACTTATTTGCACCGTCGTGACGGACGCGCGTTACTCTGACACCAGTTAGCGTCTGGAGCTTCTTGATGCGCGTCTCAAGCACTTGATGCGCCATACCCTTCGTCTTACAGGGCTCTGCCGTAATAGAACCAGTGCTGTCCTCGAGCGCAGTATTTAACTAGATGGAGCCTATGTCCTCGTACCATGCCTTTATATCTTTTCTGAGGTACTTCTTTGAACCGTCGTGACGGACGCGCTTGACTCTGACACCAGTTAACGTCTAGAGCTGCTTGAGGTGCGTCTCAAGCACTTGCTACGCCATACCCTTTGTCTTACTGTGCGCTGCCGTAATAGAACCAGTGGTGCCCTCGAGCGCAGTATTGAAGTAGATGGAGCCACCCAGTGACTCCGTAAGAGGTCCCCCGATGTCGGTGTGGACGAGTTCGCACTTGGTTGTCGTGGTGGAACACCGCGGATGCACCCCCCCCCCCCCCCCC
>Ga0209186_1001372_pt1 | contig 18146 bp, 16 predicted proteins | sample SidtaG_FD_187426 | JGI IMG/M metagenome (GOLD analysis project Ga0209186, IMG submission 187426) | Marine algal microbial communities from Sidmouth, United Kingdom - Sidmouth_Male2 metaG (SPAdes) (version 2) | ecosystem: Host-associated > Algae > Red algae > Unclassified | place: Sidmouth...
GGGGTTTTTATCTCTGTTTAGTTCTCTTATGAGTTCGTCGGGGTAGTGTTGATAGGTTTCGCCCCACCATCTTTTGATTTTGCTGTCCCATATTTTGTAGCCTTTGGGGACGCCTTTGCCTACAAATCGGCTTCGTTTTTTTCCCATATGGTTATACAACCTATTTTTATTGTTTTTTAGTTCCTTTTTTGAAATTACTTTGTTTTGGAAAGTTTGTGGTGTAAGCCTTGATTTTTTGTTTTAGCCTCCACATTGTTTTATTGAGCCTCCACATTGTTTGACCTGCACGTTTTTTGTTTGCGGTTCATATCGTATTAACCGTAAGGTTCGCAAAGGTTGCAAGGTGAAATGTTGTTCTAATTCCTTGTGAATTTTGCGTGATCTCTGACCTCTGCGCTGAAAGGGACATTGTAGAGGAAAAAACGCTTTTTCAATAATTGTATCAGGCAACAATGGATTTTATGGTTTGTTGTTTAGCCTCCACTATGTTTATTTGAAATTACTTTGTTTTGGAAAGTAAGATGATTTGTCATAATCTTTTTGTTAGGGGTTGTTTTTGGGTGTTCTTTAATTGCAAGGTTGTAGGAGTTTTTGATGCTGCTTATTTATTTGGGTAAATGAAAGCCATCTTATAGATGTCGTCCATTTGCTTACCTATTTTTTTGAGGGTTTACTATAGTAATCCTAATTCAGTTCAGGAATTTTCTTTCACGCAAAGACCGCAACGCAAAGAAACGCAAAGCTCGACAGAAACCAATCTCTTTGCGACTTTTGCGAAACACTCTGCGACTTTTGCGATAAACTCTGCGACCTTTGCGTGAAATACACTTTTTCTATTTTTAAATAGAACTGCTATATTCTGTTACTGTGGTGTTATTGGTGTTGTTTGGTGTGGTGTTATTGGTGTGGTGTTCTTTCTTTAACCGCAAGGTTGTGGAAGGGGCGCAATGGTTTGTGATTTGCTTTACTTGTTGAGGCTGTGCAAGATAGACCTGATGGTAGTGGTATGGCAAAATCGTTTAAGTCGTTTTTGTGATTTTAGTTGTTTAAGTCGTTGCGGTTCTTTCTTGTTTTTGTGGTTATTCCTTTTGCCATAGGAGCGGACAGCAGGACCGAAACGTGACGACGAAGCGATTTACCGTTCTCTCCTTATTTTTTAATGTAAAAATCCCCATCTATCTATTGATAAATGGGGATTGTTTTATACTGTTTCTGTGTGGGTTATTTTTTTGACTCTATGAGGTAGAGTAGGTGTGTGAGGTAGGCAAATATTGGGGCGGTTAGGAGTACGCCTATTACGTCTGAGAAGAAGATTGCTTGGTATAGGTAGAAGCAAATGCTGAATCCTATGAAGACTAATAATGCGGTCATACTTAGTGCTTTTCTGAAAATTGCTTTGTGGAAAGGCAGTGTAAAGTATTGTTTGTTTGGCATTGGGATTTGTGTATGGCTTGCTAATACTTGCTCGCTTGCTAAAACGATTGAACCGTATGATAATAGGAGTAGGGCTAAGAAAATTAATCCCCATTCTGATAAGGTCGGTATGATTGGGCAAGGTTCGCAATTTCCTCCACTGACAGTACCTGTTAAGATGTTGGCATTGGTGCTTGTAAAGTTGGCTGCGTAGGGTTGTCCTGCTGCTAAGAATACAACGAATGAGTAGGTGCCATCTCCATTGTCGGTGGCAGATACTGGGGCTGTTATTGCCATTCCTGTGGCGTCAAAGAAAGGACCTATGGTATCTGTACCAAATACCCAGTCGTTGATTCCTGTAATGGGTGGATTGGTTTGGTAGGTAATTTCTTCGTGGAATAGGTCGTATTCTCCATCTCCATCAAGGTCTACATTTAAAGGATTGTCGCATGTACAAGGGTCGATGATGGGACAAGGACCACAGCTTACATCAAATATGGCAGGGCTAATGATAGAACCTTGTTGTATATCAATTGTATAAGGCTGTTCGCTTTCGGTGTAATACTCAAAGAAGTAGGTGCCGTTTCCATTGTCTGTTACAAAGATGGGTTGTCCATTAAGTGTGGGATTGTAGTTTGCATCGAATATGCCGAAGGATGTTGGACCTAATACCCAATTGGTAATGCCTGGTGTGGGTGGGGTCGTGGTGATTTCCATTTGCTGATAGATGAGGTCTGCAAATTGATCTCCATCAAAGTCTATATTGAATTGTGGATTTGGACCAAAAAATTGCTCATCGCATTGGCAGGGAATTGGAAAGAGGTCAATTGTAGAACAAGGTGCGCAGTTGCCACCTGTTAGCAAAGTAGAGCCAAATCCTTCATTGACACTCGTGAAATCAATATTGTAGGCTTGATTTGCAAGGAGGTAGATGGTAAAAGTATATGTTCCATCTCCATTGTCTATAGTAGTGGCAGGTGTTGTGATGGGTGCGCCTGTTGCGTCGAAAAAGTTACCTGCTGTATTGTTGCCAAATGTCCAATCAGTTATTCCTATTGTTGAAGGATTGGTTGTTAGGGTGATTTCTTCATAGAAAAGGTCAGTATTGCCGTCTACATCTAAATCAACATTGTTGGGGTTTATACAGCTACATGGGGCTAAGAGGTTGAGTGTGCCATCGCAAGGACCACAGTTTCCGCCACTTACGATATTGGTTGCGGCATTTTCGTTGGGACTGTCGAAGATGACATCATAGGTTGTACCTGCTGCGACGTAGCCGTTGTAGGTGTATGTTCCGTCGCCATTGTTGAAAGGTGTGCCTGTGGGGGCAGGAGCACCAGTGGCATTGACCCAATTGCCTGATTGAAAGGTAATGTTCCAGTCGAATACAGTGGATGTGGGAGGATTGGTAGAAATTGTTATTTCTTCATAGAAGATATCAAAGATACCATCACCATCAATGTCTATGTTGTTGGGATTATCACAAGAACAGCCTATGTTGTTGGCTTGGGCTGTAATTTGACCTGGCCCTGCGAATTGTATGGAAAATCCTCCGCCTCCATTGCCTAAACAAAGATTTGTAAATGGATCTAAATCTGGAGCTGGACAAGGAGGACAACTAACAGGATTATTAAATGCTCCTGAAAAACCATCATCAGATACATTCATCACTAACTCAAACATATCAACAACTGGAAAAACACTTGGGCAACCGCCAATGTAATCGAATGTAAAACATGCATTCCAAATTATGCCAGGTATTTGAGAATCTGGATCTCCAAAACCGTCTATGGATGTTCCGTTAAAGTTGTCATCAAAGAAAAAACCATCTACTGGCGCACCAAAAGCAGGTTGTCCATATTCAAATATCCAATCATTTACAGAAGGACCTGTAGAGGTAAATGCTGTACCTGTTAATGCCCAATTTGGGTCTGGATTGGGGTAGATACCGTGAAGCCAGTTATTATTGGGGGTATTGCTGAAATCTTCGACGGTGTAGCACCATTCTATTTGTAGGGGTTGGGTACAATCAAAGGTGAATCCATCAGATAGATTTGATCCGTTGACTATAGGACCAGAAGAGTAATAAGCGGTGGTGGCACAGCCATTGTTTTGGGCTATGGTTGTTATATTGATTGTTAACAAGAGCAATATAAAGAGACTTAATATTTTTTTCATTTTTCCTTTAAGATTAGTTGTTGTTGAGTCGTTGAATTGAGATTGTTGCTTTCGCTTTTTTTGCTTCTGATGCTTTGGGATCAGCCAATATTGTTTGGTATATTTTTAAGCGTTCTGCTTTGGTCAATTTTTTTCCTTGATTTTTGAAGACACGATTTTGATTAAAGGACTTAACTGTTTTTTCAGTCTTTTTTGGAGCATTGGTATTTTGGGCTTTTATACTGGAGATACAAAAAAAGAGACCCATTACTAGCAGTAGTAGTTTTGGTTTCATTAAATTTTGGTTTTAAATTATTAAAAATAAAATGTGTTTTATGGATAGACCTATGGTGTTTAACTTGTGTTTGTTGTCCAAACAGGCTATTGTTTTTAGAGGTTATCCTACAGTTTCTTTGTTTGTAAAAAGGCAGTTTTGTGAAAGGAGAATTTTATTATCTTAGCACATTTGCTCTTTATTCCGCAAAGGTATAATAAGTATTTTTATAACAAAATATTTTGTTATGTTTATTGTTAAACTAATTTATTGGAGAGAAAGGAATGGTGTGACGAAGGTGAGCCATTCTTTTTTGTAGCGGTGTAGGTAGTTTTCGTGTTGGGCATTTTTTAGGATTTTTAGTGTTTTTTGTCCTTTGAGGTTGGTGTAGATGTCGTCTATTTCTTGGCGGGAGACTCTTGCGTCTTTTGCGCCTGTGATGAGTAGGGTGGGGATGGTGATTTTTTTGGCGTAGTTGGTGGGGACGTGTTTGTAGGGGTTGAATCCGTTTTGAAGTCCTCCGTATAGGAGTAGCCAATCTGGTAGGATAAAAGTGGGTAGATTCATGGCTTCAAAGCGTGCTTGGGTGGTTTTGCGCATGCTGCCAAATGGACATTCTATGATGATTTGGTCGGGTTTGATGTCATAGTCGTGGATGGATTTCATAATGGCGACTGCGCCCATTGATGGCCCGTGTAGGATGATTTTTTGATTGGGGTAGTTTTCTTTGATGTAGTCGTAGGCGACTCTTACGTCTTTACTTTCTTTGTAGCCAATGGTGGTGGCATTGCCTGTAGAACCGCCGCTTCCCATAAAGTCGATTAGGAAGGTGTTGTAGCCTAATTTTTGGAATTCGTCTGAATAGTTGAGGATGCCAGATTTTTTGCTGGAATAGCCGTGAAATTGGATGATTGTGCCTTTGGAGTTGGGGTTTTCGATGAGCCAGCCTTCTATTTTTTCGTGGCTTTGTAGGTAGATGGTTTTGAAGGGTTGGGTGGGTTGGCTTGTGTGGGTGGGGCGTGGGATGGTAATGCCATTGAATAGGGTTTTTAGTTTTTGGGGGAGGGTGAGTTGTTCTGGTTTTCCTGTGCGCTGGGTGGCGTTGGGATCAAAGTGGGTAAATTGGTAGGCGTGGTTGTAGATGACGGTGTTGGCGAGGAGGAATAGGAGGGTGAGGGTGATGATGGTGGCTTTTTTCATTTATAGTTGGTTCTGTCGGAACAAGGCATGCCTTGTCCTTACCTATCTTCTTTGTTGAGACAGTGAAAGATAGACTCGATAGTAGTGGTATACCAAAGTGTGTCGGCCTTTTATGTTTTGCGTTGGCTTGGTGTAGGAACGGATAGCGAGACCCAAACGTGGCGATGAAAGATAGACTGTTCTCTCCTATTTAAACAAGCTCTTATTATTTCTAAAGGGAAAAAGTAGAAAGATATTGTTTGATTTGCTACTTTTACGGCTATGAATTTTGAAAATGATCTTATTTTGGAAACGGATCGTGCTTTGTTGCGTCCGATGACTTTGGGGGATTTTGATGATTTGTGGAAGGCGACTCATCAAAATCCTGATTTGTTGCAGTATTCGCCATCGTTGATTCATACGCCTGAAACGTTGAGGGTGTATATGGAAAAGGCGATTCAGGCGAGAAAGGAAGAGACTCGTTATGCTTTTGTGATTTTTGATAAGAAGGTGGAGGCTTTGGCGGGTTCGACGAGTATTTGGCAGTTTTCCCAAAGGGATGAACGGTTGGAGATTGGACATACTTGGATTGGGGATGCCTTTCAGGGTACGGGACTGAATCGACACTGTAAGTTTTTGTTATTGCGTTTTGCTTTTGAGACGCTGAAGTATAAACGGGTGGAGTTTAAGACGGATGCTTTGAATGTGCAGTCACGGAAGGCGATGGCGAAGATTGGGGCGATTGAGGAGGGGATTTTGCGGAGTCATATGTTGATGTCGGATGGGGTGCGTAGACGGGATACGGTTTATTTGAGTATTTTGGCTGGGGAATGGGATAAGATGAAAGCGTCTTTTTTTTAAACCATATAAGTGATTTAAGTTTGTTTTAGTTCATATAAGTTGTTTAACGTTTAAAATTATTATTGTTATGAGTATAAAAATTTCGGAGGTGTCTGCTTTACCGCCTGATGGGTTGGATAAGAAGGATACTAAAAAGGAGACGAAAGATTTGACGGAGGAATTGTATGAGTTGCAACGGGTGATGTATGCGGAGGGCAAACAGAGTTTGTTGGTGGTGTTTCAGGGGATGGATGCGAGTGGTAAGGATGGTGCGACTCGTAAGGTCTTTGGGGATATTAACCCTGCGGGCTGTCGGGTACATTCGTTTAAAAAGCCGACGGATGAGGAATTTGCCCACGATTTTTTGTGGAGAGTCCACAAAGTTGCGCCTGAAAAGGGAATGATTCAGATTTTTAACCGTTCCCATTATGAGGATGTGTTGATTCAACGGGTGCATAATTGGATTGATATGGATATGGTGCATCGTCGTTTTGAGCATATCAATAATTTTGAGCGGTTGTTGCAGGACAATGGGACGCATATTCTGAAATTTTATCTACACATATCTAAGGAGGAGCAGGAGATTCAGCTAAAAGAGCGTATGACGGAGCCACATAAGCATTGGAAGCACAATGATAATGATTGGAAGGAACGGGAGCATTGGGATAGCTATATGGAGGCGTATGAGGATGTGTTCACGCATTGTAGTCCTGATATTCCGTGGACGATTGTGCCTTCAAATGATAATTGGTATAAGGAGTATGTGATTGCGAAAAAGGTGGTGGAGACCTTGCGTCCTTTGGGGATGGCGTATCCTGGGTTGGATAGTGAGATGGGGGTTTAGTTTATGTGGTTTTTGTGGTTTAAGTAGTTTTTGTAGTTGTGGTTCTTAGTTGTGGGTGGGCATGTTTTTTTGTGGATTGTGATTCTACCAACTAAATCAAAAATCCGTGTCATCCCAAAAATCCATAAAAATCCGTGATTCAAGGCTTTGTGGGTGGGGATAATTTGCCTATTCACTGTTTAGGGAAAGAGTATAAAACAAAAAAAGGAACGCTTAAAGCGTTCCTTTTCCTAGTGTTTCCATAATTAGTTTTTTCTTGCATAAGTAGACTGTTTTGGGATTTGAGTTCCCAAAGTTGCTACCCAGTATAATTTATCGGCGCAAGAAAGAACCTAAAAGTTTCATACCAATACCCGCAACATCGTCTAAGATTTTGCCATCTCCGTCAGAGTCCAACAATCTCCTAACAGCCCCCATTTCTCTAGGTGCTTCTTGCGTGAATTGTTTGTTTGAGTTCAGTAATAGACTTGCAAGTCCACCAACATCTAAACCCTGACTACGTTGTTGTTGTCCTAACACTCCTAAAACCATAGGAGCTAACATCTGTAAGATTTTGCTTGCTCCTGCTGCATTGGCACCATTTGCTTGTCCTACCGTTTGTTCTACAACTTGTTTTTTTCCACCAAAAATATGGCTTAAAATACCATTTCCATCATTTTGTTCTGGCTTTTGGATAAGGTCTCCTAAGTTGTTAAATACGTTTCCGTCATGCTTTTTTTGTAAAGCATTGAATAAAGAAGACGCACCTTGTTGAGATTGTGTGTTGTTGGTTAAAGCTCCCATTAATAAAGGCAAAGCACTTGTGATTACACCTTTAGTAGCTTGTTGGTTTAAGCCTGCTGATTTTCCGATAGCTTGTACCACTTCAGGACTAAGTTGCTGGCTTAATAAATTTAAAAGATTAGACATCTAATTTTGTTTTTAATTTATCTGAGAATGTTAGAATTGAGTAAATACTTAAAAGAAAGATTCCAGATGTTTAAGAAATATTCGCCATTTTGACGTGAAAAACATGCAAAAATGACAAAAAAACACTTTTTTTACACAAAAATAATATAAAAAATAAATTATATATAAGGTAAATATAAATATAAATTACAAGTAACTACTAATGAAGCAGGTAAATGCTGCTTTTTTTTATTATTTAACTTAATTCATTATAACTATGGCGATTTTAAAAGTAATTGAAGTATTGTCCAGCTCTCCTACAAGTTGGGAAGATGCCACTGCAAAAGGTGTTGAGAAAGCATCACAGTCTGTTAAAAATATACGTTCTGCCTATATTCAATCACAAAGTGTGGTGGTTGCAGAAGGTAAAGTGACAGAATATCGTGTGAACTTAAAGCTCTCTTTTGAGGTAGCCTAAGCCGGTTTTTGTTTTTGCTAGTCCAATTTCTATAGAGATATAGGAGTTGGACTTTTTGTTTTATCAACAAAAATTTAGCAACTTTGACGCTTTATTTAAGTATAACGAGTGTGAATTAAGGGTAGATATAGCACAAAATAACTTTTTTATCATATATTGTTATTAGTCTCAAAAATAATCTACCAATTCGCTAATTCACCAATTAATTTAAAAAGGAGCGAAAGGTCAGGAGCTTCGTCGTTACGTCAAGTCCTGCTATCCGTTCTTATGGCTTAAATATCTTCAAGCATGGAGAGAACCACAGCACTAAGAACTAAGAACCACAGCACTGATTATAAGCCATACCACTACTATCAGGGCTATTTTTTACGGTCTCTATGGAAAAACTCAAATTATCTCAACAATACTCAACTTTGTAACTTATATGAATAATTTAATTCTTTTAGCAGGAGGCTTTGACATTTTTAGTTCCTATGGAATGATTATCTCTGCTTCTGTAATCGTTATCTTGTCTTATTTTTTCAATATTATTGCCAAGAAAACAAACATTCCGTCCGTACTATTGCTGATTCTCACAGGGATTTTGATCAAATTGGGAATGGATGCGATGCACATTGAAGAGATTGACTTTTTCCCAATTTTAGAAGTTTTGGGGATTGTGGGATTGATTATGATTGTCTTGGAAGCGGCTTTAGATTTGGAGCTTAGGAAGGATAAACTGCCTATTATTTGGCGGGCGATGGTCGTCGCTTTTATTGGTGTACTGGTTTGTGCTTTTGGTATCGCTTTTCTTATTCAGTTTTTTATAGAAGTGGATTACTTTAGGGCATTGATTTATGCGACACCCCTGGCGATAATGAGTAGTGCTATTATTATTCCAAGTGTGGGGAATCTGGAGGAGGAGAAGAAGGAATTTATGATCTATGAGAGTACCCTGTCGGATATATTGGGAATTATGTTTTTTTATTTCCTTATCGGAATTCATGAAAGTGGTAGTATAGGAGCAGCATCATTTGCTTTTACAAGCAATTTGGTACTGACGATTTTGGAATCTTTGGTCGTAAGTTATATTCTTGTTTTGATTTTTCAAAATATCACTGCCCACGTAAAACTTTTTTTACTTATTGCGATTCTTTTATTATTATATTCAGTAGGTAAATTGATGCATTTGTCGCCACTACTCATTATTTTAATCTTTGGAATAGTCTTGACTAATGACGAAATATTCTTTAGAGGACCTTTGGAAAAGCTGATAAAACGGGATAAAGTCAAAGCCATAGAGGAAGATTTTTACATCGTTACGATTGAAACAGCATTCCTAATTCGTACTTTTTTCTTTGTGATTTTTGGTATCACTATTTCTTTGTCTTCCCTTTTGAGTATTGAGGTTTTAATCATTAGCTTACTTATTATCTTATTGATTTACGTAAGTCGTTATTTGAGTTTACTGTTGGTGAGTGGAGGGAAAAGTGTATTTCCACAATTGTTTATTGCGCCTCGTGGCTTGATAACGATTCTGTTGTTTTTTGCAATTCCTAAAGCGTTGGAAATAGACGAATTTAATTCTGGAATTTTATTATTTATCATTTTAGTATCAAGTTTGGTTATGACATTTGGATTGATCTTTGATGCTCGTTCTGGCGATAAACTGGCAGCTGCTATTGGTGATGCGCCTATACGGATAGATGAACTTGGAAATGACAGCCCTATTGGTGAAACGAATGTGCAAGATGGAAGTGATAGCCATATTAGCGAAACGAATGTACAAGATGGAAGTGATAGCCATATTAGTGAAACGAATGTGCAAGATGGAAGTGATAGCGATATTGGTGAAACGAATGTGCAAGATGAAAGTGATAGCCCTATTGGTGAAACGAATGTGCAAGATGTGAATGATAGCTCTATTGGTGAAACGGATGTGCAAGATGGAAGTGATAGCCCTGTTGGTGAAACGGATATACAAGGTGGAAGTGACAGCCCTGTCGGTGAAAAGGATAGTGGCTTTTTTGGTGGTTTTGATGGTGATGGAGGTGTTTCCGATGGAAATGGAAATGTAGATGTTGATAAACATTGATATTGGGGTGTGGTAGAGGCAGAGACGTTACTGCAACGTCTCTGTACAAGTAATAGTCTTGTTGTGTGAAGGTTCTGTCCTTTCAACATAGACCTGATGGTAGCGTTATGGCTATTTTAGTTTAAGTTGTTTTTGTGGTTTATGTAGTCGTAGCTTACTAATTGGTTGATGCTAATAGCCATAGTAGCGGACAGCAGGAGCATGCTTTGCGACGAAGCACTTTACCGTTGTCTCCAAAAGAAAAATAAAAAAAGTATTGTTGTTTGTGTTTTTGCTATTGGGTTCTGTGGCGTTAGTGGGGCAGGAGGGAAGTGTGGTGAAAAAGAATTTAAAGGGAAAGATCGGATTTTTACCGCACCGAATTAGTTTAAGTAGTTTTTGTGGTTTAAGTCGTTTAAGTAGTTGTATAGACCGTAGGCAACAGCACACTAAATCACCAAAGTACAGCACAAGGAAACTAAGCACTATGGCACCAAGAACTAAGAACCAAAAAAGTAATACATGTTAACATTTAAGATAGTCCCTTTTGGGTCGGAGGCACATAAAGCGACGATTGATTTGCGGTATGCTATTTTGCGGGCACCGTTGGGGATGGTATTTACGGAAGAACAATTGGCGGCAGAAAAGGATGATTTTCATTTGGCGACGTATGATGCGGATGGGGATTTGGTGGCGTGTTTGGTGTTGCATCGAAAGGATGACGCTTATTTGAAAATGCGCCAGGTGGCGGTGGCAGAAGCACAACAACGCAAGGGAATTGGGGAGCAAATGGTGGAGTTTTCGCACGAGTGGGCGAGGGGAGAAGGCTATCAAGTGATGTTTTGTCACGCTCGAGAGTCGGCTGCTGATTTTTATGAACATAAGTTGGGGTATTCGATTGTGGGAGAGCCGTTTGAGGAAGTGGGGATGAAGCATTATCGGATGGAGTTTGCTTTGGTTTGAGTCGTTTCATATTGACTTTACTCATTTTTGAAAAAACAACACAAAAAAAGCGTGACTCCTTATCGAAATTACGCTTACTATTGATATGCATTTTAATTTGGAGCGAATGGTTTGTTGCTTCGTCGTGACGCAGGGTCTCGCTATCCGCTACTATACCAAAAGCCAACGCACAAGCAGATACGATACATTCCGCATCTGCGCTACCCTGCTTTTGGTATAACGCTCCTATCGAGGCTATTTTAAATGGTAGTAATTTCTCACTAATAATTTTGCGTTTATATCATTTCTTTAAAGTCGAAGGACAGACAAAATCCGTTTTAGGCAAATCCGTTGCTTTTAAAGCTTTGTAGCCGTTGGTGATGTCTACCAAATTGTGAAAGCCTCTTGCTTTTAAAATAGAACATGCAATGACAGAACGATAGCCACCTGCACAGTGAACATAAAAAGTATCGTCTTTTGGAAAACTCGCCATATGGTCATTTAAAGAACTTAGGGCAGTATGCTGTGCAAACGCTAAATGCTCGGAGTCGTACTCGCCTTGTTTGCGAACGTCAAAGACAGGCATTGCTTCGGTAATATTTTCAGCATTTATGGAGTCGATTTTGTCCGTTTCTTTTCCTGCTTCAACCCAAGCCGACAAACCGCCTTTGAGATAGCCAAAGGTATTGTCAAAACCCACACGAGACAAACGGGTAATCGTTTCTTCTTCTTTGCCTTCGGGCGTTACCAATAAAATTTCTTGTTTGGTATCTTTAATCAAGCCACCAACCCACGGGGCAAAACCGCCATGCAACCCAATAAAAATAGAATTAGGAATATGGGCTTCTTTGAAATCATTTTGATGTCTAACGTCTAAAATAATTGCGTCGTATTCGTTGGCTAATAATTCAAATGCTTCTGGATCCAATGCCTTCATTCCCTTTTCTAAAACGGTGTCAATGCTCTCATAACCATCTCGATTCATTTGTACATTTAGCGGAAAATAAGCGGGCGGTGGAAGCAAACCATCCGTTACTTCTTTGATAAATTCCTCCTTGGTCATATCCGCCCGAAGCGCATAATTTGTCGCTTTTTGGTTTCCTAAAGTATCTACTGTTTCACTTGACATATGTTTGCCACAAGCAGAACCTGCGCCGTGGGCAGGATAAACGATTACGTCATTTGCCAAAGGCATAATTTTAGTACGAAGGCTATCATACAAAATACCTGCTAAATCTTCTTGGGTAATATCATCCGCTTTTTGGGCTAAGTCAGGACGACCCACATCTCCCAAAAACAAAGTGTCTCCCGTAAAAATCGCATGGTCTTTTCCGTTCGCATCTCTTAATAAATAAGTCGTACTTTCCATCGTATGACCAGGCGTATGCAGCACTTTGATGGTCAAATCTCCAATGGTAAATTCTTGTCCATCTTCCGCCAAAATCGTTTCAAATTTTGGATTGGCATTCGGTCCATAAATGATGGGTGCGCCTGTTTTTTCAGAAAGCGTCACATGACCACTCACAAAATCAGCATGAAAATGCGTCTCAAAAACATACTTGATTTTGACGCCATCCTTTGCCGCTTGGTCAATATAAGGCTGAACCTCTCGAAGCGGATCAATAATTGCTGCTTCGCCATTAGAGGTAATATAATACGCTCCTTGTGCCAAACATCCCGTATAAATTTGTTCTATCTTCATTGTATATTAGTGTATTAGTCTGTTAGGGAATTAGTTTATTAGTAGATTAGGAAATTGGTGTATTAGTAGATTAGGAAATGAGGCTATATAAAAAAACATGCTCACCCATAACCACAGCACTAAGAACCACAGCACCACAGCACAAAAACTACAAAAACTACTTAAACCACAAAAACTACTTAAACTAAATAGTCCCCGTTTGAAATATAAATTCTTTTTTTGCTTTTTGACAATCCTTGTCTTTAACGAAGCGAACCGCATCGTGTACATTCATAAAAAAGTGATCTTCTCCAATATCTTTGAAGAGATTTCCTTTTTCTAAAATATCTCGTACAGGACCAATCAAGCCTGTAAAATAAAAAGAGATTCCTTGCTTTTCATAATCATCAATTAAATCTTGTAACATATGCAATGCGCTTGAATCAATAGAGCTAATGGTTTGTGCCTGAATGATAACGGCTTTGATTTCTTTTTTCTTATCAACAAGCGATATTATTTTTTCTCGAATGTAATTGGTATTGGCAAAAAACAAAGGCGCATCTAAACGCAAAATCAGTATTTCGTTATCTTCTATCAAACCTTCAAAACGATTGACATTGCGAAAGTAAGGCGTTTCTGGAATTTGTCCTAAGTGGGCGATGTGTGGGTAAGATACCCGATAAATCATCATCCCCAAAGACAAAAGAACGCCAATGATAATTCCTTCTTTAATGCCTAAAAATAAAGTGCCTAAAGCGGTTAACATAAATAAAATAAAATCCGTTCTATCCGTATGCCAAAGGTGTTTGGCTTCTTTTACATCAATCAACCCAGAGACCGCTACCATAATAATGGCAGCCAATACCGCCGTAGGAAGGTAGTAAAAGTAGCTCGTAAAAAACAAGAGCGTCAAGATAATGACGGAGGCACTAATCATCGCTGCCAATCCCGTTTGTGCGCCTGCTTGGTCATTGACTGCTGTACGAGAAAAACCGCCCGTCGTCGGAAAAGCCTTAAAAAACGATCCAATGATATTCGTCAATCCCAACGCAATAAGTTCTTGATTTGGTACAACTTTATAGCCTTTATGTCGGGCTTGTAGGGCTTTAGATACGGCAGTACTTTCCATAAAGCCGATAAAAGCAATGGCAAGGGCTGTAGGCAATAAATCAGAAAGTGCTTGCCACGAAAAAGCAGGCAAAGAAAAGGAAGGCAAACCATCTGGAATGTCTCTTATAATCGCCACACCGCTATCCGCCAGTCCACCAAAATAAACGACCAAAATCCCCAAGAAAACGACAATCAATGGGCCAGGAATCCGCCGTTTCATCTTTTTTATAAACACCAAAACCCCAATAGTCGCCAGACCCAAAATCAACGTGGTGGGATTGATATTCTGGATATTTTGAGCTATTTGTAGGATGGTTTCGTGGATTTTTCCTCTTGCGATATCAATACCCAATAAATGTTTAAGTTGACTAAATCCAATAATCAAGGCTGCGCCCGATGTAAAGCCTGCAATGACAGGATGTGACAAGAAATTAACTAAAAATCCCAATCGAAAAACGCCCATCGTCAATTGAATCATGCCCACCATCGAAGCCAATAAAATGGCAAGACCAATGTATTCAGGCGAACCACCCACAGCCAATGCGCCCACACCACTTGCAACCAACAAAGAATCTAACGCCACAGGGCCTACCGCTAATTTGCGAGAAGTCCCAAATAAAGCATAGACAATCAAAGGAACAGTCGAAGCATACAATCCATAAATAGGCGGTAAACCTGCCAACATTGCATAAGCCATCCCTTGTGGAATGAGCATCACACCCACCGTCAATCCAGCCGAAAGATCGCCCGAAAAATTCGATTTGTCATAAGGAATCAACCACTCCAAAAATGGAAAAAACTGCTTCATACTGCTCACAAAGTTAATGGTTTTTTAGCAAATTAAGAAAGGAGATTTTAGTGACGGGTGACAGGTGACGGGTGACGGGTGACAGGTGACGGGTGACAGGTGACGGGTGACGGGTGATATTATCAGAAATCCCTCGTCACCAGTCACTCGCCCCTCATCCCCAAAACCTAATGCGGCAATTTATCTCGCAACAATCCATACGCAAATGTCCCCATAATTGCCCCAAATAGTACAATCAACAAGGCATAATAACCAAAGCCAATCAAAATAAACATAGGTCCAGGACATGCTCCAACTAATGCCCAGCCCAATCCAAAGAAAGTACCACCCGCCAAATAACGGGTAATACTCATGTTTTTAGGAGAAAACTTAATCGGTGCATCCTTAATATCATTCAAGCCTGTACGTTTAATCAATTGTACCAATAAAGCCCCTAAAATAACGGCAGAGCCTATCACGCCATACATATGAAACGATTCAAATCGAAACATCTCGTAAATCCGAAACCAAGAAATAATTTCTGCTTTCGCCAATGTCACGCCAAATAAAATGCCTAATGCTAAAAATTTTATATACTGCATGTTGGTTTTTGTAGTTTTTGTGGTTTTTGTAGTTTTTGTAGTTGTGGTTTTGAGAGTTCTTGGTGCTTAGTGCTTAGTGCTGTGGTGCCGTAGTTGTGGGTGAGCAGGTTTTTTGTATAGATTAATTTATCAGTTAACTAAATCAAAATCCGTGTCCTCCAAAAAATCCATCAAAATCCGTGATTTAATGTCTTGTGGTTTGGCGAAACTAATCAACTAATTCCCTAATTTACCAATACACTAATCCCCTAAAACAAAAGTGGTAACACCAAAAAAGTCATCGTCAGCCCTCCAATAAAGAAACCGATGACGGCAATCAAAGAAGGAATTTGAAGGTTGCTCAAGCCACTGATGGCGTGTCCCGATGTACAACCGCCTGCATATCTTGCGCCAAAACCGACTAAAAATCCCCCAAATAACAAGATAAATAAGCCTTTGACCGAGCCGATTCCTGCTTCTCCAAAAATTTCAGGTGGCAAATATTGTGCGCCTGGCTGGTTGATGCCCAATGTTTTTAAGGCTTCTACTGTCTTTGGATTTAAGGCGATTTGTTCGGTGGGCATCAAAAATTGTGCGGCCAAAAATCCGCCTAACAGTGTGCCGAAGGCAAATATCAAGTTCCATCGCTGTGCTTTCCAATCGAAGTTGAAGAATTTTGCTGCTTTTCCGCCACCGCCCATCGCACAAAGTGTCCGCAAATTAGACGAAACCCCAAAGCTTTTGCCAAAGTAAAGCATTAGAAACATCGTCAAAGCAATGATGGGACCTGCTACATACCACGCCCAGGGCTGCGAAATAAAATCTATGATTGATTGCATATTTTGGAAAATTATAAATTCTAAACTTCAACTTTTTGAGTTGATTTTTTTTTGTTCTTTTATTGCAACATAGCCGAGTTTAGTTCCTTTTTAAATAGTAAATCCCTTTTTAAAAAGGTAAGCTAATGGACGACATTTAAAAAATGGCTTTCATTTATCGTGAAAATTCAAAGAACCATTTTTTTTTCTATTTTTTTGATTTGGAGCGAACGGTTTATTGCTTCGTCGTGACGTTCCGTCCTGCTATCCGTTAATGGATGGCATCTCTAAGATGCCTTTCATTTCCTCACGCACTGTACCGTCTTGGAAGGCATTTCCAAAATGCCTTTCACTTTCACATATGAACCGAACGGCAGCCAACGCAATCATCCAACCACTGCTATCAGGGCTATTTTAAATGGACAGAACCACTGCATTTTTTCTCCATATTATCGCTGTAATGAATGATAATAACATTTCACCTTGCGCCCTTTGCGTAACCTTTGCGAACCCTGCGTTTAAGTTGACACACATCACTTGTTGAGACCATGCAAAATAGCCCCGATAGTAATGAAAATACCAACATGCAAGGCAAAAAACTACTGGTCATTGAATGGAGTCGAAATGAAACTACAAAAACCACAAAAACCACAAAAACTAAAGATTGGCTTGGGATTGTAATGGATAGCGGGACTTTCTGTGGCGACGAAGGAATTGACCTTTCGCTCCAAAAAGAAAAGCATCTCTCCAATGATAGTGCAAAGTTCAGACTTTTTTGGGAAAGGGAATGTAACCAATGTTACCAAAGAATTGGGTGAGGGGGCGAAAGGGACGGCTTTGCTTAAAAAAACACTTCAATCTCGTTGCGTTGGACATTGATTTTTTTATCTAACTGGAGTTTTTTGAGTAGGCGAGAAATGACGACTCTCGAAGAATTGAGGTCGTTGGCAATTTGTAAATGGGTAGTTTTGAGTAGGGTCGCACCCGTGACCATCGCCTTGTCTTTCAGGTATTTATGCAAACGGTCTTCCAAGCTGTAGAACGCCAAACTATCGACGGCTTCTAAGGCTTCCATCAAGCGACTGTTGTAACTTTCCAAAATAAAGTGCCGCCAACTGTGGTATTGAATCATCCACTCTTCTAATTTTTGAATCGGCACAAAAACCAATAACGTTGCTACTTCTGTGATGGCTCGAATATTGCTTTTTTGCTTGCCCATCGAGCAATTTATCGTCATGGCACAGGTATCACCGACCTCCAAATAATATAAGAGTAGCTCATTGTCATCGTTATCCTCTCGCATTATTTTGATAGAACCCGATAGCAAAATCGGCATATAGGGCATCGGATCACCAATATCCACAACAATCGTATTTTCTGAAAATGTTTTGACAATGCCCGTCGCTATAATATCTTGAATCAACGCATTTTCAAAAATGTTTTCAAATTGTTGCTTTAGTAGCGATTGGTTTTTTGTTTCCATAGGTAAAGAACGAATTTAAGGAAGGAGGGAGGATTTGATTAAAAAGCATTCAACTTATCGCCCATGTAGTGCTTTAAATTCCATTTTTTGGTGGTGTCTAAGGCTCGTTCAAGTACAATTAATTTTTTGTCTGTATTTGTTTTAAAATGATCCACTGTTTCCACTTCAATAAAGCCATCTAAACAAACTAACGCTTCTTTGTTTCCATCGCTCGCCAATAGAATTTCATTCTTTTTAAATTCGGCTTGCTTGGTTACGGTGTAATTGAGTTTGAAACCGTTTTTGAGGAGTATTTCTGTAAGCAATTCGTCTTTGTTAAAAGCATTGACCAATTGGGCTTCTTTGTCTTTAATGTACTTTTTGAGCAATTCTGTGTTTTCTTCATCGGATTTTTCGGGGTCGGGCGCAAATTCGACTCTTGGGAAGTTGGATTTGGTTAATTTGAATACCTTAAAGCCTAAGCCTTTTAATTGCGCTTGCTCGCCTTCTTTTTTGCTGAATAAATCAGGCTCTTTTTCTTGCTTTTCCTTAATGATTTTTTCTACGACTCGTTTGTTGCGCTCAATGGTAATGTCGCTTATTTTTTTGTACCCTGCTTTGTAGGCTTCCGTTTTTTCT
>Ga0209186_1001379_pt1 | contig 18109 bp, 15 predicted proteins | sample SidtaG_FD_187426 | JGI IMG/M metagenome (GOLD analysis project Ga0209186, IMG submission 187426) | Marine algal microbial communities from Sidmouth, United Kingdom - Sidmouth_Male2 metaG (SPAdes) (version 2) | ecosystem: Host-associated > Algae > Red algae > Unclassified | place: Sidmouth...
GTCTGGGAGCGCCGACGTCCCCGTCGGCATCTTATATCGCGGGTGAGTGGGTTTGCCTTTGCGCTTCTTGAGCAGGAATTTATTGGCGTCTTCAGGTCAAGGTCAAGGTCAAGGTCAAGGTCAAGGTTAAGGTCAAGGTCAAGGTCAAGGTCTAGGGGCAAGCCTTATTAAGCCAAGCAGGCTAGAAGCAAGACTGTTCCCATTGTCGGCGGCCTGCGATTCCCAGGACCTTAATCTGAAACACTGCACGGGTGACGAGGAAGGTGGACGAGGAGTCTGGGAGCGCCGACGTCCCCGTCGGCATCTTATATCGCGGGTGAGTGGGTTTGCCTTTGCGCTTCTTGAGCAGGAATTTATTGGCGTCTTCAGGTCAAGGTCAAGGTCAAGGTCAAGGGGCAAGCCTTATTAAGCCAAGCAGGCTGTAAGCAAAACTGCTCCTACTGTCGGCGGTTGGAAACCGCCGCTCCTTGGCCTGCGGCGCATCACGGATTCTACGGATGGGGCATAAAAAAAGCCCTCACGTTTTCGTGAAGGCTTTTGCTAAGAGGGGGCCGTCTTCGCTTAGAGGAAGATGATTTGGTCGTTGGTTTTGATTTCTTTCAACTGCCAGGTGTCGTCTACGGTTCCGACGGATACTTCATCGTCTACCTGCGTGATGTTGATTTTTGCAACGAGTTCGTCGCCACGATGAACCATGGCTTGGCTACCGAGCTGAACTTTATTCTGGCGGCCGAGGTTGATGATGACGAAGTTGTAGTCAGGCTGGATAGCGACGATCTTGCCGTATTCCTCAACTGTATTGATGCCTTTATAGCCTGAGATGCACTGACGAAGTTCCTCGGTTTTAGCCAAGAGCTCTTCTTCAGATTTTTGCAGGTTCTCTTCAACTTTGGTTTTTGCCGCGTTGATTTTAGACATATCGCTTTCGAGATTGTTGATGTCGGCTTGTAATCCTTGCTTTTCAGCATTGAGGTTGCCGATTTGGTTCATCGCGACTTTGACTTGGCTGTCGAGGTCATCCCGTTCCGTGGTACGCTCGTCGAGGTCGTCTTCGGTGTTTTTCAAGTTTTGAACTGTGGTCGCAAGGACGATGTTCGTATCAGAGAGGCGTCCGATCATCTTGTCCCACTCAACGCGGTTAAGCGCCATCATTTGTACTCGGTCCTCAGCGACGGCTGCGAGCTCTTTCATGCCCGCTTCCATGTGCACTGGATTTTGAATGTGTTTTTTGATTTTTTGAACCGTGTCGTCTGGCTCTGAGGCCCAGTTGCCCCATTTGGTTTCGTCGTCATCTGCATATGCGCTGATGCCAAATCCACCTGCTTGAAGGGCTTCGGCGACCTTGGGCCAATTGCGTTCGTGAATTTGAATGCGCTCTTTCAAAATATCGCGTTGCTCAAAAATGAGCCAAGCGCCTGCTCCCGCCGCAAGTGCGATGAGAAAATTGAAGATAACCATGATTTTTAGAAAGATACTCATCGGGGTCTCCGGATCCGTTAGTTTATAGAAATGTATGCTGTCAGGGGGTTTGTTGTCAAAAGAAAAGGCGTAGATGACCCGCCTTTGTCTCGTCGGTTCAGCGATTATTCATTTATCGATGAATTTAGCGTAAAAAGCTGACTGAATCCCCGATGCCAACCGGGCCAACCCGCCACTCATCGAGCAGAATCGCGGCCGCAATGCCTTCTCCGAGGTGTTTTACACGCGCCTTGGCTTGTAAATTGCCTCCCCGATGGATGGTCGCGACCGCATTTTGGAGCACACGTTCGCTTTCGTCTACTGGGAAAATGACCAAGTTAAGTTCTTCGTCGTAAGAGATGATGCTGCTTTCGACCACGCTTTTGCCTGCATCTGGAATGCTCATGCAGGCGATGAGTTCTTCTTCCATGCGTTGATGTTCTTCCGTTAGTTGAACGATGATGAGCTTTAAGTTGCTCAGGGTTAGCTCTTGTTCGCTAATACTTGCGTCAAGTCCGGTATTTTCCACTCTGGCGAGCTCGAGTTTGCGCCGGACCAATGCCACTTCTTCTTTTAGGCTGAGGATCGCCGCTTTCTCTTCGTCGATGTCCGCTTCGCGCATGCGGACGGTAATATTGGCTTGGCTAAGTTGGATGTTTAGATTGGCCATCTTTTCTTGGAGCTGGATAACATCCTGTTCCAATCCTTTTATATCGAGCTCTCGTAGGCTTACGGTATCTTCCAGATTCGCTTTCTCGCCTTCTAGACCTCGGATGTTACTCACCAAGAATCGGTTTTCCGATTTGAATTCGAGGATGAAAACGCCTGCGGCCATGGCGAGGATGAGGTTGAAGGTGATCGTAATTTTCAGGAAGGTACTCATGATGGACTCTTTTCCGCTTGTTGCGTTTTCGGGTTGATGTTTCAGGATCAGCAAGGAAAGCAGGAGGTCGAGACGGCCCAACTATTGTGACACAATCTACAACAACTTCTGCAGACCAACCGGCGAATGCCAGTGATGCTACTCACACTCATTTAGCGGGAAACCAAAAATCTTTCGCGGGGCAGTCCCTGAAAGTTTTATTTATTTCTCCGCAACCGTTTTTTCGGATTCGGGGCACTCCGATTAATATTCGTAATGTGATCACCGCTTTGGCCGAAGACGGGCACGAGGTAGATCTGCTCTGTTATCCCTTTGGAGAGGAAACCACCTTGCCGCCTGGGATCCGAATCCTTCGCAGCCCCTCGGTGCCTGGAATTAAAGATGTAAAGGTGGGACCTTCCGCCGCCAAGATTCCTTTGGACGGATTCATGGCGATCAAAACCTTTTGGCTGTTGCTGCGCAAACGCTACGATGTGGTGCATGCGGTGGAGGAGTCGGTTTTCTTTGCCAGCCTGTTTAATCGGATTTGGGGACGTAAGCTAATTTACGACATGGACTCCTGTATCTCGGATCAGCTCGCCTATTCCGGAAAGCTGAAGCCGGAAGGGAAGGGGGTTCGGTTCATCGAATGGATGGAGCGCCGCGCGATTCGCCGTTCGCATCGAGTATTGACCGTCTGTGATTCCTTGAGTCAGGTGGTGCGTCGCCTCGAGCCCTCGGCCGAGATCGTGCAAATTGAAGATGCTCCGCTCGAAGAAGAATTTGTCGATGACGCGAATGGGGCTCAGGAACTCGCGGTGGAGCTTCGCCTCGGAGATCATGCTCGCGTCGTCTACACGGGAAATTTTGAATCCTACCAAGGGGTTGATCTTTTGGTTGATGCAGGGATCGAGCTGGCTAAAGCCGGCGTGTCGGCTCAGTATATCTTGGTGGGCGGCCGTCCCGATCAAGTCCACCTGCTTTCAGAGCGAGTGAAAACTGCCGGGGTGGAAGACGCTTTTCGTTTCACGGGCCTGCGCCCCATCGAAGAGATGCCCGCCTTTATGTCGTTGGCGCATATCTTGGTTTCGCCTCGTTCCGAAGGCACCAATACCGCACTAAAAATTTATGGTTACATGCAGAGTGGTCGACCCATTGTTGCCACCAATCTCGAGACGCACACCCAGGTGCTTGATCTCGATTGCGCCATGCTGACCGAGCCCAACGCGGCCGATATTGCTCGCGGGATTCGGCAGGTCTTGGCTCTTTCGGATCGAGGGAGAAGTCTTGGGCTAGCCGCGAAAAAACGGGTGGACGAAACCTACAGTCTGACCCAATTTAAGCAGCGGGTTCAGGCCATGTACCGTGCGTTGTAAAGTCTATCCCCGCATGGTAAAACGGGTGCCTATGATATTTTCCCCTACGCTTCAGGTGGTGGCCATCGGATTCGTGGTCCTTGCCGTGAATTGCCTGACCCCGTCTAGCTTCGCGGCAGAATTGGATGTGTCGGATGCCTCGGATGCCAAGGCCTCGTCGCCCCCCAATGTTTTGTTGATTGCGATTGACGATCTAAAGGATTGGGTAGGGTGCCTCGGTGGTCACCCGCATGCGCTAACGCCGAATCACGATCGTCTCGCCAAGCGCGGTATGTTGTTTTGCAAAGCGCAATACAAAGCGCGATATAAAGCACAATGCCAAACGCAATACCAAGCGCAATACCAAGCGCCATTCTGCGCGCCGCCGGGCGCCTCCCTTTTGTCCGGACGGTATCCGCATACCGCTGACAACACCCCCTACGACTGGCGCTACGCGGTGCAAACCACCTTCGCCCGTAACAGCCATGCCTTCCGTTCCAAGACACATCGCTTCATCCGAAACGAAAACGAAAAAGAAGAGCTGTACGATCATCGGGTCGACCCAAACGCGTGGAACAACCTGATCCGTGCAGACGCTAGGCCTGAACAAGCCGCGCTTCTCAATCCATTTCGCGACCTGTTGCCTGAACGCAACGCGCCGTATCATCCGAGCACTTCAACTGCCCCCATCCATCCTTGGTTGAAGCAGCACCTCACCTCCGAAGGAGTCATCAAGCCGTGACCATCTCTTGCCCACCCCCGCCAAAATTTATCGAGCAATGCAACAAGCTCGACCTCGTTATCAGCGAACAACAACTCGTCTTCCTCGAAGAGTACCTTCGGATCTTGCTCGAAACGAATCAGCAATTTAATCTCACTGCGGTGCGCGAACCCGAAGAAGCTTGGTTTCGCCACATCCTCGATTCGATCGCGATTCTGCCTCTCATCGATCCAAATGCCAAACGCTTGATCGACCTCGGAAGCGGCGGCGGACTCCCTGCAATTCCGCTCGCGATTATGCTGCCGGATACAAATGTGGTCATGGTCGATTCCGTGGGGAAAAAATGTGCCTTTTTAGAAGATGTGGTCGAAGCGCTTGAGCTCAATGCCGACGTGTTTAACGAGCGGGCCGAAGTTCTCGGACAAGACGAAGACTTCCGGGAAAGCTTCGATGTCTGCACCGCCCGCGCGGTGGCTCGTATGCCGATCCTGCTCGAATACATGCTGCCCTTGACCATGGTCGGTGGCACCGCGATTGCCATGAAGGGCCGTCAAGGCCGCCAAGAATTGAAAGAAGCCAAACAGGCGATTCATAAGCTGGGCCAGCCAACCGTTTCGGTGCATCAGAGTCGGGTCGAAGACGATTCGGTCATTATCTGTTGCAAGAAAAATGAAGAGACCCCGAACCAATATCCGCGTCCAGTTGGCGTGCCAAGTAGCACCCCGCTTTAAGCACTATTTACCCACCCCTTCTTGGTACCTTCCTCGTGTTTACTTCGTTCCGACGATTCATTTGCCTCGTCATTATTTTGTTTGGCGTAGGGGCGCGGTTCGGGTTTTCTCAAGTTGCGACCAACGCGCCTGGACCTGCGCCGACGATTTTCGCCGAAGGTCAAACCATTACCTTATCCCTTCCGGATGCGATTGGTCTCGCGCTGTTACAGAATCGGGATTTACTTGGCGCGCGATTATCGGTGCGCTCCGCGACATTGGCTTTGCAGAATCAAAAGGACCGCTTTCGCTGGCGGGTCGAACCAGCAGGTCGGATTGGAGCCACGGAAACGGGTGAAGATCTCACCTACGGTCTCGATGTGGTGCAAGAGCTTCAAACCGGTGGGTCGATTCGCGCCGGAGGCCGGTACGGTCGCATCAATAATGAAGATTCCGGATCATATGACCAAGGCGAAGCGGTGGTGCAATGGAGCCAGCCGTTGTTTCGTAGCTTCGGCAAAGAGGTACATCTTGAACCGATTCGCTCTGCCGAAAGCAGTGCCCGTCGGGCCCGCCGCTCCCTCGGACTTCGTACCGAAGACATGGTGATCACTCTCGTGCAACAAATAGAAGAACTGCTGCAAACACGTCGTCGCATCACCATCGAGTCCAGTGCGCTGCTGCGTTTAGAAAAACTTGCCACCCTCGCGAGCTCGAATGAAAAGCTTGGCAAGGGGACGCGGATCGACACGCTTCGGGTCGAGCAAGAGCTCGGGCAGGCTAGGCTTCGTTTGCAGAATGCGAAAGACCTCGAACTCAGTGCGCGGCAAGATGTGCTCGATTTGCTTGGGCTCTCGATGCAGTCAGGGGTGGATTTCGAAGCCCCGCCTTTGGTAAAAATGACCATGCCGACCCGCGACGAGGCGATTCAAATGGCTTGGTCGAATCGGTTGGATGTGGCGCAGGCTTTTGACTTCATCGAAGATGCCAAGCGCGCGGCGAAGCTGAGTAAGCGTCAACTGCTGCCTGACCTTCAGCTCACGGCTCGCTACCGGCAGTTTAACGATCCTGAAGATGAGGCCTGGGATTTTGGCGAAGACGATTGGTTCGCCGGACTTTCTATCAATTCCGACCTCAACCGCCGCGCGGGAAAAAACGCGGTGCAGCAGGGGATGCTCGATCAGCAGCTCGCCGAACTTGGGATTGACGATTTGCGTTACCAGGTGGCCAAGCAGGTGACCAATGCGATGCGGGCCTATCGTTCGGCCAACGGAAATTTCGATATCTCAAAGCAGAATGTCGACCTTGCTTTCAAGCGCCTTGAGCTTGCGGAATCCCTCTACAAACTTGGGAAGGTGGATAATTTTACCTGGATCGATGCGCAGGATGATTACCTCGCGGCCCAAACCGCTCATCTAGAAAATCGGGCATCCGCCTCCTTGGCGGGCTATCGCTTTTTACGGGCCATCGGCAAGCTGGTGGATCATCCCGACAGCTTGATGGAATAACACCGGCCTTCAACGGAATCGTCCATCGTAGGGTGTATTTTTATCGTCAGAGGGTAGATGCCTCGGCTAGCCTACGCCTGAGATGTTACGTTACCTCTTTGCCTTATTGATGATCGCGGTCCTCCTCGTTGGAGGATGGCTCGCTTATGGTGTGGTCACCGCGAAGCGTCAAATGTCCGCCGCCCCGCCGCGCGAAACCTTGGAACTCAAAACCCAGCCCTTTAAAGTGTGGACGCGTTTGGATGGTCATCTCGCCTCGCGGAAATCAACTCCCGTCAGTAGTCAGCTAAGCCATAAATCCGTGGTGACCTCCCTCATGCCCGACGGTGCTGCGGTCGAGGTTGGTGATACGCTGGTCACATTTGACGCCGAGCCGATTGAGGTTGAAGTGGCTCTCCTCGAGCAAGAAGTAAAAGTGGCGCGTTCCGACGAACAGAGTTTGTTACAGGCCGAGCTGCCGCGCGAAGTCAGCGACTTGCAGCGTGAATTGAAAAATAAGCAGCGCGAAATCGATGACCAGTCCGAAGGGTTGAAAGAGCACGAAAAGCTTCGGGCCAGTGGGATTCTGTCCGAGCGTGAATACGAACGGCAGCGTCGCCTCCTCGCGGATTTCAAGGAAGAGGTCGAAAGCCTTGAACTCCAACGCAAGCAAATGGCGGAGGTGCTGCATCCGGCGCGTAAGTTGAAGGCGCGCTCGCAAGTGGAGGCAGCCGAAGCGCGTTTGGCTCGGTCTCAGACCCAACTCGCCGATTGCAAAATTCTCGCGACCTCGAATGGCATGGTGATGTACCAGCCCCTGCATATCGATGGTGAGTTTCGTACCGTGCGCGAGGGCGATACCTTGTTTCGAAATCAGAAGTTCCTTGTCGTGGCGGATATGAGCGATCTCTTGGTGCACTGCGAAGTGCCAGAAGCCAATTTGCGTGCGCTCAAGCAAGGCCAGCCGGCGGCGATTTCTCCGGTTGCTTTTCCAAATTTACAGATTGCGGCCGAAGTCGAACGGGTGGGGACCATGGCGCATAGCTTGGCAGGCAAACCGACCTGGCAGAAATTTTTCACCGTATCGGTCAAGCTTCGCGAAACGCATCCGCGCCTTCGTTCCGGCATGTCGACCTCGGTTGAGGTGATGACCTATCAAAAGGATAGCGCCTTGTTGGTACCGAGGCATTTGATTCGCTGGAAAGATGGCTTCGCCACCTGTGTTCGGGTGCGTCCGTTTGGCGGCGATGAGCTGATCAAATTTCAGGCGGGGGCAGGGGATCACGCCATGGTCGAAGCCCTCACTGAGTTGAAGGTCGGCGATGTGATCGCGGCTCCCTAATCGCTCGATTTGATCGCCACCATATCTGCATGAGCACGTCGCTTTTATCCTTTCGGGAGGTTTCGAAAACCTACCAAACGCCAGCGGGGCCTTATCCGGTCTTAAAGGCGGTGGACTTCGATATGCAGCCGGGCGAGTTTGTTGCCCTCACCGGGCCCTCGGGGTCTGGCAAGTCAACCTTCCTCAATCTCGCGGCGTTTTTAGACTGCCAAACCGAGGGGGAGATTCGATTTCAGGATCAGCTTGTCGGGGCCAAAGCGGAGCGGATTCGTCGTCGGCTTCGTCGTGAATCCGTGGGCATGATTTTTCAGAGTTTCCACCTCCTGATGCGACAATCCGCGTTTGAAAATGTCTTGTTTGGTGCGCGGTATGCCCCGAGCTCTGGGGCTAAGCAACTGCGTGAACGCGCCCGTGAATTAATGGCTGAATTTAGCTTGGAAACGATTGCCGATTCGCCGGCTCGCTTTCTTTCCGGGGGAGAAATGCAGCGCGTTGCCATTGCCCGTTCGATGATGGTACCGCGTGAGTTGCTTCTTGCCGACGAACCCACGGGAAACCTCGATCGCGCCTCTGCCGAGGTGGTGATGCAGCAGTTGGTCCGCATTCAGGAAGCCGGGGTCGGGGTCTTGCTGGTCACGCATAACGAGTCCTTGCTGGACTATTCGAGCCGGCATATTCGCTGCGACGAAGGGCAGTTGATCGAAGCACCATGAGTACCCTGCGAGATATTTTACGTGAGTTTCGTACTCGGCCGGGACGGTATGCCCTCGGGCTATTTTCCATTGCGGTCGGGATGCTGACCCTTTGTCTGTTGCTGTCCATGTTGCTGGGGCTGGAGCGCAAAGCCGAACGCATTGCCGAGGACTTGGGCTTGAATGTGATCGGGGTGACGGTCACGCCAAACAATAGTAATACCCGAGGCTTGGCCCGTCGCGATGTGGAACTCCTTCGAGCCTCCTTGTCGCAGACCAACTGCTTAGTGAGCGGGGTTCGATTCGACCAAGCGAAATCAATGGATGGGAAGAAGGCGCTTCGGGTCCTTGCCACCGATCCTAGTTTGGTGGCTATTCGTGGGTGGCGCATGCGTGATGGCCGGTTTCTGGATTCCCGCGACCTCGATACCTTGGCCTCGATCTGCGTGGTGGCTCAATCAAAAACAAGCCAGCATCCCAAAGAGCCGGGGTCGCGCTACGCGTTAACCGGGGCGCAACTTACCGTGGCAGGCTTGCTGGAAAACGGTGGGGAGTCCACCGAGTTGCAGGATCAGCGCCTCATGTACGGAGATGAGTTTTTGGTGGTCCCGCATAGCGCGGAAGCCTACTGGCATCAGGATGGGCCGCGCCGCGATCCCCAGTCGGTCGACATTCTTTTTGTGCGCGATGCGAGTGAAAATCCGGTCACGCAAACACGCTTGGAAAACCTTCTCAGCGGAGCGGGGCGTGGCATGGAATTGGGGCCACGGTCTTACATTACCTTGGGGAGCTTGTTGGAAAATGTGAACGCGATGGAACGCACCGTGAAGTTGACGACGGGAACGATTGCCGTCTTCTGTTTGCTCTTGGGCGGGGTGACTTTGATGAGTCTGATGCTAGCGAATGTGAGCGAGCGAACTTCCGAAATCGGTTTACGCCGTGCCTTGGGTGCCAGCCGCTGGCAGCTGTATTTGCTTTTCTTTTTGGAAGGGGTTGTGACGACCTTCGTCGCCTCGCTGATCGGGATCTGTATCGCGGCCTGGATGTCGCAAGCGGTGCAAGATACGGTTTCGGTTCCCATGGCGTTTTCGTGGTCCTTGGTTTGGCTTTGTCTTGGTTTGGCTACGTTGTTGGGAGCGATTTTCTCTCTGCCACCGGCGATGATCGCGGCGCAAACCCAGCCGGCTCTTGCGATGCGAAACGAATAGTTGAGGTTCCTTTGGGAATGCGTGGTAGGAATTTTTAACCCATTCTACTGTCGGCGGTTGGAAGCCGCCGCTCCTTGGCCTTCGGCGATTCGCTTCTAGCAAATTACATACGTTGGCGCATCCCTTTAAGCGACAGTTCTCGATTAGTTTTGCTTGGCCTTCGGCGATTCGCTTTTAGGAAATCACATAGGTTGGCGCATCCCTTTAAGCGACAGTTCTCGATTAGTTTTGCGTGGATTTCGGCGATTCATTTCCGGGAAGTCGATAAAATTGGCACAGCCCAAGGAGCGGCGGTTTCCAACCGCCGGACAACCGACGGAGTTTAACGCGACACGTCATTGTTTCGTGTTGTTGAGTCCGAGGACAAGCTAGCGGGAACTCTTCAGTGATTCCCGCTAAGCTTTGAAGCTATCATCCCCGAGGCGAGCCTCTGGGGCGGGGTGACTTTGATGAGTCTGATGCTGGCGAATGTGAGCGAGCGAACTTCCGAAATCGGTTTGCCCCGTGCCTTGGGTGCCAGCCGCTGGCAGCTGTATTTGCTTTTCTTTTTGGAAGGGGTTGTGACGACCTTCGTCGCCTCGCTGATCGGGATCTGTATCGCGGCCTGGATGTCGCAAGCGGTGCAAGATACGGTTTCGGTTCCCATGGCGTTTTCGTGGTCCTTGGTTTGGCTTTGTCTTGGTTTGGCTACGTTGTTGGGAGCGATTTTCTCTCTGCCACCGGCGATGATCGCGGCGCAAACCCAGCCGGCTCTTGCGATGCGAAACGAATAGTTGAGGTTCCTTTGGGAATGCGTGGTAGGAATTTTTAACCCATTCTACTGTCGGCGGTTGGAAGCCGCCGCTCCTTGGCCTTCGGCGATTCGCTTCTAGCAAATTACATACGTTGGCGCATCCCTTTAAGCGACAGTTCTCGATTAGTTTTGCTTGGCCTTCGGCGATTCGCTTTTAGGAAATCACATAGGTTGGCGCATCCCTTTAAGCGACAGTTCTCGATTAGTTTTGCGTGGATTTCGGCGATTCATTTCCGGGAAGTCGATAAAATTGGCACAGCCCAAGGAGCGGCGGTTTCCAACCGCCGGACAACCGACGGAGTTGAACGCGACACGTCATTGTTTCGTGTTGTTGAGTCCGAGGACAAGCTAGCGGGAACTCTTCAGAGATTCCCACTAAGCTCCGAAGGGGGGGGCAAATAAGCTCTTTGTTCCGTTGTCTGCCTACGCACCTTCGGAGCTTATGTTATGGACGGTTACGCATGCCCGAGGCGAGCCTCGGGGCTAAGTGCCTCCGCTACTTCGGAGCTGTGCACACCGGAATGACTTGCGATTAAGGGTGCTACAGAGACTGCGCGATATGGATCACACAGTCGTTTCAACCCCGTGAACCGGATACATCCCGCTACGAAAAACACGGAAAAAATTCCCGCCAGGCCAAAACTTCCTGCACTGGATCGCCGAAGGCCAAGGAGCGGCGGTTTCCAACCGCCGATGGTCGAAAACGTCTAAGCCGTAAAGCACCATGCTTCTATTGCAGGCTTCAGCTGGGCACAAAAAAAGCCGGTCTTGCTTGCGCGAGACCGGCTTGGAAATAAATTTCAATCGCTTACGCGCCGAAGCCTTTTTCCTTGAGGTAGCTAATGACGCCACCAACCGTGCCAAGTTTGTCTTGGTCGGTTTCTGGAATTTCGGCACCGAATTCTTCTTCGAATTCCATGACGAGCTCAACCGTGTCGAGTGAGTCTGCACCGAGGTCTTCAATGAATGAAGCTTCTGGTACGACTTGTTCAATTTTTACATCTAGCTTGTCGCAGATGATTGCTTTTACTTTATCTTCGAGGGACATGTTATACTCCTGTCTGTCTCTGTTAATTTAACTGTTAGTGGGTGACCATGCCACCGCATACTGAAATGACCTGTCCTGATACGTAGCGCGATGCATCACCTGCTAAAAAGCAGACAACGTCCGCTACGTCCTCGGGCTGGCCGAATTTTTTTAGGGGAATCACATTCAGCATGGCTTCGGTTACCTTGTCAGATAATTTTTCCGTCATGGCCGTTTGGATGAATCCCGGTGCCACCGCGTTAGCACGGATGTTACGCGACGCAAGCTCTTTAGCTACGGTTTTCGTGATGTTGATCACGCCGCCTTTGGAGGCTCCGTAGTTGATTTGTCCCGCATTTCCCATCAATCCGATGACGGATGCGATGTTCACCATGGTGCCATGACGTTGTTTCATCATGATTTTGGCGACTTCGCGGGAAAAGAGGAAAACACCTCGTAAATTGATGTTGATGACTGCATCCCAGTCTTCGTCCGACATACGAACCATGAGACCATCACGGGTGATGCCTGCATTGTTGATGAGGGAGTCGATTTGGCCGAAATCTTCGTTAATCTTGGTGACAGCGGCAGTTACGTCTTCGCTTTTGCTTACATCCGCGGCGTAGACTTCGGCGCGTCGGCCAAGGCCTTTGACGATGCCGACGGTCTCTTCGAGCCAGTCGGTGTTGAGATCGACTAACGCGAGGTCAGCCCCTTCTTCCGCGAATTTTTTCGCGATAGCTTGACCGATCCCGCGAGCGGCACCGGTTACAATTACTGTTTTTCCTTCAAATGACATATCCTGATCCTACGGGTACAATCCAACTACTACAGATTAAAATAAATAAAAATCGCTCTCATTTCTGACGCAGAAACGGCCCGAAATAGAGAGGCAACGCGGAGTGAAATAAAGTGAAAAGCGGAGTGAAATAAAGTGAAAAGCGGAGTGAAATTAAGGTGAAAAGCGATGTGAACGTAGGGTCAAAAGCGGGGTTAGGCGCTCAGGTCTTGTACATTCTGGGTCTCGGCCCCTTTGTGGATCCGTTTGATCAGGCCGCTTAACACGTTGCCCGGGCCGCATTCGACGAAACGGGTGCAGCCGGTCTCGACCAAAGTTTCTACGTTTTTAACCCACTCGACCGAAGAGGTGATCTGTTCGGCCATGAGGCGCTTCATGTCGGTGGTAGAGGTGTGAGTTCCTCCGGTGACGTTGGATAGAACCGGAATGCTAGGCTCAGCAAAATCGACATCTTCTAGGAAGCTGGCGAATTGATCCGCCGCGGGTTGCATGAGGGGAGAGTGAAAGGCACCCGCCGTTTTTAAAATAATCGCGCGCTTGGCGCCCGCTTCTTTGGCGAGGGGTTCGGCGGCTTGAATGCCTTCGATGGATCCAGACAAAACAGTTTGGCCAGGTGAATTGAAGTTGGCCACGTAGATACCGGTTTTCTCGCAGATCTCGGCCAGGGTTTCGTTGTCGCTACCAATCACTGCAAGCATCCCTCCTTGGGAGGCTTCACAGGCGGCTTGCATGAATTCACCACGGGCTTTGAGAATGCGAATCGCGTCAGCAAATGAGACGACGCCCGCAGCGTAAAGCGCGGCCCATTCGCCAGAGCTGAGTCCGGCAACCACATCGGGTTTGGCTTCGTTTTCGAGGGCTGCGAGTTGGGCGGCGGCACTGACGACAAAAATTGCCGGTTGGGTGATGTCGGAGCGAAGCAGCTCTTCTTCAGGTCCATTGACGCAGACCTCGGCGAGGTTGAAGCCGAGGATCTCGGATGCTTCGTCAAATAGTGCTTTGGCCGCTGGGCGGTTATCAATGAAATCTTGGCCCATGCCTACGTGCTGGGCGCCTTGTCCGGGGAATACAAATGCAGTGCTCATACTTATGAAGTCGTTGTTTAGGAGGTTGGAAGAAAGAGCGTCGTGGGCAGGTGTGGAGCTCGCAAGGGGTAGGGGAGAGGGTGGAAAGGAAGCGAGGCCCTATAATGCTTGCTGTTGGGGCTACTGTCTTTGGGGCCGCTGTCTCTGGGCTACTGTTTTTGGGGCTACTGTCTTTGGGGCTACGCGGGGGCGTCTTTGCTCCATTCGAAGATGCAGCCACCCCAGGTGAAGCCCGCGCCGAAGGCCACCAGCAAAACAAGGTCACCCGGTTGCAAGCGGCCAGCTCGAGCTGCTTCGTCCATCGCGATAGGCACAGATGCGGCGGAGGTGTTGCCGAATCGATCGACGTTGGCGTACATTTTTTCGTCTGGAAGTTGGAGCTTGTCCTGAATCGCCGCGATAATGCGCATGTTGGCCTGATGCGGAATTACAAGGGCGATGTCGTCCGGTTTGAGGCCAGCTTCTGCAATGAGATTGTCGGTTAGATTCGCCATCTTGGTGACCGCGTGACGAAAGACTTCGCGGCCAGACATTTTGATGACTTGGGTGCCCACCGTGTCCTTTGTGATCGGGGCGCGGCTTCCGCCACCTGGAATCATGAGTAGATCGGCGAGGCCACCTTCGGATCCGAGGCGACAAGCGAGGACGCCTCGGCGGTCGCCGCCGCCACGTACCACAACCGCGCCAGCGCCGTCGCCAAAGAGAACGCAGGTCGTGCGGTCGGTCCAATCAACCACGGAGCTGGTTTTTTCCGCACCGATCAAGAGAACCGTTTTGCCGGGGTTTCCTGCGAGCCAATGGCGAACCATTTCCATGCCGTAGACAAAGCCAGAGCAGGCAGCGCTGAGGTCCATGCAGAAGGCGTTGCTAGCACCAATTTGATCCTGCACAAAGCAGGCGGTGCTTGGGAACCACATGTCCGGGGTGCAGGTGGCAACAAAAATTGCGTCGATATCCGTGGCGTCGAGGCCCGCGTCTTGCAAGGCGTTGCGAGCGGCTTCGGAGGCGAGATTCGAGGCGGCTTGGTCATCGGCAGCGAGGCGACGTTCTTTGATGCCGGTGCGAGAGACGACCCAGTCATCCGTGGTGTCGACTCCTAATTCGACCAGATCATCGTTGGTGACGATGTTTTCTGGGCCATAGGAGCCGGTGCCGATGATTTCAATGCCTGGGGTGGGGTTGCTCAAAATAGTCTTTCGTTTACGTCGATTATGAAGGCCAGCTTGGCTCGAAAAGGGGACAGGTGTTAAGGTGGTAAAGGCGGCGGGGGGGTGGGAGATGGTAAAGATGGTAAGGCGGGAAAAGAAGGTAAGGCGGGCAATCGTGCGAGCTAAGGGGCTATTGACTTGATCTCTGCGTAGGATCAGTCGTTTTCAAGCTGGGCGACTTCGCTGGCAATGCGATCGTTGATGCGGTGTTTGGTGCCGTTCACCGCGACTTGCATGGCGTTGCGTACTGCTTTGGCGGAGGAAGAGCCGTGGCCGATGATGACGGTGCCGTTAACCCCAAGCAGGTATGCCCCGCCGTAGGCTTCTGGATCGGATTTTGCTTTGATTTCCTTCAACGCACCTTTGAGCATCAAGGCCCCAACCTTGCGGAGAGGGGTGCGGGTGAATTCTTCGCGGAACCAGCTTCGCATGGTTTTTGCCACTGCCTCGCTCGTTTTTAGGACCACGTTGCCAACGAAACCATCACAGGCTGCAACGTCGACCTTGCCTGCAAAAAGATCGCGGCTTTCTACGTTGCCGAGGAAATTGAGTTTGGAGGAATCGAGGATCCGGAAGGCTTCCTTGGAGGAATCATTTCCTTTGGCGTCTTCTTCACCGATGCTCAAGGTACCAATTCGTGGGCTTTCGACTCCGAGGATGCTTTCGGCGTAAATCGAACCCATGAGGCCAAACTGGGCGATGACTTTGCCGTCGCAGTCTGGAGTTGCCCCAGCGTCAACGAGGACAAAAGGAGTAACCGGGGTTGGGAAAACAGTCGCGATAGCTGGGCGTGAAATGCCTTTGATGCGACCAAGTTTAAGGGTTGCCGCCGTGACAGCAGCTCCGGTGCTTCCCGCGCTGAAAACAGCGTCGGCTTCGCCTTTTTTCACCAGTTCCACGGCTCGATTGATCGAAGCGTCTTTTTTGGTGCGCACCGCAGACAGCGGTGATTCATCCATGCCGATTACTTCCGAGGCATGAACGATTTCGATAAATGGCGGGACTCCGTTGATGGAATCGAGCTCCGCCCTAACCTTGGCTTCATCACCAACCAGGTAGATACAATCAATTCCTTCGAGTTCCCGTGCTCCTTTAACCACACCCGCCACGATTTCTCGTGGCGCGTGGTCTCCTCCCATAGCATCTACAGCAATTCGCATCAGACCTTGATTAGAGGTTAGGGGGTGGAGAGTAGAAGGTAGAGTCGGGATCTATTCGAAATGGTCAAAAGAGCGTTGTTTAGTCTTCAGCAGTTACGCTTAGGACTTGGCGGTTGCGGTAGATTCCGCAAGAGCGACATACGCGATGTGGCTCGGTTGGTGCGCCGCAGGCTTGGCACGCAACTACACTGGGATAGGTCCGTTTGTGTGAGCGGATCCGCATGCGAATTTTAGATTTTGAGGTTCTTCGTTTTGGCTGTGCCATAATATTTCTCCACGCTTGGTTGGTTGTTGCTTAACTGGATTTGACCCTTTCACAGGTCGAGTCCATCGAGACCGCCCCAGCGATCATCGACTTGTTTTACTTCGCACGCACAAGCTGACTTATTCAAATTTTGTTTACAAACGGGGCAGAGCCCCTTGCAATCGGGGGAACAAAGAGGGAAACTCGAGAATTTGAGGAAGATGGATTCACGTATATCTTCTCCTAAATCTAAAGGATCTTTGATCTCCGAAAGCGGAAAGCAACGGACAAAAGATGAATCCTTCATGGTTGTCGAGTAAAATTCAATACAACGTGAACATGCGAATTTTAGCTGTGTTTTTACACTTCCTCGGACCAAAACTTCGCTCTCAATCAGCTGCGCGGTCACATCGACGAAGATCGGGCCGTCAGAATCAACGCCCGGATCGTCTTCGAGCTCTAAAAGAGACCCGGGAAGCTCCACCGAATACGGTTTTGGCTCGGCCGTGAGCTGGGTTATCAATATGGGAAGTACGTACACAAGGTGGGTGAAACCGGATTGCGGGCCAAAGATAAAGGCAAATGTATACAAAAATGAAGTCTAGGGATCCTTTTACCCGTAAAGTATGTGGGTTTTGCTCTGAAATCGGCGGAATCATTGGGAATCCGCAAAAAGGGGTCAAACACCAATGGCACTTAGATAAGACGATTTGTATTAAAAATGAGTGAAAATCCGGACGGCTAAAGGCGCGTAGCGCTGACCCATTGATAGCCATGGTTGACGAACGGAGTGAGGAGGTCGTGGTCCCGGCCGATTCCGCCTCTAAGCCGCGTAGCGGCGACACCCAGGCGGATGAAAAGTGTATAAACGATTCCTAGAATTTTTTTGGGTCCCGTTTTAGTGGATTCCGGGCACAACAGGATGCAAGCAGCATATAAACTGCGTGGGGCTACGTTCTGCGCCTCGGTTCGAGCTCTCTTCCCAAATAGCGCTTACCCCTCGTTGCCTCTTACAGCTGCACTAAACCCGGCGCTGCGGCCGCTTCGCGGCCTTGCACACGGGCTACCATATCCCACCCCCTTGGGGCGGATTCCCACGATATAAAATGTCGGAAGAAAGACCATGCTGGCTTATTTAAGTGCCATTGGAGTCTGACACGTTTTTCCTTTCGGTTCCATAATTTCTAGGAAGGAGTGATGCGCCGCAGGCCAAGGAGCGGCGGTTTCCAACCGCCGACAGTGGGATGAATTTCGCACACCACAAATCTCGGACTCGCCTCTGGTGCTATCGAATGCCTTTGCTTCGCGACTGGGAGTGCATTTAAAATCGCTGCGGCCGCTTCGCGGCCTTGCACACGGGCTAGGTCATCCCGCCCACGTTGGGGCGGATTCCCACGATGTAACATGTCGTAAATAAATACGCTGGACCGCTTATTTAAGTGCCATTGGGGTCAGACTCATTCCTGTTAACCCGACCGTTTTCATCCGTCGGCGGTTGGAAACCGCCGCTCCTTGGCCTTCGGCGATTCCCACGATGTCAGGTTGGGGTCAGACTCCAATGGCGCTTAGATAAGCCATCAAATCTTTTTTTTGCGACATTTTAAGCCGTGGGAATCCGCCTCGAAGTGGGCGGGATATAGTAGCCCGTGGGCAAGGCCGCGAAGCGGTCGCAGCACCGGGTTACGTGCAGGCGTGAGAAGGCAACGAGGGATAAGCCCTGTATTTGAAGAGAAATCGTAGCGAGGCGCAGCACCGCGCCAGCTGGCTAAAACCGGACAATTTTCAGTTAAAAATCGTATTCTGAGCACGCATCAGTTGACCTCTGCTTTTTTAAAGGCATCGCCCATATTGGTTTCTATTCCGACCGCGCTTCCAGCGCTTCATATTATTTCCCAATGAATTCCGGTGGTTCCCTTCGGTCACCGACCGGCTAATTGCCTTCAAGCCTCCGGCTTTCT
>Ga0209186_1001382_pt1 | contig 18076 bp, 21 predicted proteins | sample SidtaG_FD_187426 | JGI IMG/M metagenome (GOLD analysis project Ga0209186, IMG submission 187426) | Marine algal microbial communities from Sidmouth, United Kingdom - Sidmouth_Male2 metaG (SPAdes) (version 2) | ecosystem: Host-associated > Algae > Red algae > Unclassified | place: Sidmouth...
AGGGCGATGTCGGTCCATACCTCATGACGGCCGGCCACCACGCCAAGGGGTTGAACGGCGCCGGCTGGCGGCGCGTGCCGGAGGCGCTGGACGACTTGGAGCTGCCGCGGGGGTTGCACGTGGCGTACCCCACCGTGCTGTCGTATTATTACGACCACATGATGGGGGACGACCGGAGCTGCCTCTGGGACATGTACGTGGTGGAGCGGGTGCAGCTCACCGCCATCACGCTGCTGGCGGACCTCGCCGGCGGGCGCGTTCACCGCATCTCCCTTGCCCTACTCCATCGGTTGCAGCGTCTCCGAATGCATGAATTGGCGGCGGGGAGTGCGGGCGAGCATGCCCGGCTGCAGCGGCTGTTGCACGGCTTGGCGGTGTTGCTCCACAAATGGGGAGCCGTGGTGGAGGCCGCGGGCTTGCCGGTCGGGCAGACGCCGTTGCCGGCGGAGAGGGACGACGCGGCGAACCCATACGGGTTTCGACCAGCGTTGGACGGCGGGGGCGTCGACTTCCCGAGTCGGGCCGAGCGCGTGACGTCGAGGAGCGCGACGGCGCGGACGCCGCCGGAGGCGGCCGGAGTTGCGGGGGCGGGGCACACCCGGGGCGGAGGCAGCGACGACGCCCCAGAGGGCGGGGCGGCGGCACGCTCGGAGTCCCCGTCATGGCAGGCCGCGTCGCCGACGCGGTCGTCGCCGGGGGGACGTGGCCGGGCCGGAGCCCGGCGGTCGTCGTCGTGGACGCCGCCGGCGAAGGCGTCCACAACGCGGACGCGGACGCAGACGCCCGGACGGGGGTCGCCAGGGCGGTCCGCATCACCGCGTTGGAAGGCGTCGCCGCGTCGGTCGGCGTCGCCGCGTCGATCGGCGTCACCGCGTCGGTCGGCGTCACCGCGTCGGTCGGCGTCACCGCGTCGGTCGGCGTCACCACGTCGGTCGGCGTCACCGCGTCAGTCTGCGTCGCCGCGTCGATCGCCGTCGCCGCGTTGATCGCCGTCGCCACTACGACGGCGGTCACCCACGCCCCCGCCGCAACGCGTGCGGGCGCCGCCGCCGAGGCGCGGGACGCCACGTCCTCGTCGAGGCCCGACGCCGCGTCGGGCAACGCCGCCGCCGGCTCCGTCGCAACGGAGCGGCGCGGCGTCCAAGGGTGAATCCGCGGGGGAAACGCCCGCGGCCGTCCGAGGGGCAGAAGGTGGAGCCGCCGTACGCAGCGTACCACCAGTGGTACCGCATGGGCTCCATCGCGCCGAAAGGCGACGCGCTCCGGGCGCACCTGTCGGCGGCGGAGGTGAATCGCCTGGCCGCAGCAGGCGGTGCGCCGGCGGGCGCCGTGGGGCTGGCCATCAGCCGGGTTCTACGGAGAGGCGTGGACCTGTTGCATGCGTCCCTGCGGACATCCAGCGACTGCACGGTGGGGAAGGCGATGGACGGGGTCGTCAAGGTCGTCAGGAGCTGCGCCGCGCGACGCACATGGAGGACGACATCGGTCGTATCCTGAGAGAGGTGCGGGCGGAGGATCGGGTGGCGTCCGCCGATGAGCGGTTCGTCTATGACGACAGCGACGAGTCGGGGGGCAGCCGGCCCGCTGGCCCGCGGCGGCGGCACCGCTAAGCGGTGGCGCCGGCGCTGACCCGGGCGGTGTGAGCTTTCTCGAAGCGGAAGATCACCACGCGCCACACAGGCGGCGGGGAGAGGGCCGTGCGGCCGGCCACCGTGAACGTAGGATAGGGGGGGTTAAGTTGCACCCACGAGGCGCAGTGGCGCCTGGCGAGCGCCCACCAGGCCTGGTGTTGCCAGCGCGGGGCGAAGCGGGTGATGTCACAAGAGTAGGAGGTGACGTGGGCGATGACCTGTGGTAAAAACGAGAAGGGGGGGTTGGCCCACCCGTTATTCACGGCTCAGTCGACAGAGAACGCCGCGTTGCTGCCGCAGGCGGCGTCCTCGGGGGTAAGGGGCAGGAACCGGCGCAGCTGGGTTGCCGCGGCGGTGGTGAACAGGTCGACCGTATGGGGGCCCCACGCCGCATCGAGTTTCTCGAAGGCGGCGCGTCCCAGTGCCCAGTGGGCAGGTGGTTGGTCATCGGGGAACTCCGCGAGGAAGGAGGATGCCCGAAGGGCAGGGACAGTCTTCTCGTGGCTGATTGTCGCGGACGTCCAGCGGACATCGACAAGCACGGCGCCCCTCTCGTCGGTGTGCTGCTGGACCGCGACGCACACCCAGTCGGGTTGCCGCGGGCACGGGGAAAGGACGACCGGCGTCGTAGGGAAGGCGTCGTCGGGTAGCGTCAACTTCTTCTGCTCTGCCAAGCGGATGACGAGATGCTTTAGCAAACCCGAAATGGGTTCCCACGAGTCATCGCCCCGGCCATATGTGGCCCAGCGGACTTTCGCCACGATGCTGTTATCGGCGTCATGGCTAATAGCCAGCAGCCGGTCGATTTCCTTGGTCGGGTCCTCATCAGAGAAGTTCACGTCGGGGAGCGGGGCTTGTGTAAGCCGATGCGGCTGGGAATCCGGTCCCGACATCGGGCGCGGTGCCGGTGTGACGTCTTTACTGTTTACCCGTCCTTCGCCGTCGCCTTGGTCGATGGCGAAGTAGGTGCCGTCCTTATCGAGATACTCGAACGGACCAAGGGCCTTGGGCATCTGCTTGTGCCCGCCGCGGTGGGAGCGGAGGTAGAAGAAGTGTTCGACCGCCAGGTCCTTGTTCTTCTGCCGCACCCGGCTGTCTCAGTTTCGCTTGTAGCGAGCTTAGTACTTGTCGAAGGAGGCGAGCACCGTCGGGATGAGCTTCTGAAAGCCCTGAATGATGGCGCGCTTCACCATGAGTGGGGATCCATCGGCGGATGCCAACGGTGACGAGCCCGCTAGGCCCTCAACCGTGCGTTTGGGCATGCGGCGGGGGATCACGAGGTCGAACGGCGCCAAACCGGTCGCCCTATGCGGGCAGGTGTTGTAGGCCAGGCTCAGGGCGGGGAGGAGGCGGTCCCACTGTCGCGGGTGCTCCTCACAGAAAGCCCGGATCTGGTTCAGCAGCGTACGGTTATACGGTTCCACCTGACCGTTGGTCTGCGGGTGGTAGGACGTCGTGTACTTGCACCTCGTGCCTAGCATCTTCATGACGGCACGGAAGAACGAGTTATCCATCTGCCGACCCTGGTCCGATAGGACGCAGCCGGGGGGCCCGTAGGCCGCGACCCATGCGGTCAGGAACGCCGCCGCGACCGTGCCGGCGGTGATGCGTCCGAGCGCAACCGTACGGGTAATCTTCGAGAAGCGGTCGGATATGACGAACACATACCGGTTGCCGTCAACCGTGTTGAGCAGCGGGCCGAGGATGTCGATGACAACCTCGGTCAGCGGTTCCTTTGGCGGAAACACGGTCACGGGGGACGTATGACGTCGCTCCTGCAGCCGGTTCTTCGCGCACGGTGGGCATTGCCGGACGAAGTCGTGCAGGTTGACAATCACGGACTCCCAATAGAAGCAACGCTTCATGTCAGCGTACATACGCTGCTCGCCGGGGTGACCTTTGGACGTCGGGTAGTGCTCAAGGCCCATTACGCGGCCGCGTACGGCCTCGGGGATATACACCTGCATCACGCCCGTCATCGGCTGGCGACCAGGGGCTTCGGAATAATGATTCGGATAAAGCACTGTTCTGTAAGCAGCGCCACCCTGCTCGCAGCAACATCTTATGTTCATCAGTCTTTTCACGAAGAGCCTGAGCATGAGGTGAGCTTTCCAGCAGTGTCTTCCGTTTTGCTCTCACATTGGATGGCGAGAAGATTCCAACGGATATATCCGGATATATCTGGATATATCCCAGACTCTGCTGAAAAACCTGGATTCTGAAAGGCCCTGCTGGCGACGCACGAGGCGTCCTTGCTCATCGAGGACAAACCGCGTCGGTTTTCCCGAGTCGGTCACGGCGCGGAGCTGCTGGCGACGGCCATCCGCGCCTTGTGCGCGGAAGAGCTCGTCCGCAGAAATTATGGGAGGCGGCACCGGCGCAGAAAAGTTGTGGGCGTGCATGCCCCGTGCGGCCTGGGCCAGCAGGCAGCACGGGATGTCGTCATCCAACTCCTTCTGGTCCAGACCTGTCGTGGGGATTCTGAACAGGGCATCGGGGAGGTGGTGGTTCGCCCCCTTTTTGTACTTCACCTCGAAGTCGAGCTCCGCTAAGCGGAGGCGCCAACGGAGCAGACGACCGGTGGCTGTCGTCAACCGGTAGATCCAGCTGAGGCATTCGTGGTCGGTACGTGCCGTGAACCGCGAGCCCTCCACATAGTGGCGGAGGTGAAGCACGGCCCAGACGAGGCCCAGGCACTCCTTCTCGGTCGCCGAATAGTTACCTTGCTCGGGTTGCAATGCGCGGCTGTAGAATCCCACGGATTTCAGCTGGCTGTTCGGCTGCTCCTGGAGCAGGGCGCACCCCAATTGAGTGTCGCACGCATCGACGTCGATGGTGAAGGGCGCGCCGCGGCGGGGGAGCGCCAGGACTGGAGGGTGAAGCAGAGCGTCGCGTAGGCGTGTGAACGCGGCGGCCCGCGCCTCAGTGAGCTCCAGGAGCGTGTCGCCGTACGCCTTGGTCGTCAGGTGGTTCAAGGGAGCTGCGATTCGTGAGTAGTTCGCGACGAAGCGTCGGTACACGTTGCACATGCCGAGGAAGCTACGCAATTGCGTCTTCGTGCGCGGGTGACCCACCTTCGCGAGCGCTTCCAGGTTCTTATTGTGCACGCGCATCTCCCCGGGGGATATGATGTGCCCGAGGTACTCGACGGACGTTTGGAGGAACTGGCACTTCTAGGCCTGCAGAGTGACGCCGGCCCGACCCAATCGGGTCAGGGCTTCGTCGAGCGCCTTCACGAGGTTCTCCGGGGTGTCGGAGAAGACGATGACATCGTCGAGGTACACAAGGCACGTTTTCCAGGTCATCCCGGATAGGATGATGTCCAGGGCACGTTGGAAGGTCGCGGGTGCATCTGTGAGGCCGAAGGCCATCTTCAGGTACTCGTACGTGCCCATGTGGCAGGTGAAGGCGGTCTTGTCGATCTCGTCCAGTACCATGGGTATCTGCCAATACCCGGAATTGCAGTGGAGCGTTGAGAAGACACGGGCGTCTCCCAGCAAGTCGATGCAATCCTCCATCCGCGGGATGGGATAGGAGTCCTTTTTGGTCACCGCATTGAGAGGACGGTAGTCAACGCAAAAGCGTCGCAACCCGTCTTTCTTGGGGACGACAACGAAAGGGCTGGCCCATTCACAGGTACTTGGTCGGACGTCCTTCGCTTCCAGCATCCGGTTGACTTCGTCACGGATCATGTCACGGGCACGGTGGCCCGCGCGTTACGGTTGCTGCCGTATCGGTTTGGTCCAGGGTTGAATCTCCACACGGTGGACGGTGGCGTCGATGGACCGGAGCGTCCCGTCCACCATATATGCATGCCGGCGGATGAGTGTCTGGACATCCGGGAGCAGCCGATCGGGTACGCCGGAGAGATCGACTTGGTAGAGCGCCGCCTCTGCGGCTGCGGCGGGCGATGCCGCGTCGTCAGTGACGAGCAGGCAATCGACATCGTCGATTGGGCGGACGGTGGCGATGACAGTTCCCTTGCGGAGGCACACCGGTTTGTCGCTGAGGTTCGCGACTTCAACGCTGAAGCGTTGCCCCGGGACGACGACGGCCAGGCCGCGTGCGGTTTGACAGCGGTGGCGCTTGTTTGGGCGGTTGTACGGTGTGACCAAGACCTGACCAGCGAGGTCGGCTGTAACCAGCATGGCCGTACGCGACCGCGGGGGCAACACCCGTCGCTGCGCGAGGCGCACCGTCGCATATCTTGGGGATCGGCGGCGTTCTCTCTTGCCGCAGACCGTGCACGACAGGATGGGTACCGAAGCTTCGGTGGACCATCTGACGCGTTGACGGCGAGGGTAGAGCGCCTCGACGTTGCGGTTGATGAAACTGGTGCACAGTAGCACGGGCACGGCGAGGCGCTGGACGACGAAAAAGTCGACGTCAGTGGCGAAGCCGCCGGAGCGCAGGCGCAAGGTGATCATCCCCCGGGCAGAGATAGAGTTTTTATGTGCGTCCACAATGTGGGGCAAATGCGGGCGCGGATGCAGCCGCTTCTACCATCCCTTGGGCAGGGAATCCACCCGGATGATCGAGGGTCCGGCGCCTGTGGCCAGTGTCGATGTCATCAGCCGCATCCGCGCCTCGTCAAAGCCGAGGGCTGCGGGGATAGGATACTGCCGGTATACCTGGGCCAAGACACGGTGTACCCGTATCATCGGGCCCTGCGGACTGGGGCCGGCACGGGGCGACCGAGCCGCTAGCGGCACGCCCCGTGCACGTTTCCCGATCCGGGAGAGGCAGGTGGATCCACCGTCGGGTCCGTGTCCGCTTCAGGGTCCCCGGGCGCATCGCCGACGGGCTCGCCTCCGCTGAGGGAGCCGGTGTCGTCTGGCACCAGCGGGTCTCCCCAGGGGTCTCCGGCAATGACAGCCATTGCGTATTGCATCCGAATAGGGCGTAACGCAGGGGGACCAGCGCCAGGGGGTCCCGGTGCGGTCACCGGTGGCGCACGGGGCCCCATAGCGCGGTCGGGCGAGGGACACGCACGGGAGAAGTGACCAAAACCGCGGAAGCGGTGGCACTGCACCTGGCTCAGGGGGACCATGGCCGCCCGTCCCGTCGGGGCACCCGACCGGGGAGCCCGTGGGGTTTCCGTCTCGTAGGACGGTGCCCGGGCCGCTGGTGGCGTACGGGCAAACGCCTGGAACGGCTGCTGCGGTGGCGGCCGACCCAAGAGAGGCCGGCCCTGGGGCGGCGTGGCTTCCCGCATCGTCGCTGGCGGCGCCGCCCAGGGGACCGGTTCAACCTTCGCTCCGCTCGCGGAGCCGAGCTGCAGAACGCTTTTGGCCCTGGTGTACCGGTCGGCTTTGCCGATGGTGACCGTGACCGCTCGGAGGCCATCGCCGATCTTCTGCGAGAGCGCCACGAGTTCGTCGAAGGTGGTACACGTGCAGTCGGCCAGCTCGGCTTGGTCCTGTACCGAGGGGTGGAGCCCCTTCAGGAAGAGGTACCGGAGCAGCCCGGGGTCGTACATCCCCATGAGCCGGCGGCCTAGCCGCATCAGCCGCTGGTAGAAAGCGCGCTCACCTTCGTCTTGGCGCTGCTCCGCGGTACGGAGGGCCATTTCGGCGGTGTGCAGGGCGTCCTCGGGCGCATAGCGAGTCAACAGGTAATTGATCGTTTGCGGGAAGGTGGCACCGACGGCACTGCCGTGTGGTCCATTCGTTTACTGGACGAAGTCGTCCTTGGCCTCACCGCCAATGCGGTAGGCTAGCAGGTACGGGGCCTCGCCCAGGGTGACATCCATTTCGTCCACAGCGGTGCGGAAGCGAGTGAGGAGAGCCAGGACGGCCAACATGTCCGAGCCATCGAATAGCGAGACCCCGCGGAGCGGACCGTCCAGCAGGCGATGGCGCCTACGGAGCTGGTTTGCTTTCGACCGGCCGTACGTCGGATCCACATTGCGGACGAGGTAGCGGCGGTAGTCGAGTAGTAACGAGAACGGGCCGTGCTTGGACGTCAAGGGGAGCGGCCAGGGGGTGACCGCCCGTGGCGTCAAAGCTGTCGGGCCGGCGCCCCACGTGCGGGCGCGTCGGCGCGCGTGGGAGCGGTGACGCGGGAGTCCGGTGCTGTCGCTGCTGCTACTGCGGCTAGATTCCCGTGGTGGCTCGTCGTCATTGGCGGACCGCGAGGAGCAAGCATCGGAATCCGATCGCGCCCTCGAACTCCGAGATGCCAATGGCAACGTTGAGGCGGCGGAACAGCGTGACCGGTGCCGGTCACGCGGGGCCGTGGTGTTTGCCGGTGTTGGGTCAGTGGGCCGGGGCCCTCTGGCAGTTGACATCGGCAATGTCCCAGTTGGGTCGCGCAGCGTTGTCACGTCGGCGCGTAGCTCTCGGACGGACGTTGCCAACGTACGCACAAGCGTCGTGAGCCCGGCCACTGCCGATCGCTCCGCGTGACGACCAGCGTTGCTGGGGGATGCACCCGAATCGCCCGTAGCCGTAGCTGCTGCGGCGGGGCCGGGTAGGTTCGAAGCACCTTGGGGAGGAGGGGGAGTCGTATCCGCCGGGACTGACCCATTGGCAGTACGCCGAGCGTCAGTACCCGCATCATGAGGATGGGCAAAGCGCGGGGGATCGGCACCCCCACTCGCCATCGGCGATGGGTTGGCTTCTTGTCTCGAGATAGAACGAACCCGGACACGAGGGCGCCACGGCCCGTCGGGCACCGTCGAGCGACTCCCCCGGCCTGCAACAACAGCCGCCGGGTGACCGGGACCACGAAGTGGTCGCGTCACGAGTACCGTCAGTGGCGACCGCACCGTTGTCGCCGTGGCTCGCGAGAGGAGAGGCGCCCCTGACCAGGGCCGACGCCCTCTCCCCTGCTGCTCCACCAAGTGTGGCAACAAAGAAGGCGCGAGCAAATACCCTGTGGCAGCACTGACAATACAGAAGAGAAGGACCCAAAGGGTCCACCTCCCGAGAGGACCTAGACGGCGCAGAGGCGCGCAAAGGCTAGGACTCGAGAGAGACACCAAGATTTAGATGGCGAGCAAGACGGGGCGGCGCGGGCCGTGGACGGCGCCAAAAGAACATGACGAAAACAGAGGAAAAAGAGAGACGAAATAGTAACCCCGCGCCAGAATAGGGCGGGCTACTTAGGGAAGTACAGCCGTCTCAAAGCCCGCAATCCGAAGTACGGAGAGGCGGGTGCCAGTCCCGTCAGGGGCATAAGTACTGGACGCAGCCCCTGCCAATTGCAATAGCCGCGATTGCCGCCGGCCGCCGGCGGCGGGTGTTTTGGCGGCTGCCGGCCGCGATTGCGGGCGGCCGCCGGCGGCTGCGACGGACCATCTGGGGCTACCCACCGCCTATAAACGGGGCGGCGGCGGCAGCCGACGGGACCGCAAGCAATGACCGGCATGCGGTGGACGGGCAAGACCGAGCGTCGAAGGGGGCAGCGGAAGCGGAATCGGGAACGTGTCGCGCAGTGGGTGGCGGCGGTCTCCCCGCACCTCGAGCACTGCCAGTGCCGGTGCTGCTGCTCACCACCGCCACCAAGACCGTCACAACCGCCAACGGGCCGGCGGCCGGTGCCGGACGGCCGGCAGCCAAGCCCACCAAGGTGGGGAGGCTGGCCGCCGCCCGACCGCCGACAGCCGAGCCCGCCAAGGTGGACGGGCGGGCGGCCGCCAGACCGCCGCTCGTCAAGCCCACCAAGGTGGGGGGGCGGGCCGCCGCCTGACCGCCGACAGCCGAGCCCGCCAGGGTGGACCGGCGGGCGGCCGCCCGACCGCCGCTCGTCAAGCCCACCAAGGTGGGGAGGCGGATCGCCGCCCGACCGCCGACAGCCGAGCCCGCCCAGGTGGACGGGCGGGCCGGCGCCCTACCGCGGCTCGTCAAGCCCACCAAGGTGCGGAGGCGGGCCGCTGCCCGACCGCCGACAGCCGAGCCCGCCAAGGTGGACGGGCGGGCCGCCGCCCTACCGCGGATCGTCAAGCCCTCCAAGGTGGGGAGGCGGGCCGCCGCCCGACCGCCGACAGTCGCGCGCACCGAGGTGGACGGGCGGGCCGCCGCGCAACCGCCGACGGCCGAGTCCACCGATGTGGACTGGCGGGCCGCCGCCCGACCGCCGACAGCCGAGCCCACCGAGGTGGACGGGCGGGCCGCCGCGCAACCGCAGACAGCCGAGTCCACCGATGTGGACGGGCGGGCCGCCGCCCGACCGCCGACAGCCGAGCCCACCGAGGTGGACGGGCGGGCCGCCGCCCGACCGCCGACAGCCGAGCTCACCGAGGTGGACGGGCGGGCCGCCGCCCGACCGCCGACAGCCGAGCCCACGGCGGTGGACGGGCGGGCCGCCGCCCGACCGCCGACAGCCAAGCCCACCGAGGTGAACGGGCGGTCCGCCGCCGGACCGCCGACAGCCGAGCCCACCGAGGTGGACGGGCGGTCCGCCGCCGGACCGCCGACCGGCCAGCCCGTCAACGTGGACGGGCGGGCCGTCGCCCGACCGCCAAGCGGCGAGCCCCGCGAGGTGGACGGGCGGGCCTCCACCCGACTGCCGACCGCCGAACCCGCAGTTGTGGGGGGGCGGGCCGCCGCCCGGCCGCCGCACGACAAGCCCACCGAGGTGGGGGAGCGCGTCGCCGCCCGACCACTGAGCAACGGGGCCGTCAGCGTTGTCGGGCAGCCTACTGGCGGACGGTCGGCTGCCGCCGCGACGGCCGAGACTACCGCGCATTGCGAGGGCGACAACGGTGCTGTTTGCGCAGGTGGATCGGCGGCCGGATTGACACAAGAGTCAAACCCGGCTGCCGCCTCCTTCTTACTGTTCGGTGCCTGGCCACCGCGCAAACAGTGAGCCCAACTGGCTGTGCGGAAGAGAAGGATCCAGCGCACTCTCTCACCGGAGCGCGTCGAGGCCAGGCGTCACGCCGCAGCAGCAGAGGCGACTGTGGCGGCGGTTGCCGCAGCCGCTAAGGCAGCCGCTGTGGCCTTTGCTTCCGCAGCCGAGTCGGCGACCGCCCAGGCGGCGTACCGGGAGTCGGCGGCGGTCGCCGCGCTGGCGAAGCGCGTGGCGAAGAGGGCCCAGGCCACCGCGGCCCCGGCGGCGGTGGCCTCAAACGCCGCCGCGGCGGCCATGTTTCACCTGACCGAGAGGGACGTGCTGCCGCCCGTGGCGTCGGCCGCCGACTGCACCATTTCCGGCGGTTCCGCCGATCGGCAGGCATCTAAGCGCCTCAGAGGGGGCTGCAGCGGCGGCCGATCTCCCCTTCATCCGTCGTCTTGGCGCCGTGGTGGCGGCGCCGCCAAGTAGGTCTTCGACGCCTGTGTCGACCACGATGGGGCGGGGTACCGCGTGGCTGGTGGTGGAGAATATGGCGCTAATCAAGGCGTGGCTCATCGAGGCAAACAGCCCAATCCGGGGGACGGACCAGGTAGGTAAGGAGTCTTGGACCCGGGTGCTCAAGAGCTGGCAGCATGTGCTGCGCAATGAGACGGAAGCGTCTATGAAAGCGGCGCGGGACCAGCGCGGCTTCGAAGCCCTCCGCAAGCAGTGGGCCAAGATGGTCGCCGGGGTGATGGAGCTCTCATGTTGCATCGTCCAAGCGCGGCTGGCCAAGCCTACGGGCATCTCCACGCATGCTGATCTCGTGAACTGCGCTGAGGGGCTGTACTGCGGGACGAACGTGTACGGCCGCATCCATTGTGACCACGCCGACGACGTGGCCAAGGGCAAGACGAAAAAGCGCCGCAAAAAGCAAGCGTCGCGGCCGTGGGCACAGAAATGGGAGCAGCTGAAGGACCAGGACCGATTCAAGTCGGCGGCTGCCGCTTTTACAGCGCTGCAAAAGAAGTCCGCAAGCGCGCAAGTTCGTGCCGCGGCGAGGGCGGTGGCGGCTGCCGCGTCGGGCGACGGCGGTCCAGCCGCTGAGCAGGCGGCTGCCGGGGTGGACCCCGCTCCGGCGGCCGCCGCTAACGCGGCGGTCGCTGACGCGGCGGCCGCAGACAGTGCAGTGGGCGACACGGCGCCGACCGCCTCGGTTGATAGCAATGACGAGGAGCAGGGCCTGTGGGCGGGCCGCCCAGTCGGCTGCAAGGCGGCCAAGCGCGCCCGCCCCGACAATATTGCAGACGACCGCACCATCGGTCGCGTCGTGAGCGTCGTCGAGTAGTTGGGCGACGCGACGACGCAGCGGACGGCGATGATGGCTTTCAGCCTCCCCTTCATGCGCACGACGCCCGAGAACGCAGCCTCTTGGGCTCACCAGGCCAAGAAGATGGTCGCGACAGAGGGCGTCAAGGTCAACGCGCCCAAGCCGGCGAGCGATTCATCTGCTGCCGCTGATGGAGAGGCCAATAGGACCAGCAAGGACAAGGTCGTCGCGCCGCCCCCCTTGGGGAATGTAGACGACATATACGCCATTGACGACTGTTCAGCGACGGGGAACGCGGCTGCGGAGACGGACGTGACGGTCGTAGGGGACACGAGGTCGATTGTGCCGCCACAGGTAGCGACGCCGGAGGTGGTGGAGGAGTTGCGGACGCGGAGAGGGCGCTGATGTCGGCGGCACCGACACCCGCAGCTTCGACCACAGCAGCAGCGACGGCCGCCAATGCGTCCGTGTCGACGCCAGCGGCGGCATCATCAACGCTCACGTCAAACGCTGCACCGGCGCTTACAATGCCGTCTTCGTCTCCAGCTCGGTCATCTGCCAACACGCGGCGCGGCTGTCGAGCGCAGGCAATGAAGCGCGAGCAGGCGGCCGCTTCCATGTCCGCGCCGGTGCAGACGACGGTCTACCTGAGGGCACCACCGCCGGCACCGCCCGCGGCGCCTGCGCCTCGATCTTCATTGGCGGTGGCCGCGGCGGCGGCCGCGGCGCCTACGGCGGCGGCCGCGGCGCCTGCGGCGACACCGACAGACACGCGCCGCACGCCCCAGTTGGTGAGCCGGCAGCGGCCGCCGCCCCAGTCCGGTTCCGCCTCTAACTCCGTCTCTGACGGCGGCGGCTTTGATGGATTTGACTGTGATCTCATCGCTGCGTTTGAGCGCAAAGGTGGGCGCTCTTCGAGCGAGTCGGACGAGGACGAGTAGACGAACGTACCCATGCCCACTGTGTTGCTTTCTTTGTTTGCTGCTGCCGAGACCACGCACCGTACGTGTGGTGCTGCAGATTTGTAGGGGATTGTGTCTTGTGTCTTGTCTTGCTGTGTGACTCTGGTGCCTCGAGGAGCTCGACGAGGGCTGGTTGTAGCAATACATGGGTGTTTTTCCCCCGTTGGGTGGGGTTTTTTATTTTCTTATGCAACTTGTCTGTGCGCTCATACCACGCACCGCGAGAGGCCACCGCCTCCACACCCACGCGCCACTCAAAGCTGTACCCTCTGCGCGCGACGCCGCGGGCAACTTGCTGGCCGCACCCACACAGAGCATTGCCGCGCCTGCGGCCGGCACAGAGGCGGTCCCAACAGGCCACGCAATCGCCAGGTCTCTCGGTGCTGGGCGGGGGAGGCGGCAGCGGCGGAACGATGTGCGCGCGCGCCCGGTCCGTACCCCGCTCGGCCACGCACGGCCGAAGCGGACGACGCATCCGCGCGGCCACCTCTGCCCAGCCGACAGCCCCCAGCCGCCAACCCAAGCCGCCACGGGCCAGATGGGGGCGTGCCGCCGCCGCCACCGTGCCTGCACCCGCCGTCGTGGCGGGCGCCGCGGCATCGCCACTTGTCGGCGGCCCAGGCAGCGGCGGCCGCCGCGGGACAGGTGGGCGCGGGCGCCGGCGGCAGCTGGAGCCAGCAAGATCCATTTGGGGGCGTGACGCCGCCACCATCGAGCTTGCACCCGCCATCGCGGAGGCCGCCTCTGCGTTGCCACTTGTCGGCGACCCAGGCAGCCGCGGCCGCCGCGGGACAGGCGGGCGCGGGCACCTGCGGCAGCTGCGGCCGCCACGGGCCAGGTGGGGGCCTTCCGCCACCGCCACCGTGCCTGCACCCGCCGGAACGGCGGCCGCCGCTGCATCGTCTCTTGTCGGCGGCCCAGGCAGCGGCGGCCGCCGCGGGACAGGTGGGCGCGGGCGCCCGCGGCAGCTGCGGCCGCCACGGGCGAGGTAGCGCGTGCCGCCGCCGCCATCGTGCCCGTGCCCACCTTCAAGAAGGCCACCGCTACGAAGCACCTTGTGGACGGCAGCGGCAGCGGAGGCTGCCGCAGAACAGATGCGCGCAGGCGCCCGCAGCAGATGCAGCCGCCGAGAGACGGGTGCGCACGCGGCAGCGGCGGCCGCCTCCGGACGAGTGGGGGCGTGCCGCCGCCGCCACCGCGCCCGCGCCCGCCATCACGGCGGCCACCGCTGCGGAACTTCGTATGGGCGCCCTCGGCAGCGGCAGCCGCCGCAGGACATGTGCGCACGTGCCGCCGCAGCCACCGCGCTTGCGCCGCCGTTACGGCGGCCGCCGTTGCATTGCAACCTGTGGGCGCCCGGGACAGCGGTGGCCGACGCGGGACAGGTGCGCTCGGGCGCCCACAGCAGGTGCGGCCGCCGCGGGCCAGGTGGGGGAGTGCCGCCGCCGCCTCAGCCACGCCTGCGCCCGCCGACACGGCGGCGGCCGCTACGTAGCAACTGTCGGACGCTCGAGGTTGGGGCGTCGGCCGCTCAATTGGTGAGCTCCGGTGGTCGGCCCTTTCGGCTGCGGCAGCCGCTGCCGTGCCCGCGCCGTGCAGCTCGGCGCGGGCGTCCTACGCGTGGGAGCCCGAGGCAGGGGCGGCGGCCGCGCGATTGGTGCGCCCGGGCGCGCGGTCGGCTGGCCTGCGGCTACCGCTGCCGCGCCCGTCGCTTGCGCAGCCGCCGCGGGTTGGCCTGGCACTCATGTGCCCGTGGCGGGGGCTGTGGCGGCGGGATTGGTGGGCGCGGGCGCGCGGTCGGCTCGCCGCCCCTGCTCTGCTCTCAGAAAGGGGCGTAGGAGAACGAATGCCATTCTGGCTCTGCTTGACATCGCGATGTAATGTGGAACCCCTCTGGCGGTGCAATCAGGGTACGATTTCGACGCAAGTATGTGTGCGAGACTTTCATTTGGCGGTTTCCTGAAGCGCATTACACTGACATGAGCGACGCGCAACGAAAGGATAGAATCGGCGAGCCCCGATGTCAAAAGGCGCCCGCCTGCCCTGCACATGAAGTTGCGGCCTATTTGTCGTACACCTATACACATATACAGCTGTAGAGTGAAGTGTTTATGGGCGGCCTCCGGCTGCTTTTATGTGCCCTCCGCAACAAGACTGGTCCTTCGGTGGTGTGGGAGGGAGGATAATCTCCACCAGTATGCAAGCGGATGAAAGACTGCTCCACCATGCTCAGCTGCAGTGCCACCAAAAATAACATCGCTCACGTTGGCTAGCAAGACGCTGATTGGTCAGGTTCTTCTCGGGTTGGTTTTTCCATTGTCCACTTTCTTGTTATCAGCACACTTCAGTTGTGGAGATGTACGCAACAGAAAAGTCGTGGCTCGAGCCAGAGAGAGTCATTTTCTTCGAAAGCGTTTCTGTGGGGGCTGATGTGGGTAGGCCGCAGAAACTTGCGCCAATTTGGTGACGTCCGACGCCGCCATTCCACAAGTGTCATTTGGACAAAGCAGCATCGCGCACCTGCCCTCTTTAAAACGTTCAGCGCTGCGGTATCCGCCGCTTTTGCGGCCGCCGCGGATTGTCCAGGTACCGGCGCGCCCGTCGCAAGCGGAGTGTCCGCCCCACGGGCGGCTGCAGCAGAACCGTCGCCGCCGACGCTCCCGGTCCTGCTGCCGCCCCCTGCGAAAGCGCACAGGTGTTCGTGGTCTCCTGGTTGGCTGCTGTTTTCGTGCAGAGGTCTAACTGATTTTTCATTGGCAACACTGGCTTGTGTCCGTAAAATGAATAGTGTATGACTGCCGTAGCCCTTCTCTGAGACGACGTCAAACCCGGGGCTACATGTGGTACAAGTGCTTGAATGGCCGCGCCTCGCGGCGAGCCCCGCCGCGATTTGATAAGAAGGAAGGGTGGCGTGCATGACACAACGGCGCTGATTGGGCAATACCAGCTCATTGACGATGCATTGATTGGCTGTTACACACTGTCAGGCGGTCTGGTCTTGGGGAAATACTGTGTGCTGATATCTGGTGGGTCAAGTCACGAACAGTGAACCACAAGATCCACCACCAAATCATGCCTATGTGTCTCATTTTTGGCGTCCTCCGCAAACCCCAGGAGTCGCTCTTGTTTTTCCGCACCATAAAGTGTCGTTTTTGGCGCGCCCCCGGTTAGTCACCTCTGCGCTTGGGCTGTGCGCCGCGTGTCCCCGTTCAGAGGCTGACGGGAACGGGCCAATGGGGGACGGGGGAGCGGTCGAGGTGCTCTCGCGAGGGGACCGGCACCAGGAGGTGCTGCCGACGCTGGGCGGCCACTGCAGAGGTGCTTTCACTGCGCCCCCGCTGTTGCTGGCGGCGCGCTGTCACGGCCGCCCAGTGGGGGGGCCCGAAACAGCTTGGCCTCCCCCCAGCACCCACGAGATTGGCAGCCGCTGCCGTGTGGGGCGGCGCGCGGCGGCCGCAACCGCTCAGCGACCACATGCGCCACGGCGCTTGGCCGTCGCCGCCGCACAGTAACCGGAAAACCTCCGGCTGGCGGACGCCGCATATACCGTCAAGTGCGGGGGCGGCCGCGGCTACCCAACCACAACGTATCTGGCGCCGCTCTGCGGCCGCCCCTGCGCTTTATCGGCCACAGCTGCGGCTGGCGGCCGCCGCTCATGTGGTCGAGTTCGGCGGCCGCCATGCAGAGCCAGTGTCGACGTCAGCGACCGCCGCCGACCAAAGACCAGTTCGGCTGCCGTGATTGCGTGTCGCGATGCTCGGCGGCGGCCGCCGCCCATCCCCAGCGTGCCCAGCGGCGCTTGGCGGCGGTCGGGGCACATTAACGTCGAGTGCGGTGGCCGCCGCGGCGTACGAGTCCATGACGGTGGCCGCGGCCGACCAGCGGCGAGATGGTGCGCTGTTTCCGGGTGCAGCTGCGGTCGGCGGCTGCCGCCGCCTGACCTCGGCGTGCCTGGTGACGCTCGGCGACGGCCGCCGACCACAGCGTTCAGTCCGGCGGCCGCCCTGGCTGACAAGTTTCGACGATGGCGGTCGCCGCCGACCAAACACAAGGTCGGCTGCCGTCGTAGCGTGTGGCGGTGCTCGGTGGCGGCAGTTGCCCAACATCAGCGTGCACCGTGGCGCTTGGTGGCGGCCTCCGAACATTAAGGTGAAGTGTGGCGGCAGCCGCGGTGTACAAGAGTCCACGACGACGGCCGCCAAGGACCGATGAAAGATGGGCGGACGCTGGCGGGTGAGGCGGTGCTCGGCGGCGGCCGCGCCGTACCGACGGCGTGCGCGACGGCGCTCTGCGGCGGCCACCGAACGGAAAGGACGAGGGCGGCGGCGGCCGCGGCCTACGAGATTCCTCGACGGAGGCGGAGGCGGCCACCAACCAACCGCAAGCTCGTTTGCCGTTGTCGGGTGCGATGGTGGTCAGCGGCGGCCGCGGCCTAACCTCGGCGTGCTCACGGCTCTCAGCGGTGGTCGCCGCACATACGGTCAAGTGCGGCGGTCGCCGCCGCTGACAAGTGTCGAAAACTGCGGCCGCCGCTGACCATCGAAAAGTAAAATTGCCATGTGCGGCGCTACTTGGGGACGGCTGCCGCCCCACAATAGCGTGTGCCGCGGCGCTGGGCGGCGGCAGCCATGCATTGAGGTGTCGTACGCCGGCCGCCGCGGAGAGCCATTGTCGTCGACGGTGTACGTCGCCGATCATCTACAGTCTTGTTGATCGACTTCGGGTGCGGCGGAGTTCGGCGGCGGCCGCCGCCCAAACCTAGTGTGCCCGGCGGCGCTTGGCGGTGGCCGCCGCACATAAAGGTCGACTGCGGCGGCCGCCGCGGCGTACGAGTCCACGCCGGCGTCCGCCGCCGACCAACGGCAAGATCGTGTGCCGTTTCCGGGTGCGGCTGTGGTCGGTGGCGGCCGCCGCATAACCTCTGTGTGCCTGATCTTTCTCAGCGGCGGCCGCCGACCTTAAAGATGAGTGCGGCGGCCGCCCTCGCTTACCAGTGGTGACAATGTCGGCTGACGCCGAGCAACCACGTTGTTGGCAGCTGCTGTCGGGTGCGGAGGTGCTGCGGCGGCCGCCGCACAACCAGGACGTGCGTGACGGCTTTCAGTGGCCGCCGACGCACGTCGATTTCAGGAGGCGCGGTCGCCGCTGCCGCCAGAGCATGTCTCATGTGGCATGTTGATTTGATAAATCTGATAAGAAGAAGGTGCAGACGACGTTAATAGGGTGGAAGAAGACATTTAAGGACCAAGTCATTGCCGCCATACAGCACACCAAGGCGAGTAGTCCCGCGAAGGTAGCGCAGCACACCCTTGGCCGCGCGCATATGGTCTTGCTCAGGGCATGACATGAAGCGGGAGAGCACTCCCACGGCAAAG
>Ga0209186_1001386_pt1 | contig 18054 bp, 20 predicted proteins | sample SidtaG_FD_187426 | JGI IMG/M metagenome (GOLD analysis project Ga0209186, IMG submission 187426) | Marine algal microbial communities from Sidmouth, United Kingdom - Sidmouth_Male2 metaG (SPAdes) (version 2) | ecosystem: Host-associated > Algae > Red algae > Unclassified | place: Sidmouth...
CGCCCCCCTGGCGTTCCCCCACACACTCCCCGCAGACGCTTCGAGGCCGTCTGCATGCTTGGCGCGCACGGGAGGTCGTCACAAATCGGCCGCCTCGGCGGCGTCGGCCTCGTCCTCCGCGTCTGAGGCGAGCGCGGACGTCGGCGGCCGCGGCGGCCGCCGCGCCGACGCGCCCCAGCCATCGATGGCGTCCGCGGTACGGCCGGCCGCGGTCGCCGCTGGCGTGTCGTCGCCCGGCCACGGCTCACGCGACAAGGTGGGGGCGGTGGTCCATAGCCAAGCGAGCGCTGCGTCGACCGCCTCGTCCGAGTCGGCCACGTGGACGGTAGCGTCTGCCGGTAGTAGACGCACGTGGCGGGCGCCCCTCCGCGTAGCAACGCGTGCATAACGGCAGCAGCCGCCGTAGCGACGCCGACGCGCTCTTCGCGGTCGGGCGGGCGCGACGCGCGCCGACGGCGGGGGCGGCACCCCGACGGCCACGACGCCGTGCGGCAACCGCCTTTCCGGCGCTCGTGAGGTGCGCGACGTCGCTGCGGCACTCTTTGGCTTTGATGCCCCAGCCGTCGGCGGTGCCGCTCCGCGCCGTCTGCAGCCAGTGCCGCCTTGCCGGTGCACCGCAGCGACTCGTCTGTAAGCCATTCTTCCGTGTCGTTGGCGCCTTCGGCGGCGCCGGTGGTGCCGGTGGTGGCGGCCGCGCCGCGCCTGCACGCGTGGGCACGGACACGGGCGGCGGCAGCGGCAGAAAACGGGCAGACCGCAGATGCGGGACCGACGCCCGCCGGGTCGCCGCCGTCGCCCTCGCTGCGCGCGGCTGCAGGGGTTGCGGCAGTGGCGGTGGGGTTCGATGCTATGCCACCCCCCCCCACGGTTGTCGGGGTATCCTCCTCCCCATAGGAGGATGCTGGAGCGCCACGCCCGGAAGTCACCGCTGCCCCAGGCGCTGCCGTCAGTGTCGGCGGCGGCGGTGGTGGCGGTGGCGAGCGGGCGGCGGCGCAGAGTGAAGGACTGTCGGTTTCTCGTCTCCCGCGCCGCGGCGCCACCTTGTACGGTGGCGATGTGACGGGGGTGGAAAGGGGGGCGGAGATGACGGCCGCGTGCGTGTGAGAGTTGGGGCGAGGGCGGGAGTGGGATGGAGGTCGGCCGCTTGCGAGAGCAGAATCGTTGGACCTCCACGTCCGCCTTGCCGTCGCTGCTGCTTCCGTCCGAGGCTTGCGCCCAGTCCACCGCCCCCGCCGCTGCCCCCGGTATGTCCCTGTCACCCCCCAGGCAGACAGCGCCGACGCAACCACTGCCGCCGCCGCGATTTGCATCACCCCCCGGCCCCCCCGCTCCCAGTGTGGGAGTGTCAACGCCCACGCGGCAGAGGACCCCAATCCCGCCTGCGCGCCGTTGCATGCGCGCACATAGAGGAGAATTATTTGCACCTACCTGTCACGGCACTTCCACCACAGGACAGGTACCGTCCCCCCAGTCGAGCTTCTCAGACCCATCGCAAAGCAGCAGGTACATGTGGACGCGGCGGAGGTACCGCGCACGGCCCACATTCTCCACGCCACGGTGGATAACGTCACCCCTAAACAATACGATGCCCCCCGCCGTTATATGCACTCGATGCGCTCGCGCACTGCTTACCACCTTAATGCCATCGTCGTTAACATCGTCACAGTACTCATCCAACCACGCGTCTAGGTCTGCCCGATCGTCCACCGCCATGACGACGCCCACCATTCGGGGCGGGTTGCCTAGCTCTTTGTCATCACCCGTGTCACCATGCGGCGTCTGCCTTGGGGCACCAGGGAGGGTTATCAGCACCTTGGCGGGCGACGCCATGTACCGCCTGCCAGAGGCTGCGTGCATCAATTCACAGAGGCTGCCGGCGGCAGCGTCGACTGCCTCTTTGGCAGGTCCGTCGGGCAGCAATGCTTGACGCCGACCGAACTCGGCATCTGCGCCGAGGGCCTCCATCTCGTCGACCGACTGGGAGTTGAAGATAGGCTTGGCCTGCCACGCCGCCACCCGCGTCACCCCCCTCTCAACCAATGGGAGGACCGCGTCCCTCAATAAGCCGGCCATCGACAAAATCCCGGCGCCAGGGCGAGCCAGCCCTCTCCGCACGGCCGCCCAAACGTCTTCGTCACGTGTTTTGCGTACGTCGACGTGCTCTACGGCCGGCCGTGGAAGGACTTGGACGTGAGGAAGAGCCGGGCCAGACGCGAGACGCGAGGTAGGTGGGGGAGGCAAGGAACTCAAGGATGGGGGCGCAAGGGGAGTGCAGAAAGGCAGAGCACTTAAAGCAGACGTGGGGGGTGGCGACAATGGGGGGGTCTCGACGCGTCCGTGCGCTAAAATATCCACGTCAGAGTCGTACTCCCAAAGCTCGGAGTCGGAGGAGGCCGGCGACATCAGCGGCCTACCCGGGGCAGCCGGCTTGGAGGTTCCGCCAGCCGACGACTTTGTGGACGACCCGCCAGATGGGGGAGAATTTTTTGTCCTGCCTGCCTTGTTCTTGCCCCGACCACGGACGCCATGCTTGTGATTCTTGGCGTGTTTTCTTCCCCGCGAGCGCTGGCTCCGCGGGCGGATCTTCCGCGGACGCGTGCGCTTGCCCACCCCACCGGGAGCCACCTCCTCAGCTGCAGGCGCAGGAGCGGCATCGTTGGCGGTCGCGGTCGCCATCTTAGAACTGGTCCTAGGCTCGGAGGATGGGGTTCGGCAGTAGAAGCCGTGGGCGGGATGGGTACCGGAAAAGGTGCCGGAGGTGGCCGGCGTGAGGTGGCAATCGTCACAGGGGGGGGAGGTGGGACGCGGAGTCATTGAAAGCTGCACAACGACGGAAGCAAAGCCAGGCAGGAAACAGCGGGCGACGTGACGGCGACGGCTTGGACAGACCGGGAGTGTGCCGCACAGTAAAGTCCAATTCCACGATCTCCAAATTATGTCCTGATCTCCCCAGCAGTGGCACTCATCAAGTGGATACCTGTCCTTGCGCACCGCACATTTCGTTGGAAAGTCCTACGGATACGCCTGTAGTTTGTCGAGCGGCTGATTTGAAGAGTCAGTGACGCCGACACCGGCTCGGCGCGCTCCGTGGTCTCCATGCCCTGCCCCAATGCGTTGTGCAGTCTCTGCAGGCGCACGTGACGCGGTCGGTTTCCCGTCGGCGTGCGCCCCCGACTCGGGGGCAGGGCTGCTCGTGGCGCCCGGAAAGATGCGCGTCGTGCAGCTGCGCGCCGCGCTCGCCGAGCGCGGCGCGCCGACTGACGGCACCAAGCCGGCGCTCGTCGCCCGCTTCGTGGCGGCCACCGCCGCCGGAGCTCCCGCGGGCGGCGGCAAGGACGACGCCCCCGCGAGGGCCGCCGCGTCCCCCGTCGCAGCGGCACCGGCGGCGCCGCCGCCGCTACCGGCAGGCGCACGTGACGCGGTCGTTTTCCTGTCGGCGTGCGCGCCCGACTCGGGGGCAGGGCTGCTCGTGGCGCCCGGAAAGATGCGCGTCGTGCAGCTGCGCGCCGCGCTCGCCGAGCGCGGCGCGCCGACTGACGGCACCAAGCCGGCGCTCGTCGCCCGCTTTGTGGCGGCCACCGCCGCCGGAGCTCCCGCGGGCGGCGGCAAGGACGACGCCCCCGCGAGGGCCGCCGCGTCCCCCGTCGCAGCGGCACCGGCGGCGCCGCCGGCGCTACCGGCAAGCGCACGTGACGCGGTCGTTTTCCTGTCGGCGTGCGCGCCCGACTCGGGGGCAGGGCTGCTCGTGGCGCCCAGAAAGATGCGCGTCGTGCGGCTGCGCGCCGCGCTCGCCGAACGCGGCGGGCCGACTGACGGCACTAAGCCGGCGCTCGTGGCCCGCTTCGTGGCGGCCACCGCCGCCGGAGCGCCCGCGGGCGGCGGCAAGGACGACGCCCCCGCGACGGCCGCCGCGTCCCCCACCACGGCCACGTGTCGCAGCCGCCGCGGGCGCCGCCCCGCCGCCGACGCGGTGGGCCGACCACCCCCTGCCGCCGCGCCGGCGGCGTCGGCGGCGCACGCGGGCGCGGCGGCCACCCCCCCCCCGGCACGCGCCGACCCCTGTGGTCGGCACGGCGCACCTCCCTTCGCCGACCGGCGAGGCGTTGGCGGGGGCGTTCAAGGCCGCCGTCGGCGAACCCCGCACCATTGAGCACGTTGCCAAAGTGAGCGCCGCAACCGACGCGGCGACACGCCTCGGACGGGCACGCGTCGTAGTTTGTGGGCGGCGGCGCTGGTGCCGGTGGGGGCGGCGCAACGAAAACCCACTGGCGTACTGACCTCGCGCGGCACCCGGCGAAGATCTCGATTGACTGCCGCCCCTGCGGGAGGGAATGGACAAGAGGGGCTATCTCTGCCGCCGTCGTCGCGGCAGTCGCCGCACGCGGGTGGCGGCGGCGGCGTCGGCAAAGGTGGTGGCGTGGATGGAGGTGGGACAAATACCCGTATTCTCCAGGTGAAGTTCCTCGCCCTGCGAGTGCCCGGCGGCTGGGGTCGAGACGCGGGCGTTGGGCTCGTCGTCATGGACCTCCTTTTGGTCGACAAGGCTCTTTTCGTTCAACAAGATCTCCCGGTTGCTAGGTGGTCAGGTCTCAGGCCGGAGATGATGCGCACGGCCGTCGCGTCGGCGCACGGCGTCGACATGCCTGGTGGGTGTGTCACCATCGTCGTCCGCGTTGTCAGCGGCGGCGTCTTCGACGAATTGACAATCGCGAGGCAGCCGCGTCGTACACGAACTGAGCATCATGGCGCGGCCCTGTCTTATTGTCTGTACCGCGGCTGCTGGGGTTGCTGTGGGCATGGGACTGCGACGGGCGCTGCTCGAGGCTCTCGCCGCTGGCATTGAGTGCTTGTCAAGGTGGGGTCCTGGCGCCGACCGCAGCTTCTCTATTAAGACTGGAGAGGACCCGGGGGCGTCGGCGTGTGGCCGCCCAGAGCAAGAGTTGGAGCTCTCGCGTCTCCCAGCCGTCGTGACGTCCCCCAAACGGCTGTTGCGATCAAGGTCCCTGGGTGGCGTCCTAGCCGCGGTTCTGATACGGGGCCGAGGGCTGAGACGGACGGACCACGGGCCGCTCTGCCACAGGGATAGTGCTGGTCACGCCGTGGGCGCCACAGCCGCACTACTGCTACACGACCACTGCGCGGCGGGCGCCATCCGCAACAGGGGTAGCGCCCGACCTGCCGCCGTCCTCGAAACCCTTCGAAGCCGTGTTCTCATTGACGCTAAGCTCAGCCTCCCGAGCCTCCGGCCACGTGACGCGCCATGAGCCCGGCGCCACTGACACGGTCCCGGGAGGCACGACGCGCACACCGTCTGGCGAGCTCGCGCCGCGGAACGCACGCACGCTTCGCGGAGCGCCGACGGGCAAACAGACGGTCGGGACGGACGGTCGGCGCCGCCGTTTGATTGCGCCCTCCCCATGCCACCGCGCGGCGCCGGAGAGTAGCAACTGGCGGCGGCCGCGCGCTCGGCGCGCTCTCATGCACGACCGCCAGTCGCGGCCGCCGTTGCGACCGCTGCCGGTCGGGGCGGGCGGCGGCAACGCGGACGCCATCAGCCACTCCCACCGCCGTCGACGCCGACGGAAACGGGCACGCGGCGCTGGCCCGTCAGCGGGCGGGCACCGTCGCGCCACTTTTGGTGGCGGGGTCGGACACGCTCACCGCACCTGCGGCATTGTGCGCGCCGGCAGCGCCGTGCGCGTCCTCGAGTGGAGCGGCTCGCGGAGGCCGCTCGCCCGTGCGCGCCGCGTCATCTTCTGTGGCGGTCGTTACTTCCGCAACCTCTACCCGCCCGCCCCTCCATCCCCCCACACGTCCGGCACCGCCAGTGGCGTGGCGTCGGCGATGGTGCCGACGCCGTCGTTGCTGCCATCACCGCCACAGAGGCGGCCGCGGGCACCGCCGCACGGCGAAGGCAGCGGCGTGACGCACGGCACCAGAGGTGTCAGGCGGCGAGTGGTTGTGCGTCAGGGGTCTCGGCGTGTCGAGTGCATGTTGCTCCTTTGTGGCGCTTGCTTTGTCGCATCTTTTTGGGTTTTTGTGCTCCGACGCTGTTCGTTGCGATTCGCGCTTGCTTTAATGCGCGGGAGGGGACGCCGAGCTGGTGGGGTTGCGGGAGGTCGAAGCGGCGCGCGTCCAGGCTCCTGGCGAGGTGTTGTCGGCAACAGATGCTGTCAGAGCCCCTCGCGGAGGCGGCGACCCTCACAGTGGCGGCGCGCACAAAGGGAAGTGGCCCGCCAGCCCGCCGTCGGCAGGCTCTACGAAGCGACGCCGACGCTTGCTTCTGTGCATCGTGTGGTACTGGTACGCAAAGTCAGCGGTTGTGGCAGCGGCGGACCCACATGCAATTGGCACGGCGTTGTCAATACGCTCTTGGACACGCCGTCGAAGGGTGGCCGCCGCCGGTCGTGCTGATGGCGGGAAGCCCCACCTTCACGACTGTGACCAGCTGCGTCAGTGGCAGCCTCCTGCGCATATTCTGGGTGGGGTCGTCAGAAAGGTGAGAGTGGATGAAGGGACAGGGCACGCTTTGCCTTCGCCCACGTGGGGCGTGCAGCGGCAGTTGTCCGAGGTGCCACTCACGGCCGTGGTGCGTGCAAGGAAAGTGGCGCACTGCGCCGCCGTCTGTAATCTGCAGGCTGAGCCGCCGACGGCTGGCGCCGCTGATGGGCTTATGCCGCTGGCGGCGCGTGTGAAAGCCGCCGCCGCCGTCCTTCCCAAACATGCCGCCACCCTGGACGCCTTCCGCGCCTCCGACGCCCCCCGCCGTGCGTAGGGCCAATGGTGGGGGCCGCCGGCGTGGCAATAAGAAGGCGGTCGGTTGCAGCGCCTGCATGCATCCTGGCGCGACGGGCGGTTAGCGTCTCTTTTCGAGGGCGTCGACGGGTTGGGCGACTGTGGCGATGCGTAGTTTGGGCGGGGGGCCCCGGAAGATTTCTCTTTGTGCTTCGGTTCTCTTCTCTTTCTAACAATGCCAGAGGCTGGCGGAGTGCTCATTCTTTTCTTTTCTTTCCCTTCGATTGTCCCGCAGTCAATGTGTGGTACACCTTGCTGATGATGACATCGCTGCCCCACTTGGCTTCAAACTCGTTGATGCCACCTTCCTTCTTGATTTCGGTACACACTCGGATGTACCTCGTCCTTCTTGTGGCCACGGCGCGGAGAAGGCGTCCAGGGTAGAGCCGCTGTCTAGCGTCCTTGTCGCAAAGTACTTCAAGTGAATGAGACAGGAGCACCCGACCATCGGCAAGGGTGCCGTCCTGCCAGAGCGCCGCTAGGTCGCGACACGACTTGATGCGCGGGATGGGCACCGTGGACCATTCTGCCCCACCGTGCAAACCAGACCCTGGCAACGCTGCAGAGACGGCGACGGCCGCATCGAGGCTGTGGTTGGTGCCACCGGTCGGAGCTTGATGAGGAGGTAGTGCTGCGGGAAGCGTACCAGCGTTGATTGCATTGGGGGGGGGGACAGGGGCAGGAGCACAACCAGGTGTGCGAGGAGGATCTTGCGGTGCCGCTGCCACCGCGGGCACAGACGCCAGAAACGAAGAACCCGGGCAGGCACCGGCAGAGTTCGACGCCATACCGCTGGCCGCATTTGTGAGGGCAGGTGAAGTCGAGCCCAACGCTGGTGGAACGGGATGTTGGGAAGCAGGGGTAGAGGCGTGGTCGGCGGCGCTCAAACTTCCCAGACGAGCAAGCCGCACGCGTTGAGAAGCTGCATCCGCCTTCACGCCCTCGGCTAGCCGTGCGATTACAGACACGCCGCGAGCCGCCACGGACGCCGGGTTCTGCTCCATGATGCCATTCTTCTTACGAAGATTGACTGGGCGCTCCGCGTCGGCCCGCTTGACCTCCTCGCGGCGGCGGATGTACATGGCGTGCAGCGCAGCAGACACCTCCGTGATCACCGCCTTGTCGACACCGCACACGGGCCGCTCATAAGCTCCATTTCCACCCGTGCAGCTTCCCTCGTCGACTTCCAAATCCATGCCATTGTCCAGCACTCTCCGTGCGACGCCCGCGACGCCTGCCGGCGCCCCGCCAAGACCTCCGTCATGTGCAGGGGAGTTGGGCCCTAAAGAGCGCGAGCCTCCCGGTGACACGACGGGGATGCCAATGGGCGCCTCCAGCGGCGATTGCCCAGGGCCATTGGGAGGAGGGGGAGTAAGTGCAAGGGAGGAGGGAGCACTGGATGGGGATGAAGCGGGAGGCAAGGGGGTGTTGACAAGCCAACTTCGGGGGGGTCGCGTTGTGGAATCCATGGACGCCAGAAAAACTCCAGGACACGACAGCAACACGGACACTAGGCCCCGAGCAAAGAGGTCTAGAGGGAAGAGGAAGACGTTGCCGACGTCAGACGCAGTATGTGCCACCACGAGAAGGACGAGGCATTCGCCAACGACTAACTGGCAAGTGCAGTCACTGGTGCGCTCGATTGGCGCATGATGCGAGTGCATATGGGAATCAGCGGTCCGTCACTCAGATCGAAACGCGACAAGGAAAATGCGTGCCTTTATTGCTGATCCCCAAAATGCGTCCACCGAGACTGGCTGTCAGAAGGACTTTTTCCACAAATCAGATACACCTCTTGGACCGAGATAGAGCTGGTGGAAGAAGGTCAAGGACCAGCATGTTCATGCCGCTCTATCCTGGAGAGTGCTGGACCCCACGATTGGCGGTCATTGGGAGGTGTGGGTAAGGAGGGCAGAGCCGGGATGGGATGATGCATCCCGGCTCTGTCAATTCTACCCAGCCGGGTCTCGAGTCCGAGTGCTTCACGGGCCTCGCGGCACGGCGCAGGTCCTATTCGGGCGAGCTTGGCATCGATGCTTGTACCAGGGAATAGAGAGAGCGGGGGGGAGACAGTGCGCAGGCAAAGAGGCGTGTGGGGCGGCGGGTACCCCTGTATCCGCCGAATGCGGAAGCGTGTGCGAGCGGGACGATGCGCTCGCCAGTGGGTAGGCCGATATTCCCTCCGGGCCGCTGACCGGTCATCCTGGGCAACAGTGCACGAAACTACGCAGCGAGCGTCCGCAAGTGGCTGTCTTGAGCGCATCGACAGCGAAGAGGCCTCGCAAGGCTACCAAGTGCACAGAGCCCGCCGGCCCCCGAGCGTCTGGTTGTGTGAAGCACGTTTCGTACTGGATTCGCGGGCACCATCCTCTCGGTGCCCGTCTCACACTCTCTGGGTGCGAGGACGAGTCGGACTCGTCAGACAACGGATATTTGGGGGACCTGAGGGGGGTTTCTGGACAAGACTGTGGTGCACCCGATCGGAAGGGCAGTGCATGGACGGCGCCTCAGAGGACCAGGGCTGTGGAGCTGCCCCGTCTGCTCGGCTGAGCTTCTCAGCTACAACTTCTGCTTTGCGTGCTGCATCCTCCGACTTCCACAGACAGCGGCCCATCTTGCGATCCTTTCACCAAACATGTGTCGGCTTGGCCGGCAGCAGCGGCCTCCTGGCTGCATGCTGGGCGAGGCCTCAGTGGACTTCGGAGTTCTCACGCGACTGACGAGGAGTTGATCATGTCGCGTGATATGCCGCGATGGGCCGCTCGAGGCGGCTGGTACGAATCGCCAGGCCAAGCTTCCGATGATCTGCCAGGAAAGGAAGACACAAATTCAAAAGAAAGAGAAGTAAGCCCCATTGTCTCTGCTTTATCCGTTTCAGAACTACATATTAGTGCCAACAAGCGCCAAGTAAGTGAGTCGGGAATGAGAAAGACTCGTCTCCGGCCTCGAGATCTGGCTTGGCGGCCGCACCCTGCACTGTCGGCGTCCAGCTGCGTGAGCCGCTCCACGCCGTGTCCTGCATTCGACTTGCCCAGACACCAGTGACCCACCTTCTTTGTGCCTTTATTCCCCGTGTGCTCTCCGCTGGATAGTGTGACTGGCTGCTGCCCCCTTCGCCGCGTCCCGATGCTTCCGCGATCGCACCGCTCAAACCTGTGACCTCTCTGCACATCGCGTACCGGGCTGTGGCCAGCAGTTGGGCCAGGTACTTGCGTTTGCCGCCCCGTCCTCATGGAGCGGATGGCTACTCACGTGCTGGAGGCTGTGTTCCACCTCTCGGCGTTCCGTCCCGGCCAACTGGAGGCCATACTTGATGTCCTTCGCGAAGGCCAAAGGCCCACGAGCCTGCTTTGTACCATGTCCACGGGGTCAGGAAAGGTGAGTCCTGTTTCGCTTGCTGCCCTTGCTTCCCAGGAGACATTAGGGTTCCGCACGCTGGTATGTCGACGTGCTGCGCCCTGGCTGTATACTGACTTGTTGAGGTGTCACATTTTTCGATGCGAGCGGCACATTATGACAGACGCTTGTCTTTGGTGTGTGCTGTGTGGTGCTTTGGTGCCTGACCGGGCGCTTGACCGTGGTTCTTTGCCCGTTGACAGCTCTTTGCCGTCAGCACGAGCGGTATTTGCTTTCTTGCGGCGTCCCGGCAGCCTCGCTTTCGGCGGGCACCCCTCCGGCTGTCCGGGAGGCTGTGCTGGACTGCATTCGGCGCGGGACTCTTGTCGTGCTTATTGTGTCGCCGGAGCAACTGATCTACAACGAGCGGCTCCTCGACGCGCTCATTTCGCGCGGCGTGGCCCTCCTTGTTTTTGACGAGGCCCACACATGGCTTTCGTGGCCTACATGGCGACCGGCGATGCTGCATGCCTCGGCGCGCCTCCCACCCTCCCCGCGACTTGCTATGACGGCTACTTTGCGGAGTGACGCGGAGCCGCGGTTGCTTCGGACCCTCGGCATGGTTGGGGCTGTTGTGTCTCGGCATCCATTTTTTAGGGCCAATTTATGTCTCCGCGTCGAGCACCGGCCGTCGCTCTTGTTGCCCGCTGCGGATGGCAGCGCGCCCCGGATAGTGCAAAACGAGGAGGACTATCGCGTTCGTCGGGCTTTGCACCTTGGTGTTGATGCTGCCCGCCTCGGCGGGAATGGGATCATTTACGTGCGCCTCCGCAGGGACGCAGACTACCTGGCGGGGCGCCTCCACGCCAGCTACACGGCCATGCCAGAGCTTCACGACGCGGGGGCTGTGTTTTTTCCCTACCACGCGGGCCGAGAAGATCGAAGGACTGTCGAACAGGCCTTCGCTGCGAGGCGGGGCGTCATCGTTGTCGCCACAGTGGCATTTGGGTTGGGTATTAACTCCTCGGCGGTGAGGATCATTGTGCACATGGTACGTGCCACAAGCTGCACCTTCCATTGTTTGTATCGCACACTATCTCTCTTCACTTTTCGCGTTTTTGCTGTCATTTGCTCACCAGTATCTCTATTTCTTGCGTCTGTTGCTCCATTTCAAATACTGACCCGGCTATTTAGACGGCGCCTGCCTCCATTGACATGTACGCGCAACAAGCTGGTCGATCCGGCCGCGATGGCAATGTCGCACATTGCTATTTATTTTACAACCCACTGGACCTGTCCTCCCTGCGTCGCGTTGCTGTTCAGAGGGCTGTATCGCTTGAGGACGTGCAGGCTGGCTGTAGTGTTCTAATGCAACATCTTGGCACGTCTTCCACCGCATTCGTGGACGGAGCCGCGTTCAGTGCCGCCGGCATCGCGGCCCAACGCGCGCCGGTCGTGTTGGACGCGGTCGCGTCGGCGTCGCTCTTTCAAGTCGGCGAACGGGCATCCGCGCACTTTGTCGTGCGCCGAGGTCGTGCTTGGGGGTGTTCACCCTCGTCCCTGTCCGCTGATAGCGCCCACTTGCTTTACCACGTGCTATCGCCTCTCTTCTCTGGCAATTCTTTTTTCGCCAGGAAACGGATGGCAGATGTGGCAAGCGACGAGCACTTTGCGGGCTACGGGCTGTGGGCAACAAGAGCAGTCAAAGCCGCCGTGGAAGAGCTCGGCGCGTTGGGTGTTGTGGGGAACAGCATTGAGTGGCGCGGTTCGCTTTTCCCTGTGCGACGCTTACGTCGCGAGGCCCCAACGCGGTCAGAGATGGTGCAGATCTGGGTTGCTTCGCATGACAAGCACTTGGAGACAATGAGGGGACTGGAAGAAGTTGCTTCCTTTTTTGATGACGCGCGTACTTGCCTGTGGCTTCGCTTGTGTGTGCTGTTTGGCAATGACGAGGGTGTTGAAGTATCCTCCTTGTGTCACTGTTATGTTTGCAGCCCGGCGTGTCCCTCGCTTGGGTGAGTAGTCCATCAATAATTTCACAGGTGTTTATTGTCTTGCGCGCCCACACTGATCCCAAGAAACCTTAAGGGGGCCGTGCCTCCACGACGAGCCTCCTTGCCGTCCGCAACCGTCCCCTCAGTTACGACCACCTCCAATCGCGTCGCGCCCTTGTCCTACTGGCGCACCTGCACCACTTCACTTCCTTCACGGACACCGCCCGAGCATGAGCGGCCGCAGCTGGTCTTTCAAGTCGTGGCGGCGCGGGGCGGTAGCGACAGCATAGTCAAGCGGCGGCTGGGCAGCGACGGCGGCTGCGGCGGCTGCAGCGACGGCGGCGGCGGCTATGGCGGCGGCGCAGCCGGCGCCGGCCGGCCGTGCTGCTGACCGCCATGACCGGCTGGTTGGATGGCGCGGTGGAAGCCCGACGCGGCTTGCCTCCCACCCCCGTCCGACACCGACAAGGAGCGGTCGCGGGGGGCCCTAACCTCGCAGCCGGCGACGCTCACCCGCCCACAGTACCGGCCGGCGGCGACGCGATGGCGTTGCCGCCACGCGCCGCCACGCTCGTAGTGTCGTCGCCCTCCTGTGCAGAACGCGCCTCATCGCAGGCTGCATGGGCCCGAAGATGGCGCCGGGACATGTCAGAGCGGGAGCGCACCAAACATCCGGTCCTGCGTCCTTAATAGCAGCCGACGGTGGAGCGTCGGCGCCTGTCTCGTCCCCCAGCGCATCATCGCCGCCCGCAAGGTCCCCGCTGCGGACGGAGGAGCTTTGCCGGGTGGCGTCGTCAACCGGGGGTGGGCTGGCGCGGCACGTTGTTGCCGCACGGGGGCGGGGCGTACGCCGATCATCAACCGCTGATGTTTTCGCAGCCGGGCGCAGGCGAGCACAGCTGGGCCTTGACGGTGGAGGGAGGGGGGGCGCGCCAGTTGCCCGTCGACCGCCGCGCCGACGACCGCACCCGCCGTGCTCGAAACGCCCAAGACGACCACAACCACGCCGATTACCACACCGCACCCCCCCGACACGGACGCTTTCCCGCGTGGAGACGCCTCTGCCGAGCCACCGGTGCCCGCAGACGTCCCGACGGGGACGGCTGGGGCTCGTTCGCCGGCGCTGCCCCACAGCGCCACGGCCGACTCGGAGTCTGCGCCCTACTAGGCGGTCGACGCCTCGGCGTCGCCCGCGTGGTCGCGGCCGCCAGCAGTGACGACGAGTGACGAAGCCAGTCTCCCGCAGCTGCTGACGTCGCCGTTGAGAGGGCCGAAAACAACTCTCCTTTTGCGACAGGGGGGAAGGAGGTCGCCGGGCGCCCGGAGATAGAGGGGTCGCCGCCGTCACAGCGCCTCACCCCTCCCCCCCCTCCAGCTCGCCCCCGATGCCGCCGCCCCCGACGACACCTCTCTTTCTGACGACGTCTTCGCCCATTTCGCCACTGATGCCATCAGTGCCGACGCCCGCCCCGCTAGTCGCGCCGCCCACCGTCACGTGGACGGCGGCGATTGGCAACCGCTCGTCGCCCGCGTCGTCGCCGCCGCGCGGCACTGCGCCGACCTCACGGTCCGACTCGCGGCCGCGTGGGCAGTGGCAAGGGCTCTCGCCATCTCTTCCTCGGTCGTCGCTACCAGCGCTGCCGGCGGTGGCGCCTTTAGGTCGGCCGCCATTGTGCCGCCGCCCCGTCCGAAGACGTCTTCAACGCGGGGGAGCGGGTGCCCCACGACCATGTCGCCAGGGGGTGGCGGTAACACCTTTAACCCGCCGGTGCCGGCGCGCGGCCGGGAGGGGGCGAGCACAACTCGCCCTTGATGGCAGGGGGGAGAGGGGACGCCGACTGCCTGACGGTGCTGGTGGTCACCGTCACAACCGCACCCGCCCCCTCCCCGCCCACCGCCAGCTCGAAAACGTCGCTGCGGTCCACGACGCAGCAGACCGCCTTATCATCGTCGCTGCCTGCGCCTTCGTCGAAGATGCGGACGTCGACGCCCTCGCTACTCGCTGCGCCGCCTGGCGCCGAGTTGACGGAGAAAAACGTCGCCCGCATGTCCACGGCGCGGACGTCTTGGCCGGCAAAGCCCCGGCAGCCCCTGCACCCACGTCGCCTGCCTGGCGGCCGCGCACGCCGCCGCCGGCGACGTCGTTGGCCGCGCAGTCGCCGGCGTCGACGACGCGTCGGTCGTCGCGCTGTCGTCGGCACCTTTCACGACGTGAGGGGCAGCCGCCGCCACCGCCGCCGCTGCGGCAACAGCCGCCAAACTGAGGTGGGGTCGCCTGCACCGGAAAGGCCCAGCGCCCTCCGCCGGCCGGGGATTGGGGACCGCAGGTAATCCGCCGTGCTTGCGGGCGCGCCTCCGACGACAGCTATCCGCCGCTCATGCCACCGATGCCGCCGCCGGCCAGGCGGGAAACAGGACCTGTCGGCTCGCCCCCTCTCTCACCGACGCGCCCAGTCCCGCCGGTCGCGCCGCCTCTCACCTCCACCCCCGCCACACAGCCGGCGCCGTCGTCCAAGCTGCGTGCCGCCAGTTGCCCGGCCGCGGCGTGCTCCTTGCCCATCCCAGCCAAAATGGCCGCCGTACGGTAACGTGGAGCGCGTACCGCGGCCCCTGGCCACAATGGGCATGCAGCGGGTGCAGCCCTGCAGTGACCACCCGCCCCACGGGGCCCGCCTTCGCGGCCGCGGGTCCCGACCCGTCACCGAACGAAGTGCATGAGTGCCGCGGGAGGCTCCGTGGCGCCGGGTAGCCACGAAGCCACAGTGTTGGCGGTGGCGCCGATGTCCGACGAGCCGTCCGGCGCCGCCGACGCCCCGCAGGTGTCCTCCGAGACGGCGGCTTTGGACGCCCGCCGACGGGGAGAGGGGTCACCGTCGCTGGAGGAGTCACCGTCGCTACAGAAATAAGCACGCAACCCCGACGCCGACGAGAGCGCCGCCACTGCCGCTACAAGAGAGCCCGCCAACATTCGTCACTGCCGCAGTCACAGCGTCCGCTTCCGCCCGCTTGTCGTGGGCGTCGCGGCTGCCCTTGCGCCTGACGATGGCTTTCCCTCTCGTCCCGTGGGCTTGGCCATGGCCTCCCGGCTAGGGATGGCGGCGAGGGCGCACGTTCCCCGAGGCCTCTTCCCCTCGTCCATCGACGTACGGTGCACCCCGGCCGCCGCCGCCCCGCCACGCAAGCCTGCCAGTGTGGCGAGTGCGCAATTCGCTTCCGGCGTTGCCGCCGCCACCGTGCCGCAACGTCCGAGAAGCCACCCACGCGAAGGCGATGGCCCAACAAGTGGCCGGCTTTCGCCGTTGCCGTCACCATCGCGGCTGTCGTTGCCGCCACCTTGGTCTATGATGCTAACGAACCCGCCCCCCTATAAGCGGTGAGGTCTGCCAGCATCGCTACCCATCCCCACACTCCATCGCCCACCCCACCGGCACCAAAAGAGCCGTACAGGTCCTTTAAGTTGGAGGTGCCATCGAGCACTCGACGGGGACGCCAACAGGGCAAGAGTAGGCACTGCGAGCGGACGCCACCGCCGGACGCGAAGCCGGGACGGTGACCGCTCCACCTCGCGGGGGCGGCGACCGCCGTGTGGGCAGCGGCGGTGACGGCGGCGGCGGCGGCGGCGGTGATCAGACCGTCAGCAGTGACGGCTTCGGCGGCGCGGCGGCCACCGCCGGCGCGCATCACGGCCTCATCTAGGGCCCACAGCAAGGCCGTTGCGACGGTGCTTTGCGATGCTGGCCGATGCGCGGCGTCCACCTGCCATCAAAGTCGACACAGACCCCGACGCCGCCACCAGCGCCAAGGTCGCCACCACCGCCACCGCTGCTTGGGTCGCCGCGGCAGCAGCAGCCACCGCCATTGCGGCCAGCCGCACCCCCCACACACCAAAGTCAATGAGGAGCCACCCCGCAGACTCCGCGCCGTCCCGCCCATCCCACATACACCGAAGGCGCGTCTTCCCTCGCTAGCCCGGCGCCCGCGCGCACATGCGCCGGCCGCGCACCACCAGAGCCCTTCCGACACCGTCGTCGCTGCCGTCCCCTATCGTCGTCACCGCTACTGCGCCACCCCCACAAGCGTCCATGCCATTGCCGGTTGTCGCCACTTGTCGCGGCCGGCGTGACGATGACCCAGCCGGCGCGGGCAGCCGCCGCCGTGGTGGCGGCGCAAGGATAGTGTGTCTGCAGCGCGACGGGCGCCACTGTGGGGGGTTGACTGCCCAGTTTACTGTCATGATTCTTTGGGCGTCCGATCGGTCGGTCCGTCGATCGAACTCTGGAGGCCGACCGGCCAACCGGTATAGGTTCAGTCGATCGTAAAAGGTGCTGTTACCGTCACATATTTGTGTTACTAGAGCTACATAACGATACCCTCAAAAACGCCCTGGGCGTTCTGACCAATCCTACTCGTCGAGGACGTTAAATATTGCAGTCTTCTCAATTCTGGCCGATTGCAGCAAGAACAACCTGCAGTCCGCACAACTGCTGATTGGCCGAGAGCTCGTACCCGGCCCAATAGATCGCTGCCGTGCATCTGTTCAGCACAGTTGTTCTCGTCGGGATCGGCCAACATTGGGGAGACTGCAATAGTTTGTTGCCGTGACCGAGCTTGGTCCGCACGACATTGGGCACAGAATCTGTGGTGAGGTGTCCAGCAATGCAAGTCATTCGACCGAGGGCTTGTGGGTATTGACCCCTAGATACCCACGTGTGGGTCGGGCTTTTCTACTGGAGGGGCTCTTTGTAGCCGTATTATTAATTCCCACGAGATAACCACGAGATACAGAAGAGACACCCACAGAATCCCTTTTTTGGGCACAATCAATGTGGTGCCAATCTGGCAACAAAATGTCCTTGACCCGGCTCACGACATAGCTGTGCGCGAAATCTGATATTTGATCCCCCAGGACGAAGCTTCCTGTGCTCCGATACAGCGCTTCTCGCTCTACTTCTTTGATGAGCAAACTCGCAACGCTTCATGCGAGGTGTCTGCCAGCTGTTGCTCACTGTCAGCCATGTCCAGTCGGGTAATGCAGCTCTCTTCTGGGGGGGGTGCCACTGCTTGGCGCCGGGCGGTCGGGCGTCGGCGGGCTTCTACCCGCCCCGGGTCTGGCGGCCAGGGGCGGGATGGCGGATGAGGCGGCACCGCGCGTCGCCCGCGTTGGCGACGGCTGTGGCCGGCGGCGGTGGGTGCCGCCTTGCGTGGGGGGCGCCCTTAGACGCCGGTGCCGGCCGCCTCCTCCATCGCGGCGCCGAGCCGAACGTCCGCCCTCTCGCGCTCCTGGTGCTAACGCACCCGGGCGCTCGTGGGCTGCCGGCGGGCTGTAGCCTGTCGCAAGACAACGTCCCCATGGGGTCCTCGCGGGCCAGTGGGTCGCTGATTGGTTTCACTCGTGGCACCGGCGGTCTCGCGGCCGCGACGGTAGACGAGTTGCGTAAGGAGTTGGCACGGCGGGCGCACGAGGCGGCCCCGCGGGACGAGGTGGAGGAGGACGAGGACCCGCCCGACTCGTCGGACGGCTCGGACTCGGGCCCTACCCCTCTCGCTGCCGGGGGCTCGCTAGCCCGCCGTGTGCGGTGGGCGGACGGGGACGCGCCGGAGCGTACGGCTTCGGCGACGGCTACTGCCCCCCCACGGCCCCGCGCGGGGGGCCCCGCCGCGACTCGGACGCCCCAAAACACGCCTGCGGGGCGCAAGCGGGCGGCAGCCGGCGCGGCCGCGGGTGCGGCGGACGGGGGCGGCGGTGCTACCGACCCCCCGCCTCCTCCCCCGTCCCACGGCACCAACCCCCCCCCGGGCGACGATCCGCCCCCTGGCGGCGGCGGTGGCGGCGGCGACGGCCCGCCCGCTGGCTCCCTGCCTGACGATGGGGCTGGGGCCGGCGGGGCGGGCGGCGGCGGCGATGATGCAGTCCCGCCGGTGCCCCCCC
>Ga0209186_1001387_pt1 | contig 18039 bp, 31 predicted proteins | sample SidtaG_FD_187426 | JGI IMG/M metagenome (GOLD analysis project Ga0209186, IMG submission 187426) | Marine algal microbial communities from Sidmouth, United Kingdom - Sidmouth_Male2 metaG (SPAdes) (version 2) | ecosystem: Host-associated > Algae > Red algae > Unclassified | place: Sidmouth...
CGTCCGCCACCACCAAACAGCCCGCCCGCCCACCGCCAACAACCGCCCGTCCGCCGCCACCGAGCCGCACGTCCACCGGCGATGATCGACCCGCCCGCCGCCGACACGTCGCCCGCCCAACGCCACCAATCCGCCGGCCAGCTGCCAACAGCCGCCCGCCCGCCACCAACGATCCGCACGTCCACCAGCGATGATCCGCCCGCCCGACGCCACCAAACCGCCCACCTAACGCCAACCGCCCACCCAACGCCAACCGACCACGCTTCCCCGCCGGCCAACGGCCCGCCCGCCGCCAATAAGTTGCCCGCCGACCGCGAAATGACGACCTGTCCGCCGCCGGCAATCCGCCCGCCCAGGGCCAACCCAGCGTCGCCCCTCTCCAACCTACCACGTGCCCCCGAAGACCAAGCGCCCGCCGCCAGAGATCCACAAGCCCGCCGCGACGAACCCGCTCGCTCGCTTCCACTCGACCACCGCCCGCCGCCACACGACCACCGCACGCCGCCAACCAACCACCACTTGACCCGCACCTACCCGACACTTTCCCCCTGCCTTCCCGATGTCCTGTTGCCGTCTGACAGCCGTCCACCCGCCCGCTGTTTCTCCGCCACTTACCTGCCCCCGCATGTGCGCACAGTGTGTACACCAGCAAAAGAGAAACAAGTAGCAGAAGCCCAGTACGTCGAACACTGCAAGCACAGCATACAATCGCCAGAGTACAAGCGAGACGAAACAACACTACAGGCAACAAGCAAGCGAACATACTAACACACACGCACGACTGAAGGCTCTCAGGAGGAGCACCATCACTGACAATGAGATCCAGGTCCAAGTTGTTCGCGGACGACCTCCCCATCATCTCCGCTTCGGAGTCCACGCGACTGCAACTCCACTTTGGCCGCAACTTGGGTCGCATGACTGACCTCTCCTCCGAGGTCGTCGGAGAAAGCGGATGGCGCGCTCGGGAAACCCCGAATAGATCATGGATGGCTGCGTCCGTGCCTCTCGGCGCGTCGTCGCCACCACCCCGGTCGCTCCTCACATTCGCGCGCGGACGGGCCCCACCACTGGTACCCGCACCACCTTTACCACCACCACCCCCGTCGCCCCCCAAAATTTGCACCCCCAGCACCACCGCCGCCGATACCTGCGCCACCATCGCCACCTCCAACCCCTGCGCCGCCGCCCCCCGCGTCTCAGCCCCCATCGTGGCCGCCACAATCAGCACCTCGGCCTTCCGGAGGGTCAGTGTCGTCGTCCTCGTCAATGACGGAGACATCATCCTGTCGCTCGGCGACCCATTCGCGCACGAGCTGCTTGAGCTGCGCGATCTTTGCAGGCGTGACGACGTCGAAACTCTCCCCCCTCTTGTCGACGACTATTTGCAAGTCTATGGAGGCTTTGGGCGCGCCTGGGTCGTTGGTGATGGCGGCCCGCATCCGTCTCCCCTGTTCGTGGAGATGAGAGCGCCCCAGCCGTCAGTGTTGCTGTCGACGTTCGCGTGCAGGTACTTCAGCTCTTTAGCCGAGACAACCCTTCCCATCTTCACGACGCCGCCGTGCAGGCCCGAGGCACTCGGTTTATTACTTACCACGGGGACCGAGTCCTTGACGCAGACCTGCTAGAGCGAGAGACAGATCTGTGTTGGGTGGCGCCGATACAGTGACATGTCACAGCTCAGAGCATAAGAAAACCAGTACGTGCCAAAAGGTCATAGCAAAAGCAGGCAGCACACCGTCAGTACATGCGCTCAACGCACACACCACTCACACTATGCGTCCAACACGCGCACCACTCACAGCAGTACTCAAGGTGCGTGTCAGATTGCACCCAAGCAATCCGCACCTTGCTCAAAACAAAGACCAGGTTCACCTTGACTTTGGCAATGCCATTATCCCCGCCCAGGAACGCACACTCCTCCAAGTTGCCACCACAGTACAGAATGGTTGCTAACGTCGAGAGTACCGTCCCCCGCCGACCAGCGACAGTCTCCAGGAAGCCTTTCCCGCCGAGAAATGCAGCCGCTGCCGGCTTCGATCGACCGTCAAAGGAAGCGCCATCTTCCCAAGTCCGCTGGATGAACCTGTTCAGGCTGCAGTGAATGCTGATGCGTGTTTTTACCAACCACAGACGCAGTGCCACCGGTGCAGGCTCCTGGAAATTCCGTGCCGATGCCTACGTCTTTTTCCGACCGCTCGCGCTCGGGAATGCCGGCCGATGCAGGCTCCTCAGCATATCCTTCGCCGCCGCTTCACCGACGCCATGCAAGTCCAATACCACCTCCCTGAGCATAGCATCCAGCGTGTCAGACGAATGAGAACCGTTATCAGCCGACTTGTGTTTGACGGGCGCTTGTAGTGCACGCCTTGTCAGTAAGCGCCGAAGACCAAGAATGCGCGGCTGCCCCGTCGTCGAAACGGGGGCGACCTTCTTGCGTCTCACAAACGGTCATCAAAATGGCATCGAGAAGCGCTTGAGGTCGCCAGAGACACCCGCGCCAACGTCCTTGCCCACACCGTCGCCGTCACCGTCCCCGCCAGGAGCCGAGGCGGCACCAACGGCACCACTGGCGCCAAGGAAACCAGTAGAGCCAAGGTCGACACCCGCTCTAGCGTTCAAACCCGCGCCAGCGTCGACAATGGGTCCAGCGTCGACACCCGCGCCGACCGCGGCGCCGCCGTCGTCGTCACTCCTAGCGCCGTCTCTACCGAGGTCCGGGCGGCTGGCGTCCTTGCCAACGGCACTGTCAACGCCGATGTCCGCGGGGCCACTAAAATTCAACGGTACCACCCACGCCACCGTACTCCTCCCCCATGTCGCAAGCCGCTTGGCGCGGTCGCTTCGAAGAGGGCGAAGTTGCAAGCGTCACGCCATCGTCGCTGACGGGTGACTCCGAAGAAGAGGTCGTGCGTGACGCCGCCATTGCCGTGACGCAGGAGTTGTTTATAGATGTGTACGCATACGGAGTGGCGTTCCTGCCAGTCGGGTTCCAGGCGGGAGGAGCAACAGGAACAGCAGTACCGTCACGCGTCCAGGGGGGTGTACCGACGACGGCTCTTCCGCCAACGCTCGTGCCCTCGTGCGCTTTCGCGACGGGGTTGACGGTGACTTGCGTAGAGGGGCGGGGTTACTGTCAATGCGCTACAGACGGCTTCTTGGCTTTCTGAATTTCCAGCTGAAGTCCAGACTCGCTTGACTGTATTGCAAGACAGAAAGGCAGAGGGAAGCACAAGCGTCCAAGACTCTCCCAGTTAGTACTTGCACATGATATACGGACTACCACAGCTTCCAGTACAGTTGCAGCAGTACGTAAAAGACAACGAAATATCGATAGTATTACAAAGGGTTTGGAGCAAACAGCACGAACGTGCAGTTGGTGAGAGGCGTTGGCGTTGGCCTTGTCGTTGCGACTTGCTGCCCGCTTCTCACTTGCACTCCTACCACCAGAGGGAACAGTCGGCGTCCCCATTCGACTTGAATGGCGCGTACTGGTGAAAGAACAGCGAGGAGACGGCGTCGCCGGATCGACTGGGTTGGCCTTTTCAGCTTTCAGGGCCGCGACCACATCCATCGCGTCACCGGCGTCCTCTTCGCCGTGCGCGTCGCGCGCCGCCCAGGCGTCGATAGAGACACCGGCATCATTACTGGCGGCTTTGGCTACGCTTGAGCCCGTACTAGCCTCCGAAGCCGGCCCGTCGACCGCGCCCACCGTACTGGCGGCGACCACCATATTGTCCGCAACGCACACAGTGCTAGTGGTGGTCACCGTCTTGGTGGAGGCGCCCGTGCTGACGGCGGCCCCCGCACCGAGGGCAGCGACAGTACCAGCAGCAGCTACCATACTGGGAGCGGCCGTGTTTGTGGAGGAAAGGATAGTACAGACGGCGACCACCGTGTTGACGGCGGCGGCAAACGTGCTGGCAGGGGCGAACGCGCTGGCGAAGGCGACTCTGGAGGGGGAGGGAGCGTCCGTACTGGCCGCTGGGGAGCCAGTTATGGCGATGGCAACCTCGTTTGTAGCGGGAGCATCCGCGCTGACGCCGCTCTCCGTGCTGGCTGCGGGCGTGTCCTTGTTGGCGGTGGCGACTGCAATCGCGGCGGTGCCCTGGGGGGGAGCGGGAGCACTTGTGCTGACGCGGCCGGTCGTGTTGGCCGCGGCCACTCTGTTGACAGAGGGGGTGTCCGTGCAGGCGACAGCGACCTTGGGGACGGCTTGGGAAACCGGGCTGGCGGGGGCCAGCCGGTGGATGGGGGTGTCCGTGTCGGGGGCAAGAGCCACAGTACTGGCTGTGGAGACCTTGGGGGCCGCGGTGGCCACCAGTTGTGCTGCAACGCGTGCGTTGGTAGCACCAATAAAGGGATCAGCGGACCCCACGTTGGTGTTGCCGCTCGCCCTCGCGGCGGCGATCATTTTGACGGCCGCAACCAGCCTTGTGGAGGCTGCCGCGATGGTGTCGAGCGACGAGGTGGGATCCTGGGCCCCGTCCAACCGCGGCACTGGCGTAGTGTCGGACAAGGGAAGCGGCGTCCCCAAAGGAGGAATCGGCGACAGCGAAGGCGGGGTTGGTGGCCGTACGAGGCCGTTGAAGAGCATGGCGGCCGACGGGGCGGACCGCGCTAGGGCGGGCCCGCCAGCAGGGTCGACATGGTGGGCGTCGACACGTCCGACAGGGCCAACGCGGCCTAAGTGAAGGCCTTCTCCGTCACCGGATCCGGAAACGCAGCCGGTGGCTCTCGGGCCACCAACAGGGGGTATTAGTGCCGGGATGTCGGTCACACCGTCCATGTGTGTCTCGTTCGCGGCGGCGAGCGCGTTGCTAGCGGCCTCAAGAAGGCGATCAACGTAGCCCAGAAGATTCATACCTCCTGAGGGCGGAGAACGTGGATGGGGGGTGGGTGGATGGATTTGAGGGGAGAGGCGGTGGACGAAAAAGGGGGTGTCGGCACAAGTGGTGAGGCCAGGCAGCGGAGGACAGTGGGGTACCAGGCGCGAGCGATGCGGGAGAGCGGGAGCAGTGCACGAGTCATCAGTCCTCGGTCCCTGACGGTGACACCCGGCATGTGATATCAAGCGCGCAACGTTGAGTCGTGTCGGACTCGCGGGCCCGCTGCGACGAGAACGCACAGCGGGCTGGAACACCACACGGGGAGGGGGTCTCCGCGTTGACGGCTGTGACGGTGTCGGTTCATGGGCGCGGTTGAGTATGGGTCGCGGGTACGGGCGAGCTCATTGAGTGCCGTCGCTGTACCAATCAGCATTCGAGACTAAGACAGCTCGACCAGCACTGACAAATGCTGATCGATTGTATTCTGGTGGAGTAATGCTGGACAGGTGTCCTACGGACAACTGACAGCGGACAAGCCTGAAAGGGTCAAAAAGAGAAGGCTCCCGCGACGTGCTCGACAGCACTCAGCCTGAGCAGGGGTACAGAGGAGTGTGGGACGCGTTGTTGTAAGCACTGCGCTGCATGCATTTACTCTTTTGAAGACAGGGACTACCTCAAATGTTAGTGGTACTACTTTTTGTCTTGAATCTACTGTACTGGCCCGTAAACTGGATGGATCAACACTGTCGCGAGTACACACCTGTCCAATGTAAACACCTGTCGCGAGTACACCCCCGTCGCGAGTACGCACCTGTCGCGAGTACACACACGTCGTGAGTCCGCCCCCGTCATGAATACGCACCTGTCGGAAGCGCTGCTGGGTGCACTTCCCCGTCCCACCGTCCCTTGGCCTGGGCTTCTGTCCGGAACTGTCGTGTGAGGGCCTATCACGCTCCACTGCGGTTATGTTTCCCTTCCTAGTTGCAGGTTGTGGTCGCAGGCTGCGCTCCTCTGCTGATGAGTCGCGAATTTTCACCGCGTCACACTGCCGTGACGTACCCCTCGTCAATCCTACTGACGTATTGTCGTTCCGCCAAAAAGTGGAGAGTCCAGGCCTGTCAAAGAGGCGCTTTTGTGCGTTTGATTGGCCCAAACGTCGATCCGCCTGTCTGCGACTGTCCAGCTTTTGGCGCAACGACCATACCTGTCAAGTTAGGATGCATCGAGACCGAGAACGACCGACCTGTAATACATGGCCCGGACGATAGCGATCTAACGTTGGGCGATTAGGAGGCTCCTACGTCTCACCTTACTGGTTCTCCCAGCGGGCATATCGGGGCAGTCGGGGCAGTTGAAGCACTCCCATAGGATGTCTATCTCGAGTTTTCCAGAACGCATACGCGTGCGCACCGCCGTGGGCATGCGCGTCGAGCGCAACCATCTACACAGGCGAGGCGCTCGCGTCAAGCTGATGGCAGGCAGCGGTGGCAGGGACGGCGGCGCGATCATCGCGCTCGAAACCGTGCTACTGGAGGTGGCTGTCCTGGACGCAAAGATGGATGTACCGTGGAAGCCTCTGACAACTATTCCAGTCCACCAGCGTCGGGAGCCACGGCTTCGAGTGAAGACACTTTCCCGGGAGGTAGGGAGCGATTTTCAGCGAGGGATATTGGCTCGGACAGAGATGACGGTGACCTGACCGTCGCTTGTGTGACGACGTGTTTTCGCGCTACGAGCGCTGTGCTGATGCATACCAATCTACATTGGCCTTTCCCATGCTGTGGGGGGATCGTGCTGAGCCGTGGAATCGAGATTGTCTACGGCACGTCTTAATTCATGCCCGTACTGTCTGCAGCGGTGGGGTGATGTCGCAGCGCGAGCTCAAGGTTCTGTGCAACTTCACACGGAATGTCGAAGCGGCCATGGATGCTTCCAGAAGACGTTTCACCGATGCGTTAGAGACGGTGTGGCGCTTCATTTCCGCTGTCCGCCGTTACAAGCGGACCCTCAGTGTGCCGCTCAATTGGAGGAAGGTCATCATCAGAACTGACGGGCGACAGTACTGTCTTCTTCATGGTCGTGCTACAAGCCGCTCAAGACGAGGGGATGCGCGCCAAGCCCGAGGACCTGTACTGTGGCGCCTCGTGTTCTACTGACCATGATTCTGGGTCGATGGACACCAGGACAGACCTCAGCATGACGACACCTGATACCGTACTGTGCAACGCATGGGACGAAAAAGTGTACAAGCAGCAAAAGGAGCACCTCGAAAGTACCTTGCATCCTGGGACGCGTGTGCCGGGGTTCTTCCTCTAATCCAACTCGACTGTTCTGAGCTGCAGCGGTGCCGTGTCGGCGTACCCTCTGCGGATGAGGGTCATCAACATCAACACTGACTAGGTGCGGTGGGTCACCCTGGCGTATATCCCGCAGGTGCAAGAAAAGTTTCTCGAGACTATGAGGGGGCAGGAGGTAGGCGCCGAGCTGCTGCAGCGCATCCTACACATTGTGTTCCGGACAAGCCTGCTGGAAAGTCACGACGGGACGTGGCTCAATCTTCCAGGAGGTGGCTGTGTGCGTGTCTCTCCCAGTGCACTTCTTTACGTATGCGATCAGGCCTAGAAGCGCGCCGTTATGTGTCTGAAGGGGTCCGGCTGTCTCTTCCCTTGTTTGGCGTGTAATGTCGGTCGGGACTGCTCCTCTACGGAGGCGGGCAGAAACGCTCCAGCAAGAGACATGCACGAGACTGTGCGTGCACAACTGCGCAATGTGTTGATGAGAAACTTCAGCGGTACTGGCGCGATACGTACTGAGGCGGAGATGGCGCCCAGCGTGAATAGCATGGTTCCTGATCTGGCTGCGTAGGCAGGGCTTGGTTACGGCCCACAATTGCTGTATCGCTTGCCAGGGTTTGACCGCCTCCATGTATGTTTCTCATTCCATATGAGCGTCTTATTCTTCTTTTCGTCCTGATTGGTGGATGTTACGGCCTATGAATGTATACTGTGGACGCCAGGAATCTTGTGTTGGTGCCGGGAGTCACGTCACTAACGACACGTTGCGTAGGTATACCCGCCCGTTCTTGTACTGTGCTGTTGTCTGCATGTGATCAGGTTATGGACGTTAGTATCAACCGCAAGGTCGCAAAAGCGGTGCCCGAGCACCTTCGGAAGATTGCTCTCCCGGGTGGCCCTGTACGGCTTGACACTTCCACGAATACCGGGCGCGCAGTCAACATGCGTTTCAAGTATGCCTCACGGCGTGTACGCGTGCCACACATACACCCTGGTTATGCTAGATAGCAGATAATGAAGAAGTGTGCTGCGTGACGAGCAGGGGACGACCAGTGACAGTGACACGCGGTTGAGAAGCACATTGACCAATACTGACACGGAGCTTGCTACTCGTACTTTTGCCCGTTACGCTAGAGTTGTGTATTGCCTCGTTTATGTACTGGCCTCGTATTTGTATGTCTTATAGGTGAGTATTTTGTGCCAAAGGTTATGAAGCAGGAAACACTGACGGGTAGCGAGCACCGGCGAGCTCTTCCGTTCACGCCCTTCGCCGTCGTCGCTGCAATCTGCTCCGTGCAGGAAGAGACGGGCCCCCGAATCTTGAAGAGGGCTGTTCGTGAGTTGGTGGCCATGATGAACGAGATCTTTGCTGAGCGGTGTACTGGAGGTGGGATCACTGGCGCACGAGTGGCGGAAGTTGCTAAAAGAGCACAGACAAGGGTCTGGGACTACTACCAGCCTATACTCGGTCCGTCTCATTCTACAAAGCTGCACCGCCTTGCTGTGCATCTACTGGACGAGTTCCGTCTGCGGGGCAATTTGTTCGACGGCAACTCAGGCTACAACGAGGAGCTGCACAAGGCAGTGAAAGCGGCGTAAAAGGCCACCGACAGACGGCAAGACCAGTTCATTTAGAGGCTCCTGGTGAACCAGCAGGTGGCTGCTTTTTTGTTGGAGGAAGAGGAGCTCCCAGTCGCAGCGGACTCGAATGAAACGCCGGCAAACGCGGGGTGCCGCAGACGACCTCTTCGTCTCTCTCGGCGCTGTACTTTTGCGCAGCTAGCGCGGAAGTGCAAATTGCCCGGGCTCTGTACTGTGTTGGAGGTGGAAGACGGTGTGATTTTGTTCTTTTGCGACTCCCTTCACTACGGGATTCCATCCGCACCTCGGATTGGTCGGGTGGCCAACACCATTCGGGGGGCAGAGAGCTTCTATGAGGCTGCTTGGTAAGACTAGCTGCACTACCGCGGAACACATGGCACGGAGTACTACGGGAAAGCTGCCCTCGTTGCACAGTCCCGGGCTGGGAGACAGAAGCGGCTGGTCCTTCGGCGCGCAGAGAAGGCGCCATATCGTGAGGATTGTGTGCTGATGGACTAAGGGTGCCAGTGATTGCGGTGGGCAATACCGTCCAGAGGGAATGCGCCTCGTCTAGACGTCGTGGACGTGAACGACATTGTGGACTGAGATGCAGTGGAGCACGACTGGGAGGACCATCGAGAGCGACATGGACTGCTAGTCATGCATAAACAGGTATCATCCACCGTTGCAGAGCTACGCGCCGCCAGTTTCTTTGTAACCGCTTTTGCGGTCAGTGATGTGGCAGCGGGGACGAAAGAAGACTGAGCGGGGCGGGAGGAAGTGAGCAGGGGGGGGTGTACTGGGGTGAGGGTCTGGCAGGAGGTGCATTTGAGTATTTGCAGTCGTGCCTCTTTGACTTTTTGTCAGAGCGTGTCTCGGGTGTCTCGGCTGCGAGAATGGTCAGGAGAAAGGAAGCGCTTGGGAGCCGGCCGGACTGTGAGGGGCGGGGATGGAGGCATGGACATGTGCCAGGCCAGGGCCTGTCTCTGTAAACCGCGCGCCTCTGCAGAGTGCCTGCGCAAGACACGAGCGCAGCTGTGAGAAGTTCCAGTCCCGCTGTCTTAGAGCACCTTCAGCCACGGGGTCGTAGCAGAGAATGTGACGTGTGACACCCAGAGCAATAGATCATACGTGCCGAACGCTCGTGACTGCTGGCAATTCAGGGACGCCCTACACAGATCGATGCGTGACAACCCGTCCTGCCCGGCCCTTGCACGCTCCGAAACGACGACGACACACTCGATTTCCTTGTGTGTGCCTCACTTGTAGCCTGCTTCAGTAGGGGCTTCCAGCCCAAGAATCGGGCCCGATTTACCTGGTAGACCCCACCGGAGACAGCGCGTGGGACTTGTAGCCCATGCTCTCGACCCCCCCCCCGCTATATGGCGTGCGTTCGCCCCCCCTCCGTGGGCCTCAGCTCCAGTTCACCTCCGAATTTGTGCCAGTAAGGAAATCGGGCCTGTAGTACATGAGAATTGTGACAACACGCCCAGCCAACCCCACGCAGTTGGAGAGAAGGCGAGCCAGACCGTGTCGTCGGGTATTCCTGTCGGGGAACAGCGGCCCCGGAAGGAAAAACCGAAGAGCACACACGCACGGCGTCGACCGGGGGAAGGCGCCCCGAGCGACAAGCACGAGTTGTGTGACCGGAAGTTTATTTGCCGGCGTCGAAGGCGTTGAGGCGACACTCACGCCTCGCCCTCGTATCCTCTCCACACCATGTCAGTCCCCCTTCAACCTCAGGAAAAACACCCTCAGGGAAGTTTCAGAAACCCTCCCCTCAGGGCCCATGGGGCCAGTCTCAGTGGAGGATGGTCGAAGCTTTGGACACCGCCTTCAGTTGGGGCGGGAAAAGGGTGCTACGTGACACCCTCCCGGCGCCCCGGTTTCGGGCGCGTCGTGTAATGCTGGTCACTATCCCCAGTCGGGTTTCCACAAAATTCGGCCCTTAACTGGGGGCCCGCCCTCCGAATTACAAGACCAAGAGAAGTCTCGAGATCGCGGTTGTGGTTGGTGAGCCACAGGGTTATCACGAGTGGATCTCCACCGGAACGACTGGAAATATGCGTTAGTAGGACATATTTCTCTCGCGAGGGCCCGGGGCCATTTCGGCATGACCGGATCCGACCGTCTGAGATTGCAAATCCACGTGTCCCCTCGTGACTGGGACGGATCTGCTTCCCCGAGTTTGGGGGCCAGGTGTCCGGCCGTCACAGTTCGGCCTGCTAAAGGGGTCGCCGTCCCGGTGACCGAGGGCTCGGGGGGCCGGCCCAAGGGTCACGGGCGGGTCTGGACGACTAACAGGGAACTCCATCCTTATGGGGCCTGGGTGCTGCTCCGGCCAGAGCCAGTGGCGGCCGCCCCGGGTCGTGGGGGGTCCGACGGGGCTAAGGGGGCATGCACCGCCTCCGCGTGGAGGACACGTGGGCGTGTCAGGGGGGCTGTGTGGCTGGGGTGGGCCACACAATCCTTGGGGAGGGACGCTGGGTAGGGCGCCCTTCCGTGTCGGGCGTCGCGCGCGCCCCGCTTGCGGGGAAAACCAGGGGGGGGTGCGCAGCGCCGCCGCCGGACGCGATTGGGCGCCCCTGCCCGTATACAGGGGCCCTCCAAGCGAGGTGGCTGGGGGCGACGGAAGGCGGGATGGGGCGGGCACTTACTACCGGCCGCCACGATACCCCCCCCCGAGGCTCTGCTATCGTGCCCCCTCCCCCCTTTCCATAGCCTGCCTCGCGTCAAGAATCTGATGCGGCGACCATGTCATCCTCGTGGTCGACGGGGGCTACGCCGCCGGAGGAGACGGCGGCGCCAAGTGCGGGGCGCGTCGCGTCGGCGTCGGGCGGGACGCCGGCCAGGTCGGATCGCCGCCCCGCGGCGGCGGGGGTCCGCACCGGCGGCGGGACGCCGACGACGGGCGCGGTCAAGTCGGGAAGCCCCGCGGCGGCGACCGTTCGGACCAGCGGGGCGCCCGCCAGTACGAGCGCCGCCAAGTAGAGGGGCTCCACGGCGGCCACTCCCCGGGCGGGCGGGGCGGCCGCGTTGGCTCCTACTACGCCGACGGGCGCCACCAAGTCAAGTGGCGCGGCTTCGGCGGAAATGCGGTCCGTCGGTCGCGCCTGGCTGGCGGCGTGACCCCGAGCCGGGAGTCCTCGGCGGCGGGGAGTCAGGCAAAGCAGCCGCCGCCGGACCCGGGGCGTTCAAAGTCAACGACGGGGTCGGTGACGGCGTCCCGCGCGTCAAGTGCGGCGGAGCGTTCGGCCGACGAGGTCGCGGCGGCCCCCGCAACGGTGGCCGCCCAGGTGCCGTTGCCGCCCAGCCGGCCGGGGACTCCACCGGAGGCGGCGGGGGCGGCAGCGGCGACAACGGCCGACGGGGGGGAGGACATTATGAAGCAGGACTCCCCCCCCCCAGTTCCGCCACGGGTGCGCCCCCCGGCCGTGGAGGAGGCCGGTCCCGCGGGGGCGGAGTCTGGGGCGCTTGCCCAGTGGACGCCCCCCCACGCCCCAGTTCAGTTGCAGGAGTGGCACCTGCGGGCCCTGTACGAGGCCATCCCGGTGCCGAAGCAGGGCCCGGCGTGGCAGTGGTGGTTGACGCGTCTCTCCGTGCAGTACGAACTACCTGACGGGGTGATGACCGACCTCCCCGCCTTACTAGAGGCGGCGGACGCGCCGTTGTTGGAGCGCGTGGCGTCACGCTTGTCAAAGGTGATGGACGGGGCGACGGCCGACGACATACCGCCCGTCGTCGCGTGGGAGTGGGTGTGCTGCTCCCCCCCGTACTTGGGGGAGAGGGACCCCGACTTCCACGACCAGGACGCCCGCACGGAGCGCCACGTGCGGGAGGCGTCGGGTATACTGGTGATTGCCGCTCAAGTTGAGAGCACCCAGATTCACGTGTCGGCGCGGAGGGACTAGTACTTCCCGACACCGACGTGGTGGTCGGCTTTAGAGGTGCCCCACGGGTCTCCCTCGAGGGTGCCCCGCGTCGTGGCCTACTTCGGCACGGCGCTTCGTTGTGGGGAGTCCACCCCGGCGGCGGCCATCCTAGCTACCCAGTGGGTGCTGGAGGTGGCGGGGGTATGGTATGCCTCCGCCCGGAAAAAGGGGTACCTGTGACTTAACGAACACCCAGTCTCCAACTCGGAGAGCCTCGAGTCGGGCCTGTACGCGCTTGTCGAAGGCCTGTTTGTAACGGGCTTGGGCCCTTTCCATGGTATCCCGTACTAGGGGTATCAGGGCGTCGAGATGATGGAGGAAGTTCTTCTTTGCCCGCCCGGGGGTCACTGCTTTCACAGTTTCGGTGCCCGCTGAAAGTCGTTCGATCGCTACGTGTAAGGTGAAGCGCGAAAAAGCGCCGTAAACGACCGCACACTCGTGCTCGCTCGGTTCCTCTCACGCTACCCTACTCCCGCCCTAGTCACACGTCCTCAATCGCCCGTTAACGTACTCGGTATCAGTCGGTCGCGGGCAACGCGTTCTCGCGATGAAGATGTTCGCGAAGAAGACAGGTGTGAAGAAGATAAGGTCTACAACGATCGTTCTCATATTCTCGGGTTCAGTGGTGTCGATAGTCAATAGAGAGCGTCGGCAAGTCGGGCGTGGGTACGAAATGTGGGTAAAATGTGGGTCGCCGACCCACGTCGGATATACCCACATCTTACCCACATTCAGCGTCGGCAAGTGCCCAAATACCGGTCGAGACGATTTGAGCTCTCCACCTCTACCGCAACGGCACACAGCAGCGACCTCGGTGCGAGCAACAACTTCCAACTGACCTCCACCCCAAGCACCATCACCCCCCCCCCCTGGGGGGCCGCCCCGACCGACCATATGACACGACCGGCGGCGGTCGATGAAGATGGGATGCAGTGGGAAGAGTGAGAAATCTGGGTGGAGGGGCGCCCGCAGTTGAGGGCGGGTGGGGGGGGGGGTGACGGCAGCGGGGGGGCCATGAAGCCGGTTGGCAGCTGGTATGGCGCAAGATGATGCGCTTTCTCGATACAAACGGAACTGGAGACACAAGCGCCCGTTGTGGGCGCCCAACCCAGGCTGGGACGAGTGGTTGTGACACAACTAGCGCCACGTGTGTGGCCACAGCGGTCTTCACCGACCGGTATTTGGCGTCGGTCGGATGACCCAGATAGCCACAAATGGGTTCAACATGTCGGTAACAGCCGTTTCGTGTCACGAAACGTGTCTCCGACCCACGCCACCGACCCACCTTTGACTTGCCGACGCTCTCTAAGGGTTGACAATGGTGATCGATAGTAGTCGATAAGTTGATGAATTGATTGATTTCCCCTTTCTCCCCCCTTGGCTGATCGCGCGCATCGCTGATACACCTATAGGTGCCCCCCTCCGGTCTCTCACAGAGCCCTTGGCGTAGTCCCTCTTAGTTGCGGCACCAAATGACCCAAGAAGAGAAGTGCGCACAAACCCCCCTCCCACAGAGGACATATGGGGGGTGTGGCAAACCGTGCCTTGCCCTCCAGCACACCAAATGAGATTGGAGGCGCGGATAATGCTACTACTGGTTCCCGGCATGCTACGGCTCTTTCCTACCTTCCATCAGAATGCCATATTGGCACTTCTGGAAGGGTCCTCCTTACACTGGAAGCACATCCTGCCACGTGTCCTGCCACGTACCATCTGGCGGGTGGAAGCCTCTCAAGGATTCCCGGTGCAAGGCCATTGGACGGTTCTCGAGGATCCACGGACTTACGTTCGCCGCCTTGACAAATACATGGAGTAAGTACGAATCAGAAAGAGCGATCCCTCACACCACGGGAGTGAGCCGTCGTGGACTTACGAACGCGAATGGGACTTGTCCGGTACGACCATGAACTTGGGAGCCATATGCCGAAACCACTAGGCTTAAGTATCTGGACATCGTTATTGCGTGGTCTCTTACGTACTGTCTTTGTTGTTTAACACGTGTTTTATCAAACCGTTCGACCTGCCCATTAGTTTGGGGATGGTATTGCTAACCTCCAAAAAACGGCAGTTGCAGAGAAAAGGGAGGCCGAGCCGACGACAGGGCATAAAAACGAACTCGGATTGGCTCCGCGACCAGCCAAGATCAAACTATTGGCGAAGAGTAGCCGCCAGCAATCTTGCATGCCAATCACCGTGTCTGGCAGGAGTCACGCAGTGCCATTGCAACCCACAACGAGATATCCTGAGATTCTTGGGCCGCTTGCTTGGGCTTGAAGAAGGAATGGAGAGGGTTCTGGGCCAGACCTGTGATTTCTCGTGACATCAACAAATCTCTTCAGTTTTCTTGAGATCCTGATGTGCGTTTCCAGTGCGCAGAGCTGCATGGGGAGACACTGTATTGAACCCGGATGATTCCTAGCCTTTCCATTGGTCCACGTAAGCTATTGAATGATTGGAATCACTCTGCAACCGCCAATTTTTGGAGGTCAGCAATAAGGCGTGGCATAGTTGGTATCGATACCCAGTGCCTTGAGCACCTCCTGCCAGAGTACGGCGGCGAACTGGGGTCCGTTATCCGACAGAACTGCGTCCGGGATCCCATAACTTGCAACCCACGTGTCCAGGAAGGCACTGAGGACATCCAGAGCCGAGATGTCTTTCAGGGGGACGGCCCGCGTGACCGTACTGAACCGGTCACAAATGCTCAAATTCTTCGGGGGTCCGTGGTAATGGGCCAAGTAGGTCAATGGCCAAGGCATCTAAAGGTTCCGTGGCGGGCAATAATCGCATGGGTGTTGTACTCTGCGTCCCATGAGACGGTTCTTCGCACAGGTAGGGCACGCCACGACCCAACCGAGAACATCGGCGGCCAGTGAGGGCCAACAGTAATGGTCCCTCAGGGTTTGGTACATCCGGGAACCACCGGGATGTGCCGCCAAGGGGTACGAGTGCTCCGCCCGTAAAACGTCGTTGACTAGGGACCGGGGTATCAATAACTGCTGGGAGCCGGCCCGATGACCTTCGCGGCAGAGTAACCCATCTGCATTTTGGTGAAAGCGTGTGGGTTCGGAGGTATCAAGTAACTGTTTGACGTCCTGGAAGAACTCTTCGTCTGCCTGATTCTGGGCTAGCTCTCCCAGAGGAATGCGCGCGGTCTCGCTGTTCTTTGGGAGCCCGGGATCGAGTACCGCCCCCGACCGCGTGGTCACCCCAAATGTGGGGATCTCCTGGGAGATTGGTCTCCCGTCCAGCCCCTCAGTCGGGATGCGGGACAGCGCGTCGGCCACCGCGTGTTGGGGGCCGGGCTTGTACTCCACATCATATTCGAATTCCGAGAGGAGGATGCGCCAACGATTGAGTCGATTGTCGGTGCAGGCCGTCGTGGCTAGTATCCACTTCAGTGCCTTATGGTCACACCGGATGAGGAACGTGGTGCCTTCGATGTACGTTCGTAGTAAACGGACATCCCACACCACCCCCAGTCCCTCAATCTTGGTGACGTTGTAGTTCTTCTCCGCCGGGAGCAGTCACTTACTGAAGTAACCTACCGGCAGGTACTTGTCATCGGATTGGTGCTGTAGTAGGCAGCACCCCAGCTGATTGTAGCTAGCGTCTACATCGATGATGAAATTTTCCTCCTTGCGCGGTAATACAAGGATGGGCGGGTGGCATAGTTGTTCGCGGAGTTTGTCGGACGCAGCCTGCTTCTCCGGGGTCGGGGGACTCAACCGCTTCGGAAGCTTCAATCTGTTTAGTTCATTCGGCGGCTTCGCGGTCTTGGCGAAGTCTACCGTGAACCGGCGGTAGACATTGCACATGCCCAAGAAAATCCTCACTTGGGATTGGGTCTTGGGGAAGACGGCCTTTTTTTATGGCCTTAAGATTCTTCTCATGCACGCTCAGGCGCCCAGGTCGGACCAAGTGTCCGAGGTTCTCCACCTCGTTACTGAATAGGTGGAATTTCTGCGCCTTGAGAGTCACCCCGTGTTGACCCAAATGGGTGAGCACCATGTCCAAGTGGGACAGGTGTGACTCGGCGTCTGCGGAGAAGATCAAGAAATCCTCTAGGTATACGAGCACATTCTGCCACTTGAATCCGAACGGGATCATGTCAATAGCCCGCTGGAAAGTAACAGAGGCATTGCACAGGCCAAAGGACAGACGGGTACATTGGTACGTCCCACAGTCGCAGGTGAACGCCGTCTTGGGTTTATCCTCCCCGGCCATGGGGATGTGCCAGTACCCTGCGTTTCAGTTCAACGTGGAGAACAACTGGGCATCCCCTAGGGAGTCGAAACAGTCGTCCATCCGGGGTAGAGGATACGAGTCGCGTACTGTGCGCTCTTTCAACTGCAAATAGTCAATGCAGAACCGGGGACTCCCGTCGGGTTTAGGGATGAGGACCACCGGGCTAGCCCATTCACTCTGGCTGGGCTCGATGCTTTCGAGCTCGAGCATTCGGTCGACCTGGGCCTTGATGAGTTCCCTAGTTCGGGGGCCCATCCGATAGAGGTTGAGCCCGACGGGCCCAGAGCCCGGCTTCAACTCGATCCGGTGCTCGATGGCGTTGATGGAGCCCAAGTGCCCATTCCGCAGGGCCCGGTGCTTCTCTGGTGAGGAGAGCACTGCAGGCCGGAACCCGTCGGGCACGTTCGAAGTATGAACATGGGGCTCCTCCACGGGGTCAGTCGCGTCGGGAGCGGTGGCCGGACTGAGACTCAGTGCAGCCCATTCCTCTCGGGATATGGCCGCCACCGTGCCAGAGAAGGCCGACATATGCCCCAAGACCATACCTTCGGGAAGACGTTTACTCGTTTTCCCCGTGTGGGTCACTTCCACCCACCACGTTTGGTCTGCGGTGCAGTCCATGGTGCCGGTCGCCACACGCACTCAGTGGCGCTCATATACGTGGTGGCGCTGGGTAGTGACCCCATTCCCTTGGAAGGGCGTCTGCACTGGGACACACCCCCGTGACCGCCGGGGCAGGACCACCCCGCGGGCAGGGTGCACCTTGTCGTCCGCCTCACTAGCGGCACCAGCCCCGCCGGGACGGTCCGATTTGGCATACGACACCGTCTTACCCCGACGGAGGATGGGGACCTTACATCCATTCAGTACCTGGATGTAACCCTCTGTGTAGCGGTTTTCTCTCTTAAGTCCGGACAGGAAATCAACAACCCCTGGGGCCCAAAGGAGGGAGGCCCAGAAGGAACCGGCAAGGGAAAAGTGCAGTCCACGTCCGTCCCAAAGAGGGGGACAAAGGTATTACGGCAGAGACCTGAGGGAGCAAGAGACCCAAGGCACGGTTGGTTTTTCTTCTGGACACGAGGGGGAGGCCGAGACCTCCCCTTAAGAGCCCCCACGGCGGCCCCCTAGCGGGGCCACAGCGGGCCAACACACGCCAGC
>Ga0209186_1001388_pt1 | contig 18037 bp, 13 predicted proteins | sample SidtaG_FD_187426 | JGI IMG/M metagenome (GOLD analysis project Ga0209186, IMG submission 187426) | Marine algal microbial communities from Sidmouth, United Kingdom - Sidmouth_Male2 metaG (SPAdes) (version 2) | ecosystem: Host-associated > Algae > Red algae > Unclassified | place: Sidmouth...
GGCCAGACCGTTCCGCATCGCTCTCGTCACGTATCTCGATCTCGGACTCGAGTCGCTCGATTTCCTGCTCCAGTTGAGCGACGCGCGCTTCGCGCTCTCTCGTGACACTCTCGAGGGCCGACGTCGCCTGTGACAACTGAGTGCGCAAGCCGCTCGCACGCGCCTCGAGCGACTGGTTCTGCTGCGAGGTAAGCGACGATCGTGTCTGTTCGGTGTCGCGTGCCTGGGCAAGCATTGACAACTCGTTGTTCAGCCCATCGACTTCACCTTCCAACGCCGCTATCTCTGCGTTCAACGAGGCGATCTCTGCCTCGCTCTCGGCGCGTGCCGCCGCCAACGCTGCCTCACCGTCGGCTAGCTCGGTCTCGAGCTTCTGCAGCTTGATGCTCAGCGTGCCGGCCTTGCCATTCAATGCCGCGAGCCTCGCACCTTCACTGCGCTTCGCCGCTGTCAGCTCGGCGAGCTCGTTGCTCTGATGTTCAACCTGCTTGTCGAGCCGGGCAATCCGGCGCTGGCTCTCCTCGGTCACCGTGCCCAACTCGGCCTGTGTCTCGTCCAGCAGCACCTGCAGTTTCTCGGCACGGATCTTCATCGTGCCCGCCGATCCCCCGAGTGTCGCGATACGCGTTCGGTTGGCGGAGCCCTCGGCAGTCAGGGTGCCGACTTCAGTTCGAAGTCTCTCGGCCTGCTTGGCGAGCCGATCACGTTCCGCCGTCGTGGCGCCAAGCGTGTCCGATGTCTCTGCAAGCGTGCCCTCGGTGTCGGCGAGCGTCGCTTCGACCTCGGCAAGCGCCTGCTCGGTCTCGGCGAGCTTCGTCTGCGCGTCTGCAAGCCTCGTCTCGGTATCGCCCAGTGTCTGCAGTGCCGTCTCGAGCTCGCCCTGCGTGGCCACATACTTGCCGGTGGTGTCTTCATACTCGGACAGCAGGCGCGAGCGCTCGATCTCGACACTGTCGAGATCCTTCTCGACATTCGAACGGGCAATCCATGCCGCCATCAACGCCAGCAGAGCAAGTCCCGCGAGAATGAACTTGGTCTGATAGGACGTCTTGCTCGGGGCTCTCTCGAAGTCTCTGAACATGTACGCGCTTCCGGATGAAAGTGAGAACGGCAGTCAGGCCGTATCGCTATCGGCATCCTAGCGAAAAGGCATGAGCGCCACAATCGCGACGCGTTCGACAACGGCAGGCCGAGAGGGTCTGCCCAGGCGCTTGCGCGATATTGACGGGTTCAGAGCGTCGAACACGCGTTGCCGAACCGCCAGAGTTAACATGTGTCAACTCCGGACAGCAATGTATCGAAGGCCAGATCTGTCGGCGCAAGCGCCCTCGCCTCACTCGCTCGTCGCGAGAGGCTCCGCCGGCTGCACGCCGTGTGCCCGCTTCCAGTCGATTGCGTCGACGGCAGCAATGGCGGCAAGATTGACGATACCGCGCACCGTTGTCGATTCCGTCACCACGTGAGCGGGGCGCTTCAGGCCCATCAGCATCGGACCGACGGGCAGACCGTTTCCAAGCACCTTCAACATGTTGTAGGTGATGTTGGCGGCATCGAGGTTCGGCATGAGCATCAGGTTTGCGCTCCCCGTGAACGCAGCGTGCGGGAAGATCCGGTCACGCGTCTCTTGCGACAGTGCCGCATCGGCGTGCATCTCGCCTTCGACGGCAAGCTCGGGGCAGCGTTCGACCAGTAGCTCGCGAGCGCGGCGCATCTTGATGGCCGCTGCGTTGTTGCGACTGCCGAAATTCGAATGTGACAGCAAGGCCGCGTTTGGCACCATGCCGAAGCGTCGCACGATCGCGGCGGCCATCTCGCCAGTCTCGGCGACCTCTTCTGCGGTCGGTTCGACCGTCACGTGCGTATCGGTCAGGAAGACGGTCCCCGTGTCGAGGATCATCAATATGAGTGCCGAGATATCACTGACATCATCGCGAATACCGATGATCTCGCAGAGATGACGGATATGTCTCGCGTAGGCGCCTTGCGTGCCGCAGACGGCGGCGTCCGCGAGGCCCTCACGCACCAGCAGCGCAGCCAGCGCCGTGGGCCGCGTCAACACGACCCGTTCGGCGTACTCGGGCGAGACGCCTGAACGCTCCTGAATCCGGTGGTACAGGTCGGCGTGGCGATGTCGATCGGGATTGAGTGCTGGATCGAGCACATCGAAACCTTCCCCGGGCGTCAATCTCAGGCCAAGATCCTCAATGGTGGCGACGATCGTGCTTTCCCGGCCGATCAGCAACGGTCGACAGATGCCGTCGTCGATGAGCACCTGTGCCGCATTCAGTACACGCGGCGACTCGCCCTCGGCGAAGACGACGCGTTGCATTTCCGACTGGGCACGCTCGAAGACCGGTTTCATGACAAGGCCCGAACGAATGATGAAACTGCGCAGGCGCCGCCGATAGGCATCGAAATCGGTGATGGGACGTGTCGCCACACCCGAGTCCATCGCCGCATGCGCGACTCGCGGTGGAATTTCCGTCAACAGCCGTGGATCGAAGGGTTTTGGGATCAGGTACTCGCGGCCGAACCGGAAGGGCTTGCCGCCATAGGCTGCCGACACCACATCGCTGGCCTCTCGCGTCGCCAGATCGGCGATGGCTTCGACAGCAGCCGCCTTCATCGATTCATTGATCTCGGTGGCACCGACGTCGAGCGCACCGCGAAACAGGAACGGGAAACACAGCACGTTGTTGACTTGATTGGGGTGATCAGAGCGTCCGGTCGCGACAATCGCGTCATCGCGTACCGCATGCACAAGTTCCGGCTTTATTTCAGGGTCAGGGTTGGCAAGCGCGAGTATGAAAGGAGTCGCTGCCATGCGCACGACCTGCTCAGGCTTGAGTACGTTCGGCGCGGAGAGACCGAGAAACACATCGGCCCCGTCGATCACGTCGTCCAGAGAGCGCGCTGCCGTGTCGCGTGCATAGACCGATTTGTGCTCGTCCATGAGTTCCGTGCGCCCCGCGTAGACGACGCCGTGGATGTCGCAGACGGTGACGTTCTCCTTGCGGAGGCCCATGAACACCAGCAGATTCAGGCAGGCAAGTGCCGCGGCACCGGCTCCCGAACAGACAAGACGCACCTCTTCGATCGATTTGCCGGCAACGCGCAAGCCGTTGCGAATGGCCGCGGCGACGACGATGGCGGTACCGTGCTGGTCATCGTGGAAGACCGGGATGTTCATGCGTTCGCGCAGTCGCGCCTCGATCTCGAAACACTCGGGTGCCTTGATGTCCTCCAGATTGATACCGCCGAAGGTCGGCTCGAGCAATGCGACCGCATCGACGAATCGATCGACATCGGTGGTGTCGAGCTCGAGATCGAAGACATCGACGTTCGCGAACTTCTTGAACAGGACGGCCTTGCCTTCCATGACCGGTTTGGAGGCAAGCGCACCGATTGCGCCGAGTCCCAGCACGGCCGTTCCATTGGTAATGACCGCGACGAGGTTGCTGCGCGCAGTGAGCGTCGCGGCTTCGAGCGGATCAGCTTCGATCGCCTTGCAGGCGACGGCCACTCCCGGCGAATAGGCCAGCGCGAGATCGCGCTGATTGACCATGTTCTTGGTTGCCGAGATCTCGAGCTTGCCGGGAATCGGATAACGATGGTAGTCGAGTGCGGCCTTGGAGAAGGCATCCAGTCCCGGCTGGACTGAGTCGTCCGAATCCTGCGCGTCGCCCGGTGTCGTCTTCCGTTTCTCGTTTCGCACTTCGTCAGTCGGTTCGCTCATGGGCACAAACTTGTCAGCGACGCTGCAGGCGTCACGACGAGGATACTGTTTCCGAGAACGCCGCGTCACGATAGTCTGCCGCTCGCCCTGCACCCGAACGCCGACACGATCAGTCAGAAACCCATGACCCAGCCTCTCATTTCGGACGCACATGTCGACACCTTCGCTCGCGACGGCGTCGTTCGGGTGCGGGGCTTGTTTGCCGACCACGTGGCGACTCTTCCTGCCGGCGTCGACCGGAATCTGACGTCTCCCGGCCGCTATGCCGCCGAGAATCTGCTGGCGCACGAGGCGGGACGCTTCTTCGACGACTACTGCAACTGGTCTCGCATACCCGAGTTCGAGGAGGTCGTGCACAACTCGCCCGCCGCCACGGTAGCCGCCGATGACGCGGAGGTCGACAACTGACGAGCGCGTCGGCTCGCGGTGGTTTTTTGACATCCTTTTTGCACTGCAGTGCAACGCCGATTCGGTATTACAGCTGCGTCCCTTGTGAAGATTTGTGGCGATCCGGTGGCACTGCCAAGGCTCGATGCGGTTACCATCGGCGCACCGAATCCGACGTAAGGGACCCATGGCCACAAACCCGATTCCCGGCGCAGGCGCCGATGCCGACGAGCTTGAAACTCGCGAATGGCTCGACGCGCTGGATGCCGTCATCGAGCACGAAGGGCCGGAACGTGCCCACTACCTGCTCGAACGTCTGATCGACAAGGCTCGCCGCAGCGGCGCCAATCTCCCGTACGACTCGACGACAGCCTACGTCAACACGATTCCACCTCACCTCGAAGTAAAGAGTCCGGGCGATCACGAACTGGAGCACCGGGTACGTTCGATGATTCGCTGGAACGCGGCCGTCATGGTGCTGCGCGCGCAGCGCGACGGGTCCGGCGTCGGCGGCCATATCGCAAGCTTCGCTTCCGCCGCGACGCTCTACGATGTCGGCTTCAACCACTTCTTTCATGCGCCGACGCCCGAGCACGACGGCGATGTGGTGATGTTCCAGGGGCATTCCGCACCCGGCGTCTATGCCCGTTCGTACCTCGAAGGCAGGTTGACGACAGAGGATCTGGACAACTTCCGTCGCGAGGTCGACGGCAAGGGGCTGTCCTCCTATCCTCACCCTTGGCTCATGCCCGAGTTCTGGCAGTTTCCGACGGTCTCGATGGGTTATGCCTCGCTGACCTCGATCTACCAGGCGCGCTTCATGAAGTACCTGCACGACCGGGGTCTGGCGCGAACCGACAATCGCCAGATCTGGACCTTCCTCGGTGACGGCGAAATGGATGAACCGGAGTCGCTCGGGGCAATCTCGCTGGCCGGCCGCGAGAAATTGGACAACCTGAACTTCGTGATCAACTGCAACCTGCAGCGGCTCGACGGCCCGGTACGCGGTAACTCGAAGATCGTGCAGGAGCTCGAAGCCTTCTTCCGCGGCGCAGGCTGGAACGTCATCAAGGTACTGTGGGGGAGCTACTGGGACCCCTTGCTGGCGCGCGACTCGAGCGGTCGGCTCATGCAATTGATGATGGAGACGGTCGACGGCGAGTACCAGAACTTCAAGGCCCGTGGCGGCGCGTATACACGCGAGCACTTCTTCGGTAAATATCCGGAGACCAAAGCCCTCGTCGCGAATCTGACCGACGAGGACATCTGGCGTCTTAACCGCGGCGGTCATGATCCGCACAAGCTCTACGCGGCATACCACGCAGCCGTTGCGCACAAGGGACAGCCAACGGTCATTCTCGCCAAGACCGTGAAGGGATACGGCATGGGGGAGTCGGGCGAAGGCACCAACGCGACGCACCAGGCGAAGAAGATGGACATGGATTCGCTGATGAAGATGCGAACCCGTTTCGGTCTGCCGCTCAGCGACGAGCAGGTGGAAAATCTGGAGTACATCAAGCCAGGCCCTGAAAGTGCCGAGATGCAATACCTGCAAGAACGACGCAAGGCGCTCGGCGGCTACCTTCCGCAACGAAAGAAGTTCGCGTCCCCGCTCGAGATCCCCGGGCTCGACGCCTTCCAGCCGCTGCTTGACGGCTCGGGTGACCGCGAGATGTCATCGACAATGACCTTCGTGCGCATCCTGACGATCCTGACGCGCGACAAGAAGGTCGGCAAGAATGTCGTGCCGATCGTCCCGGACGAAGCACGCACCTTCGGCATGGAGGGCATGTTCCGTCAGCTCGGTATCTACTCCTCGGTCGGTCAGCTTTACGAGCCGCAGGATCGTGACCAGATCATGTACTACAAGGAAGACAAGTCGGGGCAGATCCTCGAGGAAGGCATCACCGAAGCAGGTGCCATGTCGAGCTGGATAGCCGCAGCCACCGCGTATAGCACGCACGGCGTGCAGATGATCCCGTTCTATATCTACTACTCCATGTTCGGCTTTCAACGGGTCGGCGATCTTGCCTGGCTCGCGGGCGACATGCGTGCCTGCGGCTTCCTGATCGGTGGAACCGCCGGCCGTACGACGCTGAACGGAGAGGGACTGCAGCACGAAGACGGTCACTCGCTGGTGCTGTCCAGCACGATTCCGAACTGTGTCAGCTACGACCCCTGTTTCGGCTACGAGATGGCCGTGATCATCCACGACGGCATGCGCCGAATGATCGAGAATCGAGAGAGTGTCTACTACTACCTCACGGCGATGAACGAAAACTACGTTCACCCGCCGATGCCCGCAGGCGTGGAGGAAGGCATCAAGCGCGGTATCTACCGGTTCCGCGAGGCAGGCATCGAGGGCAAGCACAAGGTTCGTCTGCTCGGCGGGGGCGTGATCCTGCACGAAGTACTCGCGGCGGCCGAGATGCTCGAGAAAGAATGGAACATCGGCGCCGAGGTCTACAGCATCACCAGCTTCAACGAGCTGGCGCGTGACGGACTCGACGCCGAGCGCTGGAACATGCTGCACCCGAATGATGAACCGCAAGTGCCGTACATCGCCCGGATCCTGCCACAAGGTGAAGGCCCCATCGTCAGCTCGACCGATTACATGAAGGCCTATTCGGACCAGGTACGCGAATACGTCAGCGACACCTTCGTCGCGCTCGGCACCGATGGTTTCGGCCGCTCGGACACGCGCGAGAAATTGCGTGAATTCTTCGAGGTGAACCGCAACTATGTCACCGTTGCCGCGCTGTACGCACTCCAGAACGACGGCGAGATCGATGCCGTAACCGTCGCCAAAGCGGTACAGCAATACGGCATTGATCCCGACAAGCCGAATCCGGCAACGGTCTGAGGAGGCGCTGACATGAGCAACATCGTAGAAATGCGCATCCCTGACATCGGGGATTCGGAGGATGTCGAGATCATCGAGATCCTGGTCGGGGTCGGCGATACGGTCGAGGTCGAGCAATCGCTGCTGACGCTCGAAAGCGACAAGGCCAGCATGGAGGTGCCTGCGAGCGCCGCCGGCAAGATCGCCTCGCTCAGTGTAGCGGTCGGCGACACCGCCAATTCGGGCGACGTGATCGGCACGATGGAGGTAGGCGACGGTGCGAATTCGGTTGCGACCGGAGCGTCGGCCGATGCCGGAAGAGAAGCCGCACCCGCAGGGGCTGCGAACCCCTCGCCGGCGGCCGATGTCGGCGTGGCGGCAGGAGCATCGGGCGGAACGGGCGGATCGGCGCAAGCCGCGGGCACGTCGATCAATGTGGCGGTGCCCGACATCGGCGACTCGTCCGCCGTGGAAGTCATCGAAGTACTGGTGCAAGTGGGCGACACGGTGGCAGTCGAGCAATCACTTGTCACGCTCGAAAGTGACAAGGCCAGCATGGAAGTCCCCTCACCCGCCGCCGGCAAGGTCGTGCAGATCGACGTGAAAGTCGGTGACGCGGTCGATGAAGGTAGCCCACTGCTCGTGCTCGAAGGCGACGCTGCAGGCACGGGTGCACCCGTCGGCAACGCGGCCGCTAGCCCGGCCGACCACGCAAATGGTCCGGAATCGACAGCCTCGGCGGCCCCGGCCGCAGGCTCGACGTCGAATCCAACGACGCCGAGCGCCGCGGCGAGCGAGTCGTCGCCACCCGTCTCGCGTGGACGCAGCACGTCGCCCACCGCCCATATGAGTGACGCAGCGATGCGCCGCGCACACGCGAGCCCGGGCGTTCGACGTTATGCGCGTGAGCACGGTGCGGACTTGTCACTGATCAAGGGAACCGGCCCCAAGTCTCGCATCGTCAAGGAAGACGTCATCGCCTTCATCAAGCAGGCGATGGAAGGCATGGGCTCGAGTTACGGGGGCGGTGGCTCGACAGCCCAGGGTTTGGTCGGCGGTGGTGCCGGCATTCCACCGATTCCGGAAGTCGATTTCTCGAAGTTCGGGGAGACCGAACGCATCGAGATGAGTCGTATCAACAAGCTTTCGGCGAAGAATCTGCATCGGACGTGGCTGAATCTGCCGATGGTGACGCATCACGACCTGGCCGATGTCACCGAAATGGAAGCCTTCCGCAAGCAGTTGAAGAACGAAGCGCGGGAGGGCGACCCGAAGGTGACCGGGCTCGCCTTCCACATGAAGGCGCTGGCGGCAACGCTCAAGGCGTTCCCGCGAATGAACTCGTCATTGTCGAGTGACGGCGAATCACTGATCCTGAAAAAGTACTTCCACATCGGCATTGCCGTCGACACGCCCAATGGTCTGGTCGTACCGGTATTCCGTGATGTCGACAAGAAGAGCATCAATCAACTGGCGGACGAGATGTCGGACATCAGCGCGCGGGCACGTGCCAAGAAACTGAAGCCCGATGAAATGCAAGGCGCGAGCATGACGATATCGAGTCTCGGTGGCATTGGCGGGACAGCGTTCACGCCTATCGTCAATGCGCCCGAGGTCGGCATTCTCGGTATCACCCGGGCGACGATGCAGCCGGTCTGGGACGGCAAGGAGTTCAAGCCGAGGTTGATGTGCCCGCTCGATCTTTCCTACGACCACCGCGTCATCGACGGTGCCGATGCAGCACGTTTCATGGCGCACTACGTCGGTATCATTGCCGACATACGACGCCTGTTGCTCTAACGGGACGCCCGTAGCTCTAATGGCGCAAATGGTTTGCCAACATCGAATCGACGCACCGCCAGCCCGGCGCCTCTGCAAGATTTCCACAGGCTCGACCTCGACCACTCCCTCGACAGGAACAGCATGAGCGAACTACAGACCATCAAATTGCCCGACATCGGGGATTTCGACGAGGTCGAGGTCATCGAAGTCCTGGTATCCGAAGGGGATACGGTCGGCGAGGAGGCATCGCTGATCACGGTCGAGAGCGACAAGGCCAGCATGGAGATTCCCGCGCCCGTCGGCGGGACGATCACCTCCTTGATCGTCAAGACCGGGGACAAGGTGCGGGAAGGCAGTGATCTGCTGGTTCTCGATATCGCCGCGGCCGGCCAGGTGTCGGCGCAGAACGACAGTCCCGCGTCGGCAGCGGCATCTGCACCCGCCGTCAGCACCGGCGCAAGCGGTGGCGGTGGCGGTGATGTCGATACAACCCCGGCATCGGCAACGCGTGGCTCGGGTGCGGCTGCAAGCGATGCAGACGAACGATACGATCTCGTTGTACTGGGGGCTGGACCTGGCGGATACACATCGGCGTTTCGGGCCGCCGATCTCGGGCAGAAGGTGCTGTTGATCGAACGTTACCCGGCGCTCGGCGGTGTCTGCCTGAATGTCGGCTGCATTCCGTCCAAGGCACTCTTGCACACGGCGGCGATCATCAACGAGGCCGATGAAATGGCCGCCCATGGCGTCACCTTCGGCGCACCCGTCATCGACATCGACAAGCTGCGCAGCTTCAAGGAGGACGTCATCGGCAAGTTGACCGGTGGTCTTGCCGGCCTCGCGAAGCAACGCAAGGTGTCGGTTGCCCATGGCGTGGCGAGCTTTGCCTCAGCCAACACCATCGAGGTCAAGGCAGACGACGGTTCAACGCGCAGCGTCGGCTTCACGCATGCGGTCATCGCGGCAGGCTCGCAGAGCATTCGCATACCGGGCTTCCCCTACGACGATCCACGCCTCGTCGATTCGACAGGTGCGCTGGAACTCCGCGACATCCCTGCACGCATGCTCGTCATCGGTGGCGGCATCATCGGACTCGAAATGGGTTGTGTATACGCGGGTCTCGGGTCGAAAGTCACTGTTGTCGAGCTCTCGGAAGGCTTGATGCCGGGAGCCGATCGCGACCTGGTTCGCCCCCTCGAGAAGCGCTTGAAGAAAGACTTCGAGAACATCTTCACCGGCTCGAAGGTCACTGCCATGGAAGCCACGACTGCCGGGCTCAAGGTTTCTTTCGAAGGGGGCAAGGCACCAGTCGACGATACCTTCGATCGCGTGCTGCTGGCGGTGGGCAGAAGCCCGAACGGCAAGAAGGTCAATGCCGAGGCGGCCGGCGTGCAGGTGGATGAGCGAGGCTTCATCGCCGTCGACTCCCAGCAGCGCACCAACGTACCGCACATCTTCGCAATCGGTGACATCGTCGGTCAGCCGATGCTGGCTCACAAGGCCACGCACGAGGGCAAGGTCGCGGCCGAAGTGGCGGGCGGGCACAAGAGCTACTTCGACGCCAAGACCATTCCGTCGGTCGCCTACACCGACCCGGAAGTCGCCTGGATGGGATTGACGGAAACTCAGGCCAAGGCCGAGGGTATCGCTTTCGAGAAAGGGAGTTTCCCCTGGGCCGCGAGTGGCCGCTCACTCAGCATGGGACGAAACGAAGGTCTGACGAAAGTGCTTTACGACCCGGAAACGAAGCGCTTGCTGGGCGCGGGTATCGTCGGCCCGAACGCGGGCGAACTGATCGCCGAGGCGGTACTGGGACTCGAGATGGGAGCCGATATCGAGGATATGGCGCTGACGGTACACCCCCATCCGACGCTATCCGAAACGCTGAATTTTGCCGCTGAGGTCGCCGAAGGAACGGTTACCGATATCTACGTGCCGAAGAAGAAGTAGCACGTCTGCAAAAAAAGGGAGAGAGACACCCGGGCCGACAGGCCGATGAGTGTCTCTACTCCCTGGCGGAGCTTGCGTCCCGCATCGCCTACAAGGCCTCGATACGCCGACGTACATCCGAGAACTTGCTCGCGATCGTTGCTGCATCGGCCGCGGGCATGCTGCCGGACACGGTGCGCTCGATGTGATTCAGTTCCACGAGGATCTCGGCCTTGCGATCGGAGCCGTCGTGGCCGTCGCGAAGCGACTTCGCGACCAGCGCATTGCTGGCAACCAGTCGATCGAGCTCCACCACTGCTCTGAGCAGGTAAGGACTGATTTCGTAGGTATCTTCGAAACGTGCGCGGCCCCCGTCGGCAACGACGGTCTTCAGGGATCTGCCGAAGCGATACTTGCGGCTTTCCGGGAGAAGCGAGCCCTTCTGACGCTTGTAGGAGATCTTCAGAACGTCACGATTCTCACCGTCCTGACGGAGCGTGTAGTGCGAAACCTCATGGAAACGGGTGATGCCCATCTCGCCGAGAGTTGGCCAGATTTCCTGGCGAATGGCTACTGCTGCTGACATGTGCGTTGAACTCTTGTCTATTTGTGAAATAAGATTGCATAATCGAAGAGATGTCTCCTCGATTGCCGCGAATATAGCTATAAATGAGTGGGCCACAAGTAGCTGGGTGGAACAAGTGCTGCCACTTGTCAGATCAGCTGACTGGCACGCCTACACGCGTTCCGAGACACCGCTCGCAGGCCTGCCTGTCGCTGTGACCGTGACACGGCATTCGAGGAAGACTTTCGAGCCATCACGTTCGACGATATCGTCCTCACGATGGGTCTCGATCACCATGGAACCCACACCTGCCGCCTCTGCCATGGCAACAGCCCGAGTCCGCGCGGCCTCTGTGGCGCAGGCAACACCCTCCTCGATGGATGGCCGCGAGACCGGACCGTCGTCGAGCAAGATGCGGACTGAGCCACCACCGGCCGAGATGAGGGTGACGCAACAACTCTGGCGCACATGCCCCATGACCGCACCAAGCGCGTTGGCCACACATCCGTGCACCGGCAGCAATGCCGTCGTGTCCAGCAGCGCGGCCGCCAGGCCGTGAAACGTGGTCGCCGGCGCACCCAGGCCGGCAATCGGCACACCGAGTCGTGTGACGAACTGAAGCAGAGGACGGACCGCTTCGCCATTGCCGGTTGCGTCGCCGTTGCTCATGTCCGCGTTCACATCCGGGTCGGCGTCGGTGATGGCGTCGGGTTTGGCGTTGGTGCCGGTGCTGTCGAGCACTATCGATGACAAACCGTCTCGCATCAGCTGACGCTGGGAGTCGGTCAATGCAATGCGTCGATAATTACGGTCGTCCGCCTTGCCCGTGCGTCCTGACCTGGCATTGTTGCCGGTAGCCTGGGCATCGAGTGCGGCCTCGGCAATGGCCAGCGCCACCCGCTCAGCGACATGCCGCCGGGCTGCTTTCGCCAACGCGAGCGGCGAGTCGAAGATCGGGCCTCCTTGCAGGCGAGAGAATCGCATGAGCAGGCGAGCACCGACATCACTCGCCTCCGCTTGCCAGTCCGACTGCGTGCCCAGGAGGTGACTCACATCGCTCGGCGTAAATCCTGCGAGCACGATGAGGCCGGCGTCTTCGAGCCGCGTCAGGGCCGCTTCACGCGAGCGCTCGGCAAAGAGCGAGACGAGCGCAATCGGACCCTGCTGTACTTGTGCGAGCAATTCCCGTTCGGCCCGACCCAGGCGTGACAACAACTTGTCGCTTGCACGTCGATGCAGCAGGGCGAATCTGCCGTCGTGCGACGAGATCTGCTGCCCGGCCATTTGCAACTTGAGCACACCGAGCGTTTCGGGATAGCGGCACGCCAGCAGACTCAGCGGCACGACACGTCGCGCACCGAGTCGGAAGCCCTGCCTCTGAACATCGAGGAACAGTTCGCCGTCGCCACCGATCGCGACTGTCTGCATGTCCACAGCGCGAACCATCGTTCGCCAACCACCAACCGTCGCACCGTCCGCCGCCAGACGCGGTCTGCCATTCTCGAGCCGCGCGATATCCGTGGTGGTTCCGCCGGTATCGGCAATCATGAGATCCAGGGCTTCTCCACACAGGTACTGCGCGCCGACAAGACTTGCCGCCGGCCCACTCAGAATCGTCTCCACCGGGCTCCGCGCAGCAAGCTCGGCTGCTATCAGTGAACCGTCACCCTTGACGACCATCAGTGGCGCCGCGATGCCGCGATCACGCAGGAGCGCGTCGGCCGCGGTCAGCAACTCACCGACAAGCGGAACCAGTCTGGCATTGAGCAGCGCTGTCAAAGCTCGACGCGGTGCATCGAGACCCTCGCTCAGCGTATGCCCGAGGCTTACGGGATGCGCACTTCGATCGGCCACGATTCTCCGGGCGCGTTCTTCGTGCTCCGGATTGCGGGTTGAGAACAGCGCACTGATTGCCCAGGCTTCAACAGTGTCTTCCTGTTCATCCATGAAGGCCTCAATCGAGGTTTCATCGAGGATGGCAATCTCGTTGCCGGCAGCATCATGTCCACCAGCGATGAAACGCACCGGATCACCACCGAGCGCTTCGGCCAGTCGAGCCCGGCCGAGACGTTCCTCGGCAACACCTATGAGTATCAGACCGACCGGACGTCCGCGGTTCTCGACCAGGGCATTGGTTGCAAGCGTGGTCGAAAGGGACACGAGCGTCACATCGTCAGCTGCAATGACTGCACCCGGTGCCGCTTCACGCGCTCCTCCTCGTGCCGCCGTGGTTTCTGCCCCCGGTGCCGACCCTGGCATGGCTCCTCGACCCACTGCCGCAGCGAGCGTATCTGTGCCGGCTCCGGATAGACGACAGACCGCATCCAGTGCTTCTGCAAGACCCGACAGCAAATCGTCATGCCGCGTCAGCGCCTTGGCCGTCGCGACTATATGTCGCTCGTCGTCGACAAGCACAGCGTCGGTAAAGGTGCCGCCAGTGTCCAGGCCGATCTGATACTCCACCGCGCTTCACTCCCGTTCCATCTGGATCGGCCGACCCAACCTCTATCGGTTCACAAATTCGGCATCGGCGCCTGTCCCCAGGCTCGCGACGAGCTCAGTAACAAGGCCGACCTTGACGATAGCAGTGACATCGAAGTCCGGAAGCCGATCCATGAACGATCATCTTGCCTCGCCAGCAAAGCGACCCGATCGAAGAGCAAAGGGCTTTACCCTGATCGAGGTCATGATTGTCGTCGCCATCATCGGCATTCTGGCAGCGATCGCCTATCCCGCCTATGGCAAGTTCGTGCGCGAGGCACGCAGGAGCGACGCCCACTTGTCACTGCTCGCCGCCAGCCAGGCCATGGAGCGTTGCCGCTCGACCTCCTTCTCCTATCTCGGCTGTGCCGTGCCGACGACGTCGAGCGAAGACCACTACACGCTTGCGCTGTCGACGCAGACCGCCAACACGTTCACCTTGACGGCGACCGCGAAGGGTATTCAGACCGTCGATACCGACTGCGCGACGATCACCATCGATCACCTCGGAGAACGCGGCCCGGCGTCAGGCACCGCCGCCGACGAGCCGAGTATCTGCTGGAACTGATAGCTGCATGGTCACGTCGCAGCTCTCACTTCAGGCGTTCATGACCAGGTCCGCCTCAATGCGCGCGCTACCTTGCCGATACTGCGGAGATGAGGGTGTCTCGACAATCGGATTGCAGCTTGGCGGATTGCAGCTCGGCGGATTGCAGCTTGGCGGATCGTACGTTGGCGGATCGCACGCTGGCGGGTTTCACGCTGGTCGAGCTGATCATCGCGCTGGCGATCGCGTCGATCCTGCTCGCGGTCGGCGTACCGAGCTTCACTTCCGTGATCCAGGACAGTCGTATCGGCTCGCAATACAACCAGGCGGTACGAGCATTCTTTCTCGCAAGATCCGAAGCGGTCAAGGCAAGCGAGTTCGTCGTCGTTTGCGCGCGCTCGGGACCTGTCGCGCAGAGCTGCGGCACCAAGGATGACTGGAACAACGGCTGGATAGTGTTCGTCGATACCGGTAGCGAGATCGATGACGCGGCCGTCGTCGGCGCAGGTGACACCATCATCTCGCTCGAACCGCCTATCGCAGGCAGAAACTCGGTCCGTGTCATCGCCAGTCTGTCGAGCGGCGAACCGGCGGATGAAGTTGCGCACGTCCGCTACCTGCCAGGCGGCAATACGGACTGGTTCGGCGGCAGCCTCATTCTGTGTGACACCGCTCGCGGCTCGGATTACTCACGGGTGGTGAACGTCAGGCTCACCGGCGCAGTTCAGCCCGGGCGTCCCAACGGGACCGAACGGGTTCCACGCGATGTGTTCAATACGCCAATCGATTGCGGAGACGGCGAATGACGCCCACTCCAGCATCGCTTCGCGGCATCGGACTGATCGAGATTCTCATCGCGGTCATACTGATCTCCATCGGCTTCCTCGCCGCCGCACGCATGCAAGTGCAAGGCATGCGCTTCAGTCAGAGTGCCTATTTTCAGTCGCAAGCCTACTTCCTCACCAGTGACATGATCGACCGGATGCGGGCCAATCCGCTCGGTGTCGACCAGGGCGCCTATGACGGCGTCGACACCACGGACGCTGTCGCCGACCCGAATTGCGGGAGCACGGTCATCTGCACGGCGGCACAACAGGCCCAGCAGGACATCTTCGACTGGCGACAACACTTCCAACCGACCGTCGACGTCAATCCCTTGCTGCCGGGCGGCGATGGAAGCACAGCCAACGGCCAGATCTTCGATCGAGGCAACAACCGCTTCGAAGTCACCATCACCTGGTTCGAGATCATCGACGGCGAGTCGACTGCCCAGGTCCAGAGCACGTTCTTCGTGGCCGAGACGGTGTGATGAACGGAATGCGCCGAACGTCGGGTGGCTTCTCTCTGGTCGAAGTGCTGATCGCTCTGACCATCGGTCTTCTGCTCATCAGCGGCATGGTCTCGGTGTTCGCCGGCAATCGTCAGAGCAGCGAACTGAACACGGCGATCGCGAACATGCAGGAGAGCGCACGCTATGCACTCGACGCAATCGCCCGCGACATCCGCACTGCGGGCTATCAGGGCTGTCTCGAAGTGCAGAGCGGTGCGACACGAATCCGCGCGAGTAACGGCGTGCCCACCGATGACTTCCTGGCGAGCGCCGCGACGGCTGCCATCATCGGCGACGCTGATGTCTGGGCACCTGCTGCACCACTCGGCTTCGTCACAGCCGATCACGAGGCCATCCCCGGCACGCACGCGATAAGCCTGCAGTTCGGTGACCCCGACGCACGCCAGTTGCGCGCCGAAATGAGTATCGCCGGCTTCCCGAACGAGGCGGGCGTCATCATGCTCGAGTCGCGTTTCCCGGACGCCAATGCCGGCGATCTGGCCATCATCTCCAACTGCGAACTGGCGGATCTCTTCACCATCACGGCAACGGCCAGTGACGGCCGCGACCTGCTGCATCTGCCGTTGCTCAACGGAGGAAACGGCAACCTCAGTACCGCCTATGGCAACGAGCGGACACGAGAACAGACTTACGTCATGCTGTTCCGCTCGAACGTCTACTACGTCGGCGACACCGGCCAGACCAACACCGAGGGTGCTGCCGTGCAAGCACTCTTTCGCCAGACGCTGCCCTACGGCGACTCGGCCAACAACCCACCGACGGAACTGGTCACGGGCATCGAGAACATGCGCGTCCGCTTCGGCATACGACAAACCGGCGACAACCTGCGCTATGTGACTCCCGATTCGGCCGAGTTCGATCCACGGCGAGTCGAGGCCGTGCAGATCGGCCTGCTGATGGCTTCGCGCGATCCGATCGCGGATGACAACGACGACAAGACCTACATCCTGGCCGGACAAGCGGTACCACCGGCGAGCGATCCGGGTTCGCTCGCGCCGGGTGATCCGGTGCCCCTTGTCGGCAACACTCATCCGGGTGATCGGCGCTATCGGCTCGCCTTCAACACGACCGTCAAGATTCGCAACCGGAGGTTCCGCTGATGCGCGTTGTCGAGAAGCATCAGCGTGGGGCGGCCCTCATGGTTGCCATGGTCATGATCTTCATGTTGTCGGTCATGGGCATCTCCGCCATGCGCACGTCGACTCTGGAGAAGCGCATGACGACCAACGCCATTCAGTCCTCGACCACGTTGCAGGCCGCGGAATCGGCGACAGAGCAGATGCTCAACTCGGCCCAGACGCTCAGGGAAGCGGCCGAGAATCCGGACACGATCGTCACCATCGATACCGATGTCGTGCGCGCCGACATCGGACTCTCGAACACGTCGGAAATCGTCTACGTCGGCGACGGGCCGGCGTTCGGCTATTCCGCAGACTTCATGACGCTTCGCTACGTCGCTCAGGGCGACAGCGAGATCGCAAGCGTAAGGGCGCGTTCGATCGTTCGTCAGGGCGCCAAACGCGTCGTACCACGCCCATGACGCACGCCTTCACCTGCCTGCTCCGCCGCCACCGGGATACCTCAATGAACAAGCCCCCAATGAACAAGCTTGTATCGAGGAAGAATATCGTTTCGGGGAATAGGTTCGTGCCGGGAAAACAGGCCTCGTCTGACGTCCTTGTGCGTAGTTGCGCGCTACTGCAAGGATGTGCGCTGGCCCTGCTTGTCTGCACGGCAACGGTCCGAGCCGACGACACGGAAGTTTTCTTCGGCCAGGTCGATCTGACCGAAGACAACCGTCCGAACCTGCTGTTCGTACTTGATACATCGGGCTCGATGACCTGGTACGGCGACTCATCGGAAACCCGGATCGATCGCCTGAAGGACGCGATGACGGAAATCGTCGACAGCTCCAAGAATGTGAATATCGGCTTGATGCGCTTCAACGGAGCCTTCGCTGGAGCCTCGGTGCTGTACCCGCTCACCTCGGTCGACAAGGTGCTCTGTCAGCATGCGTTCTGCGACGAGGATTCGACCCAAGCGCAGGCTGGCACTGCAGAAGCGGACGCGATCGAACATGTCGACACCGGCGTGGTCACACTGGAAGACTTCGCGCTGACCATGGGCGCAGACGTTGCCGGCGAGTCGCTGCTCGGGCTCTCGTTCGAGGATCTCGACATACCGCAGGGTGCGAACATCATCAGCGCCAGGATCGAGTTCGTTGCCGAAGCCACCAACAGTGACCAGACAATCCTGAACATTCACGTCGAGAACACAGACGACGCGACGCCCTTCACGGCGGACACCAGCAATATCAGCGACCGTAACGTGCTCGGCAAGACCGTTCGCTGGACACCGGAGCCCTGGGTGTTGAACTCCGTCTACGAAACACCCGAGTTAAAGAGTCTGGTGCAATT
>Ga0209186_1001393_pt1 | contig 18001 bp, 14 predicted proteins | sample SidtaG_FD_187426 | JGI IMG/M metagenome (GOLD analysis project Ga0209186, IMG submission 187426) | Marine algal microbial communities from Sidmouth, United Kingdom - Sidmouth_Male2 metaG (SPAdes) (version 2) | ecosystem: Host-associated > Algae > Red algae > Unclassified | place: Sidmouth...
ATACAACTTTCCTCGTCTGGAAATTGAGTTCTGAATTTATCAAATAGCATACTTTATAATGTTTAAATTATCAACTCCTTAAATATACAACTTTTTTCTTGTTTATTTATTGCGGATAGTCATTATAAGTAATAATTGGGCATATAAATATATCTTTATGTGCTATTTTAGATAATAATAATTTTACACTGTTTAAGTTTGTAATGAATATAGGTTTAGAATTTACTTTACTGATACCCCAAGTATAATCTGAATCTATAGTAATTGAATTGGTTGTTTTTTCTACATTATAATTAATATCTGACTCTTCAAGTAAATTTTGAGTATCTAATGATTTTGGTTTAGGATATATATTATCACCTATAAGTTCTGCTATAAAAACCTCCAAGTGTTTCGCAATAATATCCAAAACAGTCGTCTTGCCAGAGCCATTAACGCCCACAAATACATTGACTTGAGGATGTAAATCAATGGTGACTTTTTCCTCAAAACCTCTAAAACCTTCAATGGTTATTTGATTGACTTTCATAGATATACCAATTTATGCACAAAGATAATTTCATTCTGCAAAGAGGAATTGTAAAGGGGGAATATTTTTTTTAGATAGATTTAGAAACCCAACACAGTCTCATCCCGACTATCTTCCACCAAACTCATCACTTGGTTATCGCCCAAACGAAGATATTGCTTAAAAGTACCTGTTACTTTGACCTTATCGCCCTTTTCTGGAAGGCTTTCTTGGGCTTTGATGTACATTTCGCCACTACCATCATCAATTTTGTAGTATTTGACAATCAAGAGGTTAGCAGTTTCTGTGACAGTGCCCTTGACCGTTAGAGTTTGTCCATCTAAAGAGTTGGCATCTTCTAAAATTTGTTGGATAGAAGTGGCTTGTTGGCACGAATAAAGGGTAATCATGCCGATAATAGCAAATAGATAAATAACTTTGTTTTTCATGTTACTGATTTTTGAGATTAAAAAATGTTATGCAATATAATCAACTCACGTTAAATGGTGAAACTTCTAAGGGAATTGCCTTAAAACAAAAGGCAATCGCCAAAATTGCTGACCCAACAATTCCAACTTGGGAAAAGAATATTTGGCTTTTTGTGGAGGCATGGCTCAATGATTCTAGTGAAATTGTGCTGAAAACGTCTGGTTCTACGGGAATTGCCAAAACGATTGTGGTCAATAAACAAAATATGGTGAATAGTGCTTTGATGACAGGTACATACTTCGGTTTTGAAGCAAACCAAGTAGCGTTGTTATGTTTGTCGGCTGAATACATTGCAGGTAAAATGATGATTGTACGTGCTTTGGTGTGGGGTTTGAATCTTTGGACTGTTGAACCTTCTAAAAACCCTTTGCAAGCACTTTCTACTACCATAAACATTGATTTCGTGGCAATGGTTCCTTTACAAGTCGCTGAATCGCTAAAGGACACACACAGTCAAGCCATTTTTCAGCGCATTAAAACGACGATTATTGGGGGCGCACCCATTCCTAAAACATTGCAAATACAAATCCAAGCTGGTGCTAATAAGTGTTATGCGACTTTTGGAATGACAGAAACCTTGAGCCATGTTGCGATACAGGTTTTGAATGGTCCTTGTGCGGATGGCTACTATTATGGGCTGAAAAATGTAAAGTTGTTGATGGACAAACGGGGTTGTCTTGTGATTGATGCGCCTCATTTACACGAAGAAAAACTGATTACCAATGATTTAGTGGTATTTAAAAACCCCGATGTTTTTCGATTTTTAGGACGTTATGATAACCTTGTTAACTCTGGAGGTGTAAAGCTAATTCCAGAGGTTTTGGAAGCTAAAATTGCTGGATTATTATCAGAAGCCTACTTCTTTATAGGCGAAAAAGACAAGGCTTTGGGGGAAAGATTGGTGTTGGTAATAGAGTCAGAGACGTGGAATGCAGAAAAACAAGCCCAATTTCAAGAAGCCTTAAAAGCCGTTTTAGGAAAGTATGAGTGTCCCAAAGCCATTTATTTCAAAGCCATTTTTGAGCGAACCCCGACGGGTAAGGTTAGAAGGGTTCTTGGTTCTTAGTGCTGTGGTGCCGTAGTTGTGGATGGGCATGTTTTTTTCGTGTCATAGTGTACGGTTTATACAACCACAGCACCAAGAACTACAGCACCACAGCACCTAATATTTATAAACCAAAATATCCTGTGTATTACGGAGTTCCAACGTTAATTTGGTGAGTCCATCTTGTTGCAAAGGCTTTAAGTCAAAGAGCAAATATTCTTGTAAAAATGCTTCACAAGCATCCCCTTTATCATCATGAGCTAAGCTCAAAACAATTTTATCAGATATAAAATTATTAATAGAATTACCTGTCACCACTCCATTCCAGATAAGTTCAAATTCGTGATCTTCACACCCACCAGAATAGGTTACATCCATAATCAGACAGTCCTCAATGATGAACAAAGAATCAATACCAAATTGATCTCGTGTAGTAGAAGGCACATAACCCTCTATAATAGACAAAATCTGGCAAGAATCCGCATCAAAAACAAAGTCATTATCTCCAGAAAGATCAATGGAAACATTACAGCTTCCCAAGATAAATCCTGAAATCAACAAAACTCCTAAAAATCTTAGTATTACGGGCATTTTCATAAAAATATACTTCTACTACAATTATCGTATTTTTTGACCTAAAAGTTGCCTATGGTATTGCTTTTTTTATATATTTTTTTGGAGAGAACGGTAAAGGTACGTTGTCGTGACGTATGGGCCTGCTGTTCGTTAAAGGAAAGCCGCCCTAAAATATAAGCCAACGCAGTTTCCTACCACTGCCATCAGGTCTATTTTGCATGGTCTGGACTGCTATTTGCTGTTTTTTACCATATAAGTTGAATATCAAGAAGATTATAAGGACATATAAGTTGTGGTTCTGTCCTTCTAACATAGACCTGATAGTAGCGGTATGGCAGGTAGTTTCTGTGGTTTAAGTAGTTTTTGTGGTTTATGTAGTTGTTGTTATACTTTAGTCTATACTTTTTAAGCCATAATAGCGGATAGCAGGCCTTTCCGTAACGATGAAAAATAGACCGTTCTCTCCTAAAAAGCCTACAAAAAATAAGAATTTTAAAATTTTTATTGAATACATCATAGAAAAAACTGGTAAAAGCATAATTTTACCGTTGATTATAGTGTTTTATTCTTGAGAGACACTAAAACCTATGGGAAACTGCGCCAAGTACCCAACATAAACTGCTTGATTTTTTTTAATATGAAATATACCAAATATTTGTTTGGGTTATTTGCTTTGTTATGCTCTTATGGCATAATGGGACAACAAACCCAGATTTTTACAGAACCACTTGAACAATATAAACAAGCCCAAGAATACTTTCGGTTGGGGAATTATCCGCTTGCCCAAGAAACTTTCTCGGAGTGCTTAGAACCGTCTATCAAAGTCCAAAAATTAGATGAGTATCGAAAAATGGATGCAGCGTATCATGTTGCTAAGTGTGCAGTAACATTGGATAAACCCGATGCCTTAACCTTGTTCAATAAATTTGTAGAGGAATATGGGAACAATCGCTTATACAATTCTTGGGCAAATTATGAACTGGCGCAAATGTTCTATAAAAAGCGCAATTATAGGGCAGCTTTAGCGAGTTTTAATGAAGTTTATGAGAATGATTTGTCGGTAGAAGAGTACGAAAATGCTAAGTTTTTGGAAGCGTACAGTCATTTCAATTTGGAAGAATTTGAGGATGCGTATCCTTTGTTTGAAACAGTGGCGAGAATACGAGGAAAACACTATATAGATGCAAACTATTATTTGGGATATTTGTCCTTTGAAAAAGGAGATTACCCACAAGCAGTTAAAAGCTTTTTGGCGATTGAAAAAGACAAGCGATACCGAAAATTGATACCATATTATATCACACAAATCTATTATAAGCAAAACAATACAGAGAAACTATTGGCGTACACAGTCCCAAAATTGAAGGAAAAAGGACTCAAGTACAAAACGCAAATGAATAAGATTGTAGGGCAAACATACTATGATAATAAGCAATTTAAAGAAGCCTTGCCCTACTTGACATATTATGTGGAGCAATCCAATAAAGTAAGTAAAGAAGATTTGTATTTGCTCGCTTACACACAATACCAATTTGGACAATATGACAAAGCCATTGAAAACTTCTTACAACTCAATACTTTAACCGATAATTTTGGGCAAAATGCGATGTATCACCTCGCAGATTGCTATATCAAAACGGGAGACAAAGCGAGTGCAAGAACAGCTTTTATGGCTGCTGCTGATTTAGATGCTGATGCCGACATCAAAAGAATTTCCGCTTTTAATTCGGCTAAATTGGCGTTTGAATTGGGTTTTCACTCTGAGGCGATAGAAGATTTGAGGGAATTTATAGAAGTATATCCAAATTCACCAGAAACCAATGAGGCAAAGGCGTTGTTGGGACAGCTTTTTGAGGTAACACAGAATTATACAGAAGCGATAGACATTATTGAAGGAATTTCGGACAAAACGGACGCCTTAAAGCGAAGTTATCAACGCATCACTTATGCCAAAGCCATCGAATTTAATAATGGAAATCGCCAAAAAGATGCGCTCACACATTTTGACAAATCGCTCCAATACAAAATGGACAAACAATTGGTGGCAACCACACATTTTTGGAAAGGCAATATTTTTTATGAACAAAGTAAATATGATGATGCCATCGTTGAAATGAAAGCGTATTTGAATGCGCCAGGACGTGCGACAGAAAAAGAGTCTTCTGGTGTGGCAAATTATACGATAGGGTACAGTTATTTTACCCGAAAAAAGTATAGAGACGCTCAAAAGTATTTCGATAAAGCAACGCAAGAATTTGATAAAGAAAGATCTAACAATAATGCTGTGGTTCAAATGTATCCAGATGCGTTATTGAGAAGTGGAGACTGTTTGTTTATTGCAAGGGATTATGGAAAAGCACAAAAACGGTACAATAGCATTGTCAAAAAGAATTTAGATGGAGCCGATTATGCGATGTATCAAGTCGGTATGATTAAAGGATTGCAAGGCGATATGGACGGAAAAATTGCCGCTTTGCGAAAAATTAGCCAAAAATACACAAGTTCTTATTATGGAGATGATGCCTTGTTTCAGATTGCCACAACAGAAGGACTACAAGAAAAATACAACCAAGCCATCATTACTTATCAAGACCTCAAAGTAAAATATCCAGAAAGCAAATATGTTCGTCAAGCGATGGTGAATATGGGATTATTGTACTACAATTTAGAGGAATACGATGCAGCGATTGTCAATTACGAAAAAATAATCACAGAATATCCCAATAGTACAGAAGCCAAAGAAGTCATCAACAATCTAAAAGAGGCATACATTGCCAAAGGAGATGATAAATTCCTTGATAAAATGGCGGAAGCAGGTATTGAGATTACAACGAGCGAACAAGATACGGTGATGTATCAATTTGCCGAAAACTACTACCTCAAAGGAGATTGTACCGAAGCCATCGAAGAATTCAACAAATATTTAACGAATCACCCCAAAGGAGCGTATAGTTTAGATGCTCGTTTTTATCGTGGAGACTGTTTGTTTAAAAAACGTCGATATACCCGTGCAGGAAGAGACTTTGATTTTGTACTAAAATACAAAAACCACCTTTTTACAGAACAAGCCTTGGTTAAAGGAGCGTACATCGCTTATTCCGTCGAAAAGAATGATGAAAAAGCCTTTGCCTACTACAAAAAACTCCTTAATGTCGCTTCTTTGCCCAACATCAAAACAGACGCTTTAAGAGGTTTAGTGAGAAGTGGTTACAATTTGGGGGATATGGTCGCTGTCAAAAAATATGGAGAACAACTTATCAAGGACAAAAGAGCAAGCAGTGCCGACATTACAGAAACAAACTTTTTCTTAGCTAAGATTTCCTACAAAAAAGGAACATTGAGTGATGCACAAAAAACGTTTGAGACGGTTGCCACACAATCTAATAGCGAAATAGGCGCAGAAGCTCGCTATTTATTAGCAGAAATATTGTTTAAAGAAAATAAGTTGGATAAGGCAAAAGAAGCCTGTTTTAGGGTAGATAGAGAAACACCCGCACAAGAATATTGGGTCGTAAAATCTTTTATTTTGTTAGGAGATATTTATGCAAAGAAAGGAGAATTGTACCAAGCAAAACAAACCCTTAAAAGTTTGGTCAATAATTACAAAGGAGATGCAACATTGGTCGCAGAAGCACGAAAAAAGTACGACAAAATCGTAGCAGAGGAAAAGGCAAAATCTAAGTTAGAGGAAGACGGAGAGAGTGATACTTTGGAGTTGGATGAGGATAATTAGTTTTTGTGGTTTTTGTGGTTTTTGTAGTTTAAGTGGTTTTTGTAGTTAGTGTTGTAGAGACTGATAAACTAATTCCCTAATTTACCAATATATTAGTAAACTAAATTAAGAATGAATCAATATAAAATAATCGTTTTTTTACTTGTTTTGTGGTCATTGCCTATTTTTGGGCAAGATGAAGTAGAAGATGAACCTGACCAAGAGATTCAAACAGAAGTGATTGAGGTTGTGAAATTGTATGAGCCGATTTTGGCAAAGGCACAGAAAATCAACATCTCCCCTGATTTAGTAAAAATCGAAACAGAACCTCCCACATTCAATAAGCCAGACGATTATGATGTACCGAACCGTTTTTTGACCTTGAGTTTTGAGCCACCTACGTTGCGTCCATTGGCGATAAAACGTCAGAGAAAAGCCGATTTGAGCAAGTTTTGGTTAAAAGCAGGCTTTGGAAATTACCTATCGCCTTACCTTGATTTAGCGGTCAGCAGTACCCGTCCCAACAACAATATCATCGGTTTTAATGTGAAACATCACTCTGCTTTTCCAAATAATTTGGAATATCAACACTTTATGACCAATCTTGGCAGGATATTTGGAAAGTTCTATGTAAATAACGGTTATATCAAGGTCAATTTAGATTATGAACATGACCGTTATCATCGTTATGGTTTAGGTTTGACAGATAGCTTAGACTTGCCAAGCGTTTTAGATAGCCGAGTGACCTACCAAGCAATTCCATTTAGTTTTGAATTTGGTAATACCAAAACCAATAGGGCGCAAATAGACCATAAAACCAAGATAGATTACCACTATTTTTGGAGCAACGAAGAGATTAAAGAACACAACGTTTCTTTGACTACTGGATTGTATAAGAATTGGGACAATGGCTATAGTTTAGGATTGGATTTGTACACTGACTTCACCAATTTAAGCGATTCTATCAATTATGGAGCAGATGCAACAGAATTATTGGCATTGAATGCAAGCCCTAATTTGAGTGTAAGAAAACCTTTTGGAGAAGTGAGAGTAGGCGTAAATTTGTTGGTAGATGAAGATGATTTTCAAGCATCTCCTTTGATTTATGCAGCAATAAATGTTTTGGAAAAATACCTGACAGTTTATGGAGGATGGGATAGAAAGATTCTCAAAAACAATTTTAGAAGTCTTACCAAAGCCAATCCATATTTAGGAACATTACAACCAACCCTCAACAACTCCATAAAAGAAAGCCGTTACATCGGTTTTAAAGGAAATCTTGGGGCTAATTTAATGTTTGACATCAAAGGAGGACAGTTTTGGACAACCAAACAAGTTTTGTTCGTCAATCAGCCAATTACGTCTATGAACATGTTGGCAACTTATGATTCTTTGACAACTGCCGTAGGGGGTAATTTGACATTAGCATACCAAATAGGAAAAAAAGGAACAGCACAATTAAAGACGAGCTATTATAACTATACCACAACAGATACGCTCAACAATGCTTATGCATGGAATTTGCCCAATTTGCAGGTAAATTTTGCAATAGACTATAACATTACAGAGCGATTTCACATAGGAGCAGATATTATTTTGTTAAATGGTATCATTGCGAAGAATCCTGTTGATTTTGGCTCGAAGATTGATTTAACTAATATAACAGATATAAATTTATCCGCCGATTATAGAGTTTTGAAAAATCTATATATATATTGCGAAGTAAATAACATCGCTAACCAAAAGTATCAACGGTTTTATTTGTATCCAACCTATGGAATCAACTTTCATGGGGGGATTATTTTACGATTTTAAACATTGATTCGTGAATTTAGATAAACACATAAAGGACTTGCTTTTTCAGCTAGATAGAGTAGCTGTAAAAGGATTAGGAACTTTTATTACATATACCACCAATGCGCTCATTAATGACAAAGAAAAGTTAATTGAGCCGCCTCGCAAAGCAGTCAGTTTTAGTAAAGATATGGATGTAGATCCCGATATTTTTACAACTTTTGTGAGCGAAAAAGAGAATATCTCGAGTGAATATGTTTCAGGAGAGATAGTAAAGTATGTCCAAACCATCAAAGAAGATGTTTTGTCTAACAAAGGCTATACCATCTTAGGCGTAGGTACATTTCTAAAAGAAAAAACAGGAACAGATTTCCGATTTATTCCCGACCCTCGTGCCAATTTCAATCAATCTACCTTTGGTTTACCCAGTGTAGGATTGCCCAAAAAGCAAGCACCAACAACGCCACCACCACCCTCTATAGACACGACACCTATTGAGAAAAAATCGTACTTCAGTGAAGACAAAGAAGGTGGAAAACTCGAACCAATCACCAATAAAGCAAAAGAAACGACTGAAAAGAAGGGAGAAACAAAAAAAGGCGGCGATTGGAACAAACTATTCGGATTGAAAAAAGGAGACGAAACTTCTAAAACAAATATAGGAAACAACTACAGAAAAGAAGAAGAAAAAACAGTGAGTTCTGTTTTAGCAGATAATGTCCATAAAGAAGAAACCATTGAGGTTGATCCCGTTCCAGAATTTGAAGAAGATGTAGCAGAGCCTAAAAAAAGCCGCATGATGGGCTGCTTGTTACCTTTATTAGCAGCATTATTATTAGGATTTTTAGTGCTTCAAGTTACAAATAATACAAGTTTACAAAAGATGCCACCATTCTCCTTTTTTACAGGAGGAAGCAAAAAAAATACAGAATTAGCAGACAAAGGCAAAACCTATGTCGATGAAGAAGACAAACTTTACAACGACAATTCTTCCAGTACAACGACCAATACAACTGAAGAAGAAGTAGTAGAAGTGTCTAAAAATCCTTATGAAGAAGCCGAAGTCGAGCCAGAAACAAAAAATTCAACCTATACCGAAGCAACAGACTACGCAGAAAATAATACTGCCAACAAAAACACGACTAAAACAAAAACGACACCACCACCAAAACCAACGAATACAACAAAACCAAAACCAACCAATACGTCAAAATCAAAGAACAACACAACCTCAAAGTCCAATAATGTTGCAAAAGGTGGAGGCTCTTCTACAAAAGTCTACGGCAACAGCGAAGTACCCAAAGGCTATTATGCAAACATAGGCGTTTTCCGTTCTCGAGTCAATGCACTTAAAGTAGCAAAAGAAACACAAGCAAAAGGCTATCCAGTCTATGTCACCAACTACAAAAACGATTTGTACCGCATCGGAGTCCACCTTTCAGAAGATTCCGCAGAAAGCAAACGTAAATTAAGTAACATCAAAAAAAACGTCAAAAATGACGCTTGGATTTACAAAAATTAGGGGTTTTATAGCAGTCCTATCTGAAAATAGAAAAAGTGTATCTCACGCAAAGGTCGCAGAGTTTTTCGCAAAGGTCGCAAAGAGATTGGTTTCTGTTGAGCTTTGCGGTCTTTGCGTCAAAATTCTTTGCGGTCTTTGCGTGAAAGAAAATTCCTGAACTGAATTAGGATTGCTATAGTTTATGTAGTCGGTCAAAGAACAATAACTAAAACGACTTAAACAAAAATAAGGAGCGAACGGTCTGGTGCTTCGTCGTGACACAGGGTCTCGCTATCCGCTACTATACCAAAAGCCACCCACAGCATCTGTGATACATTCCAACATATGCGCCCACGCTGCTTTTGGTATAACACTACTATCGAGGCTATGTTAGATGGTCTAAACAGAATTCAACTGAAATAAATTGTATAGATAAATAGTGCAATAGTATATCAGGAATTAGTCTCTACAAAAACCACAGCACAAACAACTCAAACCACAAAAACCACAAAAACTATTTCCCAATTAATAAGGATTCGTTTAACTTTGTGACTGAGAGATTAACACAACATTGCGGGTATATTCCTATAAAGACTTATTAAATAAAAAAATACTATGAACTATGGTGTTTGTGGATTGCCAATAATACCAATGCGAGCCTACCATTCTGACAAGAGTGAAATGGTGTCACAATTATTGTTTGCAGAAACATTTCAAATATTAGAAAATAAAAACAACTGGATTTATATTCAAACAAGCTTTGATAATTATAGAGGATGGATAGACGAAAAACAGAGTTTGCCCTTATCCGAAACCGATTTTGATCGTTTTACTGGAAGTTCTTTGCACTTTTCTGTAGACTTAGTGAATACAGCCCGTTCCAATTATAAAGAACAGCCTGTTTTATTGGGAAGTCCCTTACCTTTTTACAGAGATTTACAATTCAGCTTTTTTGATGATAAATATAGTTTTATTGGTCGAGTCATTAATATTACACAAGTAAAACCAACCCCTGAAGGTGTAAAAAACCTAGCATTAAAATTCTTAAATGCCCCTTATCTTTGGGGCGGAAAAACTCCTTTAGGCGTCGATTGTTCTGGACTCACCCAAATGGTTTACAAACTCAACAATCTTAGTTTAGAAAGAGATTCGTTTTTACAGGCTCAACAAGGAACTCACTTGACTAAAATAGATGAAGCTCGTACAGGAGATTTAGCCTTCTTTCAAAATGAAGAAGGAAAAATAATACATGTCGGCATAATGCTAAATAATACCCAAATCATTCATGCACACGGCTTTGTACGCATTGATTCCGTTGACCAACGAGGCATTTATAATACAGATTTAGGTGTCTACTCGCACACATTGAGTATGGTGAGACGGTATTTTTAGCTTGTTATTAACCATTTTTGATTCTTCATTTTATCAAATAAAAGAATGCTCACAAAATGTTAGATTTAAAAAAACTAGAAGAAAAGCTGGATAAAGCACTTGCAGGAGAAACAAAAGAAAGTTTAACTAAATGGCTGAATAACAAAAGAATGACACCAATCTCTCTGCGACCTTTGCAAAAAACTTTGCGGCCTTTGCGTAAAAAACAAGTTTAATAGGATTGCCATAAGTGGGTGGACTAAATAAACGCATATTAAAAATTTCGTAAAGAATTGATAGTAAGGTAATTACTACGTCCCTTTTGTTTCACTAAAATCGCCCCTTACTCACTAAAAGTGTTTTCACGCAAATAAAAAACTTCATGAAAATATTAACGGCTGCTCAAATTCGTGATTTGGATGCATATACGATTCAACATGAACCCATAGCCTCTATTGATTTGATGGAAAGAGCAGCATGGGCATTGGTAAACTCTTTTGTGCAAGAATATCCACCACCCACAACGATTCGGATTTTTTGTGGATTGGGAAATAATGGGGGAGATGGATTGTGTATGGCTCGTCTTTTACATTATCTGCATTATGATGTAAGTTGTTACATTTGTCGGTATAGCGAACGGACTTCAGATGATTTTTTGTGGAATGAAAAACGATTGGAACGATTAAAGGGAAGCGATGGATTGTGGTGTCAGGATATTTTGACATCGGATGATTTTCCTGAAATTGGGGAAGAGGATATTATTTTTGATGCTTTATTTGGTTCTGGATTGACTCGCCCTTTGGAGGGATTGCCAAATGCCCTCATCACTTATCTAAATCAACAAAATTGTACTCGCTTGGCTGTCGATATTCCTTCGGGATTGATGGCAGATAGTTATATGGAGTCTGCTTGCTTTAAAGCGACTAAAACATATATCTTTCAAGGGCCCAAATTATCTTTATTGTTGCCACAAAATGCGCCTTTTGTTGGAGCTTTTGAAGTGGTTGATATAGAATTGAGTGACGTAGGTTTGGCGGCAATGACGACGGATTTTCATTATTTGACTCTTCAAGATATTGTTCCATACATCAAAAAACGCCCTAAGTTTAGCCACAAAGGAACCCATGGACACGCCTTAATAATGGCGGGTAATCATCGTATGACAGGTGCGGCGGTATTGGCGACAAAAGCTGCTTTAAAAGTAGGCGCAGGATTGGTGACGACATATACACCACAAAAAGCCGTTGCCATTCTTCAAAATCAATGCCCCGAAGCGATGATTTGGGGCGATGCTGCCAAAAAGCACTTAACCCATCTTCCCCAATTAGAAAAATATGGTTGTATCGCCATTGGTCCAGGTATAGGACAACACCCCAAAACTCAAAAATTCGTTGATGATTTACTCCAAAATTATGACTGTCCACTTGTTTTAGATGCGGATGCGCTCAACATTATTACAGCGAATCATTGGCAAAATCGTATTCCCAAAGGCAGTATTTTAACACCACATCCTAAAGAATTGGAGCGATTGACCCAGAAAGTTTCCAACGATTACGAACAAATAAAAATACTTAGTATCTTAGCTTGTGAAATAGAATCCATTATTTTGCTAAAAAGAGCACATACAGTGATTGCTTTGCCTAATGGACAACTTTACTTTAATTCTACGGGAAATCCTGCGATGGGAACAGGCGGAAGTGGCGATGTTTTGACAGGGATGATTGTGGGATTATTGGCACAAGGATATTCTGCCAAAGAAGCGAGTTTATTGGGCGTATATTTTCATGGAAAGGCTGGAGATGATGCAGTAACAGCAATGACGCAAATAGTCGCAGGAGATTTGATTCAGTTCATGGAAATATAACGTTCTGCCCTTGCAAAATAGACCCGATAGTAGTGGTTGGATGGTTTGCGTTGGCTGCCTTTTTCGGTTCATGTGTGGAAATGAAAGGCATTTTGGAAATGCCTTTCAATACGGTACAGTCCATGAAAAAATGAAAGGCATCTTAGAGATGCCATCCATTAACGAATAGCGGGCCCACGCGTCACGACAAAGCAATCCACCGTTCTCTCCTTATTTTTAATGGTAATAAACGAACACTATGTGCTTATCAGAAGATGGTCAAAATAATAAACAAAAGCCCTTGAATCAGCGTAAAGAAGAGGAGTCAAATACTAAATCAAAAATGAAAACAACTATGAAGCAAAAAACATTATTTAAACCCCTGCTTTTGGAATTTGCATGGGAAGTTTGTAATAAAGTAGGCGGAATTTATACTGTAATTCAGTCAAAAGTTCCTTTTATACAAGAGTATTGGCAAGATCAATATTGTTTAATTGGACCTGTTTTACAAGATCATTTACCCGCAGAATTTCAGTTAGAAGCTCGCTACGATAAAACGGATATTTTTTCTAAATTGGTCAAATCTTTGAATGATAAAGGGGTTGAAGCATATTATGGCGATTGGTTGATTCCAGGCAAACCCAAGGTGATTTTATTAGGACTTCAAAAAGAAATAAAGCAAATTAATAAAGTCAAAAAACACTATTCAAGCCATCATGGGATTCCTTTTAATGCTGATCCTTTGGTCGATAGAGTCATGGCTTTTGCCAATGCGTCAAATCATTTACTAAAGCATTTTAAAAAAATAGTACCCAAGAATAGCCCTGTAATTGCACATTTTCACGAATGGATGTCGGCTGCACCCATTTTGGAAATCAAACGATTGAAGCTAAATTACTCGACAGTCTTTACCACACATGCAACGGCCTTAGGACGTTATATGGCAGGCAATGAATCAGACTTTTATATCAAATTGCCACAAATAGAGTGGAGTTCACAAGCCAAGCATTACAACATTGAGCCACAAGCCTACATCGAACGGGGAGCAGCTCAAAACGCAACCGTATTGACAACAGTAAGTAACATCACAGACCAAGAATGTGAGTATTTGTTGGGGCGAAAATCCGATGTGATTGTTCCCAATGGGCTAAATGTAGAGCGATTTGAAGCCTTGCACGAATTCCAAAATTTGCACCTAAAATATAAGCAAAAAATCAATGAATTTGTGATGAGTCATTTCTTTAGTAGTTATACTTTTGACTTCAATGATACACTTTACTTTTTTACATCAGGACGTTACGAATATGTCAATAAAGGCTATGATTTGACCTTAGAAGCTTTGTATCGTTTGAATGCAAAAATGAAAGCTGCAAAAATAAACAAAACAGTGGTCATGTTCTTTATTACCAAACGTCCTTTTCAGCTAATTAATCCTTTGGTCATGGAGCTGCGTTCATTGATAGAAGAACTCAAGCAAACGAGCGAAAGTATTAAGGACCAAATAGGCGATAAACTCTTTTATGCAGCCGTACAACAATCTGATAATCAGTTGCCTGACTTAAATGAAATGGTAGATGATTTCTGGAAATTTCGCTTTAGAAAAACGCTACAATCCCTTAAAACAAAATACAATTCTCTCCCTTTAGTTGTGACACACAACCTCTTAGATGATTTAAATGATGACATCCTAAAATCATTGAGACAAAATGAGTGTTACAACCAACCCAGTAACCCTGTCAAAATCATTTATCACCCCGATTTTGTGGACTCTACCAATCCATTGTTTAAGTTAGATTACTCTGAATTTGTTCGTGGCTGTCATTTAGGGATTTTTCCAAGTTATTATGAACCCTGGGGCTACACACCTGTCGAGTGTATTGTACGAGGTGTGCCAACGATTTCAAGCGACTTATCAGGCTTTGGAGATTATGCCAAAAAACATGTGGAGGAAGTACGCCAAAATGATAGCGGGGTCTTTATTTTGAGTCGTCGCAATCGAACTTTTGATGAATCAGCAGAACAATTGGCGAACCAACTTTTATCTTTTGTACAACAAGATCGTCGAGAGCGCATAGCCCAACGAAATCGAGTAGAAAGGGTATCTGATAAGTTTTCGTGGAGAAGCTTAGGACATTTTTATATCAAGGCTTACCAAAAGGCAATGGAAGAAGAATAGACCCCTTGAAATATTGTCAAAAAACCTGATTGGCAAAGAGATTTTTTGAAAGATGGGCGGTTTGATGCTTTGATGAAAAATGTAGGCGTAGCAGGGCTATGACGAAACATATTGCATTGGACGGGCAATCCAGCTTAAAAAATTAGGAGAGAACGGTAAAAAATCTTCGTCGTCACGGAAGTCCCTGCTATCCGTTCTTATGGCTTTTAGGAAAGAACCAAAAATCACATAAGAACTGAACCAAGAACTACAGCACTAAAAACTACAGAACCAAAAAGAAAAAGCCATACCACTGCTATCAGGTCTATTTTGAGCAGAATGTACCTCTATCAAAAATTAAAGAGTTTTGGACAGAAATCCTAAGAGCTTGTTGGGACTAGTAAAAATAGTGTGTTTTTTGGCTGGGCTGGCACACCAGTCGGACTGGCGACCCAGTTCACAGCAGGGCTATGGTGCTGAAAAAAGGCGAAATTCAGACGGAAAAGACGCATTTGACTGGCAGGCATTCCTGTTAAATTTGAAAATCCCAACAAGCTCTAAATACTCGAAACCATCTTCACCTTCACCTTAAATATTTTTGTTCCCCTCAAAATCGTAAAGCGTACCATACGCCCCGATTTTGTGACATTCATCATATTGTAAATATTATTGAGCGTGATTTCGCTGTGTACTTTTCCATTGACCTCAATAATTTGATCTCCTTTTTGAAGCTTCGCCTTTTCCGCAGGAGAGCCAGGATCAATTTCTGTAATAATAAAGGTATTGAAATTTTTGCCTTTTGCTTTAATTAGTATACCACCTTTGTTGTATTCAAAAGCAGAACGATAACGACCATTTTTTTTCAGCAACAAGCGTTGGTGCGGATAGTCAAAAATCACTCGAAAACGCCTAAGAATCTCCCCACCAATGGTACCTTCACGCTGATCTTCACTGACAATATGCCGAATAGAAGCTTTGTCAGGAAAAGCCGTAATTATATTTTCAAATTCAAAATGTTCTAATTGCAAACTTTTAGAACGAGCAATATGCCCATTCAAATCACCACTCAATCCCGTTCCTAAATAGGCCTGCAAATTAGGAGAAGGCAACATAATCTTAGAAACGGTATCTTGTATCAACGTCAATGGATAACTTGCTCCTGTATCTAACATCAACTTACCATCAATAACTTTACTATCATCTAACGAAATTTTTGCATTTATAAAAGGCTTCGTATTTTCCAACGTAAGCGGAAAATTTTCAAAACCTCGACGTTTAATTTTTTTCTTCGGATGATAAAAACGAATCCATTCACCTATATAATCAATTTCAATAACAAAATTCTTAAATAAATCATATCCAATAATTCCATGAACAGGAACACCCAAATGTGCCGAAATATCAAAAGTGTTTTCTGGTAAAATAATAAGACTTACACCATTGGCAGTGACATTTTCCATATCAAATACACAATTCATTACAACATCCGCCTCAAATTCCTCATTAGGACCTAATCCTCGAATGGGAATGGTACGCATTTGATCAAAAGAAAAGAAATAAGTCATCTGATGGTCCAATAAAATAGGCGCATGACAACCCGAATCTAAAATGAAATTAAGTGTAAAGGTGTTGTTTATAGTGATTGGAAGAATAACCAAATTGTTAACAACTGTGATAGGCATCCGCTCGGATTTACGTCCTTTTTTAAGATGAAATCCTAAAAAATGTAGGTTATCTTGGGCATGAGAAGAGTAGGAGACCAAAAAAAAAACCAATAAAAGACCGTATGCAACAAGTTTGTCCATCAAAAACAATATAACACAAAATTGCATCTAAATCAACTAAGTCATTTTAGTTAGTATATAATTTTACATTTCTAATTTGGAGCGAGTGGTTCGGTGCTTCGTCGTGACGCAGGGTCTTGCTATCCGCTATTATGGCTTTTTTAACGAATCTATGACTAAGGAACCAAATGGAACTATACAGACAAGGCATGCCTTGTTCCAATCGCACTAAGAACCAAAAGAAAGCCATACCGCTACTATCAAGGCTATTTTGAATAGCTTAAACGTTATAATGCAAGGTTTCTCAAGGTGAAATGTCGTTCTACTTCTTGCGAACCTTGACATTAAAAGGAACAATATAGAGAAAACTCAATAAGCGTAATGGTCAATTGTGCCTTATTTGTCATTATTTTCATCTCTTTTACCCTATTCAATCCTTAAATCTACACCACAAAACACTTTTTTAACATACAAGTATGAAAAATATGGAAATAACCAGAAAAAATAGTATTTTTGCAGGCTTAAATCCCCATTATTTGTTTTATCAAGTTGATGGGCATTATTTAAACTCAAAATGTTTTAGTTTATGTCAGTTAGAATGAGACTGCAAAGACATGGTAGAAAGAAAAAACCTTTCTACCATATAGTAATAGCGGACGCGCGTGCACCACGAGATGGTAAATTCATAGAGCGCCTTGGCTTCTACAACCCAAATACCAACCCTGCAACCATTGAATTGGATACAGAACGATCTTTAGATTGGTTACATAAAGGGGCGCAACCAACCAATACGGTTAAAGCAATACTTTCTTATACAGGAGTATTATACCGCAAACATTTACAAAGAGGTGTCAGTAAAGGAGCTTTCTCGCAGGAAGTTGCTGACCAAAAATTTGTAGAATGGTTGGAGCAAAAACGCAATACAATAGATGGCAAAAAAGCGGGGCTTGACCAAGAAAAAGCGGATAAAATTGCTCAACAAGAAAATGCTGAGAGAGAAAAACGTTTAGCTAATCGTCCGAAAGAAGAGCCAAAACCAAAAGCAGAGGTCGTTCAAGCAGAAGCACCAAAGCCAGAGCCAAAAGCAGAAGCACCAAAAGCAGAAGCACCAAAGCCAGAGCCTAAAGCAGAAGCACCAAAGCCAGAGCCTAAAGTGGAAGCACCAAAGCCAGAGCCTAAAGTGGAAGCACCAAAGCCAGAGCCAAAAGCAGAAGCACCAAAGC
>Ga0209186_1001395_pt1 | contig 17997 bp, 17 predicted proteins | sample SidtaG_FD_187426 | JGI IMG/M metagenome (GOLD analysis project Ga0209186, IMG submission 187426) | Marine algal microbial communities from Sidmouth, United Kingdom - Sidmouth_Male2 metaG (SPAdes) (version 2) | ecosystem: Host-associated > Algae > Red algae > Unclassified | place: Sidmouth...
TCGAGGCTCGCTACGAACGCCACGGAGTACCGCGCACAAGTTGCCAAGGCCAACTCGGCGCCGACGCCACCGGCCCTGGCCACCGCGTTGCCGGCGCCACCGCCAGTGGCAGCTCCACTGCTACCTTCTGTACCGGCCGCGCCCCGCGACCGGGCTGGCGCACACGCCCCCGCCCCCAGGTCCGCGCAAGAGTTTTTTGCATCCATTTCGTAGCTTTAGCCTAGTAAACATATATTGTTTTAATAAGCAAACAAATCAATATAAGAAAAGTCATGATTGATCAAACTACACGATTCCAAACAAGAGCGGCACCAGTAGGAGTATGTAAAGTGTTGTTAAACCTATGTTTACAGACAGAGTTTTTGTACATGAGTCAGATGATAAATTTCGAATGTGGTCATGTGGTGGGTCATACCTTTGTCAATTTGGTTGCCTGACAGAACCCATCTCAGCCAATCATTTATGCAACGTGGCTTCCTGTGAGCGAATCATAATCCTAAGGATCCCGGGTTGCGATGGCTCCCCCTGGAGGCCTGTGGAGAACCCTGCATCCATGTATATCCCGGGAAAGCCGGTATGCTGAGGGCTCTTGACGGCCGTCTGAGAGGGGGTTTCTCCTCCATCAACCCGGGATTTCGGGGACCCAAAACCCGGGATATACCGGGTGATTTTTCTTGTAGGGCGGGCACCCCCCCGGTGGGGTCGAGCACCCGGCACACCCGCCACGCGAGCGTCACGGCCAATCGCCGGCTAGGAGGCGGCGGCGGCGTCGCGCCGCACCACCCGCGACCCCGCCTGCTCCCGCCAGTGGAGGCTCGCAGATGCAGGCCGCCACGGTCAACGTGCGCGGACGGGACCGGCGCGGAGTACAACGCCGATGGACAGCCCTACAAGAGAATTCACCCGGTACATCCCGGGTTTTGAGTCCCCGATATCCGGGGTTGATGCAGGAGAAAACCCCTCTCAGACGGCCGTCCAGGGCCCTCAACACACCGGCTTTCCCGGTATATACATGGATGCATGGTGCTCCAGGGGAGCTATCACAACCCGGGATCTTTAGGATTCTGGTTCGCTCACAATCCGCCACGTGGCAAGCATGATTGGCTGAGAGTGACTGTAAGGTCAGTGTAAGACTGCATAAAACCGAAGACGTCATAACGTGTTTGGTTGCGACGAAGATCGATCACCAGTGAGTCTCTAACTGAGGATATCGACGGGTACGTTTTCCATTTCGTTTCTTTAGCGAAGCTTCTAGTGGGGATCCAATCGCGTTCTCAACGCTGAGGCAGCCACGTTGCATAGAATGGATGTCCCTGGTCGGTTTGATGGTCACCCTCTAGGCCTGATAATTGGGTGATGATCCTTGCACATCTAATCAATCGCATCCACGCTGCAAAATCGATGGTTCTCAGTCGGTCTGGACAACATCGATTTCACGACTTGACCTTGACTTGCGATTACAGAGAAAGGCGATAGAGTTTACAAGCATCGAACTGAATCCACTGTAACCCACGCATGGTCTAGAATGTCAGCACCGCGCGCATGGCCAGCAGACCGCTGGTCGGCCCCAGTGCCCAGAGGTTGCCCAGAGGCACCGTCCCCGCACACAGCCGTCGTCAACACTGGCACTCCGCCCCGTTCCATGTCACCCCTTCAACACATGTCCATCTCCACCCCCCCTCCTCTGTCCCCGATCCGTCCATTGTATTATCACGGTTGAGCTGCCCCTCCGCCCCCCCATCCCACGACCGCGGTCCTCCTTTTGGTCAAGTGCGTGCATCGCTTCTTTTTTCCTGGCCTCGTGTAGAGTGCTCCAGATTGTGTGCTGCGCCAAGCGTGGCGCCCTGTGTGGTGAGCTCGACTCGTGGTCGTCTGCGCAGTCACTGAGCATTTAGGACGGTATCCTTCCTTTCCTTGCCTGTCGTTGGTCGTTCCGATTTGGGAATTTTTGTTTGGCCTGTTGGAATTTCCCTAGGATGGCCGATGCACATCTTGCTTGCGGCTTTCCGGAAGCACTGGCGGTGGACGGCAGTGGAATTAGGGAGCTACGCACTGAGGGGGGGGGGGTTGTCTGTGGCTGTGGGCATGTGCATCGTCGGAGGGAATTTGCGGACCGAGGGGGACTGAGTCGCGGTTGCCCAGTGCGGGCGGACCACGGTGCTCGTCATAGGTTTCTGCATAGCAGCCGAGGAGTGAGTGAGCAAGAGGCTTTCCTCCAACACCGATGTGCTCGTCGGCAGGCCCGGTCTGCCGCCGCCTCTTTGACTCACTCTTCGACCACTCTCTCTTTTGGTTTGAACGATGACGGCAACGGAACTGAAGACGAAAAGCAAGAGGTTGTTAATAATGGGGACATGGAGAATAATGAGCAACCCAATGGCAGAGGAGTACACGCATCGGAGACAGAAAAAGACGAGCTGCTGCAAACACTGCAAAAAATGCACGCAATGGGTAGAGAACTACGACAGGGTACGAACAAAAAAAAAGGCCTTCCCGGACGGAATCATACGAGCAACACGACGTCGGGAAAGGGTGCAGCGAGCATGAGATGAGGCGATTCAGAAAAAGAATAGAGACGGCCGCACATTCGCTCCCATGCGGTTCCTGCGGCGCCGTACCGGACCCCACACAACACGTGCAGCTTCCATTCAAACTGGGCGGAAACACGCACGACATGACAACCACAGAACGAAAAACCGCGACTCTTCTGGAGCCACTGACAATGGATCGTCAGGAGGACGGTAGCTTCGACCTAGGCACGTACTGCGAGTATTGGTTGTATAAAGATGCGGTGAGTCCTGTGACAGACACTATATGTCTGTGCACTTCTTGCAGGGTATCGCTTAGTCGACGCGACCTTCACAAATTCAGCAAGCGAAATGGATTTGATATGTTTGACAACTACCCTGAAGAGCTGGAAATACTGAACCCGTTAGAAACAGCTCTCGTCAGCATAATTATACCAACTAATCGGGTGCTTCGGCGGCATCACTACCAGCGAACACATTTCATCGGCCAGACATTGACGTTCCGGAACTCGACGCAGACGGTGGCAACGAGCCTTCCTCACGGAACGAACGACAGCAGCATTCTCATTCTTGCAGACGAGCACGGAAATAATGTGCTGGATGATACTCCTCTACACGTACATGCTATTTCTGCTGCTCTCAAGTATTTGAAGGAGAACAATGAACAGTACTCGAGCGTGACTATCGACTGCGTGGCCATAGACAATTTGCAGGGCTCGCCATGTGCATTCGTCACGGAGCGAGATCCGGAACCTCAGCTCGAGGAATAAGCCAGTTACGGCGCACTGTGCGCAGATAGCGGGGGCCCGCAGGACTCTGCCCAACATTATTCCGGTTCCCCAAGGTATTGAATGCCCCAACCTGAAGGTGTACACAGGTACGGCGAACACGCGGATCTGCAGCAGATTGTATGCAGAGAGGACACTCCAAGAAGAAACCAGAGCGCCCCCGGCTGGGTTGAAGACACTGACACCCCAAATGTCTTTGTTGTGGGTGACAACGAAAGAGATACAATAAAAGCATTGGCGCTGGCAGCATTCGGAGGAAAGAGTCGTCCAGTCATGCCAGAGCCAGGGCACACTGCTGAGACGGTCATGGATCGCAGTTCCTGAACATTTGTTAATGCAGCAGAAGTGTGTTGCACGTATGAAAAGGCGTTTCCAACTTTGTTCTTTAGGGGAATTGGAGGTCCATCCCACGCCAGGACTAAGAAAGTGTCAGAAAATGACCTCATAAAGCATCTCCAGCGACTCTATCATCGACGGTTTGCTTCAAATGCACAATTCGTGTACTACAGCCATTGTATGATTCAGAGAAGGTCTTTGAACGGCGTGACAGCCACCGTATCAGAGTCAGCTGCCCTCCAAAAGGTTCTTTCCCGTATTTTTTATGATATCGAAGGTGGTGCCACACCCTCAGATGATCTTTCGAAAAAGTTAGACAAATGTGTGGAGAAGCTCACGCCACAGTTCTCGACAATCAAAGGATCGCCGGTATACTGGCGGCAGAGAAGCAGAGATCTTCTCTCTACGGTGTGCTCCCCCATTATGAAAACGCCGACAATATTTATGACTCTCAGCGCAGCAAATGCTTTCTGGGTCGATTTCATGGCAAGCGCCCTTCCAAACATGTCTGATGAAGATATTGCGACCATGACGAAGTCCCAAAGAAATGATGTGCTGGCGGAAAACCCAGACTTGGCGGTGTCACACTTTCATTATAGATGGATGGCTCTATGGGATGAGATTCTCAATGGAGAATCGAAACCATTGGGGGAGATAGAAGACTATTTCTGGCGCATTGAATTTCAAGCCAGAGGATCACCACATGTGCACATGATGCTGTGGATAAAAGATGCCCCCAACTCTACTAGTCTTCCCTATGGACCTGTTTCTGAGGAAAAAAAAGCAGTTTGTGGATTCTCGAGTGTGCACAAGCGTTGCGCCGGCCATGCGAGACTTGGATATTTCGTTGCTAAGGCATCCATGTTCCGTGCGAACCCCCGTAGCAAGTTCAGGCGACAAGTACGTTGACGCACATGTTCAGTCACTAGCCAGAGCGGCTCAGACGCACGAGTGCACCGGCTACTGCTCGGATAAACGGTTGAAAACTGGGTGTAGATTTCCATGGAGCTTACAAGAAGAGACATCGATCGCTACCGTGTTTCGAAACAAATAGACAAAAAAGATCGTCTGCACCCGTCGGAATCATGCCCGCGTCAACGCTTACTACAATCCTAGCATTCTAGGGTGCTGGGCAGGAAACATGAACATCCAGTGTCTTGTTGATGCGTATGGAGCAGCTGTGTACACATCGTCACATATTTGCAAACAGGAAAAGAGCAAGAACTCATCTCGGACTCTTTACAAGCTTTCAAAAAATGCGTCCAACTTGACGGTCAAGCAACAGAGCAGGAAAGTTATGATGGGAATTCTGAACTCGAGGGAGGTCAGCATGCAAGAAAGCCTTTGGATTCGATCTGATCGGCCGTTGTGTAAATCGAGCCGAAAAGTCATCACTGTGCCGGCGCTCCATTTGCACATTAAAAATTCTGGGGAGAGTGACGACAGAGGAGTTCAAGATGTGTTCATTCGGCCGGATGGATCCGCATTGGTCACAAATAAAAACGTGCGGTTTTACGAAGACCGTCCAATTTCTCGCGAGAAACTCTCCCTGTTCGAGTGGCTCCCTGAATACACATCGACAACGAGAAAAAACGACGTGGACCAGTCTCTTCGAATGGTAGGGCGGGTGGAGACTGAAACGCACAGGTATGCCACGAAGAGGCATAAGAAGTGTGTCGTTGCCAGTCGTTACCGCCTGAACCCGACAGAAGCCGCCACCTTCTCGAAGGGCATACTGTTTCTACACGCACCGTGGCGGCGGCTAGATCGAATTCTCCTGGAAGGATCCACGGCATGCGAGTATCTCCAAAGCATTCTTTCTAGCACAGATATGGACAGAACATGCCACGCCCGGGCCATGATTGACCACTACAAAGACTTGCATGCCACATCTTCCGCTCTCGATGCGCAAAAAAGCTTAGATGCGGCCCAAGCAGCAGAGAACCAAGAGTCTGAATTTGGGCAAGAGAATAGCGACAGTGACGATGGATCGACGTGGGGCGATACGTTGGATGAGCAAGAGGAGGATCAGGATCTGGCAAGCGGAGAAAGTGCGACTGGCTTGCCAGAATTTGAGCAGAGAAACATGATCGGTCGATAAAATGGAAAACAATACCTTAACTGGTGCGCACTGGCACAAGAGAGCGTGCAGCGAACTGCAGATTTTATAAAGAGTCGTGGTGAACAGAAAAATATTAAGGAGGGTGCTGATGTCGCTGCTTCGGAAGAAACTGCACGACGAACACTGGAGGACCGCGTGAAGTCTTTCAATCCAGAACAACGTCACGTGTACAGGGAATTCGAAGATGATCTGAAAAAGGGTCTCCCGAGCAAACGTGTAGTCCTGATTGAGCCAGGGGGCACCGGAAAGTCGTACCTGATAGATACAATGACATTGAAGATTAATCGAAGCCTGGGCCTGGACAATGTGCTCGAAGGTGAAACGTCAGGTGGCAGTAGACACACGCTGCTCGTGAAAACCGCGTTCACCGGCGTTGCAGCGTCAAATACTGGTGGCTTTACACTCCATTCAGCCTTGGAGTGCGCCGGGCGATCAATGATGTCAGAAATGAGTGAGGCAACGCTTCTCCGTCTCCAACGCGACTGGGAAAGCGTCAAAGTGTTGGTCATTGACGAGATCAGCTTTGTCTCAGCCGCTAGTTTTAACACGATTAGCCAGAGACTGGGAGAACTTTTCCCATCCCGTTCGCACCTTCCCTTTGGAGGCCTCCATGTCCTCTTGTGCGGGGACCCATTCCAGCTCAGTCCAGCTGGGGCACGGCCGCTATGGCTGCAAAAGAAAAGCCCAAGCATTCCAATACGAGAGAGGATGGGCATCGATCTGTACATCGAGTGCGATGCATACTTTGAACTGTCTGTAGGTCAACGCAACCACGGCCCATTCTACGATGCGCTCTCTGAAATTCAAGTGGGCGAGCCCTCTGCGGAGGGGCTTCGGTACTTGAACTCAAGGCACGATCCCGCATTGAAATTGAATCCAGATTGTCGCTGGACGGACAGCACCGTGATCGTGGGAATGAACAAGGAGGTGCAGGCGTACAACGATGCCGCTTTTAAACGGGACTGCCTGACTCCTGACGACCGTGGGCAACTAAAGAAAACAGCCAGAGCTTGGAAGCAGATTGCTGTTGGCAGAGACAAAGAAGGAGATCCAGTGAGGACTCAGCAAGAAAAGCAAAGCATTATTCGACGATGCTTGTCTCGAAGGAGGTCCACGAGAGGGATAGATCAATTCGTTCCTAATTCGCTCAGCTTGTACGTGGGTCAACGCGTAATGCTGACATACAACATGTTCGTCGAGTTGGGATTATTCAATGGTGCCACTGGCGTGGTGTATCGCATTTTCGGCGGAAAGGATGTTGATCCGCATGAATCGAAGGAAGAGGCATGTAACAGAATGGCTTCCTCAGTCGAGCAAGATAATCCACCGTATGACCTGCCGGTAGTCTTGGTCCAGCTTGACTCATCCGGCTACCGGGAACCCTCTCTCTCCAAGGTAACGCCCGGGGTCATTGCGATTTCTGCAGTCCGCAAAGGGATACAGATACCAGTTCCGGCCACTGTTTATCAGCTACCTCTCGTACAGGCAAATGCTGTTAATGTACATAAAACGCAGGCTCTGACGATCGATAAAATAGTTATCGACGCTTCCAAGTTCTTTGCTCCGGCGTCGTGGTATGTGGCGCTTTCACGAGTTCGAAGCCGCGACGATGTGACATTGGTGCACCCCATCTCCCTGGAAGATTTCTCATCAAGAGGCCAAGTCAAAGCCATTGCTGATATCTCGGACCACGTTGAGTACTTCAGGATGCGCTTCTCCGCATTGTTCCGGCCTCCAAACGAAGAGGACTCGGGCGACGTTTCCACTCCGATTGATCCCTATGAGTGAGCTATTACGAAACGCAGGCATCTGATCGATAGAAAATGTGACAAAGTACAGAACAGCTGCATGGTCGTTCGATGAACTTATGAAGTAATCCATGAAGAGTCTTACTCTTACTCATCAATTATCCATTTTGTATGCAACTAATTGGTTTCTCAAGCATACGTCGACGCACACAGAAAGGGTCCCTCTGTTCCCCTCAGAGCGGCCGCTGGATGTCAGCGCTAGCAGTTTCACCAAACGTTAGCAAGATGGATGCAATGCGCTGAAAGAAAACCAATCAATCAATAATGTAAGCTAAATTCAAACATAAACGTGTCATATTCATCGGTGCCATCCATGAGCCACCCCACTTGGTTTTCAGCGGACCTTTCCACTGGTTTCCCGTGGTGAGACAGGGTCTGAAACGTGTGCCTCGTGCAGTGGTGTGAGCAATGAGCTGTGAGATCGGATTTCCATTTTTGTCGGCATGTTTAGTAGATTCGTGCTTCACGAATTGCTCGTCTGAATACTTCGTGTATCCCCGCACAGAGCACCACGCTGAGTACAATGAGGTTGCTGTCTTCATGCTGGGATTTGCTGGGACAATTTGAGCCAATGCAGCTCCCATGACGAATCCCTGTGGGCGGCCCGTCCCCGGCGCGTCCGCTGTCTGGCAGTCCTATCAGTCCCGGTATGGACCCCTTAGCGAGTCCTCGCACCTGTCCTCGCGCCGGTCCGCGCGCCCGTCCTTGCGTCCATTCTTGCGCCCGGCCTCGCGCCCGTTTTCGCGCCCGTCCTAACGCCAGTCCTCGTGCCTGGCTTGCGCCTGTTCTCGCGCTCGTCCTGGCGATGACCCCATGGCGGACACACGGCGCCCGGTTTTCGACGCCAAGGATGGCACTTGGGCTGAGGGTCACGTCATACGGAAGCTCTCCTCAGACTATTAAAGAATTGCCCCTCGCTCCTTTGCTCTTGTAGTCACGTCGCCCACCCGTCACTTGTTGGTGTGACCCTCGACGGCACGACGCACCCACTCTCTTCCCCAACCCAGCCTCGCGATCTGTGTTCCTCCCCCCCAACCCCTCCCCCCCCCTGCTAGTTGCTCCACTCAAATCCGAAATGCCCGTCTCCCCCATCACCAAGCTGCAGCACCGCGCGGAGGTGCAGGCGCGTGGCCGGGCTTTGGCGGCGGCGGTCTCTATCACGGCGCTGGCGGACGTCAAGCCCGACACGGTGGGTCACGTGCGCGTCACCGCGGCACTCTGTAACTCTTTCATCCCGGCCGGCGCCGCACGGCCGTCGGGGTCCCGTGTAACCACCTTAATTTTCATGGACCTGTCTGGGCCTCTGCGGCTCCTCCTCACCGGACGGCAGTACGTCCAGTTCGTCGACAACTTTAAGCGTCTTGGCTTTTTGGTTGGCGAGGTGCGCTTGTGTGGTCTCGGGTGGCTGGGAGTGTCGGTGTCGTGGTGGTTATGCTAGCTATCTTCTGCATGGTGGCAGGGGCCAGGGGCAGGGGCCCATTTGCGTTGCCGTTTGCGCGAGATTCCGTTTCTGTGGGAGCACTGTACGATTCGCTGACAATTATAACATTCTCCAATCTTTTCGCATCGCTCTTGGCATTCCTTGGGCTCTATTTTTTTCACCGGACGTTTTCTCTTAAGGTGCATATTCGACCGGCGGCGTCTGGCGGGGCGTTCCACGCCACGAGCTTGCCTATGCTCGAGCGCCCAGTCGGGCTGAACGCGCACCTCACCCGCGGCGGCTTGCCCGTCCCGCTCTCCTCGGCTTTGTCGCTGCCCGCGTGCACCAACTTCCTCACGGCCGTTCGCATTTTTACGAATGATGTGGACGCCTCCAGCAGCGGGGCGGTGGTCCGCTGCGAGGACTTTCAGGGGGAGCGCTCCTCATTTTGTAATTCCAACAACAAGCTGTCGGACATCCTGGCAATTCTTGACGACGCCGAGGCAGAGCACGTCCTGCTGTACTTGTCGACACCGTCGACCAAGTCGCGGGAGCTGGGCTTTCAACAGAGTGTCCGGATTGGCGATTCCATGGTGCCTGTGCGGTTCCAAGCGTTTGTGTCGACGAACCAGTCTGGGGTGTGGGCGTCCCCGGCTCCGATGGCGCTCCAGACAGACGAGGTCGAGCGCCTGCGCAGCATTTGGGAAAGCTCCTACGAGGGGCCTACCTGGATTCTAGACCAAGTCCCCGAGGACAACGAGGCGTCCACGACGGACCATGTGGCAATGGCGGTCGACTCGGCGGGCGTGGTCGGCAGCAGCTCTGTGGGGGCGGGCGGGGCAAGCGTGGTGGCGCGCGCGGCTGCTCTGTCCGCTGCGGACGGGGGGCGCGTGCTCCCGACGCCATCGCAGCCCCCTCGGCTGCTCTTTGAAGGCGTCACAGCCTCCGTCCCTCGCGGCTTGCTGCTACCCCCGGTCCAAGCACGCCAGGCGGCTGCCAGAGACGGGCCGAATCCCGAAGCACTCCTGGAGGAGCAGATGATGTCCTGCAGCATCCCGGACCGGAAGCTCATCGAGATGGCGGGGCACCTGGTTTCGGCGCGGGCGGCGTCGCCGTCGCCGACGACTGCCGAATTTTCGGCCGTGCCGCCCACCCCAGAAGAGCAAGTGAACCTTGTGTCGGGAGAGGACTCGAGTGAGAGTTTTATCGTGCGCGCGGGCGCGCCGGCCGCGCAAACCCTGTCCTCGCCGTCCCCCCCGGTGGAGAGAGGCATCGGCCGCACCCCTGTCTTTGCCAACACGACGGACGATGCCGACGACTACGGCGGCGTTGAGGGCGTCCTCCACACTCTCGACGTGGAAGAGGGGCTTGAGAGCACGGACGAGGAGGAGGGGAAACCAGTGGCATGGGGTGGGGCAAGACTACGTGGCGGCCCCGAGTTGTGTCTGTAAACTGCTTTTTCTCTGATGCAGTCTCCCGACAAAAACCCAACTGCTCTGCAGATGCACGAAAGCCTTTCGTTGGGCTGGATACGGCTTCTCGGCCAATCACAAGTCGTAAACACTGCAAGTTATTCTTTTTCCAGAATCGGGAAGTCTATAGTATACAGTGTGTTCTCGTTATAAGAGACAGCTGATTCAGCTCAATATGAATAAAACGTGGCCTACACATCCTAAAATCGACGACTCGAGACCCATATTCTCTTGTACACGATTATCTTATAACGAGAACACAGTGTACTTGGAATGTTGTTCGCGACAGAGCTAGATTTTTTTCCGGAAAAAAAAAAAGTCTGAGATGGGGTGGCGCTCGGGGTGGCGTCAGCGACAGAATAGAGGGGAGGTGTTGTGATGGTGTGCGTATAGGGGCGCGCGGAAATGTGTGCCCGTCGGGCGCTTGCTTGCTGCGCACGAGGGCCACCCCGCCAGAGCCTCTGTGCGGCGCTCACGTCGACCAGCCCACGACGGGGTTCAGCACGACCAGCCACCCAACGACCGTCCGGTGGACGGCGACAAACTCAGCCTCCCAAAAGTGCCTCGCGCGCAGCACGACCACTACCTCCACGCCCGACCCGCTCCGCCCCGCGATCGCCGCAGCTGCGGGACGGCGCTCGTCCGCCACGCCCGCAAACACATCGTCGTCGCCAGAGACCGACAGGGCGGGCACGCCGCCGTGGCCGCGGCCGCCGCCGTCGCCGCCGCGATGGACCTTCACGCCGACTGCAAACGACGCGACGACGCCGACAAGCAGGGAGACGAGAAGAAGCGGCAGTCGCCCCAGCGCGTCGGTGTCTTCCGCGTCGGCGTCGTCAGCGGGCTTGGGGGCGGCGGGCGCCGCAGCCGCCGCTGTAGCCGCCGCCGCCGCCGCTGCCGCCGCGGGCGCCACAGGCGCCGCCCCGTTGGCCGCCGTCGCCCCATTGGGCGTCTCCACGGCGCCATCGGTTTCCGCCGCGCCATTGGCAGCCGGCCGAGCGGCAGCGTCTCCGGACGTCGGCGGCGCTTAGTCCCCCGCCGCAACCAGGTCCTTGAGCTCTCCGACCTGCTCCCTCTCCTCGGCCATCTCTTTGGTCACGTCCAGGATGCCCACAAACTGGCCACCCGCGCGCAGCTGCGGGTGCTTCGGCCAACCGCCGGCAGCGCAACACCAGCGCCGCACGAGTAGCCCAGGAGCACGACTGTTGGGGGTGGCGCCGGCGGCGCGGCGGCGGCACCACCGACATCCCCGCCGCCGCTGCCGCCGCCGCCGCCACCGCCACCGCTGCACCCAGCGCTGCCTCCACCCCCACCGCCCCTACTACCGAAAAAGAGGGCGGCAAGCCACGCCACCGCCGCGATCGCATCGTAGGCGGCGGTTGGGGGGATGCGGAGCCACCTCCTCCACACCCCAGAGCTGCGCGCTCCCCGCGCATTCACCGCCAGCGCTGTGACGGCCGCAGCGGCCGCGGCAGAGGCGAAACCGACAATGGCACCATTGTCCGCTGCGCCACCGAGGCGGGGGTAAGGGTCCAAAAGCACAGCGCCCACGTGGCGGGCGGAGGCGGTCGCTGCCGCTGCCGCCGCGGCCGCCGCCGCCGCCGCCGCCGTCGGGGTGGATGGGGGGTAGAGGAAACCCTGGAGGGCCACGCCGGGGGCTACGTGGATAGATGTGGTGAGGGGAGGGGGCATTATCCCCGCGGGTGGGGGTGGTGCGCAGAGGATGCGCACGGCAGTACAAGCCACCGCTCGCAAGGTGTTGCATCGGGACCCTCGCAGACCGGCAGCATGGCGTCTGGGTACAGTATTGTGCTATGAACGTCCCGAACGGTGGTGGCGTCGGACCGAGGGGGTGGCAGCGGGGTCGTGGTTACCGGTCGACCGCACCGTCTTTGGCAACACACGGCGGTTGGCCTCCAGACGACGTCGGGTCGGCGGCGAGCGATGCCGACTAAATTTTGGCAAAACGACAGGCAAATAGCATTGGATAAAAACGACAACAGCAGTGATTAAAACCAGTGGCAAAATGAAAAAAAAAAAGACAGCGAAGGACTTCGTCCTCTGTAAGTGCGTCCCAACTCCACCTGAATTGCATCCAGGGATGAACCACGAACTACTACGGCGCTGCGAGATTAGAACCAAGGAGCCAACGCCTAGCCAGGCAAAGCCTGGAGAACCCAATCCGGGGACCGGCAGTGCCCGAGAGCAAGGGAGCATTCATTGCGGATAACAAGCCATTTCCTTCGTATATCTGAACCTTAGCGTCAGCGGTCTTCGGAGTTGGGAGGTGTTAATCACCCCGACGGGTGCACCAATTTCCAAGCCATCGGCTTTTGCACTGCTGATTTGAACCTGCGACCCTCCGGATCGCAAGCGTGGGTTTATTCCCCAAAGAGCAAACCTAGCAATGATGGACTAACGAAACGTGTCTGTTTTATTGGTGCAACGTGTCTATACTCGCTTATTGGTCCACGAACCACCCTCTTGTCAATTTAACGGTGCCCCAAACAACGTCGAATCTCCTCGAACCACCACCGACAATTTACGTAACTCCTTCTCGGTCCGATAGTCCGGGTGACACAATAGGGGGTGCATGTTCTATTCGAAGGCAAAATACGGCACGGCACCCCTATGCAGGACACGAGGACTATCCTAGACGCCCTCCCATTGGCTGATCGTCAATTGAGATGGATCCACCACGTGTCCCACGGCGTCGGATAACCTGAAACGATGACCGGCAAACGATCGCACGCGGCAGACAGGGCTGTATCTGACATATGACCGAACGCTTGACCGACCGCTGGACACTCCCAGTCAGACACAGCCGGCGTGAGGCGTCGAAACGTACGAGCGAGACACGGACGCCGGACGAAGGGACACACCAGTACCTTGACTCCATGGGCCGGACACATGACACCTGAACGAAACGAGCCGTTCAACATCGGGGAAAGCGGAGGACACGCGGGCCTGTCACGTTGACATGGTCTCGTGTCGCTCGCGGTCATGGCGCACTCTGCTAACCGCAAATCGAGTACCTAAGGTGACGAAGTGTCAAGGACCTCGCACCAAACACGATACGTTGTCGTCAGAATGGCGAAAATACGACTGCGGGAGTCGAATCCACAGTGTTTGGCAGAAAATGGTGCTTCGTGACTATCGGTCAACTTTCCGGTTAAGGTGTGCTGGTCAACTGTCCTCCTATTGTGACAGCCTCTGACACGCACTTGATTGTGGATTGTGTGGTCCAACAGGGACCGCTCTGCTGAACGGGGGAGGGTGCGTCAAAATTCCTCCCCGTTGGTATGATGCGAGGGGTAGCGGCAGGTCCGACGCCCTGTATGGACCCATCCATGCTCTGGAAAGGGTGGGGGCAGCAGCGACATGCTGCCCAGGCGCGATGGAATTCTGGGAGGGGGGGGCCCGGCTGCTCAATCCACAGCCGCACCCGTCGCGCTCCGGCCGCCCGCGACACGGAGGAGCACCGCGCTCGCGACCACGGTGACCGCCGTGCTCGCGACGGCCGTGCTCCCGACCGCCGTGCTCGCGACCGCCGTGTTCCCGACCGCCGTGCTTGCGACCGCCGTGTTCCTGACCGCCGTGCTCGCGACCACCGTGCTCGCGACCTCCGTGCTCGCGATCTCCGTGCTCGAGACCGCCGTGCTCCCGACCGCCGTGCTCGCGACCGCCGTGCTCCCGCAGCTGTGCTCCCGCCGCCGCGTTCGCGTCGTGTGCGCAACCAAAGTGCTCCAGCGCCATGGACGGCGGTTCCATGGGGGGTGGTTTTATGTCACTGAGTGGATGGGAGGAGGAGGAGGGTGGCAACGACAACGTGGCGATGTCGGCCGTCGTCGCAGCGCATGTTGCTACGCTCCTGGAGTGGCGCCGTCGCGCTATGGCGGCGCGACGTGTGCAGCGCCCGCAATACCGCGGCTCCACTCCCGGTCGGGCGCGCAACAGGCCCCGCAAATTCGAGCCTAGGCTGCACAGTATTCTGCGGGACTACTTTGGCGTGGATGGCCTTCCCCCTGTTTACGGCCTGCGGGAGTTTGAACGTCGTTTTCGTGTGCCTATGCCGGTGTTCCTACGCATATACCACGCTATGAAGGGCCGCCCGTTCCGGGTACAGAGCGTGAACGCGACCGGGCGGCCGCTAGCGCATCCTCTGCAAAAGCTGGTTGCTGCGTTCCGGGTGCTGGGGTATGGGGAGTCGTGCGATCGCGCGCACGAATACGTGCGGCTCTCCAGTTCAACGATATCTCGGGAGGTGACGCTCTTCACAGAGTTCATCGTGGACGAGTTTAGCCCCCCGTACCTGCGACCACCCACCACGGCGGAAATTGGTAACATCCTCGCCCGCAACGCTGAGCGTGGGTTGCCAGGGTGTCTCGGGTCGCTTGACTGTTCTCACTGGCAGTGGTCCGCTTGCCCCAGAGGGCGTGCGGGCACCTACCAGGGCCGCGATGGCCAGCGGTCCATTGTGATTGAGGCTATCTGTGACGAGGACTCTTGGATATACCACATTTTTGCTGGGTGTCCGGGGAGCCTGAATGATATTAACGTCCTGTACCAATCTCCGTTGTATATGAATGTGATAACCGGCAAATGGCCCCCGCGTGACTTTCCGTTCACTGTGAATGGCAATACTCGCACGTTGCTATATTACCTAGTGGACGGCATTTATCCTCGCTTCGCGCTTTTCGTCGCCCCTTATCCGAACCCCCAAACTCGAGAGCAACGGACTTTCAACCTCCTGCAAGAGGCGCTACGCAAGGACGTGGAGCGCCTCTTCGGGATCCTGACGGCACGCTTCCACATCATACTGCACCCGTGCCGGTACTGGTCAGTACCTCGGATGGTGCGAGACACGCAAACCGTTGCAATTTTGCACAACATGATTGTCGAGTGCTGCCGCGACGGGTTTGTCTCGCGGTCGCGCTCGTTGGTCTACGGGGGGGGTGGCAGCGGGGCGGTCGGGGCGATGGCCGCCGGAGCGGCGGAGGCGGACGGGGCGGACGAGGAAGGCGGCGCCGCCGATGCGGGCGCCGCCGCGGGCGCGGGCGCCGCCGGTAGCGGAGGGGGCGCGGCGGACGGTGGTGGTCCGGGCGGCGCCGACGCGGGCGCGGGAGCCGCTGGTGCTGGCCCTGGAGCGGCGGCCGGAGGTCGTGAAGGCTTTGGCGACGCAGGTGCGGGAGAAGCCGGTGGCGGCCTTGGCGGCCCTGGAGCGGCGGGCGGTGATGGTGCAGGCGGCGCCGACGACGCAGGTGCGGGTGCAGCCGGTGGCGGCGCTGGAGCGGGGGGCGTTGGTGGTGGAGGTGGCGCCGACGACGCAGGTGCGGGTGCAGCCGGCGGCGGCGCTGGAGCGGGGGGCGTTGGTGGTGGAGGCGGCGCCGACGCTTGTGCGGGCGCAGCCGGTGGCGGGGCTGGAGCGGGCAGAGCTGGCAATACGGGGGCCGTCGGGGTTGTCGCGGATGTGCTGTGGGATCTAGAACAGACCCCCGGCGTCCCGCCCCCTCATGTCGGAGGCGCTCCAGTGGCGCCAATCAGCGCGTTTTTGCGCATCCTCATGGCCACCGGCGAGGCAAAGTCCGTCGCAGGGCACCAGGCGCTTCGCGACGACATGTGCGCTCATGTTTTTGCGCAGCGGGGTGAGTTGCTGGAGCCGTATGTTGATTGAGCTCTGTTGTCTTTTGTTTTTGCGTCATCTGAATATTTGTCACCATTCTTTTATTGTTCTACTGTTTTACGCCGTGTGCCGTGTTCTCTTTTCAGTTGTCTCGTTTCTTACGCTACGTTCGGGAAACGGAGATTGAACAGGTGCGATGGTGTCATCCTCCCCTTTTCCTTTCAGATTTCATTCGCGATGGCGGCCGCACAGGGTTGGGCGGCGGCAGCCGCCGCCTTTGTCGCGCTTGCGCGGCGGCGGCCGCACGAGCGGCCGACCGCCGAAGAGGCTTGTAATGCATGGCACACGCCGCGGTCGCCTCCCTTGTTGTCGCTCCACGGTCTCCGTCGCACTCGCTGCTGTACGGCGGCCGCCGCACATGCTATTAGTTAGCGGCACGACGGCCGCCGCACTTGGTGCTGCTGTCCGGCGGCCGCCGCCCTTGGTGTCGCAGCGCGGCGGCCGCTGAATGAGCTTAGGCCCGGCGGCCGCCACACTTGGTGTGGGTGCATGGCGGCCGCCGCGCGTGCTGTTCTTGCGCTGCGGCCGCCATGTAGACGGGCGTTGCGCGGCAGCCGCTGCACGTGTTGTTGCTGAGCGGCGCGACGGCTGCCGCACTTGGTGCGGCTGTGCGGCGGCCGCCGCCCTCGCTGTTGCTGCACGGCGGCCGCCGCCCGCGCCTAGGCGTGGCGGCCGCCTATATATGTGTCGGTGCGGTGCGGCCGCGGCGCTCCCTGTTCTTGTGCGGTGGCCGCCAGACCAATAGGTGCGGCCGTGGGGGGTGACTTGCAGCAGCAGTCCCTGGTGTGGGTGCACGGTGGCCGCCGCGCGTCCTGTGTCTGCGCTGCGGCCACCCTGCCAACAGGCGTGGCGCGGCGGCCGAGGCACGTGTTGTTGTTGAGAGGCGCGACGGCCGCCGCACTTGGTGCTGCTGTGCGGCGGCCGCCGTTCTTGGTGTCGCGGCCCGGCAGCCGCCGCACGAGCTGAGCACGGCGGCCGCCACACTTGTTTTTGCGGTGCGGCCGCCGCGCTTGGTGTTTTTCGAGCGGCGGCCGCCGCCCTCGCTGTCGCTGTGCGGCGGCCGCCGAATGAGCTTAGGCGCGGCGGCCGCCACACTTGTCATTGCGGTGCGGCCGCCGCGCGTGCTGTTGTTGGGCGGCGGTTGCCGCCTTTGCTGTGTTTGCACGGCGGCCGCGGCAATTGATGATGCGCGGCGGCCGCCACACTTGACTTTGCGGTGCGGCCGCCGCGCTTAAGGCTGTTAAGCCGCGGCCGCCGCCCTTGCTGTCGCTGCGCGGCGGCCGCCGAATGCGCTTAAGCACGGCGGCCGCCGAATGAGCTTAAACGCGGCGGCCGCCACACTTGTCATTGCGGTGCGGCCGCCGCGCTTGGTGTCGTTGTGCGGTGGCCGCCCCCCTTGCGTTCGCTGCGCGGCGGCCGCGGCACGTGATTATGCGCGGCGGCCACCACACTTGTCATTGCGGTGCGGCCGCCCCGCTCGGTGTTGTTGTGCGTCGGCCGCCGCGCCTGTTGGTGCGGCCGTGGGGGTTGACGCGCAGCAGCAGTCCCGGGTGTGGTTTTACAGCGGCTGCCGCGCGTCCTGTTGTTACGCTGCGGCCTTCATGTCAACTGGCGTGGCGCGTGTAGTGGATCCTGCCCTCAAAGCCAACGGGGTATAACCCCGTCAGAAAACCCAGCACAGGATGCGGATCGCTACGCCAGAGTCACAACGCAAACGCCGGGATCACTGGGCGCGAAGCGCACAAAAACGACGGAAGCAACGCAAACGCAACGATCATTTATTCGAACACGCACGATGACCCCAAAGCATACTCTCATATACCCTCAGAAACAAGACGCA
>Ga0209186_1001403_pt1 | contig 17958 bp, 21 predicted proteins | sample SidtaG_FD_187426 | JGI IMG/M metagenome (GOLD analysis project Ga0209186, IMG submission 187426) | Marine algal microbial communities from Sidmouth, United Kingdom - Sidmouth_Male2 metaG (SPAdes) (version 2) | ecosystem: Host-associated > Algae > Red algae > Unclassified | place: Sidmouth...
TCATACTCTGCCTCCATTTTTTTATTGTCTGGTTTCGGGCTTCATGGCCCCAAAACCACTCTACTTTATCACTTAGCACCATGCTATTTGAAAGTGGGGGCAGTATAGACCGATCTCAAAAAAAATGGTCTGTTTATTGCTCGAAGATATCATACTAATGAAATTCCTCTAACAGCAGAAAGCTTTGATTGTCTTGATATCATTGAATTACAGTATTATGATCCTTCTATAGGTGAGTCGAGTGTGCTTGTGTTAGATAGGAAAACTGTTGGAGATCACCAGTGCATCAACATTTATCATCCTGAAGCAGTTCTTCCGAGATACCCTTATTAGGTAGGTAGATTGAGCTTGAATTTAGTGGCTAGCTAGGTTAAAAACATGGCATATAAGTAGGTCCGCTTGTGCTAGCCATGCGCAATGACCGCAAATCTACTTTTTTTTTCAGTGTAGAGGCTTAAAATTTAAGCCAAACTGAGAGATTTTGGTCTCTGTCAAGGCCGCAGTCTTTTAAAAAGCGCAGTGTATGCAAATACATGAGTATTTTTAAAAGGCGAGAACGCAGGCAGAGGGCAAAAAATCCAGTTTCTGCAAAGAAAGCTAGTAGCTTAAACATCGGAGGTAATATGGCATTAGGAATACTTGGCCTTAAAAAAGGCATGACACAATTTAATCATGAAACCAGGGGTCGGATGGCTGTAACTATTGTTGAGGCCGGACCGTGTGTGGTTTTACAGAAAAAAACAGAAGATACTGACGGCTACAATGCTGTCAAGCTTGGGTTTGTTGAGAAAAAAGTTAAAAACACAGATAAAGCTGCCAGAGGCAATTTTGATAAAGCGGGCGCAACGCCCAAACGCTATATCCGTGAGTTTCGCGTGGAAACGCCAGCTGACTTGGATAAATTTGAAGTAGGCAAGCCAGTCAACATCAAAGATGTCTTTGCAGAAGATCAAGTGATTGATGTGAGTGGTACGTCCAAGGGCCGTGGTTTTACCGGTGTTGTAAAGCGATGGGGATTTGCAGGTCAAAAGCGAACGCATGGTGTGCACGAGATGTTTCGTCACGGTGGGTCTATTGGTCAGTGCGCGTGGCCGGGTAAAGTTGATAAAAACAAAAAAATGCCTGGTCAGTACGGGAATACACGTATTACAACGATCAACCTTAGGGTTGTAAAGATTCTCGAAAAAGAAAATGCATTATTGGTCTCTGGCGCAGTGCCAGGGAGCAAGAATGGTTTGCTTGAGCTTCGGACCTCCAAAAGAAAAAAATAAGATAGATTTAAAGCACTTAAACGCTTAATATGTCAGGGCAAGCTTCATTGGGAGCTTGCCCTTTTTTTATGAGATTTTTTTGGTTCAGTTTCTGCCTTTTGTTATTGAGTTTGTCTTTTGTGCATGCACAGGAGAAAAATATTTTTGCTGACTTTCAAGATGTCAACGATGGTGGTATGGATATTCCAGAATTTTTTCCAATCAATATATATGGTGCCAATGGACTGTTGAGAACCTTTTCCAGCATGACACCAAAGGGCAATATGCGGCAGGTGAAGGTTGGTCTGATGGGCAGCTTTTATACATTAAAAAAAAATTTCCCTACCCTGGGGGACCAGGCGTCGCAGTTTTCAGCACGGCTGCACCTTCAATATAGCCCATCTGATTTTTTAACCCTGAGCCTGAGTTCTGGCATGCAACAAACCAATGATGGTGGGTCAGCAGCTCTAGCCTCTTTGAATCAATGGCCTGTTATAGATTTTGGCACCCAATGGACTTTTGTTCGAGAAGATCGCTTTGCTCTGGGGGCGTTGTATAAAGCTCAGTATAAGTCTGCTGTTGACAACATTGTCGGATCTGAAGCTGCCATCAACCATGATCTGCTGGCCACAGGTACTTTTGCTTTAGACCAAGACGATCAATTTTGGGTGCATATCAATATGGGTTTCAGGATTGACAATCATGTCAGAGTGGGTGGTTCAAGCCCATCTCCGCGTAGCATTCACCTGCTGGATATTTATCCTATCAATCCCTATTTGGCAGCGCTGGGGCTTGAGTACAGATGGTCGTGGGGGCTTACGGGCATTGAATATAGTCTGGACTTTATGCCAGGGTTGCTATTTCAAGCGCAACCACAACGGGGATCGTGGACGTTTAAAGCCTACGTGGATAAGAAGAAAAAACTGGGGGTCCAGCTTGGTTTTGATTTTGGGTTTTCACAAGCTGATTTTTCTCGACCCGATGCCTTCCAAGAAGCAACGTATAAGGCATATGTAGGAACGCACTATCTTTTGGGTTCTGGTAAAAAAAAGGAAAAAAATAAATTTGATGAAGATATCAATGTGTTTGAAAAGGCCGCATCCTCAAAAAATAAAAAACGAAAACGCAAAAAGAAAAGTAAAAGCAAAAGCCCAAAGGGCACCCTCAAGGGCCTTGTGACCAATATTGAAACAGGAGAACCCATTGCCAAAGTGCGTGTTCAAACATGCGAGGGCGCAATTGTGCAAACGGATAAAAAAGGCATGTTTGAAGCGCAAGACCTTCCGGGTGGCCCCTGTCAACTTGTCTTAAGTCACTCGCAGTATGATGTGCTGGAAGATACCGTTGACATTACGGTGGGTGAGCGGATGTCTTATGATTTTGGATTGTTGGCAGGAGAGGGGCCACCTGTGAGATCCCCAGTCGTTGACAACGGGGGCAGTAGCCCTAAAGTAGCAGAACAAGTTCAACCCAAATCAAGCGTGACCTTGCAGGCTAAGAACCGGCAAGGCAATCCTATTGCCGCAACTATTATCTTTGTAAAGTCCGGAAAGAAAGTTGAAGTGCCATTGGATGCTTCGGGCAGAAAATCTATGACATTGATGCCAGGACAATATGAGGTCTTTGCCTCTTTTCAAGGCGCTGAGTCTTCCACTCAATATGTGATGATTGAAGCTGGGGATCAAAAGCACATTCAATTTTCATTGGGGCAGGGGTCCAAGCAGGGTCCAAGTAGCCAAAGTGCCCTGGTTAGTGATGAGGGAACGTTTCTTCGCCTGAACCAAAAAATTGAATTTCATACGGGTAAATCAAGTTTGGTAAAACAAACACATGGGGTGTTAGATCCGTTAGTGGCATATTTACAAAAACATGCAGGCATTGCGCTTATAGAAATTGCAGGCCACACCGATGATCAAGGCAGTGCCAATACAAACCTTAAGCTCTCGCAGGCCAGAGCCAATAGTGTTAAGAGCTATCTGGTTAAACAGGGCATCGCGGCCTCACGGCTCAAGGCCACTGGATACGGTGAGGATTTTCCCATCGCTACCAATGCAACGTCTCAGGGACGCAATACCAATCGGCGGGTTGTGTTTAAGGTCTTAAAACGCAATTGAGATAGGCCGGTTGGCTACCAGCGCCATAAAACTAAAATAGCCACCAGCCAGCAGTAAAGGCCAAAATAATAAAGCTTGCCTTGGCGAATCCATTTCAGAAGAAACTTTAATGCCACCCATCCAGAAGCAAAAGCAGCCCAGAACCCACAGAAAAGGACACGCCAGGAGGCGCCATCAATGTGGCTTAGGTCCTTGAGCTCAAAAATAAGCGCGCCCAGGATGACAGGGATGGAAATTAAAAAGGCATATTGGCCCGCATCTTGGCGGTCAAAACCTAAAAGCAAACCGCTGACGATGGTTGATCCAGATCGTGAAACCCCCGGTAGTAAGGCAAAGGCCTGCGCAAGCCCAATAAGTATAGCTTTGAGTAAAGATGTCTTTTGAAAAGATGTCTTGTTTTGGGGCTTAATCCATTGTGGCAGGAACATCAGGGCGCCAGTAAAGATAAGCCCCAACCCCACAGACCTTAGGCTGTTAAATTGTGATTTAAAAAAATCATTTAACAGCAGACCAAGGGTGCCTGTGACAAGCGTTGTGGATATGATGAGGTAGAGCAGCTTTAAGTTCTGATGGTCTTGCGCACTTTTTTGATTTTGCGCTCTAAACAAGGAGCAACATATCTGTATAAGTTTTTGTCGAAACACGATCACTGTGGCACATAATGTGGCTGCATGGACGATCACACCAAAGGAAAATGAAGCGCTGTTGATCCCAAGAAGTTTTTGCGCGATGACAAGATGACCAGAGCTAGAGATGGGTAAGAACTCAGCAAGTCCTTGGACTACACCCAGGATAATGGCTTCAACAATATTCATCGGAGGATGAGTATGCGCGGAACTATTAAAATTATCTACTTTTTTTTGCGCCTAAAGGTATAGGTCTTTTGTGTTTGATGTTTTTTTGTCATTGGGAAGCAACTCAGGTGCCCGCCACGAGAATCTGCGCCAAGCAAGAATGCACATAAGCGCATGGGGTGTGATCAAAAAAGAATCTACCTGCGTTGAAACTTCACCCTGGGGTGTTTTGGATGATCAACCTGATTACTTAAATCAGGTGATATGGATGTGCACATCATTGGAGCCGTTGGATCTTTTGAAAATTTTTTTTGATATAGAGCTCAGGCTAGGGCGCAACCCCAGCGAAAAAGGTCAGTGTAAAATACGCCCCATCGACATTGATATGCTGTCTTTTGAAGACCGTGTGATCAAAACCCAGACACTTACTCTGCCGCATCCTCAGATGCACGCGCGCCGTTTTGTGCTCGAACCTTTATTAGAGATCGCTCCCGATTGGATCCATCCCGTTTTGGGAAAAAATGTGTCAGAATTGCTTCAGTCGTGTCCGATTATACAATCGGACTAAGGTTTACAAACTGCAAATAATACTTGAGTTCCTCAATGGACTCTTCAATGTCATCCAATGCCCGATGGCTTTCTTTTTTGCTAAATGTTTTGTCATAGAGCCTTGTAAATACCTCTTTGAATGCAGATACATCCAATACCCGATAATGAAGCCTTTGATAAAGACGCGACATATAGTTTTGAATAAAAGCCCGATCTTGGCTGATCGTGTTGCCACACAAAATGATCGCGTCAGGAGAGGGGAAAAAGGGTTTTAAAAAATCCAAGACCATGGTTTCAACCTCTTGCAAGGGCTTCCCGGAAGCTACAGCTTTGGTCAATCCACTTTTGCCATGGGTTTGAACGCACCACGGGTCCATGTTGTCTAAGGTCTCTTGAGGTTGGAACACAATCTGATGAAAAGATGCTTTGGCTTCCAGCTGGTAATTGGTCACAATAGCTGCAACCTCTAAAATGACATCTTGGGCCGGATTTAGCCCTGTCATTTCCAGGTCGACCCAAAGAAAGTACGGAGATTTTTGTTCCATTTTAGACACGTCTTTCGTATGTACCATGATCACGGGATATCTACCAGGCCTTGAAATGGGAGCAGATAATTATGGATATAGTATTGGTTCATCCAAAGATACCTTGGAACACAGGGAACGTTGCACGGACATGCGTGGCCACACAAACGCATTTACATATTGTTAAACCTATGGGTTTTGATTTAACTGATAAAAAACTTAAACGTGCAGGGTTGGATTATTGGGATCATTTGCAATGGTCAGTACACGAAAACATAGAAGACTTCTTGGCGCGTTTCAAAGATCGCCCGAAGTTCTTTTTTTCTCGTTTTGCGACCCAAACATATTGGGATGCTTCTTATCCAGAAGATGCCATGTTGATATTTGGCAGTGAAACTCAAGGCTTACCGGAGGGTTGCAAAGAGCAGTATCCCAATCAATTTTATGTGATTCCTTCACCTGGACAGGTGAGGAGTCTGAATTTATCCACATCAGCAGGGATTGTGTTGTTTGAAGCGCTTCGTCAAAACACCTCAGGCCCTAGTTAAGTCATTGCGCTTTTGGCTGCATAAGATAAAAAAACAATATGAATATAGAACAAGAAGCAACATGCACCGTCCCCTCAACCCTTGACGGTTGGGCATGCCTACATGAGATGTACACGGTCGACTGGCCTGCGTGGCAACAGTTGGAGGATGACCACAGAGATGATATTCTAAGTCAAGCAAAGTCATTTTTCGAGAAAATTTCAAAACCACGCCAAGGGCACTCTGGCTTTTTCTCCATGTTGGGGCACAAAGCTGACTTTATGCTTTTGCACTTTCGCAAGACATTTGATGATCTTAATGCCATAGAGTGGGATTTTCGCAAGACAGAGCTTTTTGCTTACCTCATTCCTGAAACATCTTACGTCTCTGTGGTTGAGCTGGGGATGTATGCTATGACCCAAAAAATCTTTGATGAACTTCTGGATAAAAAACTTGTTAAGGATTCAGAGCAGTGGAACAAAGCCTGGGACCAACGCATACAAGACCAGTTCAATCGGATGAAGGGACGTATCTTTTGTGAGATTCCCTCTAACCCATACGTTTGCTTTTACCCCATGAATAAAAAGCGAGGCGAAACCGTCAACTGGTACACAGCGCCTATGAAAGAGCGCGCTGCAATGATGATGGAACACGGAATGATTGGTCGAAAATATGGTGGCCGCATCCAACAGATCATTTCTGGAAGCATTGGTTTTGATGACTGGGAATGGGGCGTAGACTTATTTGCTGATGACCCCAAGGTATTTAAAGAGCTTATTTACGAGATGCGTTTTGATGAGGCAAGCGCCCTCTATGCTGAATTTGGTCCATTCTATGTTGGCATGCAGGTCTCACCAGCACATCTCATTGAATCTTTAAATAACAAATAGAAGGTTTCTTCCTGTGTATACCGATCCTATTAGGTCAGGGATATTTATCAGGCGAAAGGCCTCACATATATAGCTTCCCTAAAACATAGCTTTGGAAGTGCGTGGTAACAGTGGTCAAAATAGAATCTGTCTATCATCACAGGGTTATACCTCAGAAAATCGATGTTTGGTAGCTAAGCCATGTTGGGTCATGGTGAAGCGTAAATAGTACATGGTTTTCTCTGATTGGATCACTTGGGGCTTAAAAACGGGAGAGCAGGTGCCGTTTTGCTTTCGGGCTGATGGGGCAAGGAGCATTTCAATGCCTTGGTTTTTGGCAGCCTGTCCAAGCTCTTGGGTGAGTGTATAATCCTCAGAGGTCAGATCAAGTGTTGTGACGTTTTTTTGTGAGGTAAGCTTGACCATAAGCGAGCTTTTGAGTTTGGCTGAGAACATTTTTCGATCCACGACAATGTCTTTTTTGGCAAAAGCCCTTTTTTCTTCTGCGTCTTTTTGAAACCAATAGAATGTTTCTTCAATAGATGTGCTTTCTTCCAAAGCACCATACCAAACCCCAAAAGCAGTGGTGTTGAATCGGCCAGGAAAGAAAGTATTGCGTGAAAAGACTGCCATCGATGTTTGGTTTTCGCCATACTGAAAGACCCGGTGGTGTCCAGGGCGTGTATGATCAATACCACTGGTTTTGTTCTCCCATGTCTGAATGATTTCTATTTCGGTTTGATCCAATCCCAGATCATCAAATAAGTCCTGAGACGGAAAGCACGTGGTGATATTGCGATAAGATGTGCCGGCCCACGGCTGGGCCTTATCCAAAAGCTTGGTCATCGTGATGTTCTTTGCATATCAAGCAAGCGTCGAAGGGTAAAAAGTCGCTCAAAAGAAATTTGAGGAGCTTGATGCAAAAACTCTAATGGCGTTTGCCCCTCAATCAATGACCATGGGATTCGAAAGAAACCATAAACCAACTCAGAGTTGTAGGGGTAAAGCATGCGGAGGTTCTTGTGGATCCCAAGCAGATGGCCTACGCGAGCAAACTTATCAACATCGTCAGGAATGCTGTGTTTTTGCTCTAACATGCCCAGTCTTTGGGGGTAGTTCTTGATGCCCAGTATGACGGCTTGGTCACAACGTTTGAGCTTGTGCTTTTGAGCCATGGCCCAAAAGGCTTTGCCCAAGGCTTTTTGCTGCATGTGAACATCTGGTTGATGACTTAGCGTTTGAGCTGCCTGATTCATAGGAACAGCCTATCATAAAAACATATGAAATCATATAGTTTTTAATAAAGCTTATAAAATCAATATTTTATAACATCATAAATCATATGCATGGGTTGGTCTGAAACTAAACTGGTTTGAGATAAGGGGTATTTTGCGCATCAAAGAGTACGATCTTAGGCTTAAAATAAGGAGCCCGCACATCATCAACATGTATAAAAGCAGCTATAATAAGGACGTCTCCTGGGTTAACAAGAAAAGCCGCTGGGCCATTGGAAATAATCTCAGAGCTGCCCTTAGGAGACGCCATGGCATACGTGACATGGCGGGTGCCATTGTTTCGATTCCAGACATGTACTTTTTCAAAGGGCAGGATGCCAGCTAAATCCATCCACCCTTTATCAATACTGATGCTGCCTTCGTAGTTTTTGTCTGCGCCTGTGGCCTTTACGCCGTGAATTTTGCATTTGAGAAGTTCAACCATGGCCAAGACATATCAGCTTAACCCGTGCTGACAATTCAAATGTCACATATTCAGGGGCTCAATTTGAAGGAAGGACAAGTTGATTGGTAAAGCATAATCTCAATGGTATAGGATGCCCTAGGCATTTATGAATATATTTTTATTTCTTATTTTGATTCTTTTTTGGGGCTGTTCTTTTCTAGCAATCAAATATGTATTAGAAATATTTCCACCTTTTTACTCAGCTTTTTTGCGCACTTTTTTAACCTTTTGTTTCATCAGTATCTATATTCTGTTTAGAAAAATTCCCTTGCAAGATCAAAGTTTTGAAACATTTATAAAATGGAGCGTATTGGGGCTGGTGGCCTTTACGATTCCCTGGGCTGCTTTGTTTTGGGGGGAGCAGTATATTCCGCCTGCTTTAGTAGGGATGCTTAATAGCACCGTCCCAATTTTTGCTCTTGTGATTTCTTTTTTTGTGATTCCTAATGAGCGGATATCTCCACTAGGGGTATTCGGGTTGGTCTTAGGGTTTTTTGGTATGGGAGCGATATTCTTGCCAACACTTAAGGTGGGCATGTTCAAAGATATGGTCTTTTGGGGGATGATAGCCATTCTTATCATGTCACTGGCATACTCAGTCAATACGGTTTGGGCCCGTAAATGGGGACGCAAAATACACCTTGTCTGGGCTATATGGATTCAAACCCTCTCAGGGTCACTTACGCTTCTTGTTCTTGCTATACTTATGGGTGAGGTGTTTCCCAGTTTTGATACCATGGGTTCCTCTCCAAAATCTGTGTGGGGCATGCTGTACCTTGCATTTTTTTCAACAGCTCTGGCTATAGCATTTTATTATCACTTAATCGATCAGTGGGGAGCGGTTAAAGCTTCATCAGTTAACTATGGTATTCCGTTTGTTGCGATTATCGTAGATTTTTTGGTATTTGGCCACTTGCCATCACTAGCCGAATGGGTGGGGGTTGCATTCATCATGTTGGGGCTTGTTCTACTGCACAAGAGCAAGATGGTCATAACACGTTGACCGCAGAAGCGTCATTGACATTGACATTCTGATGACGCTTGCTAAGTACGCACTAGAGTAACATCTGCACATGCCAACCCATCGTAGAAATAAAGGCAGGTTAGTCACTGAAGTTTCTATTGTTGATAGACCTTGGCGCCAGTTTTACAGAGTTTATAAAGTGAATTTAAGGAGCATATATGTCTAACTATCAAAGACCACCCATTGATCCAGAAATTGAAAAAATCATCCTAAAGATCCGAGGGGGTTTTGAAAAGTTTTTTAAAAACGCATTCTTTCTCTTTGTGGGCCTTGCTGCTATTTGGTTGTTTTCTGGTTTTTTTACCATCCAACCTGATCAGGAAGGGGTAGTGATGCTTTTTGGGAAGTATCAAAAAACAGCAACCCCAGGGTGGGGATGGAATATGCCAACACCTATTGGCAAAGTTATTAAAGTACCTGTTACACGTGTTCAAAAAATTGAAATTGGCTTTCGGACTATTGATGTAGGTCCTCCCGCCCGATACAAAACAGTCGTTGGTGAATCTTTGATGCTGACTGGTGATGAAAACATTGTAAGCCTAGAGTTTATTGTTCAGTTCAAAGTTAAGGATCCATTAAAGTATTTATTTGCTGTGCGAGATCCTAATGGCACATTGCAAGATGCAGCAGAGAGCGCTATGCGTGAAGTTATTGGTAAAAACGATATTGACTTGGTGTTGACTGAAGGCAAGGCTGAAATTCAATCTGAATGCCAAAGTATTATTCAAAAATATATGGATGAGTACAACTCCGGCGTTCAAATTGTGACGGTAAAGCTTCAAGATGTTAATCCACCCGATGAGGTCAACGATGCCTTTAAGGATGTTATCTCTGCGCAACAAGATAAAGAACGCATGATCAACGAATCCCAAGGTTTTAGAAATCGCGTGATTCCCGAAGCTCGTGGGGATGCAGCTGAGCTGATCAATCAAGCTGAGGCTTATAAGGAAGCGCGCGTGACAGAAGCTGAAGGGGAAGCGGAGCGGTTTTTGGCGTTTCTCAAGGAATACCGAGGTGGAAAATCTGTGACCAAGGCTCGGCTATACCTTGAAACCATGGAGAAAATTTTGCCCAAGATGAAAATCACCGTGATTGACGATGGCTTGACGGGCTCAGCCCTGCCACATTTTGAACTTAAAGCAGCGCTAGATAAGCCAGCTATTAAGAAGGGACAGTAGTATGAAAAATAAAAATTATATTTGGTTTTTAATTATTGGTGCGTTTTTCTTAATTCGAAGCATGACTTTTATTGTCCAAGAATGGCAACAAGTCATTGTTATTGAGCTGGGAAAACCAAAGCGAACTGTAACCGAGGCGGGACTCCACTTTAAATTGCCCTTTGTTGAGAATGTGGTGCGCTTTGAAAAACGCCTTTTGGAGTATGATGCTGATCCACGCGCGCTTATTACAGGCGATAAACAACAGGTTGTCGTAGATAACTATTCCAGGTGGAAAATTGTTGACCCCCTACAGTTCTATCAATCCTTGCGCACTGTTAATGGCGCCGTATCGCGTTTGGATGATGTGATTTATTCAGCACTTCGGGAAGTTTTAGGGCAGTACACTCTGACGGACCTTATTTCGATTAAGCGATCTGAGTTATGTGACAAGGCGCTCACTATCTCTAATGAAACCATCAAGCGCGAAGGCTACGGGATTGAAATCATTGATGTCCGGATCAAGCGTGCCGACCTTCCAGAAAAAAATACGCGTAATGTTTTTGCCCGCATGCGTACCGAACGAGAGCAGTTGGCCAAGAAGTATCGCGCAGAAGGAGAAGAGGAAGCGATCAAAATTCGTTCTCAAGCCCAGCGTGAGGCGCGTATTATTTCTGCCAACGCCAAGAAAGAGTCAGAAATTCTCAGAGGAACAGGTGATGCAGATTCTACCAAAATTTATGCCCAAGCCTATAACCAAGACCCTGACTTTTATGAGTTTGTACGAACATTAGATGCCTATGAGATAATTTTTGAAAAAGAGTCAACCATGTTTCTTACGCCAAACAGTGATATTCTAAAGCTCATGAAAGAGGGAAAGTAAGTTATGAAGTATGATGATGCTTCTTGGCATTCTGGTGGAGAGACATCTCCTGATGCGTATGGCGGTGTCCATATCGCTCTATTTATGAAGTATGGTTTTACAAAGGGGTAGGCTGGAGATTTGCATACATCACATGACCCCAATAAAGTTAAGCAGGTTATCAATAGCCAGTTGAGCGCAACAGATTTTTTATTTAGTGAGTGTGACGGCAAACTGACAGACGAAGACTTTAATGCGAGGGAAGTGCTTTTGCGCAGTATGCCTATACGGGCGATAATGCGCCCTATTACGACATCATAAGCGAATTTATTGAACCCTTGTATGGTGTCAGTGAAAATGAGGTTGATTTTAAAAAGTTGTCTAAAGCTCTTGATCAGCTTTATAAAAAAAGCCCTGGTTTTAAGGAAAGCAGTAAAAATAGTTTTTTGAGTAAAGTTTTTAGGATATTTAGAAAATAAGCATCCCCTAACTTTGGTTATTTAAATGAGAGCGTAGGCTATTTTCGATTGATCGAATATTTGCCTGGGCCGGTAAAGAAGAGCATCAGGTACATGGCCAGGTAGATGAGGGCCATTTCCTTTTTGGCAAATGGGTCACCGCCGTGGGCAACAAAGGCGGCTACGGCCATCGTGATAATAAGTGGGATACTTGCCCAACGGGTAAAAAGTCCTAGAACAATAAATAACGCCGCAAAGACTTCTGCCCCAACAGCCAGGCCAAGGCTTAGTGTACTTCCCAAACCAATGGGATCAGGAAAATTGGGTGCAATATTTGAAAAGTTAGCCAGCTTGCCCCAACCATGTCCAAAGATCATAAAACCACCTGCAACAAGCCTTAAAATCAAAAGACCTAGGTCAGTGTGTTTAAACGGTAGTTTCATTTTGTGGGGCGTGTGGGCTGTTAAGCGTTACTTCTTGTCAGTGCCAAGTACTTCTAGCAGCTCAACATCAAAAACAAGCACGGAGTTCCCAGGGATTTTTGGACGATCCATAGGGCCGTAAGCAAGGTCACTGGGAATGAAAAGCTGCCATTTGCCCCCTGCCTTCATCAACTGTAGGGCCTCAGTCCAGCCTTTGATCACGCCTCCAACAGGAAACTCTGCAGGTTGACCGCGATCATAAGATGAATCGAACTTTGTACCGTCAGTGAGCGTGCCTTTGTAATGCACTTTGACTTTATCAGAAGCTTTGGGTGTTTTCCCTGTGCCAGCTGTGATCACTTTGTATTGCAAACCACTTTCGGTGACTTTAACACCTTCCTTAGATTTATTGGCTTCCAAGAAAGCAGCACCTTCGGTTTTGTTTTTTTCAGAGGTCACTTTTTGTGCTTCCATGCGTTTTGTCTGTAAGTTGCTCATGGCTGTTTGCATCTCAGCGTCTGGCAAAACGCTGTCTTTGCCGTCCAGGCCATCTTTAATTGATTTCAAAATTTGATCTTGATTCAGATCAACATTGAGTCCCTTGATGTTTGAGCCAAACTGATAGCCTAAAGCGTAGCTATATTTGTCAATATCAGATGCAGGCGCAGCAGTGCTGGCTAAGCTTTGAGAGCCAGTAGTGTTTGTATTGCATGCTGTAAGGCATCCAAGGGAAAGCATGAGGCTTAAAGAGGTTAATGTTACACGTGTCATAGAGGTATCCTTTCTTAAGATAATAGGTTCTTACTACATGAAAATACGGAACTTACAAATCACAAATGGTTTTTAGAATCCTGTCGGCAATCAGGTAGGGGTCAGCATTGGCGCCCGGACGTCTGTCTTCCAAATAACCACAGCCATCTTTTTGCATTGGAATAGGAATACGAATAGACGCGCCTCGATCCGAAGGTCCCGCCCGAAATTCACTGATGTGGCAGGTTTCATGGGCACCAGTAAGTCGATCATCCAAATCAGCCCCATAGACTTTGATGTGCTCACTGTGCTTTGATTCCAATCGATCCAAATACAGCTTCATCGTGTCTCGACCAGTGGCAGGGTCTCTTAGAGACTTGGTTGAAAAGTTGGTGTGTTGACCTGCGCCGTTCCAGTCTCCACGAACCGGCTTGGGGTGCAATCTGGCATTTACACCATGGTCTTCACCCACACGGTAGAGCAGCCATCTTGTGAGCCAATTATGATCGGCTGTGGTCAAAGGGTCTGCAGACTCTCCATCAACGCCGCGATAGCCTACTTGATATTCCCACTGTCCAGGCATGACCTCCGCATTGATGCCATAAATCATCAGGCCTGCTTCAAGACAGAGTTGTAAGTGTTCATCTACCATTTGTCGGCCATAGACTTCATCTGAGCCCACACCACAGTAAAAAGGACCTTGGGGCGCAGGGTAGCCATCTTCAGGCCAGCCCAAGGGTGTTCGCCCTCTAAAAAGCGTGTATTCTTGTTCAAATCCAAACCAAGGGTCTTCCTTAGAGGCGCCCTTGTTGAGTGTTTCTCGGAGCTTGGCACGGGAATTAGATGCATGTGGGGTGCCATCAACATTCATGACCTCGCACATGATCAGATAATTACCATGGCCCCGTATGGGATCCCCGACACATTGTACAGGCTTGAGGATAAGGTCAGAGAAGTTGCCTTTTGCTTGGTAGGTGGATGACCCGTCAAAGCCCCATTCAGGAAATTGATCAATGGTTACCTGATCATGATTTTTGATTGGAACAATTTTGGTTTTGGATCGAAGCTTTTGAGTAGGTTTTGCCCCGTCCATCCAGATATATTCTGCCATTGAGATCATGTTCTTTTCCTTATGTTAATGATTGTGAAAGCCTGTTGATACGCCAAAACCAGTATTAATAGAATAGTTATGAGGGTCAATTTATTTTCAGTTTATGGGGCAAATACTTTGGTTTGACCATGTTTGAACGTTAAAAAGGGCTTAAGATCTACCTGAGCTTTTTCTTTCATGAGTGCATTGAGTCTTTCCCGGGGTTGGCTTAAGGGCTCGTCGGTCAAAATGAATGTGCCCCAATGGATGCCAAAAGAAAAAAGTGATTGCAAGTCTGTGTGAGCCTTGATGGCGTCCTCAACATTCATATGCGCATCCTTCATGAACCACCTGGGTGCATACGCCCCGATGGGAATGGCGCTGGCATCAAAGGGCCCTAAGGTGTCGCCAATTTTTTTGAACCAATGGGTGTAACCTGTGTCGCCAGAAAAAAAGAATTTAAAGTCTTTGGAAGCAACAGCCCACCCAGACCAAAGTCTGTGATTATAGTCTGTTAGAGACCTGCGGCTCCAATGTTGTACTGGTGTGCAGTGGATTTCAACTGGGCCAAAGGTTTTTTTATCCCACCAATCAAACTCAGTGACATGGGTGAGGCCTTTACTTGCAAGTAGCTTTTTGTAACCCAGGGGCACAAGTATATGAGGAGGAGCATCTTTTTGCTTTTGGGTCATCTTTTTAAGCGTTGAGACGTCCAAATGGTCATAGTGATCGTGACTGATCACTATGTAGTCAATCTGTGGCAATGCATCGATGGAAATGGGTGGCGCGGTGTAGCGTTTGGGTCCAATAAATGAAAATGGAGATGCTCGTAGCGTAAGGTGTGGGTCAGTCAAAATATGAAGCCCTTGGATTTGCAACAAAACACTTGAGTGCCCCAACCAAGTAACACTGGTAAGAACAGGGTCTTTTGTAAAAATGCGTGGGTCTGGTTCTGAGATCAAAAAAGGGGAGTTTTCTGGAAAGTCGGGTTTTTTGAGTGACCCGCTTTGCCTCTCTTTGCGCCATTTGAGCACATCTTTCCAGGATTTTTTGGGAGTGGGGGGTGTGTTAATGAACCCTTCTTGTGTGTGATGCTCCTTGGCGGCGTCGTAGTATGGATTTTTGTAACAGCTCATCAGCGTCACCATGACAGAGAACAAGACAAAAGGGAAGATTGATTTCATCACTGTGATATCTTATAACAGGATTAGGATGAAAAATGAAAACAAAGCAATGTTTGGCGCCGGGTGTTTTTGGTGTGTAGAAGATGATTTTCGCAAGGCGCCTGGTGTGACAGATGTAACCAGTGGCTACTCAGGTGGTGCACCAGAAAACCCAACCTATGAGCAAGTCTGTACAGGGACAACCGGCCATGCCGAAGTGGTGTTGGTCGCATTTAATCCCGACCTGGTTACGTATAAAGTACTGGTAGAAACATTTTTTAAAGTTCATGATCCTACGACACTAAATCGCCAGGGTCCGGATGTAGGCACCCAATATCGAAGTGTGATTTACTATTTTAATGACCCACAACTTGAAACGGCCAACCAAGTGATAGAGACCCTAACGCGTACCAATCGTTTTTTGAAGCCAATCATGACTGAAGTTGCACCAGCTCAAAAATTTTATCGGGCAGAAGAATACCACCAAGACTATTATTGTAAACTTCGTACCAAGCATGCAGATCTCTGATCAATTCGATCTAACGCGTTTGTTGCGCAGAGACGTTCAACCCTTGGTTGAAATTCTCAATGATCCTGTTTATGCCCAAATGACCTCGCATATTCCATACCCCTATCAAACCGATGATGCGCAAAAATGGATTGCCATGCATACACAAGATCATGAAGATGATCCTGCGCAAGTTTGGGCCATTCGTGACAGGCATTCTCAAAAAATATCAGGTGTCATTGGGTTGCATGATTATGAGGTCAGCAAAAAACAAATTGAAGTTGGCTATTGGGTGGCCCGAGACCTTTGGGGACAAGGCATGGCCACAAGCACGTTAAGTGTTTTGATGGCACATATACAAAGCACGTTGAGTGATAAAGTGAATCAAGTTATTGCCCATACGTTTCTTAACAACCGCGCTTCGGAGCGCGTGCTGGAAAAAAATAATTTTAGAAAACAAAAAACAATCTCAAACCACATTGAAAAAAAAGGCAAAGTTTTAAAAGCCCATCTTTGGAAAAAAAGGCTTGATGTTTGAAAGAGGTGCACAGGCCCTAGAGTCTTATACACATTTTGCCTGGCAATGTTGGGTATGGGTGATCTGCAGACCTTGCCACCAACCTTGGAGCCCTGTTTGATGAATCAGTGAGTGGTTCTGCGCATCGCGCAGAACGTACGATGTACAAAACCCACACCAGGGTGAAAGCCTTGGTGTGGGTTTTGTTAGGGCCTATGTCATGGCCCCTAGTCTTTTGATGTATTTAAGCAATTGCAGTTGTTTGCTCAGGTATACGAAGTACCTGACCAGGATAGATTTTATCCGGGTTTTCGAGCATGGGTCGGTTGGCTTCAAAGATAGCACCATACTTCATGGGGTCACCATAGACCTCTTTAGAAATTTTACTCAAGGTATCACCGCTTTGAACCGTATGAAAACGGCTTGGGGCTTGGGCCAACACAGCAGCTTGAGGCGCAAGGCTGGCATCAATGGCAATTTGGTTGTTTACCTTGGCAATCCCGTTGGTGTTGCCTGCGATCAAAATGGCTTTCTCACATGTTTCATGCGTGCCACAGCGACCTTTTAAGGTCACACAGTCGTCATCACAAGTGACTTGAAGATCTTGGACCTCAATGCCATTTTTCTGAATTGAAGATGCGATTGCATTTTGCAACTCTTCATTATTATTTCCAAAGAGCTTTGCTCCAGCCGATTTTACAAAATCAAATAGTCCCATAATTTTATCCTTTCGCTAATGGTTTATTTACTGGCTAAGATTACACCATCATAAATATTTATCCAGCCTTAGTTGGCGCTCTTTGAATCACACTGGACTGGCTCTAAAAAGTGGATACACTGAAAAACTAACACTACGTGTTATAAGGAGTCCATATGAGCAAAACATATACTATTGAATTTAAAAAAACAGGCCACCAAACTTGTGCTTGAACATGGTATGAGCGCCAATCAAGCATCCAAGGATCTGGGAGTGAGTCAAGCAGCTCTGTCCAGATGGGTGCGTGATAAAAAAACGCAGGCTCAATCCTGAGCTTCCTACTTTAGGGCAACATGAAGAAATCAAACGTCTTAGAAAGGAGATCACCTTGCTTAAAAGACAACGTGATATCTTAAAAGATGCCACGGTTTTTTTTGCCCGAGGGCTACTACGCGAGCCCCGTGGCTCGCTGCTCATACCCAGAGATTCTCTACACTTGATCTTGTGATTGGAAAGTTCGACTTTAAAGTAAAGGCCTCAACCGTGTATCAATACATCAAAGAGCACCCTGAGCTTCACCTCATTGGTGATACCTGCAAGGTGCTTGGCGTAAGCAGAAGTGGGTACTATGCCTGGAAGGATCGGCCTATACCAACAGAGAAAAACAACACCAAATGCTTAGCATTCATGTCAGCTCTGAGTTTGATAAAAGCAAGCAGACATACGGAGCTTTAAGAATCACAAAAGCTTTGAGCTTCAAAGGGATTAAGGCTTCTAAAAAAAGAGTCTTGTCTCTTATGAAGGCCATGGGCTTGATTAGCGTGCACAGAAAGAAATATCGGGTGTGTACAACAGACTCTAAACATAACAATCCTGTCGCTCCAAACATTCTCAATAGAGACTTTGATTCAGACAAGCCTAATCAAAAATGGACAGGTGACAT
>Ga0209186_1001410_pt1 | contig 17934 bp, 14 predicted proteins | sample SidtaG_FD_187426 | JGI IMG/M metagenome (GOLD analysis project Ga0209186, IMG submission 187426) | Marine algal microbial communities from Sidmouth, United Kingdom - Sidmouth_Male2 metaG (SPAdes) (version 2) | ecosystem: Host-associated > Algae > Red algae > Unclassified | place: Sidmouth...
CAATTATACGCGAGTCGCAAGGCGAATTCCTTTGCTGAACATGGATATTTGAGTATTAAAACACCCATTTTCACACAAAAACATTCGCCTTGCGACTATTCCCTATTTTACTCGAACACCTCCAAATCTTTTAATTTTTGATTAAAAAATAACCGACCTCATTTTGAAAATTTTATGTGTTTGAGTACGTTTTTGGACATTCAAAATTCACTCATTCAACATTCAGCCTAACGTGTGGATTGATTGATTGTACAATTCGATTCAAAAGTAGGCGCGAAAAAAATATGATGTTGGCAAACGCCTACAAACAGAAGAAGTTTTGTAACCCCTCAAAATTGTATAGTGAAATTTTCATAAAATGATTATTTTAATGTTTTAAATTATAAAATAATATCAAATTATAAACTTAGTTAAGATAGCTTTTATCTTCAAAATTAGAACAAAAGTCTTGATAATCAAACCTATAAGGTTTTGGAAACCTTATAGGTTTAGGGTAAAATCTCAAACTTTATTTTAATTCAGTACAAATAATTTTAAAGATAATGCTTTCATGTTACCATACGGGTGCAGGACAAATTTTAATTTTATTTTGAAATGCCACTGTACTGACGACTTTAGCCGTCAAGAGCTTCGTTGTTCTGCGACGGCTAAAGTCGTCGGTACGAGGCAGACTAAAAATTTGTCCTGCACCCTACCATACAATTTTGAGGGGTTACGAAGTTTTTATACTTATAGCGGTTTTCTTTATACTTATTGTTTGCAAGGAAGGCATTACAGTATGTAATTTTGCAATAAAATATTGCTGTAGTATGGTATTTCCAGCCCGGACTTTGCGTCTAATAGATATGGAGAATGGGCTGGATACCTTTTTTATGTTAGATTTTTGATTCAGTGATTTTTGATTTCCATTAGAACGGAACTTGTGAAACTATCCTTTTAATTCCTTCCTTTATCTTTACTTTGCATGAATACAAATTTTTGCAAAGCAAAAATCCAATCAAAAATCGGTGGTAGGTTAAATCCGTTGATACGCTATGGTGAACGCAAGAAAAACTTCATAATGTGTCTTTTTTGAGATTGGATGCTGGGTGAGTCGTCGGACATTTTTAAAATCTATTGATACCCCACATCTCTAAGTATCCCGTTTGCTAAACTTTTTGAGTTTCGTACTCCGATAGCTATCGGAGAAACAATGCACTGATTTTTAGTTGATTACAAAATTCTGTGATATGCCTACGTTTACGAAACTTGAAAAGTTTAGCAAACGGAATTATTTATTTTGTTTTTTATTTAAAATTTTAGCAATGTATAAAATCTTTAGCTATCAATAAAATACAAAAATGCTGTTGTCTGCCATTTGCAAAATGTCAGCCAACTCGCGCAACCGAAAAAGATATGGGGTATCGATAGATTTTTAAAATGTCAGACGACAATATTCGTTCATTTTATTGATTATTAAAATTTTATAAAGTTTAAAAAATAAAATGCACCTAAAATGATTAAACTTAAAATCCGAATGTAATCTCGTCTGACATTTTGAAAATGTCCGACGAGTGGGCTTTCTGAAAACTAAAAATCAACCAATTACTCATGACTAAAATTTTCTTGCGTTCACCCTATTGATACTCTACATAAGAAAAATTTAAAGCGATAATATGAACTCGTTTTCGGGCAGACTATTTTCCTCATCTTCCCAAATCAACGGATTTAACCCACTACCCAAAAATTACTCTGATGAATATAGATGCTTTTTTATTCGACAAAAAATTTTGGATAGTTCGACATGCGCTATTTTGGATAGTGATGTATCTGGATGAGTTTTTGTCAATTTTCGGATTGACTGAGCCGATTGGGTGGTCTTGGACTTTTTTCTTGGGACTGTTGCTTGATGTGGCGATGGTTTATTTTAATTTGTACTATGTGATCCCTCGATTTTTTCAGCGCAGTAAGATGCCAACATATGTAGGCTTGACTTTGCTAACACTTATGGCTAATGTGGCTATTCTTACCATCGTTTCTTATCCTCCTTGTGAAGATTGTTCTTTATTTTCCGATATTTTTTCGACGACATTATTTACATCAGGATTATTAGGCATTGCGATAGCCATTAAAGTTTCAAAAATCAGTTACCTCCGACAACAACGCCTCAATGACCTCCAACAACTTCAACTCAACACGGAATTAAACTATCTCAAAAAACAAGTGAATCCACACTTCCTGTTTAACGTACTGAATAATATGTACGTACAATCCAGAGAAAGCCCGAAGGAAGTGCCGGAAACGATTATGAAACTTTCTGAACTGATGCGCTACCAAACCTACGATGCAGCAAAAGAGCAAGTTAGTTTGAAGCAAGAAGTTAATTTCATTGAGAAATATTTGGATTTGGAAAAAATGAGGCGTGAGTTTTTGCACATTGATGTAAAGAAGGAAGGAGATTTTAATAATGTTGCCGTGCCGCCGATGTTGTTTTTGCCTTTTGTTGAAAATGCCTGCAAACATAGCACCCTCACCACAAGCGAAGCCGAACATATCCGCATCAAATGGGAACATAAAGCAGCTAAACTCGTTTTTACCATTGAAAACACTATCGGCAATCGTCGCGGACATATAAACGACGACCAATATTCAGGTTTTGGATTGGAAAATATCAAAAAACGGATAGAATTGCTGTATCCCGATAAACACGAACTTTCGATTAAAGAAGAAAACGGATTGTATAAGGTTAAGTTGGTGTTAGTGATTAGTTGATTAGTGATTGGTTATTAGGTAGTTATGGGCTTGTTGTGATGAAAAAGGTCTTCATAAAAAGGCTTATTTTTTGAATACGAAAGTCTTATTAAGTTGTTTTACATGTATAATATTCGCTTAAAAACAATTTTTATACTTCGGTATGCCTCAAAGAAACAATGACCTTTTTCATGAGTCAATACTCCTAATCTACTGACTAAGGGAAGACGAAAAAAATAATCTACCCGTCTGAATTGTTCTTTTTCTTATATGTTTCACTAAATCTTCCTTACGTAGCTCGGCTATGCGCGTCAAATTTAGCCAAACATATAAAAAAAATAACTTCTTCATTTGGGGTAGATTATTTTCTTCCTCTTCCCTAATAACTAATTAACCAATCACTAACCCCAAGTTAAGCTGTCAGTCCATAGCTAAGCAAGTAGATGCGATGTGAAGCGGACAATTACAAAACTATGGACCATGGACTATCGACTATGGATTATCTAACATGTATTATCGTAGATGATGAGCCGTTGGCACGAAAGGGCATTGAATTGAATGTCAAAGATGTCGATTGGTTGAAGATTGCCGGGCAATTTCGGAATGCTTTACAAGCCGCAGATTATTTGGCAGAGCATGATGTGGATTTGATGTTTTTGGATATTGAAATGCCCGGATTGCGAGGTTTGGATTTTTTGAAATCTTTGAAAAAGGATGTTGTCGTTGTTCTCACGACGGCTTATCCTGAGTTTGCCTTGGAAGCCTTTGAATTGGAGGTGTTTGATTATTTGGTGAAGCCGATTCGCTTTGAACGATTTTATAAATCTGTTTCGCGGGCGCGAGAGATAATTGAGTTGAAGAATGAGGGTAAAAGCGAATTTTCGGACATTACGGAAGAGTATTTCTACATCAAAGCAGATAGAAAATACGTCAAGCTATATTACAAGGACGTACTGTGGATAAAAGGTTTGAAAGATTATGTCATGATATTTACCACCGGAAAAAGATATATGACCGCCATGAATGTCAAAACGATTTATTCAAAACTGCCGCATACCGTATTTGCACGCGTAAGCAAATCGTACGTCGTCAATGTAAATACCATTGAGTCGATTGATGTGGATACCATTATGATTGGGAGAGAGGAAATTCCTTTGGGCAATTCTTACAAAGAGGAGTTCCTCAAAACACATATTCGTGGGAAGTTGTTTAAGCGGTAATCATGATTGTCTGATTGTTGAATTGTTCGATTGTTTTTTCCTCAAAATTAAAATATAGTCGCAAGGCATTTTCAAGGTGCTTTGCGACTTTTTTTTGTACAAAAATTATATCGTGCAGTAATAGAATGAATTTACATTTATTAAAATTACTTTTTTGGGTTACGAAAATTATCTTTGTGGTATTATAAATAATGTTGAATAACAGAATTTTGAATTTTGAATGAAGCAATACTCCAAACACAAATGCGTTGAGAAATTCAAAATAGGTATTTGTTCTTTCATTATATGGACAAACATCCATGTGTATAACAAATTGCACAAAAGTGTTTTTCACGCGGAGAGCGCAGAGTACGCAGAGAGCTGATAATCAAACATCCGCGTCCTCTGCGTGAGATAATTTGTGCAATTTGTTATACACACCAAACATCCCCCATCTTATCAAATCAATGTCAAATCATTAAATTATAAAAAACCTAACATGCGTAAATTAAGTAAAATATTTAGTAATGCTGCTTTGTTATTGGCAGTTTGCCTGTTTGTATTTTCTTGCAAATCAGACAGTAAAACAGATAATCCGGATACTACAACCCGTCAATACGAAAATAAAGTAGTGGATCATATCCTGAGCAATCCACAACAACTTAATCCCTATAATCGAACGGATGCGGCGAGTGCGATGATCAACCGATACTTGTATCAATCATTGGTGTACACGGACTATTACTCTTATGAGCAAGTACCTCAATTGGCAAAAGCACTACCTGTGCTAAGTGAGCGCGACGGCAAAATCATGATGGATATGGAAATCAGAGAAGAAGCTAAATGGGACAATGGCACAGCAATTACGGGAGAAGATGTTGCATTTTCTTTAAAAATAATGAAATTGCCTAAAACCGATAATGCTCACTACAAGCCTTATTTTGAGTATATCGAGGATGTGATAGTAGATGCAGACAATCCACGCAAATTTACTTTGGTATGTAAAGAACCTTACATGTTGATGGTAAGTGCGATTGAAGATTTATCTATTTTGCCTGCCTACGCGTATGATGAAGAAGATATTCTGAAAAACTATACGGTCAAACAACTCGCTAAAGGCGGTAAAGCACTTGACGATGATACAAATCTTAATAAAGCCGCAGAAAATTTCAATTCTCCGAAGTTTCAAAATAAAATAATTGTGGGTTCGGGTCCATACAAATTTGACAAATGGCAACCTAATCAACGCGTTGTACTCAAGAAAAAAGAAAACTGGTGGGGTGATGCGCTCAAAGGAGAAAATCACTGGTTTGTTGCTGCTCCCGACGAGATTATCTACGAAATCATCAACGACCCGACTACGGCAGTCGTTGCACTCAAAGGCGAAAAAATCGACGCTATCAATCGTGTAGAGCCACGCGCTTTTGTCGAAGAACTAAAGCAATCAGAGTCTTTCAAAAGCAAGTTCAACACCTACACGCCGACCCAATTTTTGTACACATATATCGGCATGAATATGCGTAGCGAAAAATTTGAAGATGTACGCGTACGCCGCGCCATACGCCACTTGATGGATACCAAAACTTATCAAGACAAAGTATTCTACGGTATGGCAGAACATGTGGCATCTTTCGTTCATCCATCGAAAAAGAAATTTATCAACTCAAATGTCAAACCTTCAGAATACAATCCGACCAAAGCCGCCAAACTCCTCGCAGAAGCCGGATGGAAAGATAGCAATGGAAACGGTATTTTGGATAAAAATATCGACGGCGAATTGGTTGAGTTTGAAGTTGATTTTATATATCCGAATGCGGCAAAAACCAGTGAAAAAGCCGTCTTGATGTTTCAGGAATCCGCACGTCAGGCAGGTTTGAAAGTCAATGCTGTGCCACTCGAATTTACCGTACAGCTTGAAAAAACCAAAAGTCACAATTTTGATATGTACTACGGCATCTGGAGTTCGCCACCCACTGAAAGTGACCCTAAACAAATCTGGCACACTGATGCATACGATGGCGGTAGCAACTATGTAGGCTTCGGTACGCCTGAAAGTGATAAATTGATTGACGATTTGCGCCGGGAACTGGACGAAACAAAACGTGCAGAAATCTATAAAAAGCTACAAGCACTCATCGACCGTGATGCGCCTTACGTATTTATGTCTGCCACACAAAACCGTGTAGCAGTACACAACAAGTTTGGTGAAATCAAAGATACGGGCGTCAATCCGGGCTATTTTACACCGGGCTTAACGCTGGTGAATGCGATTAAAAACTAATGATTAACGATTAATGATTAATGATTAATTTTTGGAGTTTTCGCTACGCGAAAACCTTGTTATTAATCATTAATGCGAATAACGGGTCGAGCAAAACACTGATTTTCAGCGTAGATGCAAGGCATTTTGAAAATGCCTTGCATCTATATCCCTTGATTTTCAAAGTATTATAAATCTAACCCGTTATTCGCATCATTAACCATTAAAAAAAGCCTCATCAACTCCTCCGCGCCTTTGAATGGTGATAGTTTTCCTGCCGCTACATCTGCTTCTACCTGCGATAATTTTTCTTTTATTTTTTTGTGGGTAAAAAACGAATTAGAAAGGTCGTTTTTGATGGCTTCGTATAGCCAGAATTTGGCTTGTTGCTGGCGATTCATTGTCCAGAAGTTGCTTTCTTGCATGGCTGTTTTGTACTGCTGAATGCTTGCCCAAATTTCTGTGATGCCCGTTCCCTCCAATGCCGAGCAAGTCAGTACTTCGGGTGTCCAACCGCTTGATTTGGGTGGATAGAGGTGGAGTGCATTTTTGTATTCGCGGCGGGCTTGTTGGGCGAGTTTCAGTCTGTCTTTATCGGCTTTATTGAAGGCGATGAGGTCAGCCATTTCCACGATACCACGCTTGATGCCTTGCAACTCATCCCCTGCTCCCGGCAGCAGCAGCAGCAAGAAAAAATCAACCATCGAATGTACCGCCGTTTCCGACTGCCCTACGCCTACCGTTTCCACCAACACCACATCATATCCTGCTGCCTCGCATAACACGATAGCTTCGCGCGTTTTACGCGCTACACCACCGAGCGAATCGCCGGCAGGCGAAGGGCGAATAAAAGCCTTCTCGTTGGTAGCGAGCATTGCCATTCGGGTTTTATCTCCCAAAATACTGCCTCGCGTCACCTGACTCGTCGGGTCTATCGCCAATACAGCAATGCGATGCCCCGCGTCTGTCACATGCTTTCCGATTGCTTCGATAAATGTACTTTTGCCTACACCCGGCGTACCTGTCACCCCTACACGCACAGACGCTCCCGCATGAGGGAGACAAGCAGCAATAATCGCCTGTGCCTGCTCGTGGTGGTCGGTTCGCGTGCTTTCTATCAGCGTAATTGCCCGACTTAGTATCACACGATTTCCAGCACGAATGCCTTGTACATACTCCTCCACCGTCAACACTTTACGCCGACTGAATTGCTGCTTTGCAGCAGGATTGATAGTATGTTTTTTTTTGTCCATAGTCCATAGTCCGTAGTCCATAGGAAGCCGCGAGTCTATTTTATACTTTTTTTCGCTGCGCGAAAAAATAAAACTATGAACTATCGACCATGGACTATGGACCAATTTAAATATCAATTAAAATCGCGGTCACGCCTTCATGCCATTCGAAGGGCAATTCTCCGAATTGGTGACCGGCAGTTGCAGTTTCGACATAATAGAAAGTCCGTCCGCCCTTATCCCAAGAAGTACCTTTTACGCCATTCGCCCATACGCCAATGCCTATATGGGATTTTCTGCCGTCTATTTCCAATTGCACCAATTTGACGTCATACTCCAATTTTTTGAGCAATGCCGCTGCCAACACCGTCGTATCCTCACAATCGCCTCTGCCTGTAACGATGGTTTGCATGGGGTATTTTGTCGTCAAATCAAAACCTTCGACTGCACTGTTCGCATACCCCATCTGTTGTACCATATTGACGATAAACATTACTTCGTCGTAATAATCCCAACTTCCATTGGCATCAATAATTGCTTTCAGTTCAGCCGCCAAGCGTTGTATCCCAATGTCATCTGAATGGACAAACGGTAAATAGTGTTGCGAATCAAAAGTATGTTCCGGGCGCGTTTTTTTCTCGTAATAATCGCTTACATCTATCGGCAGGTAGGCTTCTACGCTGTGCATCTTTCCTTTGTGTTCCCAATTGAGCATCTTACCCACCTTTCTGCCTATCCCAAGAGGTGCAATATCTGCATTGTCGGGTACACCGTCACCATCCGAATCGGTATTATTGTCCGATGTGCCGAGGCGTTGCTCTTGTGCAAGCGTGAGTCCGTCGCCGTCGCCGTCAGTATTTAGCGCGATGGCTTTTTCACGGGCTTCGTCGATTTTGTTTTTATCCTCTAAGCCACCTTCAGTGATTAAGCCGTCATTGGAGGTATCCGTTTGATTTAAATAAATATAAAATCCGCCAACTATCGCTGCGGCAAGGATGACCATGATAAGTATTGACCTTAGAAAACTTTTCATACTGATTGTTGGAATGTCCTGACATGATGTTTTATGCAAAGATAATTTTATGTGTTGGCTTTTGGGTATTTGTGAGAGAAAATTGTAGTTTAGGACACCTTAATGCTTTGTTTCTGCCTATTGATTTTCAGGCTTTATTATAGTAATTTTGATAATATACATGGGCATCCAAACCAGAACGTCTTGCTGAATTGATTTGAGTGTGTCACAAATCAGTGGTCAGTCGAGTTGCAAGTAGCAAATAAAAGCGAAAAATGACGAAAAAATGCTTAATTTAGCCGTAAAAATTACACTATGTACCGACTATTTTCTTCAATGATTATCCTGCCTCTTGCAGCGATAATTTTCACTTCCCTCATCATGAAGCCGACGACATCTACCGAAATACTTGTTTTCACTAAGACCAACGGCTTCCGCCACGCCTCTATCCCCGATGGCAAAAATGCCCTCTGTCAACTCGCCCAACAAAACAATTGGACGATCACTATAAGTGAAGATTCGACCCGGTTTTCGTTCAAAAATCTAAAAAAATACGATGCCGTTATTTTCCTCAATACCACAGGAAATATACTCGGTGAAAAAGAACAGGCTGCTTTTGAGAAGTACATTCGGCGTGGCGGCGCATATGTCGGCATACACGCTGCATCAGACACCGAAGACGAATGGGATTTTTACAAAAAAATGGTCGGGGCGCAATTCGCAAGCCACCCGAAAGTGCAGGAAGTCACCCTGAATGTTCACAAAGACTGTGCTCATCCATCTATTGCCCATCTTGACAAACAATGGAATATTACGGACGAATGGTATAATTTCCGCGAACCCATCCCTGACTACGTAACCGTACTACTCGACATCGACGAATCGACCATTGAAGGAAAAAAAATGGATACTTACCACCCAATAGCGTGGTATCATACCTACCAAGGCGGACGCTGTTTTTATACCGGATTAGGACACACAGAAAAGATATACACCAATCCTGATTATCTCAAACATGTCGAAGAAGGTATTAAGTGGGCGGTGAAATGAAAAACTCAATGAAAATGAAAATAGCAATGGAGCATTTTTAAAAACGCTCATTTACGCACCCGAACACAAAGTCGCTGCATTGGATATGGCGAAGAAGTCTATCGTGCTTTTAAAGAATGAAAATATGAAATCCAGCGAAAGCCAAACCATCAAATTTACACTGACCAATAAGGAACTTGGTTTTTATGGCACTACGGTGAAAACTGTGGGTCAAAAATTTTGAGCTTAAGCTGAAAATCGGGAGACTTGCCTTGCATTTTGAAAATGCAAGGCAAGTTTGAGCATTACATCTGGATTTTTATTGCTACCCACAGTTTTCACCGTAGTGCCGTTTTTATAATAATCAAGGCAAGTTTGTCGTCGAATCCGGTGCTTTTGATGTGATGGTTGGGGGGAGTTCGGCGGAGGTTTGTGTTGGAGTGATGCGGATTTTGTAGTGGGTGATTCGTGGTTCGTTGTCTCATACATCAACGAGCCACGAATCATGAGTTATTTCGTACACGTTCCTTAATTAGACTTTGGACAGAATGGGAATTGGGGAACTGAGAAATTACAGCAGTTTCCGCTTTGACAATTAGATGACAAAGTGTTATTTTAGCGACTATGAAGACATCAACTTATAAAAGGAATCGAAAAAGTATAACAATGGACGATGAAATCGCCTCCTTACGTAGATTGTTCCAAGCAGTAAAAGATAAACGTGCTTCAAATGCTAGTCACAAATTGGACGATGTTTTAATGAGTGGTTATGCGATGTTTGCTTTAAAATATCCTTCGATACTAAGGGAAGACGAAAAAAATAATCTACCCGTCTGAATCGTTCTTTTTCTTATATGTTTCACTAAATTTTCCTTGCGTAGCCCAGCTATGCGCGTCAAATTTAGCCAAACATATAAAAAAAATAACTTCTTCATTTGGGGTAGATTATTTTCTTCCTCTTCCCTAAGTTTCGAACAGCAAAGCGTGATGGACAGAGCTAATCTGAAATCTGTTTATGGAGTAGAACAACTATGTTCCGACACTCAATTAAGAGATGTTTTAGACCCGATAGACCCAAAATTTCTCAGAGATGAATTTCCGAAAAAATTCAAGACGCTGCGTAAAACCGGACTAATCAACGAATTTGCCCATAAAATTGGTGGTAAAAAATATCATATTATTTCAAGCGATGGTGTACAACATTTTAGTTCAAAGCAAGTTAGCTGCCCATGTTGGTTCTTTTACATATTTTACTAAAATTACATGTGTATTAATTTTATTTTTTTGAGGTAGATGCCTACTCGTCGGACATTTTTAAAATGTCAGACGAGATGTAATTTTCGTTTAAATTTAAATGTTTTTATTTTCATTATGTAAAATCTTGTTTTTTAATAAAATATAAAAACGCTGTCGTCTGACATTTTGCAAATCTAACGATACCCCACATCTTTTTCGGTTGCGCGAGTTGGCTGACATTTTGCAAATGGCAGACAACAGCATTTTTGTATTTTATTGATAACTAAAGATTTTATACATTGCTAAAATTTTAAATAAAAAACAAAATAAATAATTCCGTTTGCTAAACTTTTCAAGTTTCGTAAACGTAGGCATATCACAGAATTTTGTAATCAACTAAAAATCAGTGCATTGTTTCTCCGATAGCTATCGGAGTACGAAACTCAAAAAGTTTAGCAAACGGGATACTTAGAGATGTGGGGTATCAATAGATTTCGAAAATGTCCGACGACTTAGGCTTAACGTCCAATTTTCATATAGGACGATTTTCAAAATTGATTTACCTTCCACTAAATTCCTAGATGAGCCTTTTTTGTTTTAGAGCATGCTTAAAATTTTTCAAACTGATAATCAATCCCGAAAGCTTTCGGGAGTGGTTTTGGCGAGGCATCAAAGAGGGAATTTATCGGGATAAGTGACTGATTTGATGTGAAGCCAAGTTCACAAAATATTGGTTATCAGGCAGAAAAAATTTAAACAGGTTATCCATCTAAGTTTGCCTGTGGGGTTTACTCGGCAGACGAAGGTTATTGCAAAATGCAGTGATTTGTCGCATAAAATATTCGCTCCAAACAAAGTTATTCGGCTGACGAGTATTCGCTTTAGGCAAAGTTAGACGGGTAGCATTTAAACATGCTCTAAGAAAACCAGCTCATCGCCCGCTTTCTATCCGAATCATCCGCCTGAATATGTACAAATTCATTCGTATTACAATCATAACGATAATCATGCGCCCATGATTTGTGGTGAATTTCGAGTGCGCGTACAGCGTCTATGATGGTTTCAATGTCTTCGCCTGTCATCGTTGGGTGGAGGGAGAGGCGTATCCAGCCCGGTTTTTCGGAGTTATCGCCGTCGTCAATTTTGCAAGTGATACTATTGGAATAATTTTGTGAAACATTCAATAGATAATGCCCATACGTACCCGCGCACGAGCAGCCGCCGCGTACCTGTATGCCATAGCGGTCATTGAGCAATTTCACACCCAAATTATAATGAAGGTCGTCGATATAAAATGAAATCGCGCCGAGTCGGTCTTCTACATTATCCGCGAGGATATGGAGGGTGGGCATTTCCCGAAAAGCCGTAAAAATACGTTGAATGAGTTCATGTTCGCGGTTAAGGATATTTTCGACGCCCATTTGCTCCTTCAATTGAATGCTCAATGCTGCGCGAATGGTTTGTAAAAATGCGGGTGTACCGCCGTCTTCGCGTGCTTCAATATCCTCAAAAAAGCTGTGTCCGCCCCACGGGTTTGTCCATTTAACCGTACCGCCGCCGGGATTGTCAGGAACTTTATTGGTGTATAATGAAGCACAAAAAACCAAGACGCCCGGCGTACCCGGACCGCCTAAAAACTTATGCGGAGAAAAATAAATCGCGTCCAATTTTTCGAGCGGGTCGGCAGGGTGCATATCAATATCTACATAAGGCGCAGAGCAAGCAAAATCGACAAAACAGTAGCCGCCTTCCTCATGTATGCGCCGCGCAATTTGGCGGTATGGTGAGAAAACGCCTGTCACATTGGAGCAAGAAGTCACGGCTGCGATTTTGATTTCTCTATCCTTGTATTGTTCTAATAATTCATCAAAATGCGCCATATCGACCAAGCCGTCGGCATTAGGATGGATACATTCTACATCAGCAATCGTCTCTATCCACGAAGTCTGATTGGAGTGATGCTCCATGTGTGTGACGAACACAATCGGGCGTTTTTCGCGGGGAATGGCGAGGTGTTTTTCGAGTTTTTCGGGAACTTTTAAACCTAAAATTCTCTGAAATTTATTGACCACACCCGTCATGCCCGAACCCGACGTAAGGAGGATGTCATGCTCCGTCGCGTTGACATGTCGCTTGATGATTTCACGCGCTTCATGATAGGCGATGGTCATGGATGTACCTGTGACCGTCGTTTCCGTATGTGTATTTCCCACAAAAGGAGCGACCTCATAACGCATCTTTTTCTCAATTGTTCCGTATAACCTACCACTGGCTATCCAATCTGCATATATGATTTTTTTTCTGCCGAATGGTGTGTCAAATTCAGCATCTTGACCAATGATATTTTCACGAAAGTGCGTGAAATGTTTTTTTAAATCAAATGTAGGTGTAGTGAGTGTGTTCATATCAACAAGTTTACGTAATGCTTCAATTCATAAGTAATTGAGGCAGTAGCATCGCGCTACGTGTACAAATTTAAGGTTTTTTAATTTTAGATGTAAGCCAAAATCATCTAAATAAATAAGTTTATGGGTTGCTGACAACTCAATTTTTTTTTATTCGTCTAATTAAAAAGTAATATTCCTGATATTTGCCACTTTATACAACCACACATTTTCAATAAAAATATTTAAATGAGAGCAATTACTATTTTCTTCCTGCTATTTTGCTGTGTATCCGGCGCAATTGCCCAATCTTCCCAAGCGTGGCGTTCTTATGAACAAGCCTTGAATCAATATAAAGCCGAAAATTATGACTCCGCTATTCCTTATTTAAACGAAGCGATAGAAGCCTCACCGGATTTTACGGATGCTTATCATATGCTTGCTGTATGTTATGATGAACGAGGCGATGTCAAACCAGCAATTAATAATTATGAAAAAGCACTTGCAGAAAAAGAGGATGAAAAAGCCCTGTACAATCTCGGACTTTTGTATTTGTCTGATAACCAAGAAGATAAGGCATTGAAGGTTTTTCAAAAATCTGTTGATTTATCGCCAGATTATAAAAAACCTTTGCGTCAGATAGCACTATTGGAAGCTCAAATGGGTGAATCATCTGCCGAGGCGGATGCGGACGTTTTTCTTGGTGCGGCAGATGGCGAAGGTGTTCGTTTGTATAGCGTTGTGGATTTATATGAGCAAGGCATGTATCAAGAAGCGATTGACCAATCTCACAAGATTCGTCCGGCGGATGTCAATGTAAAGGTGTTTTATATGCGTGGAATTTGTTATGAAAAATTGAAGGATAAAGATGCAGCTATTGATGAGCACTTTAAGGCGATAAGTTTTGATAATACTTATCTGGATGCTTACACCCGATTGGGGATGTTGCATTTCAATAAATCGGATTATGTGGAGGCATATAAGCATTTTGCCCGTGCGTCAGAACTGGACATCAATGATTATGAATTGATACAATATGCAGGACGCTCGGCGTATTATGCAGAGCGTTATGACGATGCTATTACGTTCTTAAACAATTACTTAGACCAACAACCGCAAGATGGACAAACGCATTATTTGTTGGCGGCTTCTTATTCTAAAAAAGGGAATGAAGCACGCTCGCGTCAGCACCTTGATATGTCTGCCGACTTGGGTTATGCCAAAGCGATTGAGAAAATATCAGGGCAATTTATCAAAGATGAACCTATGAAAGCTGCCGCTATTCCAACGACACGCGGTATGAGCAAAAAGGAACTGAAAGCTGCTAAAAGGAGAATGAGAGAATGAGAATTGTCAATTCAATCATATTCTTTTGAAATTATTTATGAGAGGATTTCGCGGGAGTGGAATCCTCTTTTTTGTTGGTTTCTTATCAAAATTCTATAGGTTGATTATCATTATAATCTTCATTTGTTGTTGAGAATCCATAGATGTGGTAAGTCACATGATTTTTGAACTCTTTTTTTGACTCATTCTGGACTAAACTAATCACTCTGACGATATAAATGCTGGTTTCTTTATCAGGGTAGAATAATTTCATTTCTCCTCTTTCAAGAGGTTTGTACCCTGTTTTGTCGTCGCTTTTATTTTTTATTTCAGTTTTTATTTCGCCATCTTTGAACACAGGTTTTACTTTAAACGGCAAATCAGCCAACAAACCTATACCCGGTTTATTGCTATGGGGTTGATTCACCCTTGATTCAAATGGAGAAAGTTTTAAGTCATATTTTATTTCGGTGTAGATACGTGTTTTAATATTCCGAAACATTCCGAGTTCTTTGAAATTAGAAGGACTTATGTTTCCTAAAGCTATGCTATCCGACATACTAACTCGAAAATCGTCGGTCAATGTCAAACCATCAAATTCTAATTTTCCCAATAATTTATTGTTTGAATCGAATAATTCATGCTTTGAATTAAGGCTGATTTCTCCTGTTTGGTTTTGGTTTTGGTTTTGATATTCGAGTTTAGAATTTATTATCCATGCACTGGCGATCAAAGCGGCAATACTGCCTCCGAGCTTAATTGGTCCCATATTAAATTCGGAAATCTTTATACCTCCAAGAAAATGATACACCACCATCGAAATGCCCATCGCAATAAAAACAGAAGAAATAATAGGCGGTTGCTGAAGATATACAAGCACAACACCTCCGAGTAATCCAATAATCAAAATTGTTATGATTGCACTCTTCTCAAACTTATTTAGGCTCATAGGTAATTAATTTTACAATGAGTAAAAACAATTTGCATGTATTTTTAATGTTTGCACACCTTTTAAAAAACATAATGGCTACCCGTCTAACGTTGGACACCTTGATAATCAGTTATTTATACTTGTTTATACAAAGTCCTGATTTTCAGTACTAAGAGATAACAGGCATTTTCAAAATGCCTGTTATCTTGTCCAACCTTAGACGGGTAGCCAACATAATTAACAAACTCTACTTTTTCAACGAATTACGTATTACATGTGCGAATATACGCTATTTTTCTTATTTTCAAAATACATTTATATACATACTCATCAAAATATATCCTTAAAGCTTAGGATCCGGATTCAAAGTATTCCCCTCGCTCTCCTGCACCAACATCATGTGCATCACCGAAGATTCCAGTCGAAATTTCCTTGCCTCCTGATACGCCGGATCCGCATAAAACGCTTCTACATCTGCCTTATTCGGAAACTCTAAAATCACCATTCTGCCTTCGTATGGCTTGCCTTCTACGGTGGTGACTGACTCGCCTCTGGTCAGGAATTTACCGCCGTACTTTTCTACGATAGTCGGAGTTTGGGCGGTGTATTTGCTGTATACTTCGGAGTCATTTATGGTCATCATTACAATTACGTAGGTCGGCATGGTTTATTTTTTATTTATGAGAAAATTAGTTATATTTGAAAAATAATACCTGTGCGCGAAGGCTCCTCTATAAATTCGAGGTGCGCGTCAGCAGAGATAAGCCATTCCAAACATAATCAAAGTGAAAAACGTTAAAATCGAACTAAAATTCCAAAAAACTGCTCATTTCAAACAAATATCCTGATTTTTTACTAACTTCGTGTAAAACTAACACAAAGCCCATACATATGCTTTTATTTACCTGACTATTTCACTCAATTTACAATAAAATACGAATCATGATTAAAAATTTACTAACCATCTCAGCCTTAATAATGTGCGCCTTTACCTCAAATGCACAAACCACTATTCTCGATTTTGAGAGTGCCGCTACTAGTGCCAGCTTCCAGTACTTTGGGAGTACCTTGAACCAGACCCCCAACAACATCATTGCCAATCCTGATGCTTCCGGCATCAACACCAGTTCAATGGTTGCGGATCTCGTCAAGCCAACGGATTCAGAAATATGGGCAGGTGCAGCCACTGTACCAAATCTCACTATACCGATTGACCTTACATCCGACAACGAAATTTGTATCAAAGTATGGTCGCCTCAACCGGGTAATCTCCTCCTCAAACTCGAAGAAGGAACAAAACCCAATTGGGAAAATTTGCAAGAAATCACCGAAGCCAATACATGGGTCGAGTTGTGTTATAACTCGCTTTTGCCTGACACAAGCGGTGACACCAACCCGCCTGCCGTTGGCGGTGTGTACAATAAATTGGCACTCTTCTTCGATTTTGGAACCACATTCACTGATGCTGAACGAATCTATTACTTCGATGATGTCACCACTAGCCAAGCTAATGTTGCGCCCGTAGATGTTGAGTTTTCCGTAGATATGAACAACTACACAGGCAGCTTCACTACTGCCTACGTCAGTGGTACATTCAATGATTGGTCAGCCGATGCCAACCCACTTGCTGATGCTAATGGCGACGGCGTATGGACAGGCACTGTTACAGACGTTCCGGGAGGTTCGATTGAGTACAAATTTCAGTTGGACGGCTGGACAGCCGAAGAAGATTTTGGAGATGCAGACTACACTTGCACCATTACCAGCGGTGAATTTACCAACAGACTTGCGGCAGTTAGCGAAAATATGGCACTGCCTACGGTCTGTTTCAATAGCTGCTATGTCTGTGGCGATGCAATTATGCTGACGGTCAATCTTGGTGCAGGTGCGATCACTGTGGGCGATGACGGTTTATTTATTGCAGGAGGTGGCAACTTTGGTCTTCCGGGAGACTTTCCACTTACCGATGATGACGGCGACGGCATACACTCCGGTAACTTTGAACGCCAGAAGGGCTTTGAGTCTTTCTACACATTTACAAACGGTATCTGCCCTGTCGATTGGAGCTGTAAGGAACAGATAGAAGGACAAGACTGCGCCAACGCCAGTAACTATAACGATAGGTCTATGGGGCCGCTCAACGAAGATACGACCATCAGTACCTGTTTTGGTATATGTACCGATAATACGGATTGTATGGGAAATTCGGGCAATGTCACTTTTGAAGTAGATATGAATGCTTATCCCGATGCTTTTACGACCGTTTATGTTTCGGGTAATTTCAATAGTTGGTCTGGCACTGCCAATCCACTTACTGACAATGGAAATGGTATATGGTCTACCACGATATCGCTCGCATACAATGATTACGAATTCAAATTTCAATTGGATGATTGGACTCCGGGGGAAGAGTTTGTAGGAGGCGAAGACTGTACCTTACAATCAGGCGATTTCGTCAATCGCACCCTCACTGTTGACGGGGATGAGGCTTTATGTTTTGCTTGGAATAGCTGTGAATCATGTTTGGTCAGTATAGATGATGTTGAAAATACGATTTTTAGTGTACAACCTACACTCGTCAATGACCAAACGACG
>Ga0209186_1001414_pt1 | contig 17872 bp, 15 predicted proteins | sample SidtaG_FD_187426 | JGI IMG/M metagenome (GOLD analysis project Ga0209186, IMG submission 187426) | Marine algal microbial communities from Sidmouth, United Kingdom - Sidmouth_Male2 metaG (SPAdes) (version 2) | ecosystem: Host-associated > Algae > Red algae > Unclassified | place: Sidmouth...
CTCAAGCGGCGCATAAAAGTCGCCTCACTCTTCCCCAACGAAGCGTCTTTGCTTCGCCTTGTCTCCGCAGTTCTTATGGAGATCTCAGAAGAATGGGAAACCGGCAGATCCTACCTCAAATCATCCCTCCTTTAGCCGCCTGCCACTTCAACCAAATCCAAAACGAAACAACACCTCGAATCTAACCAGACTCACTTTTACAGAAGAAAAGTTGCTCTGCCATTTTTCCAATTTTTTTTTGACAGGATTCCCGGGGCTTCGCCATCTTTCGGTGCCAAATTCCATATCGTATCCATCGATACTCCGCCTCTTGCCCACAGCGGCAGTTCTTCTGACGATCTTGCGTCTTACCGGCCTTTTGAGCGGCCCGAGCGGCACCCATGAATTTTGCGTCAGCCAGCGGCTCTTCAAAGACGGTCGCACCGAGCCCGGCCGCCATGCGCACCCAGTCGGTGACCAGCAGTAGGTTCTGCATCTTGGTGCGCGCCTCGGCCATCTGCGGAAAGGCGGAGGCTAGGTCTTCCGGCCCCAATAGGTAGGCCTCGCGCAGAGTTGTCATCGCTTCCGCGACCTCCCCCCGAAGCCCGCCGGCTCCGTCGGCGTCGGACTGTGGGAGAAACTCCAGCTTCGCCAGCGCCGCGAGCTTTTCCCGCGCCGCCCGAGCCCGCTCTCCTAACCCATCGGTGGCCAAATACTTCGGCACGTGAGCCGCCGCAGCCCGAGCATAGGCTGCTTCATATGCCACGAGCCGCTTTTCCCGTTCGGATCTCAGTCCGCGCAAAAAAGTCGCTTTCTCCGCCTTGGCCAACGGCTGGATGGTCTGCTGGAAAATCTGCTGACACCGGCCCTCGTCGCCCAGCGCCCCCATCACTTCGGCCAGCATTGCGGCGTGATCGACCGCCGCCGCTGGTTCCTCGGAACGCACCGACCGGGTGGGAAGAGCGACGACGGCTAAGGAAAAGAATAAGCCGGTGAGAACAAGGCCTCGCATCGTTCACCTTCGCCCCGTTTGTAGGATGTCACTGGGGGATTCGGGGCGGCTGTTTGGGCCAAAGGCCGGAGGCTGCAGTCTCAAAAATATTCGCCAACCCTGCCACGGGATGATCTGATGACGGTAGGTGATGGAAATGATTGACGGACGGCAGTCAAAATCCTAGTGACTTAGCCCAACAGCTTGTTCTAGTGCCCCCATCCATGTCCTCTCAGCCGTGTCCCGAATGCTCCCAACCCATGAGGGACGATATGGAGCAGTGCCCTCACTGCTATCGTCCGTGTAGTTTTCCCAACGTCAATGCGGCGCTGAGACCCGAGGAAACCGACGCGCTGAAGAAGCGATACGACGATGCTTTGGCTTCTGCTAAAGCCGCTGGGACAGATGGAGATTTGCTAGACTATCAGGCCGCGGTCGGGAACAGCGAGGCTGTGATTAGCCGGTCGTTTTCCGAGTTGCAACGGCTCTCCTATTCGGAGGACGAGGTCTATGCGACATTCTACCAGCGCGTTGATGCAGGCTTGCGACGGTCTGGAGGCGACGCATGGGATCGAATTCGTTCGATTGCTGACACGGCTCTTTTTGGCGAGCGGAATAAGCGAAAGATTCGGTTCGCCTCCCTGACCTTGGACGGCCATGGGCTGCCTCACTATGGCGATTGCTCTCTCGTGCTGCGCGAGGAAATGATTGCCCATCGATCCACCGTATTCGAAGAAAATTCTGTGATGTTCATGGAGCACCATGGGGTGAGCGCTGACGATGGCTATGCCGTCCCTGCTGGGTATCGCGCGGCGTGGGGAGAACGGGGCGAACTGGCAGCTGCCAAAGCGGCTGGAACTCTTGCCGGGCAGTTGGACGCATCCCAGTATTCGGATCTTCTTCAGCATGGGGGGAAGGACGAAAAGGCCGACCATTTCGTAGAAGTGCATATTTGGGGATCGTTAACGATTCGGTCGATTGAGCGAGTTTCTATCCGGTCTTGGCGTCACGTAGCTCCCTCTGATGCGGAACTACAGGTGGTTCGGGAGAAGCTTGCACTCGTCGATGTAGTGCTCGATATTCCATAGTAGAGATGTCGTTTATTCTGTCACCACTTAGGGGCGAAGGCGTGATGTTCGATGGGGCTGAGGCAACAACGCACATTACGGCGAATCGTATTGCCCCGGTGGACCGTCAGGTTCTTGCGTTAGCTCATGCAGAGGATCTGATTGAGGTGTCGGTTTCCACGCCCGAGGAGGCGCAACTCGAACTGCGTTCGAGAGCGCGTGAGGAGCGAGTCTTTTCGTTGTTTCTCCCTCTGTTTGACCCCGAATTGTCCGAAGATTGCCGTCGGATGGTAGCAAAGGAGATTGAGGAGCTATTGGTCGAAGATCCAAATGCGATAGGGCTCGCTTCCAACCGCTTCTACGCGGCTCCTTTCCCTCTCCCTGATCGGTTGGATAAAGCGCTTTCGATTTCGGGCGAAATTGAAGCTCGTACCTTGACCGGGTTCCTCAAGCGACTGAGCAGATGCCAGCCACAGATTGGAGAAGTAGCAGAAGCTTGGGCGGAGATTCCGGATTCAAATTTTCCAGAGGGAATCGACCGGGAATCTGCGAGGAGTCGGGTTGTCGATTCTGGATGGTTTCATCGCTTGGTTGGATTCAGAGTGAAAGGGATATCGGTTCGGTTATTTCCAGAGAAGGCCAATAAGGCTTTAGAGATTCGTTGTCTTCCGGAGGCTCTCAAATGGCTCAGATCTTGGACATACGGCTTCTTTGAGCACGAGGTAGAGCAAAGGCTGGAACTAGGCGAGCTGGCCATGCTTACGGCTGACGTTAAAGCTTGGAAACAGGGCATCATGGATCTGATTCCCCGGAATCCCAACCAAGCTCGTCGGGCCGCGTTGAAGTTGAAGAAGCTCCAGCTTGAGAAGGGACATTCTCGCTTTGCTGCGATGTCTCTTTGTGATTTGGCGTCTCGTTGCAAGGCGAAGGGCTGGCACGGCTCGCAACTAGATATGGCTGAACTCGCGGTGAGCACAAATCCGCATGATCCACAGTGTCATTGCTTACTTGCAGACGCGCAAAAACAGAATCGCCAGTTTGAGATAGCGGTTCTGACCTACGACGCTACGATTGCTGAGTTTCCGGACAATATAGTGGCGCGGAATGGCAAGGCGGAGGTTCTCCGGGAGTTGGGTCGTCCAGAGGAAGCGCTTCGTGATTATGACGAAACCATCGCGAAATTTCCAGGCGACGTGGTGGCGCGATGTGGCAAGGCGGAGGTTCTCCGGGAGTTGGGTCGTCCAGAGGAAGCGCTTCGTGATTATGACGAAACCATCGCGAAATTTCCGGACAACGTGGTAGCGCGGAATGGCAAGGCGGAGGTTCTCCGGGAGTTGGGTCGTCCAGAGGAAGCGCTTCGTGATTATGACGAAACCATCGCGAAATTTCCAGGCGACGTGGTAGCGCGGAATGGCAAGGCGGAGGTTCTCCGGGAGTTGGGCCGTCCAGAGGACGCGCTTCGTGATTATAACGAAACCATCGCGAAATTTCCAGACAGCGTGGTGGCTTACCAAGGCAAAGCTTCCATTTTGGCAATCCTTGAGCGATTTGAGGAGGCACTTGAGCTTCTCCCACGTGAGCCTGTCACTCTCGATGATTGGGTAGGATTCCACGTTCGAGGAATGATTCATCTGAAGTCAGGTAATCTTGAAAACGCAATCGAAGTGTTCGATCGTGGATGCAATGCTACCCTGCCGTCAAGGCACTCTAGGTATTATCGAACTGCTCGAGGGATTTGCCACCTGCTCCAAGGCCAGCAAGCTAAGGCGCTCGAAGTTATCCCCGAAACTGGAGGAGGGGAGTTACTGAACATTATCCCGCTTATTCGGGCTCATGCCTTGGGAAAAGACGATCAGGTTGAGGCCTGTAGTGAACTAATCACACCCCTCATAGCAAAGACGAAGTCAACTCTTAGGAATACGGCAGTTGAAGTCAAGAAGCGCTATGTCGATGGGGCACCCGATCACTCTGAGGAGTGGTTGTTTGCACGTGAGATTGAGCTGTCGTTGGCCGCTTAGCCAGTCCTGTTTGTTTGGCCGGGCCGTCGCAGTCTACTCGTCCTGTAATCAGCTAGAGATCTTAGATTTCCTCGTCCTGCAAATACGTCCGGGTCCTGTAAAGCAGGGAGAACGGGATGAACAGGATGGCGGTGATGGCCATGAGTTTGGTGAAGAACCAGAAGTAGGCGGCGCCTTCGAGACGTAGGCCGCCGCCGGCGGTGTAGGTGCGGCTGAGACTGGTGGCGGTGGCGGTGGAATCGGTGGGTGGAGTCTCGGTGATCAGGCCGCGGCGGACCTTTTCTTGGTAGAGCCAGGTGCCCGGGTCTTCGGTTTCGCTACCTGGGATTTCGAGGGTAATGCCGAGATCCCATTGGGTCTTGGGCTTGGCATCTGGACCGGAAGACAGGACGCGGGCCTTGGACTTGTGGACAAGCTGGTAGCGGATGGGATTTCCCCACGGGTCGGTGGGTAGGTCGGCTAGGGTCTGGGGTAGGGCACCATCGGCGAGGAAGGCTTGCTCGACCCGGTTGGCGGCGGTGGCGAGTTCGGCGGATACCGCAGAGTCGAGGGAGTCAGGTTGGTGGATGATGTCGTCTTGGGTGCCAGCCTTGCCATCGAACCCGTGGTGCGCGGCGGCCACCGGAACATCGACGGACGGGATCTGGATGTAGTTGTTTACCAAGCCGGTCGCCATATTGCCGACGAAGACCGAGGTCAGGAAGATCGCCATCATCATCGATTTCATCCGAGGCGGGGCTTGGGTGTAGAAGAATTCCAAGCAGACGATGGAGACGAGGATCTCGGCGGTGGTGAGAATGAGGTAGGCGAGGAGTTGCCAGGCGACGTGAGGAGTTTCGCCGCGGTCGATGGCTTCTTGAGCGACGGAGACGACGACAAAGGAGGCTACCATGATCACTAGTCCAGCGCCGATTTTGCGCAGTGGGGTGAGCTTGATGTGCTTCTCAATGAACGGGTAGATGAGGTAGGTGAACAGCGGGATCAGGACCAGAATCAGGAACGGATTGAAGGCCTGAATTTGTGACGGCAAGACCTCGAACAAGCCGAAGAAGCTGCGGTTCATGCGTTCGGCTTGGAAGACCAAGGTTGAGGCGGTCTGGTCGAACAGGCACCAGAACACACCGACGAAGCCAACCAAGGGGAGGAGCTTGCCGATGGCGGACAGGCCTTCGGGGCTGATTAGTTCTTTGAGGAAGGGTCTTCCTGCGGCTGGAATGTGGGCGAATTTCTTCCGGCCCATCCAGAAGAAGATGGTGGCTAGCGCCATGAGGACGCCGGGAATGCCGAAAGCCCAGTGTGGGCCGTGCCACTTGAGGACCCAGGGAATGAGCAGGTTCGAGATGACGGCGCCGGCATTGATCGAGAAGTAGAAGATGTTGAAGATCTTCGTCAGCAGATGCTGGTTCGAGCGCCCAAATTGATCGCCGACGTGGGCGGAAACACAGGGCTTGATCCCGCCAGCTCCAAGAGCGATCAGGCCGAGTCCGGCGAGAAGCCAAGCCTGCACGACGCCATTGACTCCCATAAACGCCAAGCACAAATGGCCGAGGCAGTAGATGATCGACAGGGTGATGATGGTCCGGTACTTGCCGAAGAAACTGTCGGCAATCAGGGCACCGAGAAGCGGGGTCAGGTAGACCGCGGCATTGAAATACGACACCCACTCGGTCGCCTTCGCTTCCGACATATTGGCCCCACCGAGGACGCCGAGGTAGTTCGCTAGGAAGATGGCAAGGGCAGCCTTCATTCCGTAGAAGCTGAATCGCTCGGCGGCTTCGTTGGAAATGATGAAGGGGATGCCCGGAGGCATTCCTGTGGTTTCGTGGGTGGTGGTGCGGTGCTCGCTCATAGCCAGGGGAATGATGCCGGGGGCAGGTGAGATGCCAAGCGCGGAGACGGGAAATGTTGGCGGGCGAGGGAGAGTGGCGAGGGTGGCACGGAAACGAGGGAAGGAGCGGTGTGAGCGGATGCGGCTTGGGAACATCGGGGATCACAGGTTTGCGGAAGATCCCGGGCTTAGCTCGCTAGGGCTCGGCCCGGGATGACAAAAAAGGAGTCCGCTTCGTCATTCCAGGCACTTACCAATCTCACAGCGTGCCTCGCGGCCTTGGAGAAGCCGCGTTCGTATACTGACTAAATCGTACACTGAACCACTGCCACCTTATTTAAGATTACATATATTGTAGGAAGTTATCTTATCCCGTAGTGCTAGCAGGGTTCAGCAATGGATTATGTGCGGGACGACTTGGCTGATTGCAAAATTCGCCAAGTCCCCCATGTTCCGGGCCAACCAAGCACAATGTCCAAGCGCCTGAAAAAAACGATCGCCATTGTCGGGCGTCCTAACGTCGGAAAGTCGGCGCTGTTCAACCGGCTCGCCGGGCGCAGAATTTCTATTGTCCACGACATGCCCGGTGTGACACGTGATCGAATCACGGCGCCGTGTAAAAAGCTCGATGTGCCATTCGAGATTATGGATACCGGCGGTATCGGCGCAACGCTCACAGGTGACGGTTTCGCTGATATGGTGCATGCGGAAGCGGAGATTGCTATGGCGGCCGCAGATCTCATCCTGTTCGTGGTAGATGGCCGTGAGGGGCTGAGCCCGATTGACCAGGCGCTGGCGGCCACGCTGCGCAAGACTAGTCGGCCGATTATCTTGGTGGTAAACAAGATCGACACGGATAAGCAGGAGTCGGACGACGCTGTCTTCCATACACTGGGCTTTGATTCGGTCATTCGGACCAGCGCTGAGCACGATCGTGGCATGGGCCATCTGCTTGAGAAGATTCGACCCCACTTGGGACCAGCGCCCGCTGAGGCTGGCGAAGATGAGGAATCAATAACTGCTGACAATGTTGCAGTTAAGGAAGAATACCCGTTAAAACTGGCTTTAGTCGGACGGCCGAATGTTGGCAAGTCCTCGCTAGTAAATACCATTCTTGAAGACGAGCGGACCATCGTCAGCGACATCGCCGGGACGACCCGGGACGCAATCGATCTGCCATACGAGCGCAAAGGCCGGTTTTACACGCTGATCGACACTGCCGGAATCAAACGGCGGATGAGGAACTTGGAGCCGGTTGAGGCATACTCGATTATGCGCTCCCAGAAGGCCATTCGCCGGAGCGATATCTGCCTCCTCGTGGTCGATGCCGATGAGGGTGTTCAGGCTCAGGACCGGAAGATTGCCCAGGCGATCAAAAAGGAGGAAAAACCCTGCATCATCATCGTCAACAAGTTCGACCTTTACCGACCCGAGCAGAGCTTTAAGGAGCGCTGGGCAAGCCTGAGCGAGACTGTCCGGAGTGAGTTGTTCTTTCTCGACTACGCGCCCTTGGTTGCGGCATCGGCGAAGGATGGAAGTTACATGCAGAAGGTGTTCGCTGCGGTGAACCGCGTCTTCGATAGTGCGCCGCATGGACTTGGCACTGGCGAACTGAACCGGATTTTCCAACGCGCCATCGAGCGTAATCCGCCGCCAATGAAGAGCGGGCGTCGGTTCAATCTTCTCTACACGGTCTGGAAGAAGCCCGAGCGACCAACGAATCTCCCGTCTCCGCATTTCCTGCTATTCTGCAACCGGTCGGACGTGTTGCCTGCGAGTTACAAGCGCTACCTAGAGAACCAGCTTCGTGAGGCGTTGCCACTCGAAGGACTGCCAGTGACGTTCGAGGTGCGTGGGAGAAAGCCTGATAGGAGGAATTAGTTTGGTTAGTAGGGGGCTTGGAGGTGGGTCCCCTACCCTTTGTCTTTGGGGGCCCTGTTTCGCAAGCCAAGCTCCGAGGCAGATTGTTCGTTAAGCCCTACTCTTACCTACCTATCAATCAAGGGACTCTGGTTTAGGAACAGCATATTTGAGTTCAAGAGTTCCGCTCTGGAGGCGCTCGATTGCCGCATTAACCAAGTCGTCTTCACGGGTGGACATTTCTTGGCTAAACGGCTTCTCCGTCAGAATTAAAACGCTACCTTCGTAGGCTTGAAAGCCACTAATAATCAATTCGCGTATCACTTCGTCCGCACCATCGTCAGCATCTTCTGTGCACGCTTTCTCAAGAAGAAGTTTGAAGCTGCGGTCACTTTCCGCAAACTGCTTCGCTAGAACAGCTGTTTTGTTCACGCCAGATCGAACACCCGCGTGATAGCTAGCTATCGAACAGATGACAAGTAGCGCGATGAGATTGCATCTATATTTCATCACGGATATCTCGGCTTGGAAAGCCCATGTCATCGACGAGCACGACGATGGTGTTCGGGCGTGCCGGATTAAGCGTAGCTGAGGTCCACCCACGAACCAAGGGTTAAGACGATACAGGCAGGGATTAGTCGAAAATCCATCCGAGACATCCAGTAGGTGGCCAAGCCTAATCTGGTCGATCAACAGATGTCGAGTCCGGAAGTCCCTACCTCTTCCCCGCAATCAATTTATCGACCGACTGACTCGCGGATTTTGGATCGACGGAATGCGGCCCCTTCGCCCAGTAGAGCGAGGTGAGAAAGAGAAGAGCAGCAAGGATCAGTAGCCTCATATAAACTTGGATCGAGGAGATGGCTATGGAGTCACATATCGCGTCACATATCGCGTCACGGGGTTGTCCTCACAGCTCAGTGACCGCCCTTGCCATGTTTCGGGCCAGGGCAGATTGGCCATCAGCGTCCAGGGTATCGGTGGTGAAAACTTCAGTCGCCTTCGGGTAGCGGACGGAACTCTTGTAGCTGGGGTCGTAGTGGACCTCTAGGATCGAGTCAACGAATGCGGGCCAGTCGGCACCAGCGATTTGGGCCTCCCAGTGTTCGATCTGAGCCTGTCCGTAGCGCTCGCGTAGAAGGTGGATTCGCTCCTGCAGCAGGTCGGGATTTTTTAGGAAGTGACCGTAGTCCTCTAGGAGGAATTGCACTCGCGCCATGCGCTCGGCCTCTATGCGGAAGACCGTGGAGCCGGTCATCGCCTTCCAAACCGCTTCCGGGCAATGAACGTTGCCGACCTTTTTGCTCTCGGCTTCGACAAAGACCGGCCGACTTGCATCCATACCTGCCAAGGCGTGGTGAATTCTCGACTCGAATAGCTTCTGTGATGGTTGCGGATTGTCGGGATCAAGTCCGAGCACAGATCCCTTATGATTCGCTAGGCCTTCTAGATCGAGGATCTGCTCCCCCTGTTCGGCGAGGTGATGAAGAACGCGAGTCTTGGCCGATCCCGTCAGGCCATTGATGGCGATCCAACGGAACTGTGCGGGCAAGATCTCCAACTGATCGAGAATATGCCGACGGTAGGTCTTGTAGCCCCCGTCGAGGATGTGCGTGCGCCAGCCGATAGCGGCAAGGACCACTGCTAGGCTCTGCGAACGCTGCCCGCCGCGCCAGCAGTAGATCAGAGGGCGGTAGGATTTCGGCTTGTCGGCGAAGTGCTCGGCGAGGTGGCGGGAGATGTTCGCCATGATCAGGACGGCGCCAGAGCGCTTGGCTTCGAAGCCTCCGACCTGCTTATAGTCGGTCCCGACTTCCACCCGCTGGCTGTCGTTAAGCAGGGGCAGATTGATCGACCCGGGAAGGCGATCTTCGGCGAACTCGCTCTCGCTCCGGACGTCGATGATGTCGTCGAATGATTCGTCGAACGGGAGAGTGGCGGTGATGGGCTGAGGTTGCGGCATGTGGCGGGTGGTAGCCTCGGTCCGGTAGTCGAAGCCGCAAACCACTTTCTGATGATGAAAATCGCTTTACGCATCGGTCGGAGGGCGGTTGAATGGAGGTCATCGGATGCGTTACCCCGAGCTCCCCATACTCCCAGACCATCTTAGTAAGATCGCAGCCATCGAGCGCTTTGCGGGCTCATGGCATTCTGCGTCTAGGCTGAACGAAAGTCAGCGTGCTGAACTGAAGGCTGGGACTCTGATTGATTCCACTGCGGCGCTCCTTCGGCTCGAGGGACGTGGCACGGATCGTGACGTGGTCGACCGGACCTTGCGAAGTCTGGAGCAACACGAGCTCGATTTTAGTCGCCACTCGGAAGAGATCCTCGGGCTTCACGGTGCGTTGGAAACGTTCACCGCCGGCGAGTTGGAAGTCCGCGACCTCTTTGATCCCGCTGTTCTGATGGAGATCCATGGGGCTGTGCTCGAAGAAGTCCCGACGCTCCGCCAGTCGCGGGGACAACTTCGGGATGCGCCGCTGGTCGTTCAGGCGTTCGACGCCGCCGGTGTGGCGGTCGGTGATGTTTTCGCCGCTCCGGATGTAGCCGAGGTGTCCGCAGCTCTCGCCCAGGCGTTCTCCGATGCTCGGGATGAAAACGACGATAAGCGGTGGCACCCATTGCTGGTGATCTCGTGGTTATGCGTGCGGCTGATCACGATCCAGCCGTTTACCAATGGCTCGTTTCGGAGCGTCCACATTCTCTGTGAGATGCTGCTTCGGTCTGAGGGCTATGGCCATGGAGCTTTCCAATCACTTCCTGCGATCATGGAGGAGGAGGCCGGCCCCTACTTCGTTGCTGCTCGAAACTTCCAGCGCACGGCTTCCACCACTCAGGAAGGGCTATCGAGCTGGCACAGCTTTTTTCTCGGATGCTTGGTCAAGCAGGCGGCTCGGGTTCGCGCCCGGCAGCGCTTGGACGATACTCTCGATTCTCTGCCTCCCCTTTCGGAGGAGATCATACGCTGTGTGCGGGATCGGGGAAAGCTGACTCTTCGCGACGCCAGCGAGTCCACGGGAGCCAACCGGAATACGGTGAAGCTGCATCTGAAGAAGCTGGTCGACGCCGGGTCTTTGGTCCGCAATGGCACTGGCAAAGGGACTTGGTACAGTCTGCCTTAGTCGCTATGGCCACTTCCGGTAGTCTGCCCGATCTTTCGCTGGAACGCGCTGCTGCACGCGCGGGCTATCTGCGAATCGTTGGAATCGATGAGGCTGGTCGTGGTCCACTTGCCGGACCGGTGGTTGTCGCAGGGGCCATCTTGCCTCCGCGCATTCAGCTCCCCGGCTTGGACGACTCGAAACGCCTCACCGAGAAGCGCCGCGAGGAGCTGTTTGAGAAGCTGATTCATCACCCGGGCGTTGGCCATCACATCGCCATTATTAGTCCGCGAGTGATCGATCGGCTGAATATCCTAGGAGCCACATGGAAGGGCATGCGGGACAGTGCCACTCTCTTGGACACCGAGGAAGGCCCGCCTGACTTTGCCCTCATCGACGGTTCGCCGGTTCCGGATTTTCCGATCGACTGCCAGTCAGTGGTCAAGGGCGATAGTATTAGCCGATCCATCGCGGCAGCCAGTGTTCTCGCCAAGGTCACCCGCGATCGGCTGATGCTCGAACTGGCGGAGAAGCACCCCGAGTATGGCTTTGAACGGCACAAGGGCTACCCGACCAAGCATCATCTCGACATGCTCCACAAGCACGGCCCGATCGAGGCGCATCGGTATTCCTTTGGGCCGGTGGCTCAGAGGAGCCTGAATCTGTAGAGCTGCTAGAGCTCGATCGCGGTAGCTTAAGGAAATGAAGCGGAGGTCTCCGCACCCGACATCAACCAGACTCGGGTAGAGCGCAGCGGGTGCGGAGACCCTTTTCTATAACCGAGACACCGCTAGTCCTGAATGACCCAGCCGCCGACGAAATATTTCTTCTCCCAAGCGACCCACAGTTCGTTCATCTGTTTCTCGGAGGAAGAGACCCGGGTTTCGTGATCCAGCGGAGACTTTCGGTTCGGGCTGAAGTCGGTGAGGTGAAGCACGTAGGCGGGGAAGTCTGCAGAAGCTTCCTCCTTGTTAGTCTTCCACATCAGGAGCTTGCGCACCATAACGGCGCCCCGGAGTTCCTTGGTGGCGACGGCTCGGCGGATCACTTTACTCGCCGGGAGCTTAAGGTCCTTGGCGCGAACGTCAGCCTCGGGTAGCTCGACGATCTCGCTGATCTGGCTCAAGCCGACATCGTCATTGATTGGTGACTTGTCGTCGCGGAGCCGGACGAACTGGGGCGAGATGATCGAGGTCAACGGCAGGCGTCGAACGCCTTCCCATCGGCCCAATTCCTCGTTCCACTGGAGCACCATCTTGTCGACGGTGGCGCCGCGGCTAGTGCGGCTGATCATGTCGAGACACGAGATCTCAGCAACCAGCTCCGGCTTGATCATCTGGTAGGCGACTCGGTCAGAGTTGACCTCGACATACTCGCTGTCGCAGGCCAGCGGCTGAAGCTGTTTCAGTAGCGTGGCCCGGTCTTCTTCGGAAAAGCCTCCTCCCACTCGCCCGATGACATGGAACGTTCCGGCTTCGCGGACGACAGCCAGAAGCATGTCGTGGAGAAGCCCGGATCGGTCGTCGATGCCTTCGGCAAATCCGATGACGGCTAGGTCGATGGTGTGGCGCGGCTTGATCTTGTAGGCGCCGGCTCCGTCGCTTCGGGCGACGACGCCCTCTTCGCCTTCGGTTTCGACCCAGGTCTCGAACAGCTTGAGCACGCCCTTGCTGTCCTTGGCTGTCTGGCACTCGATGTGGTGAGCCTTCTCGCCCTTGCCGAAGATCGACTCGATCTTGCTCTGGTTCTCGCTAGCTGAAAATGAGACTGCTTCCTCGTCGAGTTCGTGTACATCGAAGATCGCGAGCCGTAGCGAATCGACCGCGTCTTGATCCTCGGGCTTTCTCGCCACCCGAACCACATCGTGGACGCGTGGGCGGCGATCTCCCTGCTTCGCGACGTAAAGTTCTCCGGCGAAGATTCCGTGCTTCAGCCCTGCCTTGGTCAAGAGATCGGCGGCTTCGTTGGCGGCGGGAAAGCCGAAACGCAGAGTGCCCCCGGGGTTGAGTGTGAAGCACTCTTTGCCATCGAAGATAAGGACAGCGAACTCGCCGTCGATCTTGCGGGTGACGAGGTATTCGCCCTCCGGAAGCTTCTTCTTGGCCAAGTATTTATCGTAGGCGTGGATGAGGCGCCCAAGTTGACGTCGGTAGCCTTGCACCTTCCGCAACAGAGCGAGATCGGTGAGCGCGTCGGCCTTGCCTGCGCAATAGGTGCCGAGGAGTGTTTTGAGCTTGGTCTTGTCGAACATCGGCTGCTACTTCTTCGGGGTTTTCTTGGCGGCGGCCTTCTTTTTGGTCGCCGCCTTTTTCGCCGATTTCGTTTTCTTGGTCGACTTCTTCTTGGCCGCAGTTTTTTTCGCCGGAGCCCCTTTCTTGGCGGCTTTCGGTTCAGGTTCGGGTTCCGATACTTCCTTCGGCTTCTCCTTGATCGGCTCCGGGGCCTTCAGTTCCATGTTGGAGAGGTGCAGGATCAAGGCGTAGCGGTCGCCGTTGATCCGGCCCTCGAGGAAGCCGCGATAGGGAACGCTGCCGCGACGAAACACCAGTGGGTCTTTGCCCTTCGGGCCTGCGCCGATGAGCAGCAGCGATTCGGCGTCGTGAAGCTCCTTCGCCATGTCGTAGAGGAAGTCGTAGGTGAGGCCGTTGACGTGGGCTACCTGCAATTTGCCGCCGAAGGTGAACTGGCGCACGACGTCCTTTTTCAGGAGCATCTTACCAGTCCACTTTAGCGGGAATTCCGAGTCGGTGTTGTTTTCCGGCCGCTCACGGGGGCGGCGCTCCTTTTCCTCTCCGTCGGGAGCTCGGACAATTTCCACCTGCTCGATGCGGTGAACGACTTCCAGAGAGGGCGAGACATAAACCCGGGAGAGCTCATTCAAGTAGGACCCGAATCGCTCGATATCGACTTCAGGATCTCCATCGATCAGGGCTTGTCCGACCTTCTTCAGATCATCGCCGAAGGTCTCCTTCAATCCGCGAAGTGAGTGCTCACTCGTCGATTGGAGAAGCCGATGGGAGGTGACGATATCGCCCTCATCGTCGATCCAAAGGACCTGCGCCCTCTGAGTCACGCTCTCCCCGCTGACCACCGCGTCGCGGCCCCGGGAATCGGATAGGTTCAAGTTCGGCATACTAAAGTGATGATGGCGGAACCTGCGGCGATGCGCAATGCAAAGGGACCGAACCGAAGTAGTCGAGTCAGCTCGGAGGCCCCTCAGCCTTACGGACTAGCGAGACGAAGTCTTCCACCAAGGCCAAGTCTTTCAGACCCGGCGATGCCTCGACTCCGCTGGCGACATCGACGGCGGCTGGGCGGGCGGTGATTACGGCGTCTTTGACCGTGATCGGCGTCAGTCCTCCGGCGAGGAGAATCCGGTGGTTCGGATGAGACTGGATGATGTCGGAGGCCAAGTTCCAATCGAACGAGTGTCCTCCACCCCCATAGCCTTCCTGCGCGGCATCGAGTAGCAGGTAGCGGGTGGCGTAGGCATCGAGGTCACCAAGTTGCGCGGAGTCGCCAACGCCCAAAGCCTTGATAAACGGAATGTCGCGGGCGGCGAGCTGCTGGCAGAATTCCGGGGATTCGTCACCGTGGAGCTGCGCCACGTCGAACAGCTCGTTCTCGTAATGATCGACTAAATCCTCAATGCTAGGATTGACGAAGACCGCAACCACTGTGGTTTCGACACAGATTTCTGGCAACCACTCTTGGGCGATGGTCGGGGCGAGGTAACGCTTCGACGAAGGCCAGAAGTTTACGCCGAGGGCATCGACGTCGAGGGCGGTGATGTCCCGTGCCTGGGTCGGGGTGGTGATGCCGCAGACCTTGATCGCGGTGCGGTTTTGCTGCTCGAGAAAGTCGATCGGCTCCATAGTTCCCCCTATTACCTCAAGGCATTGCCTTTGCCAAGACCAGGAAGCGCGCGGTCGATGGCTTCAAGAATACCATCCATACTCATCGGCCACCTAAGGCAACCCCGGATACGGCAGTCACCTCGCAAAGAATCTGGTAGAGATGCGTTGCCTTCCTGCATAAACAGAACGGGAGGAGCACTGATCCTCTCCTCGATACCAAATCGGTAAGCCTTGTCGATCAAGCTGTAGAGATACTCACCGGTGATTTCTGGGAACTCCAGTGAGAGTACGAACAGGTCATACTCGTGCTGCATGGCCCGCTCGAACGTGTCGCCCGACACGGGAGAGGTATCGACGGTGACGTTGCGCATTCCCTCGAGGGTGAGTCGGATATTTCGCGTCGCCAAGCTGTCGGGGTAACCGACCAAAATTCGCCGCTCCCGGACATCAGGCAACTCGAGTAGCCCTTGAGCGAGAGGGCCAGAATCGGAAGCTGAGGTCGAAGCCTTGTTAAGGGGCAATTCCATCGGGCGACAAGATACGACCTCGCTTAGAATGTGCAACGCCTCACCTTGGAAGGGTCTGAGCCCGTGGTCTTGTCGGGGACCGATCACCGTGCCCGAGCCTTCAGCGCTCCTCCTCGCCGCTATCAGCCCATCCGGTGCGTCGGATTGGGCATGCCAGGGCGAAAGTGCTCAAGGTGGGGCATTTCCAAGTCGAGTTTGTATTTCCTTTCGACGACCGTTTTGACCGCCTGATGAAGAGCCGTCTCGAGGACCTCGGGAGCGGCCTCTGCGCGGAGATTAAGGAGCAGTTCGCCGTCTTCGAGGGGCTCGACGAGGCGGTGGGAAAGCTCTGGCTGGGAGTCGTCGCGGACTAGGTTGATGGCGCCGAGCTCGAACGGATCATGTTTCGGGGTTAGCGTCATCTTCAGGTGAGCGACCTCGGAACCAGCACTGCCCATGGCTTCGCGCATGCCGCAGGCCAAATCACGCAGCAGAGCGTTACCATCGAACTCGGCTCCGTCACCGACATCGAGGAGCAAGGTAGCATTGAGCCAACCGAGGAGCGCCTCGCCTTCGCCGTAGCGGGCATAGTCGATTTCGAGCGGCGAGGTGTTGCCCCCAGAGGCGCTAAAAATGGTGTCGAACCATGGATCTAGGCCGGTTCCTTCGCGGGCGGAGACCTCGTAGACGGTCTTGTCGGGGTAGCGCTCGCTCAGCCCGTTGCGGAGCAAGGCTAACCGTTCTGGGGACAGGAGATCGGTCTTATTGATGATAAAGAAGTCTGCTTCCTCCAACTGCTTCTGATAGATATACCGAACGTTGCGGGAAAACTTCTTCCCCTCCTCCAGCTCGAGAACACGGAGTGCTCGGACTGGGTCGACGAGTACACTGAATGGAGCTACCGAGTAATCAGCGCCGTAGATCTTCTGCAACGGCAAGCTGACCGTGGCTACCAGGTCCGTGCAGCTGCCGACGGGCTCGGCCAGCAGGACATCGGGCCGGGTCTCGGCCGTCAGGTTGCGGGCGGCCTCGAGCAGGGAATTAAAACGGCAGCAGAAGCATCCGCCGCTGATCTCTTCGACCGGAAAGTGGTTGGAGCGGCCAATGGCAGAATCGACCAGTCCCCCACCCTGGTCATTGGTGATCAGGCCGACGGTCTTGCCATTCGCCACCAGGTGTTCGGCGAAGCGCTGGATAATCGTCGTCTTGCCCGCTCCGAGGAACCCCCCGATCATGATGTAGCGTGCGCGTTCTGATGCCTGGTCGGTCATTGTCGGTGGTGGTGGTTACTCGGAGTATTTCGGGTCCTGCTCCATCTTACGGATCGTCTCCGCCATCAAGTCGAGATAGTCCTGAGAGCTCAGAGTCCCCTCCTCGGGCTCACCATCGACTTGGTAGAGCCAGCCATCGACATACGGATCGGAGCGGACGATACAGGCGTCTTCATCAAGGATCGGGTTGCCGCCGTGGAAGGTCCCGTTCAGGCAACAGAACACATCACTGGCAGCCTTGAACCCTTCGACTGTGCCGATGGGCTCGCCAGAAGCGACTGGACCACCGATTGCGCTCGTCCAGTTGGCCTCGACTAGCTCGCCGAGCATGCGCGTAGCGAACTTGGTGAACCCGACTCGCCACAGACCGGAGCCGTCGTCGCATCTACCCATCCAGTAGTGGGATCGGGAGTAGCTATATTCGGCAGGAAACCGGGCGGAGAACCGCTTGTGTTTGAATCGGACGAACTCCATCAGAGAAGGCTCAGGAAAGGCCGGATTCTACGATGGGAAGTGACCACTGGCAACGCTTGCCGACGCTGAGAAAATAAAAACACATTCGAAGCCCAGAAAGCTGTTGCAAGACTTCCCGGCGGCGATATGACTATCGTCCGCAATGCGGCTACTGGAGCGGTAGCTCAGTTGGTTAGAGCGCCGGCCTGTCACGCCGGAGGTCGCGGGTTCGAGTCCCGTCCGCTCCGCCAGCCACACCTAGGAATCTAAGTGCTTAGGTGAGAATTGGCAGTTCCAGTAGTCCGTATTGTCCCGGTGACTCCCCTATCCCCCTACGGTCGGTCGATGGCCGGTCTGGCCCCCCGGTCTGGACCAGGCGAACTCCGTTGAAGAGGCTCAAAAAGAACCGAATTTTAAGGTCTAGGTGCGCTCGAACATGGCGTGGCAACGGTCTGAAAATAAAAACGCATTTCGGAGCGAGAAAGCTGTTGCAAGACTTCCAGTCAGCGATGAGAATGCCGCCCGCAATGCGGCTACTGGAGCGGTAGCTCAGTTGGTTAGAGCGCCGGCCTGTCACGCCGGAGGTCGCGGGTTCGAGTCCCGTCCGCTCCGCCAGCCTCCCCAATCGGGGAGGCTTTTTTGTATCGTGGAAGAAGCTACCTAAGTCGTTCGCCACCTTGTCACCGAGTTGGCCAACGAATCAGTTAGGGCTTGTCCCCTGAGGGCTTCTGCATCAAGTGGCTGGAGACCTGAGAGGCCCCTAGTTAGCTAGTGCCTGAGCGGAAATTCGCAACCTACTGGAAATGAACGGATTACTTCGCATTGCTGGAACAGAGAGTGATCGGCGAGAAGAAGGCCACTGGTCGTCCAGGGATGGACCTGTGGCACATCCTCGTGCTCGGCGTGGTCCGTCTGGCGAGAGGTTGCGACTATGACCAACT
>Ga0209186_1001415_pt1 | contig 17871 bp, 11 predicted proteins | sample SidtaG_FD_187426 | JGI IMG/M metagenome (GOLD analysis project Ga0209186, IMG submission 187426) | Marine algal microbial communities from Sidmouth, United Kingdom - Sidmouth_Male2 metaG (SPAdes) (version 2) | ecosystem: Host-associated > Algae > Red algae > Unclassified | place: Sidmouth...
TAGACTTTATTTAGAAATATTTTGTATGCAGCTAACATTGTCTTTTTCCGATACTCTTCTCCTATTTTTCGCTCTCCCGATAGCTATCGGGATAGGGTATGCAGCTCAAAATGAGGCTCGATTATCGAAAAAATACAAAATTCCATGCGTACAAAATATTCCTAAATAAAGTCTAATGTATTTTTTTGCTTCGTGAAAAATAAATCATAATAGAACCATGAAACAATCAAACTATGAAACCATGTGAAGTAATGTTATTTTATCGTCACTAAGTCCAAATCACCTACTTTTTTCAAGCATTTCATTTATAAAAACATTAACTTTGGTTTTTAAACGGTTGAGTGGAATATTCTCCAATTCAATCAATTATTTTAACAAAAATATTGGATAAAGAATATTGGGTTTTGAAATTCTAATGAATGAATCATTTTTGAAATCTTTCAATTCATTCACTTAGTAACGATAAAATAATAATTTCCTGATTTGGACGGATTCTTTTGCGCTTATTTTCCTCCTTGAAAACAGTCATTATATCCAACATAACTCCCATTTCCAAGAAGAAAACTAAGCACAAAATAACCTCGTCGAAATCGTGAACTTATTATTTTATCGTTACTCATTCAAAATTCACTCATTCAAAATTCATTTACTATTCGAGGTCAAAATTTGAGTGAAATAGTCTTAACTATCGAAAATGGTGTCCCGCTCTTAGATTTCTATGGGCAAAATGACAACAATCTTAACCTAATCAGAAAAGCCTTTCCAGAGGTAAAAATCACATCACGCGGTAATATCATCAAACTTTCCGGTGAAAAAAAGGATACACAAGCCTGCAAATCCAAGTTGGAGAAGATGCTGCGCTTGCTAAAAGAACAAGATAATCTACCGGAACAAGATGTTCAGGAGATTCTTGGTGGCGAAAATCCTTTTGAGTATCGCTTAAGTGCTAAAGAAAATGGCAATGTAATCGTGCATGGGCGCAGTGGTAAGCCGATAAAAGCCAAAACGCGCAACCAAAAACGCCTCGTAGAGTCTTCCGAAGCCAACGATATTGTATTTGCCATCGGACCTGCAGGTACGGGCAAGACCTATACAGCAGTAGCATTGGCAGTGCGGGCGTTGAAAAATCGTCTTGTACGACGGATTGTTCTCACACGTCCGGCAGTGGAAGCGGGGGAGCGACTCGGATTCTTGCCCGGTGACCTGAAAGATAAGGTCGATCCGTACCTTCGTCCGCTATATGACGCGTTGGACGACATGATACCGGGTGAAAAATTGGCTAATTTTATGCAAAACCGTATTATTGAGATTGCTCCTTTGGCATTTATGCGTGGGCGTACGCTCGATAATGCTTTCATTATACTTGATGAAGCGCAAAATGCGACTTCGGTTCAGCTCAAAATGTTTTTGACACGAATCGGACCTAGTGCAAAGTGCATCATTACAGGTGACCTGACACAGATAGACCTTCCTCGTAATCAAACTTCAGGATTGTATCGCAGCCTCCAAACTTTGAGCGAAATTGACGGAATCGGCACCATTCATCTTACCGAAGAAGATGTAGTCCGTCACCGATTGGTCAAACAAATTATCAGAGCTTATAGTAAGATGGACGAGGAAGATAAGCAGGCGAAGGAAGCAGCCAAGAGACAGAGGGAATTACGGAAAGCGGCAGAGGAAAGGAGGGAATAACGCGACGCAAACACAATTTAAGTAACGAGTAAATAATAACTTCGCATTTTATAATGTCTTTTTTCCTTTATACTTCTTCAATAAAATAGTTATTTATACCCCAATGTCTTCGCCAAATTATGAATGATGAATTTTGAATGATGAATGAATTTAAATTCTACTTTGTTTTTTATTGATAATAAATTTCTTACAAATTATACATTTTTAATCATTCATAATTTTTCATCCAAAATTCAAAATTGGCGAACACATTGATACCCGATAAACGCCCATTTTATTGAATCGTCTAAAGCAAAAAATCCAATTCTAAAATTACGAACTTATTTCATATACGTTCCTAAGCAAATTATTATGTCACAAATGTGTCAAAAATGATGTGTCACATTTTGTGCAAATATTTCTTAAAAAATATTTTTTAAGAAATATTTTTTAAGAAATTATTGGCGTGTTTTTTTGTGAAAAACACGAACAGGTGTATATTTATACCCATTAATTGCTAAAGAACATAGCAAAATTACTTAAATTTCTGAAAATCAGCTATTTATAAAAAAAACAATTTAAATATAACATCAAAAACCTCAAATTTAATTGCTTCTACCAGATTCTTTTCAATCGCTTATTTCAATATAAATTTCATTTTAACACACATATAAAATGTTGAAATTAAACTAAGTGCGTTGTTAAAATTGTTCACTTTATTTTTTTATTCAAAATAAAATAACGACATTTGCCTCGTCTCTACATAAAATCCAGATTGTATAACTAACTAATAAACCATGCTTTAGGATGAGAAAGGCAGATTTAGTAAACAAGATCGCAGAAAAAACCGGGATTGCCAAAGTTGATGTTTTGGTGACACTCGAAGCATTCTTCAAAGAAGTTAAAGAATCACTCGCTGATGGCGAAAACGTATATGTGAGAGGATTCGGTAGCTTCATTATTAAGAAGAGAGCCAAAAAAATTGGTCGTCACATTAAGAAAAACAAAGCAATCGAAATTCCGGAACATTATATTCCGGCTTTCAAGCCTGCTAAAACCTTCGTTGAGCAGGTCAAAAAAAATGTGACTAGTTTGAACGGCGTTGACTAAAATTCAAAACCGTTTTATATTTAAGGTTCGGATAACAAGCTCTTTTAACGCTTACTTGCAACAAAGTAAACGTTAATCGGTTAGTATTTTTACTAAGTTTGTTATTTGAACTTTTTTTTATGGAATGCATCGTTCTATTGTTGCATGGTTATTTGGTTTTTCGCTACGCGAAAAACAATAAAACAATAGAACCGTGCAACAATGAAACAATAGAACAATGAAACGACCACAGTGGGTAGTGTTGTTAGGAGCATTTGCCCTGTTACTTTTACTCTACTTTGGGTGTCCGACCAAGCCTCCCGGTAGAAAAGCCATAGAGGAGCGAAGAGCAGAAAAAGCTGCCACAATCGATATAGATAAACTTTTGGAACGCGCCACAAAACGCTATCCGCGTGAACAACTGCGCCCGATATTGGCACTCGAACAAAGCCTTGCTGACACCACAAATACTGCCAACGAACCTGAAGCCTTGAAATCAATTTCCCGTAATTGGAATCAATTGGGTGATTTTGCACTCGGTGGCATGTATGCAGAAAAAGTTGCGGAAATTGCCCAGACAGATTCAGCTTGGTCTATCACAGGAACGACCTATTTTTCATGCTTTAGAAGTGACCCGGATTCGCTCATTCGTGATTTTTGTATTTCTAAATCTATCAGTGCTTTTGAGAGTGCTATCTCTATCGCTCCCGACGACCCCGTTCACTCGGTCAATCTGGGATTATGCTACGTCGAAGGCGGTGGAAACCCAATGCGTGGTATCACAATTATCAGGGATGTAGCGGAGAAAAACCCTGAAAATAAATTGGCGAGTATGACGCTTGGGCGCATGTCTGTCCGCACGGGGCAATACGACAAAGCTGTCGGACGCTTCGAAAATATCCTTACACACCACTCCAACGATGAGGACGCACATTACTGGCTTGGTGTCACATACCAAGCTCTTAATGATAAAGCAAAAACTGTTTTTCACTTCAATAAGTTTGTAGAGAATACGGACGATGAAGCGCGTAAAAATGAAGTGAAAGCTGTTTTGAGAGCTGTAAAATGAAAAACATCTCTTTTCCATTTTACAGTTATTGTCTTCCATTTTACATTTACCCGATGCCAAATGTCGCAACATTGAAGTATTTTACTTATCTTTGCGCCACTTTTCCTTGAATGAGTGAATTTTGAATGAGTGAATGAGTAAATCATCTCACCGATTAATTTTTCTTCATTTTTTGTCAAAAATAATTAATGCGTTTTTAATTTCATAAAAAATAATTTCGCATTATCATCATATATAAATTAAAACAAGTTTGAGTTATTAAACTCAAACTTCATCTTAAACTTAAAATTTTCATCATATGCCTTGCGGTAAAAAGCGTAAACGTCATAAGATTGCGACGCACAAGAGAAAAAAGCGTCTTCGCAAAAACAGACACAAAAAGAAAAAATAGGTTATTCGTCCATAGTTGGCAGTCGATAGTTCATCGTTTGGACTAGGCTGTACGACATTAGGCACATTTTAGGTAAAATGTAATGCTGCAACTATTGTGTTGCAAATCCGTATATACAGGAGCATTACATTTTATCTGAACCTATGTACATGTGCTATGAGCAAAATCCAATAAAGTGGTTTTGTAGCAGAGTAAATACCCTATATAGGCAAGTAAGGCTTGCCCAAATACTAAAGAATGTGTTTTTGGGTTGCGAAATGTGCAACCATGAAAGAATTTTAAAGAGTGACCCGCACCGGCAAAATTATCCGAAACCCGACTCCGTAACGATATTGCTGTGCCTGTCCAATTCCAACTCTTCCAAACTCCTTCACTTCTACTATATCGTCGAATTGTTCGACCACTTTCTTAACTCGTCTCATAGCGTTTTCACCAACTGACCGCTATTGAAGTTTACTTACCTTCAATACAGGGTCGGGCTATTGTGTATTGTATTTATCTAGTTTGAAGCCGGATAAAATACTGCAGACCGTATCCTAATTTACTGATAAACAGTGAAGTACGCACTTTTATGTGCTATTGTCATTGTAAAAACAAATGCTGTGGACAAGGAATTAATAATCAATTCAACACCCGTTGAGGTGGAAATTGCTTTATTGGAAAATAAAAAATTGGCGGAATTGCACCGTCAAAAAACCAATAGTAACTTCACTGTAGGCGATATTTTTCTCGGAAAAACACGTAAACTCATACCGGGTTTGAACGCTGCTTTTATCGACATCGGCTACAAAAAAGACGCCTTTTTGCATTATACGGATTTAGGTCCGAAATTGCGTTCTTTGCTCAAATTCACAAAAGGAGCGATGTCCGGCGGAATGAAAGAGTATCGTCTCGACAATTTCAAAATAGAGTCGGAAATCATTAAAACGGGTAAAATCGACCAAGTCCTCGACAAAAAAGAGTCTATTCTCGTACAGGTGCTCAAAGAACCTATCTCGACGAAAGGACCGCGCCTGAGTTGTGAAATCACGATACCGGGCAGGTATGTGGTCTTGACGCCTTTTACGAATGTTGTTGCCGTTTCTAAGAAGGTCTCGAATAATGATGAGCGCAAGCGTCTCCAACGTTTAGTAGAGAGTATTCGCCCAAAAAACTTTGGGGTGATTGTGCGTACTGCGGCAGAGGGAAAAGGTGTGGCAGATATTCACGAGGAAATTTTGTCATTATTGGGGAAGTGGGGACAGATTCATAAGCAGTTACACAATGCCAAAGCTCCCAAAAAGTTGTTGAGCGAGTTGGACAAAACATCAAGTATTCTGCGGGATATTTTGACCGAAAGCTTCAATAAAATTGTCGTCAACGACAAACAACTCTCCGATAATATCAAGACTTACCTTAAACAAATTGCGCCCGACAAGGTCGGAATTGTCAATTATTATGGTGGTAAAAAACCGGTGTTTGACAATTTTGGTGTCACAAAACAGATAAAAGGGTCGTTTGGAAAAACGGCTACAATGTCGAGCGGCGCGTATATTGTCATTGAGCATACAGAGGCGATGCACGTCATTGATGTGAATAGTGGTCACAAAATCAGTAATAACATTGACCAGGAAAGTAATGCGATTGCGGTGAATCTCGAATCAGCGGCAGAAATTGCACGACAATTGCGGCTACGCGACATCGGCGGCTTGATTATTATTGATTTTATTGACGTTAAAAAACAGGAAAATAAGAAATTACTGTATCAGAAAATGCGCGATTTTATGAAAAAAGACCGCGCACAGCATACAGTATTGCCTTTGAGCAAATTCGGCTTGATGCAAATCACGCGCCAGCGTGTGAAGCCCGAACTTAATATCTCAACCACCGAAAAATGCCCTACATGTAAAGGTACTGGAAAAATATCTCCTTCGATTTTACTCACCGACAAATTGGAGGCTGATGTGGAAGCTATCATTAATTCGATTGTACCGAAGAAATTGACGCTTGAAGTACATCCATACATCTACGGCTATCTCAAACAAGGGGTTCCGAGCCAACAAATGCGTTGGTCATGGAAATACAAGCAATGGATCCGCCTCAAATCCAATAGCAATCTTGCTATCATGAATTATCATTTTTATGATGAACATGATGACGAGATTAGGCAGTGAATTGGTTTATAAAGTTTATTGAGTTCATAAGTTCATAGAGTTTGTACAGTTGTAATAAACTCTATGAACTTAATGAACTTTTAAACCTAACAACTTTCCTACAGATATACTTCTGGCTGTCATGCCTTCTCAAAGAACGATGAGCCTGATAAGTTTTCCGTAAAAAAGATTCGGGTTAAGATACTTGGCGAGTCCTCTACTCGTCGTAAGACTGCTTGTGTATTTTAGTTTTCAGAATGTTGATTTCTAATATTTACATCATTCAAAATTCAACATTCATTCAAAATTACACGTTGGAGGTCGTGCGTATTTTTGATTTGATAGACTCTACAAGTGCGGGGGAGACTGTTCTTCGTGAAATTTTGCTTTTTATAAATTCTCTAAAGGATTTTTCCATACTAAATCGTTCTAATAGCTCCGGGCTACTCTGTATCTCAGTTAAAAGTTCTCTTTCTTCTCTGTTTGTAAGTTCGCCGTCAAGGTAAAGCATTACTCGTTGTGTGATGCCGCCGGTTCTGTTTTGATGTGTATTGTTCATAATCTTACTTTTATGGAATACCTCGTGTTGTTTTAGCCTCGCAACCACTGGTTTTATTCGGTTTATCGGCTACGCTTTTACTTTTGTACTCCTTTCGTTAGTTAATAAAATTGGGTGAAGAATAATGAATGAATTTTGAGTGAGAGAATGAATGAATAAATCATTTTTGATTCGGTGATTTTTGATTTTAGAGTCAAGGTGAATCAAAATCAAAGATTATTCAATTCATTCGTTCAAAATTCATTCACTCATTAATTATGTAAAAAAATACCGGATAACGCGCGTAAGCGTTATCCGGCAGTGAATTTTATTTATAGCATGGTGCTGTCCCCGGTACATTATTACCGAAGGTGGTGGGGGTAGTATCAACGCATAGACAACAAATTATGTTCATGATTTTAAATTTAATCGTCAATTACATTAATTTTTTTGATAACCCATTTCTGTAGCATAAGACCAGAGTTTGGACTTAAGGACATTACGCGCTCTGTGCAAGCGCGAACGTATCGTACCTACGGGGACATCCACGATTTTTGCAATTTCGTCATAAGAGAATCCCTCAATATCTCTCAATAGTATGACTGTCTTAAGGTCAACCGGTAACGCATTTATCGCAATTGTTACCTCATCACCCAACATATTTTGAAACAAATCTTGCGACATATCCAGATAACTGTTGTGGTTAGAGTACATTTCTTCCTCCGTCATCGACTCTGAGGTGTAATCCACAGATTTCGGACGTCTGGATTTCTTGCGATACTCGTTAATGAAGTTGTTTTTGAGGATGCGAAACAGCCATGCCTTCGGATTCGACCCTTCTTTGTACGACGCTATCGACTGATAGGCGTTCATATAGGTCTCCTGTACGAGGTCATTTGCATCGTCTTCATTGCCTGACAAGTGCATGGCAAAGTTGAAGAGTGCATTGACCTGCGGCATGAACTCATTTTGAAAAATGTAATCCTTTTTGTCGCTCATCGGGCTAACTGCGGTGTATGTAAAGTTTAGCAATAACATTATAAAGATAGTTATTTGGTTATGATAAATGCAAGAATCGTAGAAAATTAATGGCTTGACCAGTCGTTTTCATAATTCTCAATGACAACTTTGGTGTTTTTTGTGTCGTTTTTTTAAGTTATCCACGATAATTATCGGGAGAAGTTGCCTTTGAAATTGAGAACTTTTTCGAGCCTTTGCTCTATCATTTGTTAAATGTGTGTTTAACCGCACCAAGTTTTGGTTTTATATAACGGTAATTTTATATTGTTAATGTTGCAAACGTGCAGTGGCGCGGGATCGTTCACGAAAATGTATTTTTTTGCGGATTAATTCAAATAAAATACAAATTCCGACTCAAAAACGGATTTATACCGTTTTTGAGTCGGAATTTGATGCTTATTTCATCTTCCCTAACGTGGCGAAGCCACACCATAATGAGTGAATTTTGAATGAGTGAATGAGTGAATATTTTGAACGTAATAATGCTATAATGCCTTAATATTTTTAACGAATGAATTTTAAATAAATCACGTTACTAGACTTTGGACAAAAAGGGAATTAGGGAATTAGGTTTAAATTCGTAATAGGTGGTGGGTTAAATCCGTTGATACTCTATAGTGAACGCAAGAAAAATTTCATAATGTGTCTTTTTTGAGATTGGATGCTGGGTGAGTCGTCGGACATTTTGAAAATCTAACGACAGATTTGTGTGAAAATCAAATGACATGAAAATCATAACTTGTTGAAAATCAGCAATAGCGATTATTGCGTTACAATAATATTCACTAAGTTACCAAGACTTCAAAGCCATAAAATTGCCAAACCGGAAACTGCTGTAATCCCAATAGCTATCGGGATAAAAACTTCATTTGCAATATTTTATGGAGTTTTTAGTGAACTTTTGCATTAGTTTGGTCTTCGTGTCTTTAGTGAACTTAGTGGTTCAAAAAGTGTACACTACTTTTATGCAAAAATTAAACATGCCATTAATTTTCAATTATACATTCTCAATTCTCAATTTGGCGAAGACATTATTAATTCCCACTACATTCCTCAATTTCCGCAGAGAAATCATTTGCAGGATTGGTCGAAAAACCGTTTTTCAATTCTATTAAATCTCCTGCTTTGTAGATCACATCTGCATCAATCGTAGCATCAGAGCTGACCGTTTGCGCCGCATGGTAGGTGCTATTTGTGCTGGTCGTGCCGCTTAATATTTCTATGGTCGGACAGTTTTGTTCACAACCAATTTCCGTTAAGTTCACATTATCAATATACACGTCTGTCGAACTAAGACCTAAGAAAAAGTCAAGCCCGACGACATTTGTAGTCGGGTCGGTCATCGTCAATGTATAAGTGAATGTCTGCACATTCGTCGTGAGGTCAATGGTTTCGAAAAAGTAAGTCGTGAAGGGCGAAACGGGTAGCCCCAACTTCATATCAATGGTACGACTCGCGGCTGCGCTTGCATCAAAAGCGAAGGTATAAGTTTTGCCCTGTACGAGCGTTAGATTGTACTGACTAAACCCGGCATCCCATGAATTTGCGCTGGCAGTAATACTTGTTAGATTGGCAACGCCGTCTATGGAAATCGGGCTACAATTCCATGAAGTCCATCCAGATACATCGGTAGTAAAATCATTATTTAATAATAATTCACATCCTGAACAACCCACTTCCGTTAAATTCACATTATCAATATATACGTCTGCCGAACTGAGACCCAAGAAAAAGTCAAGCCCGGCATCAGTTGTAGTCGGGTCGGTCATCGTCAATGTATAGGTAAATGTCTGCATATTCGTTGTGAGGTTTAGGGTTTCGAAGAAGTAAGTCGTGAAGGGCGAAACGGGCTGCCCCAACTTCATATCAATGGTACGACTCGCGGCTGCGCTTGCATCGAAAGTGAGGGTATAGGTTTTGCCTTGAACAAGCGTCATATTGTATTGACTAAAACCCACATCCCAAGAGTCTGCTGCGGCGGCGATGTTTGTGAGGCTTGCAACGCCACTGACCCAAGTAGGCGTACATCCCCATGAAACCCAATCAGATACATCGCTAGCAAAATCGCCATTAGTAATTAATTCGCAATCTTCATTTTCGATGGGCGTACCCGTACAATTACAGTTGCCATCTTGTACATCGTTGGCGGTATTGGGGTCGCCATCGTTGCAGGATGTACCCGCGAGTGGGCAGGAAGTGCCATTTGCTGTCGCAAAAAACGCCATCAAACGCACATAAGCCGCTTGATAATAGATAGCGGGTTCGGTGATCTCCCACGAATTTAAAGGAAAGCCCGTATTGTAATCCAAATAACTTTTTTGAGGCGGTTGATTCGCCGGAGGAGCGGGGCCACCGAGCGTAAATGCTTGATTGACACCGCCTGTGAGGTAACCGGGCGCAGGACCGATGGCAGACGTAAGGGCATTGTCGTATGCCGTGCCATCAGCAAACCAATTGTGGTACATTTCATTGGCGCAATTGTCGCCGCCGTAATTATACATATTGGTGAGATAGGTAATGCCTTGCGGATTGACACCGTGAATGTAATGCGCCATTTCAAGTGCTTTTTCCTCAAAACTCGCGTGGTCGCTCGGACTGATACCGTATTTTATCATCAACTGATTGAGCGTACCCATAGACGATACTTGCATGTTGCTGCCCCAGTAATATTCCGGCAAATATCCGCGATACAAATCACCAAGAGGATTGAATCCGTAGAAGTCTTGTCCGTTATTATTGACTGCCGTTTGTATGGAATTGGTGATTTGATTGACAGTGGTACTCACGGCGCCGGGAAGCGTGGTGTAGAGTAACAGTCCGTCATTGATAGGCATATTGTAGTAGTCCCAATAAATCGCAGTGATAGGCAAACCGCCATCGTTGATATTATTGCTAACGTATTGATTATAAGTGTTATTTCCTGTTGATTCAAATAAATAAACGGCAGAAATGAGGGCGCGTTGGCGTTGAAGTGTTACTGACCAGTCGGCATCGCCTGCCTTGATATTGGGTTCGACATTTTGGTCGTCGCAAGTGGTTTCGAGTTGATTATTATTGAGGGCAGGGAGGACGTAATTCCATGAAGTTTCAGCGCGATTGCGGAGGTCTTGTGCATAGGTATTCATGGAAGGAAAATCGTCGAATACCGTTGCCGCATGGGCAAACATTCCTGCTACTGAAATGGACGCCGCAGTGCAGGTAGGTCCGTAATATCGTGGGTCGGTGTTGAGGTCGGGCGGAATTTGGGCATTATCACCGTAGCTGATGCTGCCCATTTTGATGTGGGTCGAGCCATCGGCATTATTCATTTTCATGAGCCAATCTAGTTCCCATTTGAGTTCGTCGAGGATGTCGGGGATGCCATTGCCGGATTCAGGAATGTTCCAGTCATCGCCAAATACAGCCGGATTTTCGCGGTACGCCCACAGCAAATCATGTACAGGATTGTTGGCAAAGGTGACATATTTGTTGAAATCACCCGCATCAAACCAACCGCCTGTGAGATTTTTTTCGCTACTCGCATCATTAGGTGTAAGGTAGAAGCGGCAATTGCTGTCTTGCTGCTGAAATGCTGCGCCGTTGTACGTCCAAGCACCTTCTGCGTAGGGCGCGACTTTCTCAATACCACAGCGGTTGTAATAGAACATACGTCCGGCAGTTTTGAGGGCGGAATTATAGACATCGTTGTTGATTTCAAATTCGTAAGAGCGTACATTATTGGTGACATCATACACGTAATACGTACCTGCCGCCGTCACACTCGAAAAATCAAACCACCAACCACTATCACCTGATAATGAGGCGGTTGCGCCACTATTCCAGACTTGCGGACTGCCACTTAGAACGACATTGCCACTCGTAAACTCGCGTACCTGATAGGTGCTGCCGGGTGTAAACGAATCGCTGGCATTATAACCCGTCTGCGGATTGGTAATGACGGCTGCTTTAGCCGCTACGGAGGGGTAGCCGAATTGGTCGATTTTGATAAAATTGCTTTCGGGAGCGGTAGGTTGAGCATAGGTGGTGAGCATCGCTACGCATAGGCATAGTGCCATTCCAATTTTTTTCATAATAAACATTGTACAGTTGTCCGTTCCACTTTGAATAAAGCGAAACAGCCATGAAGAATCTATGGAATGGTTCTGAATGATTGGTAAGTTAGGGAATTTTTTGTGAGGAGACAAGTTTTTTAGGAGCGCGAAATAAATAAATTTGCTTTTTTGACTGAGAGAGTTTGTTTTCAGTTTGGGCTTTAGAACCCGCATAAATGTTGATATTTTCTCCCGATAATTATCGCATTTGCGTTCGGTAAAATTTAACTATTTTGTAATTTAGGAACGTTCAAAATCAAAGTGTCAAATAAGTAGTAAGCGTCAAACCAGAACGTCATTCTGAATTTATTTCTCCCGATAGCTATACGGAACTCCCAAGCCACAAGCATGATGTCAAATGTGAGCCAAAATTTTGTATTTCACTCAAAAACAATGAGTTATGGACTTCCGTATAGCATCCGTTTCCATCGTTCGGGAGATACTGAACCCGCGATAGCTATCGGGGTCAGTATGACGGTTAATTTTAAAATGCCCCCTAATTCCTTAGAATCAGAATATTTTGAATGTGATAATGCGTTAATGTTTTTGACGGACGAATTTTAAATAAATCTTAGAAATATTCACTCATTCAACATTCACTCATTTTTTGCCAAAAACATACAAGAGTTCACGAATTAGGCAATTCCCATGAATAAATTGTACAATTTATTCATGGGAATTGCCTTAAACACTAGCAATCATTTATTCAGCTTAATAAACTTGTTGGTAGGAGAAAACCAATCTCTGCCACGTACCCTTATAAAGTAAGTGCCATCGGCAAGGTTATCTGTAGGGAAACTAATTAAATTCGGACCGTTAAGAATACCTGCCGGAGTCTCTGAAATCAATGCACCTGTCACGTCCATCACATCAATATAAACCGTCTCATGTGTATCTACGAATAATTTGATAAATGCCTCCGCATTACCCATAACCGGATTTGGGAATACATCAATGAATGTGCCCGTATCACCTGTATGACAGTCTGAATCTATTTTTATAATGTCAAAATATTCGTGGTTGCCATCTATATCTACCTGTTTGAGTCGGTAATACAAGGTAGCTCCTGCCCACGAATCCATAAAATTGTAAGTTATGTTTTGAAGTGAATTTCCTGCGGCGTCCACACGTCCGACTTCCATGAATTGAACGGCATCTAGACTGCGTTCGACCACGAAATAATCCGAGTTGATTTCGGTAGCAGTTTCCCATGTCAGATAATTTTTACAATCGCGTTCTTCTCCCGCAAAATTGAGTAATTCGACAGGGAAGCTAGTCACGCAATCAGAGGCATTACCATAAGTATTCTCGGCAGTATTTAGTCTTTCATCCAGACCGTTTTCAGTATAGACTTCACCCACAAAAGTTGGTGGAAATACCGCCTGCGGATGCCATTCCAAATCATAGCAAGCCTCATCGCTTAATATATCAAACTCTATACGCCCTACTTGTACCCACTCATCGGCGGTCAGGTAATAACCGTCACCTCCTGCAAGTTCTACATTATATGACATCACAGTATCTAGAGACCCCGTCAGATTGTGTGGAGAAAATAAGGTAAAACCTAAACTACGTGTTACAGGAAGCGGGCTGATAAAATTAGATATCGTCATTTCCTCCACGATTCGGGGGTTCGCAAGAGCAGCACGATTAAATGAGAAGCGATAATTCTGCTCACTCATAAAAAACTCTGTATCGGCAGAAGCTGCTTTGACCTCAATGACAAAACTGGCAACAGTACCATCGCCAAAAAGTGAATGGTCAACAAACCTTACATCGTTTTGTCCGTTCTGGGCATATAAATTCAAAGCAAAGACTGTAGAAACCAATGCTAATAGTAGTATTTTTTTCCTCATAGCTAAAAATGGATATTGAAAGTTAGTCTGCCATTGACAAACTAACCAACAACAATTAATTAATTTGATATGAATCAATGTCTTCGCCAAATTATGAATTATGAATTTTGAATGACAAACGAATTTAAATCTTATTTTATTTTTTACTGATAATTAATAGACTTTTCATCATTCAAAATTGGCGAACATATTGATGAATAGATCAAGGGTAAAATAATTTGTCTTTGAAAAAAGACACTTTTAGTATGATTAGTAGATGTAATAATCGGGTAGAAGGTTGCTTATGCCTTAAATTATTTTTTATATTTTTTAATCAGTTCTTTTTCGGAAAAAAAAAGGAAGCAGTCTTACGACTACTTCCCAATCAAACAACTAGTATTAAAGAGATGTATGAAACACCTCTTTAATACAGTTTTTAAATTTAGTTGTTTATGATTTATTATTCGTTCAATTTAATAAATTTACTCGCAGGAGAAAACCAACCTCCGCCACGTACTCTTATGAAGTAAGTACCTTCAGCAAGATGTTCAGTCGAGAAACGAAGCAGATTCGGACCGTTCGAAATACTCGCCGGAGTTTCTGAAATCAATGCACCTGTCACATCTATCACATCAATATAAACCGTCTCGTGCGTATCTACGAATAATTTGATAAATGCCTCTGCATTGCCCACAATCGGATTTGGGAATATATCAATGAATGTACCCGTATCATCTGCATGACATTCCGAAATGACTTTTATCAAATCAAAATAAGCAAAATTTCCATCTATATCGACTTGCTTCAGCCGATAGTACATTTCTGCCCCCGCCCATTGGTCAGTAAAACTGTATGATAGATTTTCATACGATGTTCCTGCGGCATCCACGCGTCCGATTTCGCTAAAGTTGGCAGCATTGAAACTACGTTCAATTACAAAATAATCAGAATTGCTTTCGGTTGCTGTAGCCCAAGTCAGGTGATTTTTACAGTCGCGTTCTTCTCCCGTAAAATTAATTAATTCGACGCCAAGACATAATGAAGGCAGACAATTCGACTCATTACCATATAAATTCTCATCAGTATTTGATCGTGCATCAGCACCGTTTTCAGTGAAAACTTCGCCTACAAAAGTCGGTGGAAATACCGCCTGCGGATGCCATTCCAAATCAAAACAGGATTCAGAACTCAATACATCAAACTCAATACGCCCTACCTGCACCCATTCGTCGGCAGTCAGGTAATAACCGTCGCCCCCCGCAAGCTCTACATTATAAGACACCACGGTATCCAAAGACCCTGTCAGATTGTGCGGAGAAAATAAGGTAAAATCTAAATTACGTGGTACAGGAACAGGACTGATAAAATTAGATATAGTCAATTCTTCTGTAATTCTCGGATTCGCAAGGGCAGCACGGTTAAATGAGAAGCGATAATTTTGCTCACTCATAAAAAATTCTGTGTCAGCCGAGGCTGCTTTCACTTCAATAATGAAGTCAATCGGACCAGCTTCACAGGTTACATTCCCTTGTACAAAACGTACATCGCTTTGTCCATCTTGTGCTTGAATATTCAAACTAATGGCTAAAAAAGCCACTAAAAAAAGTAATGTTCGATTTTTTTTCATAATACTAGTTGTTTATCTTCCTTAAATATTAAGATGCTATATTAATACACCTCTTGAATGTTGATTGACAATTTGATGCGGATAACAAGAGAAAGCCTACTCGACAACTTGGCGAGGCATTTCTAAAAAAGCCATCATGTTAATGATGAAAAAGGGTACTTCATGGTTGTTTATAGGTTATAGATCGTTTAAAATCACCCTAAAAAATTAGCTAAATTGAGGGGCTTATAGTTGATTTAACTCTTTGAAAATTTGGATTTTAAAGAATAAATGTGCACTGATTTACCTTTTTTAGTCCGTTTTCGCGAATTTTCTGATTTGAGAACAAGTTTCAATTGAATTTTTACTTGAACCTTACATTAACATTCAATATTTTGAGCTACTTGAGAGAATTTTGCTCAAAACGCTAAAACTGTTATGTCAATCCAATTTCCAAATTTCCAAATAACTTTTTATGAGTAATTCCTCAATTATTTTAGGGTGGTTTTAAAATAGATCGCGAGTGTGATTTTTTTTATGAGACTCAAAAATAATTTTTTCTGCATTAAAATACCCATAAATACGAAAAAAAATGTGAAAAAGATATGACAAGCAGCAAACAACGTTTTCTGAAAAAAAACGCTCTAAAAGGTAACTCTGTCACAATTATCTACGTTTCAACGTATAGTTATAATTCAATATGTTCGCCAAATGAAAAATTGATCATTGATAGCTGATAGTTAGCTGATTATAAATTTTGTAAATCCCTAAAATTCATTTTATTACAAATTATCAATAAAATAAATTCTCAATTATACATTCTCAATTTGGCGAAGACATTGGATAATCAAACAATATTTTTATGTTTTTTAGAAAAATAATTTTTGTGCTATTCATCGGGTCGCTCACGCTTTTGGCGCAATCACAACCTACACTCCTCACTCCCGCGGATGGGAGTACAGATATAGCAGAAACTCCTGTATTTGAATGGTCTGCCAATACTATAGGAACTTACACCTTAGAGATTTACGACTGCTTGCCCGACCCCAATAATGATGGCACACTCCAACTCGGTGACTTCGAACTGACTGCCGGACCAATAATCATTGATACTATACCCAACGACCTTTCGGGCTTGACCTATAACGCGCTCACGGGTACATTTTTTGGAGTCAGCAATGGCATCACACAAATATTTGAGATGGATACAAACGGCAACCACCTCCGAACTATCTCGCTCAATAACTTTGAAGATACAGAAGGTTTGGTATGGATTGGTGGTGATGAGTATTTCGTAGTAGAAGAACGACGTGGACGTGCCATAAAAATTACTGTCACAGAAAACACTGAAAGTATAGCTTATCCCGACACCTACATTCAATTGGAAGGTGGCTGGGGAAATAATCTTGGTGTCGAAGGAATTGCTTATGATGCTGCCACTAACAGCCTTTTTATTGTCAAAGAAAAATTTCCATCCGAATTGTATAGCTTCGAAATTCCCGAAAATTTCCCCAGCACCATTAGTCCGATAATGCCATTTGACATTGACATCAATAACTTTGGTTGTAGTGATTTTTCGGGCTTGCATTTTCATCAAAACTTGTTTGTACTCAGCCATGAAGGGCGGGCATTGGTGCAGACAGATATGGCAGGCAATGAAATTTCCCGAATCGACATGAGCGACAATGGCGCAAACGGTACACTCGAAAACGGTCTATTACAAGCAGAAGGCATCACTGCTGACGATGAAGGTACTATCTACGTCGTCAGCGAACCAAATATCTTTTATAAGTTCGAAAACCCAAGTCCGCCACCACTTTATAATGTAGAAGAACAGGCTTTTTCCGATGAAAATATCAGCATCAATTCCCTCACGCTTGAGGCAGGTTTATTAGATTCAGAAACACAATATTGTTGGCGGGTAAAAGATAACGCGACAGGCGAATGGTCGGATTATTGGACATTCACAACGGGCGTTATTATTGATGTAGTAGAACCGAATGTACATGCGGATTTGCAGTTATTTTTCCACCCCAATAATGATTCTTTGACGGTAGAATTTTCAACAACAAAACCTGCATCTGACGCCCAAATTATCATTTATGATACGGCAGGCAAACAAGTGATGCAACACAAGCTCAATGCAATCTCCACTCAATCTACTACGCTCAATACCAAACAATTACCAATGGGCGTCTATATTCTTTCCCTCAAAATAAATCAACAAAATATCAGCCGCACCTTTGTGAAATACTAACGATTTTTGATTTGATGATTTTTGATTTTTGATTAAATCCAACGATTTGAGTGTGTAAAATATTAGGGGAACTTTAATTTGTTTGAATGTATCATAAATTGGTAGCATTAATTAAAGGTACGGTAGTACCGATTCCGTTTGTAGTAAGGTTTAAAGAACAACCGATTGAGGT
>Ga0209186_1001416_pt1 | contig 17865 bp, 8 predicted proteins | sample SidtaG_FD_187426 | JGI IMG/M metagenome (GOLD analysis project Ga0209186, IMG submission 187426) | Marine algal microbial communities from Sidmouth, United Kingdom - Sidmouth_Male2 metaG (SPAdes) (version 2) | ecosystem: Host-associated > Algae > Red algae > Unclassified | place: Sidmouth, United...
TTGTATGCGCCACCTTCGGGGAGCGTTTTAATGATTGTATCCAATCCCTTTATCCCATGTGTGTGAAGTTGCTCTTTCATTGCCTGATAATATTCTGCCGAAGCAACTTCAATGCCTTCCACACTCAGACCGCCTTGGTTCATTGAACGGGCAACAACGGAATGTCGCATTAACCCTGTAGCTTTCGATAGACTACAAAATATCCACCTCAACTAATGATTAGGATTGTTTTATCGTTTTTCGTACATTTGTAAAATACTTATTCTCAAATGCGTAAGGTGAACAAATAAGGCGTTTCTGAACATTATGTAAATGGAGCAGGATTTAAATCAAATCTTTCAAAAATATATACAGCTACTCCCCTCGAGAAAAGAAGGAATGGTTGTTTTTTACCTGAATCAATGGATTCAATTACAGGAGATTGATGTTTATTTTACTCGAAGAGATATTCAAAATGCTATACAAAAAGTTGCAAAATTAGATGGTGGTGATAGCACTCCACAAACACCACGTATTATCCACCAACTTTTACATTATTTTATTGAAAAACCACTTGGGAAGCCTCAGCGATACCAATTGACAGAATATGCCAAAAGGTTTCTTGCTTTAGTTGAAAATAAATTAAACAATCGTCTAAAAGATGTTCCATTAAAGAAAAGCTTTGAGAAATATGCGCTATTCAAATCTTCGGATATTACAGATATTGCCGAACTCAACCAATGGTTTGAACAGGGATTTACAGACAGTGGAAGAGAGGTTATTACTGACCACCTTGAAGCCTACAAGGATGAGGTATCATCCTTGACAAAAGAACTGAACGCCATATTATATGAAGAAGGAGAAGACGCTTTTTCTAAAATAACGAGTTTCGTAGATATTTTTGAAAAAATAGGAAATAGAGCTGAACAAATCGGAGAAACCTTTGAGTTAAGCAATAGCCTAAATCAAGAAATAGATAATGTACTAGATTTCTTTCGTCAGAAAATGAACGATTTTAAAAACCCTACGAATGATAGTGAGCAAGAAGAATTTAATAAACTAAAAAACGATTATGATAAAGCCTTGCAAATACAAAGGGAAGTAAATACCTTTTTCAAAGATATTAATATAAAGTTTGAACAAATCACAGAAAAAACAAGGTACGCGATAAATAAGTTTGATGACTTAAAAGATAACTTGAGGTATCAATCCAAATTTAATATTAATACCCGACGTTTTCTGAAATTTATGTTGCAACAGGCGGAATATAGTAAAGAAAGCCCTATGTTAAGCTCCGATTTTCCCAAAAAGAGAATAGTTTGTAAGCCTTTCAAATTCATAAATATCACCCATGCTGAGTTTCTTAAACCACCCAAACAACGTGTCAGTGAAAGCACAAAAAATCAAGTATATAAAAAACAGGCGCAGGATAAGATGGAGGAAAAGTTTGTTGCTCAACGCAAAGTCAATAAATGGACAGCACAGTGCAAACAGATATTATTGGAGCGAGGTAAATTAGATTTTACCGAGTATTTTTATCTGATTTTAGATGAAGAAAAAGACATACAAATCCCGTTGATGGTAAGTCATGAATTATTCAGATTTGCAGATAATAATGCTGATTTTGAGATAGTAATAAAAAAAGAAATCCTTGATAAGTTTCGCTCAAAAGACGTTTTAACATGGAAAACGAAAATAAATCACCATACTCATTCTTAGAAAATGAAGATATACAACAAAATTTTGCCGACTTAAATATCTCTCTCTTGGAAGGTAGGCATATTCAGAAGTCGGATTCACGAATATTCCATTTATTAAAGTCATATCCAGATGAATTGAAATACTACTATGAAAGTCTATATGGATTAGATTTAATTGATAGAAAATACGATGATGAATCATACTATTATTTGAGCTTCCCACCCGATGGTAAAGGTAATCTTTCTCAATCATCAAGACATAAGGATTTATCTGACCAAAATACTATAGTAGGTATCATGCTCTTAAATATTTATCACGAAAAATATTTTGATAAAGATAAAGAGGTAACGTGGGATGAACTCATAAAAATTATTACGGAAAACGAAAATAGCGATATGTACAAAAAGCTATTTTTCAATGATATACGCGAAAATTACGACTACTCTGAATTGAATAAATTTTATGAAAAAATAAGACGTACTCTAAAAGAATTTCAAAAATTAGGTTGGATTAGTGGAGATTTGCCCCAAATATCGAATACTGAAATAGAAATTCAAGAGGGGTTCAAATTCCGAATAAACGTTAGTATTAACCGCTTTGCTACACTTTACGAGTATGAAATCAGCAACTTTGATGAATTTGTTGAAAAATACCGTAAAAAATCATATTAAAAAACTCTAAAATGCTCCCACGTATTTACTCTATATCCACAGTTGGTATCAAAATGCACTACAATCAGGATTATTTGGTGCATCCTACTCGAACAGACTTTACAGGAGGGAATGGAGTCGGTAAATCCATTATTGCTGACTTATTACAACTCATATTCGTTCACGAACCAAAACTGATTAAATTTGGCACAAAAAGCTCTAAAGACATTAGAAAATACTACACTCTGCCTAAAGATGCCAATGAAGCTTTTGCATTTTTGAACATTGAAGTCTTTGATAACCAATTTATTACAATAGGTGTATGTATTCCCAACAAAAAAGGAAAACCTATCAGACCTTTTGTTATCACAAAGAATGTAGATTTGGATAAGAATATAAAAGATTTGGTTTACCGAAAAGATGAGTGGATTACTTCTAATCATTTCATCAAGAATAAAGATTTTCTTGATATTGCCGAATTATCTAAACACTTGAGAGATGAGTATAAGTTGTACTTGAAATACTTCACAAAACACACTGAAAAAGACAAATATTATTCATTCTTATTTGAAAAAGAAATTATTCCTATCAATTTGGGGCGAGAAGATAACCGCAAAACCTTTGCTAAAATAATACAGTCTTTTTCAAAAGCTAATGCTTTGGACGTAGATAATTCTAATGATTTAAAGCAATATATATTTGAAGATAGTAAGCAGGAGTACCAAAAACAGTTTGACGGACATAAATCTAATTTTGAAGAGCAAATCCAAAAATATCAAGAAAACAAAAGGTACATAGAAGATTTGACAGAAAAACAGGAGGAACTATCTGAATTGAAACAAAAAGAAAACGACAAAAAGGAAAAAACCAAAAAATGGTCTGAAGCCGAAGTTCGTTACCTCTATCATGCTGAATATGATGCATTTACTGCATTTGATAAAATTGGAAGAAAACTTAAAGAATCTTTAGAAAGACAAAGTACACTTGAAGAAAAAGTATTGAAAGTTGGTGAATTTTTATCAAAAATTAAGCATGTTGTTGATGCATTAGAAACCTCAGTAAAAAATTTCAGGTCGTACAAAGAAATATATGGAAAGCATGACAATTTAAAGCGAGAAAAACAAGAATTAATTGATACAAATCCTCCGAATATTTTAGAAAAAATAGAAAAACAAATAGATATTAATAATTTCGGTCATCAAGAAATTAAACGACGAATTAATGAATTCAAAGCAATCTATGAGGAATATGGTTCTGTCGCAGCTATGCGAAAAAAAGTAAGTCAACAAAAGCAAATTATAGATGATAGAAAAAGACATTTAAATGCTATTTTTGAACGAATAAATACTATCATCGAAATAATTAATAATAGGAAAGCTGATACTCTATTTTCAAAAATATTGGAAAAAGGAGATGCCATATCAGAGGCACAGGAAACCATTCTATTTAATTTGATAGATGTAAATTGGAACATTCCGAGCGAAGTAAAATCGGGTGCGCGATATACTGATACATTAGATATTTTGAATAAAGATAACATTAAAAGAGACAAAAACGAACGAGGGTTTTGGCTAAAAACAGGCAACTTGCATGAGTTTATTCCTTTTAGAAAAGAACAACGTTTGTTTGATAATGCTAATAACATCAAACAAGCAATTTCTGATAAAAAAACAGAATTAGAGGCGAAGGTGATAGAGTTGAACAAAGAACTGAGTCAAATTGAACGTTTTGAGCAAGGAAAAAATTCTGATAAATTGAGTATAGATAATAACGAATTAGATGAAAAACTTTACGGGTATGATACTGTAAACGATTTAGAAAAAACGGCAAAAATCATTCAGAATCTGAATACAATAATCACAGATATAGATGATAGGTTGAAAAAGCATGAAATAGAACTAAAGCAAAAAAAAGATTATATTAGTTTTGATATTGATGATAATAATCTTGATGAACTCTTGGAAAAATATGAGAAAGAACTTGAAGAAAAACGTGGAGAAAAAAACAAACTTATTTCCCAAGAAGCCAATGTAAAAGCCGATTTAAAAAGTCTTAAAGAAACTGCAATCCCAATACAGAAAACAGATGCAAACCGAAAAGAACAAGAACATAAATCAGCAAAACTGAACTATACTGAAAAACTGAGAGACTTTGAGAAAAACTTCCCAAACATTGCTCAAGATTTTGATAAAAGTATCAAAGTCAGTAAAGACAACGTGAGCAAATTGAAAGAAGAAAAAACGGAGGCTGAAAAGAATTATATCATACAATACGAAAAGATCGCAAAACATTTTCAAGAAACAAAAAATCGAAACCATGCGGAAATCAACAAAGAAATTGACAGCAAGAATTATGATTTTACTATACTTGAAAAAGTTTTACTCGGTCAAGTCAAACACGTAGATAATATCGAAGATAAGCTCAAATCTCTCAATGATGAAGGCATTAAAATATTGAAAAACATTTACGCTATAATGCTCAAAGTATTTAAACATACAAAAGATAAATATGACGAATATCATCGAACTATAAGTGATTTAAATACTTTTTTCAAACACAAAGACAGAAGAATCAACAAAAGGTATTTTCTCAAAATCAATTTCACGCAAAGTGAAGTACACAAAATATCATGGTTGAAAAAGCTCCACTCCGAAGCAGCAAATATTTTTAATGATGATGAACTTTTTAGCGGAAATATGAGTGTAGAAGAATATGTTGAAAATCTGTATGCTCAAACGGTAAAATTTAAAGGTAAAATAGGCATAAGTGAGTTACTTGACCCACAGATATATTTTGATTTAAAGATAAGATTAACAGATGAAAATGGCAACGAAACAGGAAGTACAGGGCAAACCTACGCATCAATTATTATGCTCGGCATTGCCCGATTATCAATAGTCGAAACCCGAAACAGAAAAGGTATAAGATTTATAATTCTGGAAGAAACGGCAAGTCTTGATAAAACTAACTTCAAGACCTTTCCGAATATCGCTAAAGAGTTTGGTTATCAAATTTTCACGATGACTCCAGAGCCATACAACTCTGACGCTACTCAAGGTTGGTACTTGTATGGATTACTCAGAGGAACAAATGGAAATAATATTAACCATGAACCTCTTGGCTACTTTAGAACGAATCAAAAAGATGAAGAAATAGATTTGTACATACAAAAAATGGCAAAAATACATGAATTGGATGATATTAAGGAAGTTGCATGAGGTGTATCTGAAAGGCAGTACCAAAAGCAATACAATGATGTTAGAAGACCCCGAAGTTCAATATTTAATAAGTGATACTGAAGAACTTCTTGACAGTGGCGCATACATCAAACAAGGAAACGGTTTTACCGAACATTACGAAAAACAATATCTCAATAGTTTTGAAAAATATGATGCTTTTCTAATTCGTAATCAACTTAAAAAGCCACAAACTCGTTTTCAAGAGAATGATATTAAAATTCTCATGGGTATTGAGGAAGGAATGAACACGGGAGAATTAAGTGAGATGCGTAAGCAAATCATAGAAGCAGAAGAAACAGTTAGGGGAGTCTCGCATATATTTTTCAAAAATGAAAAATATTTAGAAAAAAGTGATGCCCTTCTAAAAGCTGTAAAAAAACTGTTAAACATCAAAGAATTAGCGAATGATAAAGACCAACAATATAGGTATGTTTTGGATTGTCATAAACCGCGTTGTATCGTAATTTGTGAAAATGCGGACTTTCTAAGACGTCCTTCTAAACCAAGAAAATATAATGTAGAACTTTGGTATGCGGGTGGAAAAAATGTAGCAAAATTGGATTATGCAACAGATACACGAAACTTGCCTATATATTATTCGGGTGATTGGGACTATGACGGTCTTTTTATCATTTACAAATTAGTCAAAGAGAAAATCCCTAAAATCCAATTACTTTATCCTAACGGAAAACCACTAAGCATAGACAAGAGTGAACACAAGAGTCACTGGCGGCAAAATATGGACTTTCAATTATTTAATGAAAAAGAGAAGGCTTTGATTCAATATTTAGAAAATAAAAATGAATGGATAATGGAAGAAACAAACGATTTAGTTACCATGTTAGAAATGTAAGGATACTTTGCCAAAATTTCACTTTTAGCGTATGATTAAACGGAGTAATTTCATAGTACAAACTATCGTGTACTTTGAAATTTTGAAACTTTTTTCTTTTAAAATTTGTATCTTTACTAAAATGTGAATCTTATGGTTAAACAACTCATAGATAGTAGAATTGTAAGTACGCCAGATGTTTGTGGCGGACATCCTCGAATAACTGACACTCGTATCCGGGTGGTGGACATTGCTGCCTTGTATAATGCAGACAAAAGTGCCGAAGAAATTTCCGATGAATACGACTTGCCTATTTCCGACGTAGAGGCTGCAATGACATATTACTTTGCCAACATTGAGGAAATAAAAACCCTGTTGGAAAAGGATGAAGCCTTTATTGAACAAATGAAACGTCGTCACACTTCTAAACTTCCCACAGTCTAATCGTGGCGGAAGTCAAGTATTATCTCGACGAAAATATCGCTAAATCAGTTTTGAAAGGATTAAGACGCAAGGGCATTGATACTGTCTCTGTGACTGACGTTGGTATGCGTACCAAAAGCGATATTGAACATATACAAAAAGCTCTGGAGTTGGAGAGAGTCATCGTTACTTTTGATAAGGATTTTGTCATACTTGATAGCGATGGCGTAACACATGCTGGAATTGCCTATTTTAATAGTCAAAAAAACAGCATAGGAGATATGATAAACTATTTAGAACTACTCTATCAGGTGATGGATGCAGAGGATATGTTTAACCATGTTGAGTATTTCTAAGTTTCTTTTGATGAATTTGCTGATTTTTTCAGCTAACAAATTTATACGACGACACCCCGTTCTTTTGGAATGGGGTTTTATTTTGGGGATTGATTTTAGCTGAAAATAATCCATATTAAACAACTTTAGTCATAAAATCGCTCTCTCAAAACCCGTTATGTACCCCCTCTGACCAACTTAAAGTAGCCATAAAAAATAGGCAAGACAGCAAAATGCCATCTTACCCCTTCAAAAGTGTTTCAGCTGCCAAAGAAGTGAAAATAATAGGCAGATTTGGGCAGCATCCATAATACGGAAGGTGTATTCGGTCTGCAAGGTGCTTTCAAATTTGCCGGAGCGGACAATATTTTGGTCAGTCTGTGGACCCGTCAATGATAGAAGTACCAAGGAATTGATGATACGATTTTACAAAAATCTCCTAAAGAAAAAACAATCTCCGGCTATAGCACTCCGCAACGCAAAAGCGGACATACGAAAGCAAAATCCCAACCCAAGATTCCGGGCAGGCTTTATTTTGGTGGAGTGAAATAACAAACACGACCAGTCCAACACACATATACACATTTTTCAAAAATAAAAATGAGTATGTGCTAGTAGGCACGGGAACTCGCCTTGCATGTCCAAAGATGCAAGGCGAGTTGGTGGAGTTGGGGTAGTGAAAGTTGGCAGACGATAGAGCAAAGTTAAGAAAACACATCAAGAAAGTAAGACAGGAACGCAACCTATCCATCAAAGAAACTGCCGCTATCATAGGCGCAGTGAAGGACGTGATACCACGCTGGGAAGCGAACCGTACCGTACCGGAGAATAACAAAGTCGGAGGCATACTACGCTTCTTGGGCTACAACCCACTTGAAGGCTTAACTCAAAAAGCCAAGCACATAGGAGAAACATAAAGCGTCGAGAGACCGTCTTACAGATAGACAGAATAGAGGGCTGTCGTCCTATTGATAGCCCTCTATCGTTTAGAACTCTACTGATGAAGTGCTTTTCAAGCGGATTTAAGAAAAACCATATAGTTTAATCTTAATAGATGAAATCTCAGTGAGATAGCTTATAAGATTTTTTATTTCCTCTGGAGGAGTTTCAAAAGAAAAATCATCATCCATATAGATAATTTCGTCATCAATTTTTAATAAACACCCCCAAGTATCCGATATTCCCTGTATAGTATTTTGATATGGATTTTGAATTTTTGATACCAAATCATTGATATTGCCTATTTCTCGAGAATGAAGTTTTCTCTCATTAGACTTTATAGTTTTTGAACTATATGTTTTTATTGTCTCTTCATCAAGAACTATAGAATATCGTAAATCTTGAAATGCTCCGACTGGAAATAAATACAACTCAATACTATTCTCCATCATAGAAATATCTTTAGTGATAAGTCTTGAACCACAAGAAAACAGACAAAGCGTTACTATCGCTAAAAATAATAATAAACACAATTTAATATTCATAATTTATAAAATTAATATTTAACTCTTCTCCTTTGTTTATTTTCTCCTCTAATTTGATTTTCTGTTATATCATCTGCTTTTACCCCAGATAAACCCACAGTTCTTAATTCTTCTGTTCTGGTTGTCTGAGTTCTTGCTGTACCTGATGCATCTGTGTAATTGATTGTTGCCGTAGAAGCTCTCGGACTGTAATCTCCATCAGCATAATGTTCTGCATGAATTAACTCATGGGCTAAACCTATTCTGTCAGGCCTGCGTTTTTCCGATGTTTCTCCTGTTTTGGAATTTTCTACTAATGGTTTTATATTTGACTTTGGGTCAAAACTAACAATTCCATCAGAGCCTGTTCCATTCGCAGCATCCGTATAATTGACGGCTTTTGCCTTATTACCATCACCATTCGAGAACTCACCTAAGCTATTTTGGTAATCAATCGTTGTAGTTTTACCAGAATTAACAAGTCTGGATATTAACTCTGTCCCTACCGGTTTTTTCCCAGTCTTTACTTTCGAGATTGTGACCTCGCCAGTAGTTTTATTATAGCTTAACTTACTATCTGTTAGCCTTCTTAATCGTCTCATTATTTTTCTTCTTTGTCCTCCTTTTAAAGAAGTGGGGATAACTATTTTTCTACCGTCTGGGTCAATATAACTCACTGGATTATTGGCAGTATAATTATAAGGACTCCATCCCGGATACTTCTCTGCCAATGGGTCCACACTCAACCACCGACTCTCCACCGGGTCATAATACCGCGCTCCGTAGTAATACAGTCCGGTTTCTTCATCAAACTCTTTTCCATTGAAAAGGTATCGTGGGTCATCGCCTACGCTGGATGCTTTTTCATCAACAAATATCTCACCAAAGGCAAAGTATTCTATGTGCTGATACACTTCGCCGGAAGCATCGGTCAGGTAAGAGGTATTGCCCAAGTGGTCAGGGTGGTAATAGTATAGCATGGCTTCTATGTTGTTTCCATTTCCACCACCGTTATTGTTGCCATTATTATTCCCGTTTCCATTTCCGTTTCCGTTTCCGTTTCCATTTCCGTTTCCATTTCCATTTCCGTTTCCATTTCCGTTTCCATTTCCGTTTCCGTTTCCATTTCCGCTATCACCGTTATCATTATTTCCGTTACCATCGTCGTCACCTACACCGTCACTGCCCTCGCCTATTTTACTGACGATACGTTGGCTTTCAATAAAGTAGTGCTTGGTATATCCGCCACCTTTAGCTACTAAAAGCGGATTGACATAGACGACATAGTTACCGAGTCCGTTACCATTAGCGGCATTTACCCCATTGATACCGACCTCCATAGTACCATTGCCCTGTCCTTTCAATACACGAATACCCTCGGCATCATAGGTGTAATTATGGGTTTTACCATTATCGGCAATAGAATTAATACGGTTTTCTTCATCCCACTCAATTACTCTTTGGTTGCCGTTGGTCTCACTATCCCAACCCGTCTGATTGCCATTGGCATCATAAGAATAGGCTTTATGCCCCGGTATGCGCGTGAGTGTGTGAGGTTGTGCAGTCGTATATTCGTAAACGAAGTCATACGAAGTTTTCCCTTGTTCATTCCCCTTCTTGTTATGTACCTGCGTCTTATTGGTAATATCGTGCAGACTGTTGTACGCCATATCCAGCGTATAGTCATGGTCGTCATTGCCGCCTTCCCACGCACCTTCTGCGTATGTGAGACGGTACAGGTCGTCGTACTCAAATGTATAGGATGCCGGACCGCCCTTTTCATTGGCGGAAGGTATCGGCGCACTATTGGTAATGCCTAAAACATTGGTGACATTATCATATTCATAGACATTATCCATCATGGCACGTCCCGATGAAGTGTTCGCTACCATAGTCTCCAATCGTCGTCTGTCGGCTTCGTAAGTATAGGTGGTTTCTGTGCCGTTGCCGTAGGAGAGATACACCCTTTGCTCAAATTCATCATAACCCAATTGCGTCACATAATTATAAGCTGTGCCGTCCTTTTCTCCGGTCATATCATAGAGTAAACCACCAACATTATAGGTATAAGTCAGCACTTCCTCATCAGGATAGATGATTTCTTTGACGCGATTCCATGTGTCGTATTCCCATTCAGTGGTATAGGTGTAAATATCGCCTTCCACATTGATAGCACGAATATTTTTGACCGTCTCACCGAGCGGTCCGTAGAAAAATTCCTGCGTACCGGAAGCGTCTTGTTGTGTCACGATGCGCCCTGCGCGATTATCGGATGCGCCGAAGTCGCCATACGTATAAGTGATATTGTTTTTTGTAAAATTAGGATAGGTAATATTCGTTAATCGTTCAAATTCATAAGTGTAAGTAATCGCCTGATTGGTTTGCCGGAGATTCGCTGTCACCATTTCAGTCATATTACTCGCCAAATCATACGTATAAGTAGTTTCTCCGGCATCAGGATGAATGACGCTGGTACGTCTGCCAAACCAATCGTATTCCGAGATAATTTGATTGTCTTGGTCATCAGTGATTTCGATAAGCTCATTGATTGGATTATAGGCATAACTCGTCCAAATATCGGGAAGCCCTTGCCCCGTCAAATATTCTCTGAGCGAGGTTGCCCGTCCGCGTACATCCGTAAAGTTGTCTTTTCGAATATCGTTGGCATCCGTCACAATAGTCATAAATTGCTGATTGCCAAGTCGGTCTGCGCCAAAGGTGTATTCGGTGGTCGTCATCGCGCTATCGGGAAGCGTTATTGTCAACGTCCTGTCGAGTACGTCGTAAGTAGTGGTCGTCGGTTGTATATCATCAAAAGCGAGATTGATTGAGTCCTTTGTGCCAAGTGCTTCTGTTATCGGATAATAAGCCGTCGTCGTGCGCCCAAAGGCATCAAATAGCACACGCCCCGATACTATCATTTGCTCCACATCTTCTCCCGTATCGGCATCGTAAATGGCAGCGTCTTTTTTGACTTGTATCGGTCTGGAAAGTCCGTCAATAAAGGTGCTGGTTTCGATAAAATTATCGGGATGCGAGGGGTCGTAATGTTGGGTCAAAGCATAGGGCATATCCGCATCCGGGAAGTAATCAAAATGAATGGTAAATGGAATGCCTTCGGCAATTTCGTAGGGTCCGGTAATGTCCGTCACCCTGCCCACATCATCAAGTGTATATTCCATCGGCTGTCCGTTCATGCTGATATTTTCCAATATCTGTCCGAAACGATAGTCGTACTTTGCGGTAGATTCGTAACCGTAACTGTCGCTGACTTTTTCGGTGTAAATATGTACTTCGGGGTCGTATTCGTAGGTGAAGGCGAGTCGTTCTTGCGCTTGATTTTCGGGTCGGGTCATAGTTCCAAGATTACCGTATTGGTCGTAGGTCATATCGTGCAATGCCTGTGAATCATCCTCTAAGAATTGGCGGATTTGCAAGATATTTCCGGTAGCGGGGTCAATGGTGGTTTCGCGTTTTCGATAGGTCGTACCATCAGCCGATACCATGATAGATGAAGGCATACCTACGATGTAATTGTCAGTGTATTCGTGATAGGTGATGACGGAAGTAAAATCATCATTAGCATCAGTATCGCCTATGTCGGTATAGCTTGTGACATTACCGTATAAGTCGTAATTGAGGGTCATGCCTGTGGTTTCTCCCACGTCGGCTTGTCCTTCGTAGAAGTTTTTGGTCATCGAAGTCAAGGCAGGGAAAGCGACACCATCGGCGGCTTTGTAGTCTGCCGCAAGGTCGCTGCCGTCTGTGATGTTTTTGAGCGTATATTCGTTGATGTTTTCGGTGAATATATTGCCATCAGCATCCTGCAATACATCATGGACTATCAAGCCTTTGGTGTAGTAATTATCGTTGAGGAAGGTCTGAATACTACTGCGGTAAACGGCATCATTATCTTCGGTATCGAGTTGATGTGTTTTGATTGTTTTAAAACCATAAAAATCGCGTTCGTGTCGCTCGTAAAAACCGTCTTCGTATTCAAAGGTGTTTTTCAAAGTGTCTGCACCGTCTCCGGCGAAGCCGTCGTTTATGGTGACGCTGCTGAGTGTCCATACGCTGTTGGGCATTTCGTAGGTGTTGCCTACGCGGGTGTAGTCCATCGTGAAGTCTGAGCCCAATGGGCGCGAGACGGAACGCAACATATTAGTGCGGTCAATGGTGGATAGGCTAACCGACAAATTATCGTCTCTATCTGAAGATAAGTAGTCGGGATAACCATCTCCATTCAAATCTTTTATATTCACATACTCACGACTTACTCCATCACCTGTATTGCCACCGGGATTTATACAAATCTTAATACCCGCAGTGCCGGGTATAGGTATAGGAATACAACCCGTAATAGCTGCATTTATAGACTGGCTGGTGGTTGAGCCTTTGTTTAAGTTTCCTGCCCCAGTCCATGTAAAGTCATCATCTTCAATAAAACCATTGCCTGTACCTAACCTAACTTTAATGTCATTTCCTTCGTCTATCCAGAGCATATCGGCAAGCCCATCTCCGTTAATGTCTTGTAAAACTTTATTTACTTGATTATCAGAACGAGATACCCCTAATCCTGCTTCAAAAGCTCCATTGTACAAACTAATACCAAGTCCCCCTCCTTTATTTTTAGCTTCTCCTTTTTGAATATTAATATCATTGTCATACCATTTTTCCGGTTCTGTAAAAGCATAGCCCAAACTAAGCCTGACGGTTCCGTTGTCAAGTATTTTATCCGGTAGTCCGTCTCCATTGATATCCGCAGTTGTACTGCTTGTTTCATCCTCGCTTCTCCCTATACTGGCACTAAGACTTGAACTTGATGATGAGTCACCTGCATCGGAGGGATTTCCTTTTATATTATTTTTAATTTTAGTGATAATTGCAGATATAAAATTACTTCCAAAGGTAAAACCATAACCTTTTCCGGAACTATTTTGAATTCCGAAAAAATTATTGGTTGTTTCGGCTTCTTCATTAAGTCCTCCTCGTGAATTAGTGAATTGGATTTTACCGCCTCCTAATACATCAGGATAACTATCTCCATTCATATCAATAAAATCGGTAACTACGGTGTTATCATTAGAACTGTAAGAAGGTGATATACTGAAAAGACTCACTCCAAGTCCGGCAGCGAATGAGAAATTATCACCTACTATCATCTTATCAATACCTCGCGCATTGTCTCCGGGAATAGGGCTGATAGGTTGTAAATCGTCATTGCCTAATCTCGAACTACTAACAGAATTTTTGTTGATATACGTCAGGTCGTCATATCCAATCCATGATAGTTCAAATTTTTCTGCACATGGCATAAGCATAATGAATTGAACATCAGATACACTAAAACCATTCGTTTCGTATGCTGATTGTATTGCCATTCCATCTTCGTCATCAAGGTCTTCCACATTGCCGGAGGGAGGGGCGGGAAGTTCTACGCCATCAACTCCAACAGACATCATATCGGTGTCCATTTCCAAAAGACTCTCATCAATTGGTTCTATCTCAAAATCATTCCCCCTGTAGGCGAATTGTCCCCATTGTCGATACATTGGACCGAAATGGTAATCCATTAAATCTTTTGCAGTATGAAAACCAGCATCAAACGAAGAACCATTCACCGCTGCCTGATAAGTATTTGTAGCCTGCCCCAAATCTCTATTAAGTGTATGATACTCAAAATACAATTCATCTCCTTCCATTACTTCTACGGTCATAGGAGAAGCATTGTAAGTTCCTTGTGGAGTTATATTTAATGTCTGTTTTCCGAGTAATTCATTTACTTTTTTAATGGAAAATACAATTACATCATCTTCAGCAACGGGTGGATTGGCATTAAAAGATAGTTGTGGTTCGACTGTTATTTGTCCATCTACTGATGCTGTCCATATGGGCGTTGTATTAATGTGTTCAGGGTAGATTGTGTAATTCGGTACGGGATAAAATTCAATATCTGCGACTTGTTCATCTGTAAACCATTCACTGTTAGATTTGGTATAAGTAATCTTGATAGGAAGTTTAACTTTTGACCAGTTTATATTGGTTTCTGAAATGACATTAAATTTGAACATTGATGTTGAATCAACATCTGATAACGGAACATTTATGGGGTAACTTCCTCCTTCATTTGCCGTGTAAGTTTGGCTGAATATTGGTGAAGGATTACCTACTTCTATAATCTCTACTCGAACGGAATCCGATGTAACAGGCTTTTCAAATGCACCTTCAATTAAAATATCTCCATCAAGGGGCATCTCTATAATTTGCGGTCCCGTAACAACAAAATCATCTTCAGCATTAAAAATACAGACAGGAATACTATCCGCATTGACCACATCAATATTAACAGGACATCCCGACGTATATTCAATTACCGGATTCCACTCAACCAAATCGGCAGAACCGTTATCAATAGACTGTACCCTAAAGTAAATTTGTTCTTCTGCGGTAACATTTAAGGTTGCGTTCAAAGGCTGGCTACCATTAGAACAAAAAGAGCTTTCCGGTAAGTTTATGGTTTGTATTTCCGCTCCACTTTGCTGAATTGATAATCTAACTCCGTCCGGTGTTCCGTCAACATCCTCGCTTTCTATTAAACAAGCATTAGATGTAATAGAAATTGCACCCGTCCATGGAGCTCTCCATACTCGCACCATATCATGAAGTGGGCTTTCTTCTTTAGCCGCTTGTATCTGCGCTTCTAATTCAGCCTCATCAATTTCAATTAGATTATTGTCTATCCCTCCTAAATCGTCTATCGGACTTGGACTATTGAGGCTGCTAAGTGTGAAAAATGGCTCACCATCTGCATCTAACTGATTAAAAAACACTTGTCCGCTATCTACTATATCTATCAGTTGGTCTCCATTAACATCCGCAAAGTATGTAGAGGTAAGAGATGTTGTTTTTGCACCATTAAAACCTATGAATACTTGCACATTAGATTGCATTCCACCTCCGGCACTCTTACTTTTTCCTTTGTAAAAATTTTGTACGCTGTTCCCTTCACTATTGATAGGACGCTCAACTCCAAAGGTATTACTACCATTTGGTCCTGACTGGCTTGGTCTATAATGTAAGCCATCTTTTAAATATACTTTATCCGGTAGTCTATCACCATTAATATCCACAGAAGCAATCAAACCTTCACTTGTTGACGTAGAGAAGGTAGCTTCCCCGCCAATAGTATTACTTTTGCTTGTCAATGCACCATCGTTAGGTCCTACAGTTACAGCTATATTAAAACCAGAATTATTTGATTGTGTTCCTCTTATAAAAGAAGCATCATTATTAAAAACATCAAATGGGTCAAAAGTAAGTTCACCCATAACTACATCATAGGGAATTACCCAATCTTCGGCAGAGGATAATGCTTCATATGAATCGTCGGTATTGCCTACCTCATCATAATACTCAAACTTATGTCCTGCAAACTCATTCCCCGCAGCATCATACTCTGTGATGCTGTCTAAAAGCGTTTTATAAAACTCGCCTTCCCGATAATGCAATTCATAGCTACGAATATTCACTTCATCCAATTGCACTTCTACATTCTTCAAAAGATGTGCAGTGACACGTAGGAAGCCAAGTTGCCCATCAATTTGCACATCTTTTCTTCTACTGTCACCCACAGCACTATCGCGAGTAAAAACTACACTATAACGACCTTCCGTATCACCATGTCCCGTATATGTAATCTCATTGCAATATAAATTTTGACCGGATATATTCATCCAATCCTCTCTTCCTGAATCCGATACTTTTGCGTGATGATACCGCACAAAATTATCATTCAAATCACGCATCTCCACCAACGCCCAATGCCCGATATTATTTGACGCATCTCTTAAAACGGCATTATCATCTACCGCATCCACACCACCATAAAAATAAGTCGTTCCGCTTTTATCAGTCACCTCCCAATAGTAGTTAGTCGGGCTATCTCCATGTCGAATGATGCGGTTAAATGCACCTTCTACACGCGGATAAAATTGCTTCTCATCTGTACGTGCAACGGGCGTATCGCGATGCGCGACGGGCCAAAGCATTTGCCCCATCATAGAGTAAGTTTCCGTTTCCATTTCTCCGAAGCGCGGTACACCCCAACGTGTCTCAATCGTAATAGCGGGTATGCTCAAATCCCAACCGAGTCCGAGCCAGCCATTGCCACCACCGCTATTGTATTGAATACCAAGCGAAGGTTGCATGCCTTGTCGTCCGGCGGGGATATTGATTGGGTAAGAGAGGTTGGCAGTACCCATGTTGTTTGCAGAAGGTGGTTGTATTTCGTTGATAGCTGCGGAGGGATTCGCGGCTTTGATGTCTTTGATTGAAGTGGGCGTGTAGGCATTCGTTTCGGGTGATTCGGGGACTTGAATGATGCCATTGATGTAATCCGTAAAATGCGTGGTGCGCGAAAAGATGCGCCCTGTTTTAGTATCTACGGAATCGCGTGGTACAGGCACCCAATTGTGGGTGATTTCATCGAAATAAAAAGTACGTATATCGGCTTCGGTATAGCCACTTGGGATTTTGGATTTATCGTATTTCAAGGTGAGTTCGACAGGTACTTTGAACTGTGTGCCATGCGGCAACATTCGATACGCATCGTGATACGCCGTCACATTAACCATGCCCGGATTCAAGGCGGGTATATCAACGGTACGCAAGGCGGTAATTGAGATAATTTCGGCTTTTTCCAAAGCATCCGCAGGCACATTCAACATCGCACTTTGCAAGTGAATTTGTTGTGCGATTTTGGGAGAAAATGTTTTTTCCGTATAATTTATTTTTTTATTTAAATTTCTACTAAAATCCAAATTTTCCGCTTGGTCAAAACGGACGGTTTCGTACTTCACTTCGCCGGAAGGATAAGCAACCTCCACCTCTACAGACCACTTTTTCTCCGGTTTTTGGAACCACCATTTACGCTGTGTTTCGGGTTTATTGACCAGTATTTCAAATTCGCCATCCGCTACCACAACTTCCTCACCGTCAACACATACACTTACCGTAGCTTCATCTTCTGCCTGAATAATACCTTTCAAATAGGCTTGATTTTTATAATAAATACCATCTGTATTTTGGATGATAAAATCGGGAGCTTGTTCGGTTTTTACTTCCGTCACACGCAAGCCGAGACTGCGTACTTTATAGCTGTACGATGCGCCTTTCGGTACGGCAAATCGAATGACATTATCGCCTCGTTTCAACCAATCAGTACGGATAAGTTCTCTTTGTGTC